>JGI994J12354_10001027_pt1 | contig 28298 bp, 23 predicted proteins | sample IntmicLarv3ML3BL_FD_12354 | JGI IMG/M metagenome (IMG submission 12354) | reverse complement strand
GCCTCGACCCCGAGACGGCGGCCGTGTCGGGGAAGCGCCGCTCCCCCATCACGGGCCGCCCCTGCCACGCCCTGGCTGAAATCTACCCGCTGCGGGCACTGCTGCGCCACCCCAACCTGAGCATCACGGTGGTCATGCTCGATGTCCTCGAGTACCGCGCCACTGCGCCCGAAGCCCGGAGCGGCGCCCGCCGCTACGACCGTGTGCCCCTCGAGCTGGTGCAGGAAATCAACCTCCCCGGCGCCCCGTGGGCCGCGCTGCTGCCCGAAGGGCTGCCCCGGCCCTTCACCGCCGCCCACCTCCGCAAGGCGGGGGGATTTCCCCGGCGGGGCCGCGCCGCCTGGCAGGCCCTCAAGGTGCTCGAGGGCCTCGAGGTTATCAATCGGGACGGAAAAGCCGGAAATTCCATCCTTTATCGCGAAATATAGAAAAATATTTCGGAAAATTTGCATAAAAATGCTCTTTTGCGACGCAGATGTAACCGCGCCATGGTAATCTGGAAGATAATAGGGAGAAGTCTATCCATTTTTACGTATTCAAGACCTTCGCAATCTCTATCTGAAGGAGATATATCTTATGAAAATGAAAAAACGCCTCAGTCTGCTTCTGGCCTTCGCCCTGATGCTGGCCGCCGTCGCGCCCGGCGTGATGGCCGCCGAGCGCGCGGTGGCCTCCACCCTGCGCCTCGACGCCACCGAGGGCACGGTATCGGTGAGCAATCGCGCCGGAAAATCCATCAGCGTCACCGCGCGCATGAAGCTCTACGCCGGATATTCAGTCGCCACCGCACTGGAGAGCTACGGCTACATCAGCCTGGACGACACCAAGGCCATCAAGCTGGACGCCAAAAGTGAGGTTCAGCTCAAGCAATCGGGCCAAAAGCTCGAGGTCGGGCTTATCAGCGGCAACCTCTTCTTCGATGTCACCGCCCCGCTCAAGGAGAGCGAAAGCCTCAACATCCGCACCTCTACCATGGTCACGGGCATCCGCGGCACGGCGGGGTTTGTGCGGGTGATTAACGAGAAGGTGTCGGAGATTTACCTCTTCTCGGGCGAGGTGCACCTGACCTCCACCGACCCCCTCACCGGCGAGACGGTCACGGCCATCCTCAAGGCCGGCCAGCGGGCCACATCCTATGTCCGCGACACCGCGTGGGGCGAGGAAATTGTGGAAATCGTCATCGACGAGTTTGTCGAGAGCGATGTGCCCGGCTATGTGGCGGCCGCCGTGCGCGACGATGAGGATTTGCAGCGGCGCATCACCGAGGAGACCCAGCTTTCGGTGCCGCTGATTATCGGCCGTGCCGATGAAAGGCTGGCCGAGGACGAGGCCGCCATGCGCGACCGGAGCGGCGAAATCCAAAAGGAGCAGGACTCCCTGGACAACAACCGTCTGGTAGACCCGCTGTTTAAGGACGACCAGCCTACCGGCGGCGGAGGCGGCGGGCCGAGCACGCCGGTGCCGCCATCGCGCATATCAGGAAGCTTGAACAATCCCTCGACAACAGATGTTATCACTGCCTTGGCCACCATCCATGACCTTACCATTACCGGGCTTTGGTCAATGGGCACGAACGAGGCTGTTATCATTGACAACACCCGGACGCTTACCATTGCCGGCACCCTTAATACAGGCACATCGGCTGGTAACGGCATATTCAATCTCACCAATCAAACCTTGGTTGTCGAAACCGGCGGCAGCATCGTCGGTGACGGCGTCATTGTGAATGGTTTTGTTGCTGGTTCTGCTGTCGGTGACTACAACATGATTAAGGATTCCCCTGATGATAAGGCCCTCGTCAGCGCCGGTGGTGTTGGAAAAATTGAGATTAAAAGCGGTGCAACAGTGGACGCCGATATACATCAAAGCGGAGCGAGCGAAATCGAGATTTACGGCACCCTTAATGGCATTTTGGCAGTTGAAGGCGGCGAGGTTCTCATTGGCAGCACAGGCGTAGTAAACGATTTCCTCTCCCTCGTCGGCGGCGAGATTACCATTGAAGGCACCGTGAATGGAACTGTTTATGCTGAGCAAACCAGCATTGTCACCCTTCAGGGAGCCAACGGCAAAATCAACGGCCCCGATATAGGTAGTACAGTTCCCTCTGTCCAAGTTTCCAATGGCGGCACTTTTAATATGCTGGGTGGTTTAGTGATAAACTCTAACGGCGAACCAGCAGTTTCATTGGACGACAACAGCACCTTTAACATGAAGGGTGGCACCATCGGCAGTATGGCCGCCGGTTCGGCCCCTGTGGATATAATGGGCGGCACCTTTATCATGGACGGTGGCCTTATCATCAGCCTTGGCCACATCAGCACAGTGGTCTTGAGCGGCGGCACCTTTACACAAACCGGCGGTTCAGTAGAGGGTTTTGGCAGCGATGCTGTTGTTAGCATTGGCGCCGGCACCAAATACACGATGACTGCGGGTACTGTTAAAAAGACCGGTGCCGACAACGCCTTCAAGGTTCTCGGCACACTGCAATACGATAATGGCACTATTGATGGCAAAATAAAAGGTGCAACAGACGGTTCCGACTTCACCACAAGCGGCAACTTGGTCGGCTCCGGGCTTGGTAATCTCCAGCCCGGACAACTCGAGGGGACTTTTGATGGCCCCTTCACTCCCTGTAGCATTGATGGTATAGACATCCCTATCTACGGCACGCTCGTCGCGATACTCGGCTTTCTGTCTGACAATTACACCGACGCGACGGAGATTATTATCAACGCGATGACCCTTGATGTTGACATAGGCTCTGAGGGTACCTTAACTATCCCCGCAAACATCACCATCTACTTGGGAACGAGCAGCACGTTCGACATCCTGTCCGGTAAGGTCGTGCTGGACGGCACCATCGACATGACCGGCGATGCCCAGCTCGCTGTACATAACGGTGCCACGCTTACCATCAACGGCGAGCTATTGGCAAATACCATAAGCAGTAATCCCCAAGTCGCATTTGAGAAAATAGACGGCATTACAGTGGGTGCCGGCGGCACGTTTAATATGACCATAGGAACCCTCTGGTCGCCTTACCCTTCTGACAGTGCCGGCACTCCTCCTTACGGCCTCGGGAGCAACGGCCTCAACACCATTAATATTACCGGGGTTGCAATTGACGATGCCGATGGTTACTTCAACCCCTAACCCCACATCCCCACACCCACACACCATCTATATAAAGTGAGGAATGACCTATGAAACGCTTTGCCGCACTGGTTCTGGCAGCCCTGCTGCTGCTCACCCCGGCTCTGGCCGCCGAGGCCGAGGACGGCGCACCGGGGCAAACCCTGGTCTCGCTCTTCCACAACGGCGCGCCCATGGACATTGTGTCCGCCGGGGACGGTGACTATTTCATCACCGACGCCTTTAACAAGGTGGTGTGGCGCTATGCCGCCGACGGCACGGCCACCGTCGCCGTCGGCCGCCTCGGCATCCCCGATGCCGCCGGTGTGCCCCTGGGCGGCTATAACGACGCCGAGCTTTTGAAGGCCGCCTTCGGCCTGCCCTGGGGCATCACGCCCTTCCTCAAGGGCTATCTGGTGGCCGATGCCGCCAACAACGTGGTGCGCTATTTTGACGATGCCAATGTCTTTACCGCCGTGGGCTCGGGTGTTGCCGGCCTTGACAACGGCCGGGGCATCGACAGCCAGTTCAGCCATCCCACCGGCCTGGCCACCGACAATCTGGGCAACGCCTATGTGGCCGACACGGGCAACCATGTCATCCGCCGCATCAGCACCCTGGGCCAGGTGACCACCTTTGCGGGCACCGGCACGGCGGGGTATCAAAACGGCGCCTCGGGCTCGGCCCAGTTCGACAGCCCGGTCGGCCTGTGCTGGTATGACGGCGTGCTCTATGTGGCCGACAGCGGCAACCATGTCATCCGCGCCATCTCGAGCGGGACGGTGAGCACCTTTGCCGGTCAGACCTTGCCCTCGGGCACCGATGCCGCCGTGACCGGCGACTGGCTGGATGGCCCGGCGAACGCGGCCCTCTTTGCCAGCCCCATGGATGTGACCATGAGCGGCGACGGTGTGCTGTATGTCTCGGACAGCGGCAACGCCGCCATCCGCGCCATCGAGGATGGCGTGGTGAGCACCTACATCTCGGGTGACCCCGACCGGGGCGACCCGTACCCGGTGGAGCCCCGGGGCCTGCTCATCAGCGAGCAGGGCCTGCTGGTGTGCGACACCTTCGCCGGTGTGGTGTTCACCGACACGGCGCGGCCCTTCGTCAATCCCTTCACCGATGTAACGGACACCGATTGGTTCTACGGCGATGTCGTCTTCGCGGTGCAGAAGGGGCTGTTCAACGGCACCTCGGTCACCACCTTCAGCCCCGGCTCGCCCATGACGCGGGGCATGCTGGTGACCGTTCTGGGCCGCATGGCCGGCGTGAACACGGCGGACTTCACCGAGGTCTCCTTCGAGGATGTGCCGGCGGACGCCTACTTTGCACCGTACATCGACTGGGCCTTTAAGTCCGGCGTCGCCCGTGGCATCGGGGAGGGCGCCTTCGCGCCAAACCGCAACATCACGCGGCAGGAGCTGGCTGTCATTCTGGCCAACTACACCGCCAGTACGGGCATCGAACTGCGGGAGACCCGCGAGGTTGTGGTGTTTAACGATTCCGACGCCATTGCGGCCTACGCTCAAGAGGCGGTGGCTCAGATGGTGCGGGCCGGCATCCTCAACGGCCGGCCGGGCGACCTGTTTGATCCTCTGGCCGGCGCCAACCGGGCCGAGGTGGCCGCCGTGCTGCACCGGTTTGCTGCCGCTGACGCTCGATGAAATGCAAGCATTTCATTGAAATTAAATAGAGATAAACGCAGCCGGGAAGTGAATTCCCGGCTGCGTTTTATTGTTTAAGGAGGGGAAATGCTTACTGCGCCAGCCGCCACCATTTTGTCTCAGTTTGCCTGTATAGCTCAAACCCGCAGCGCCTGAGCACAGCCTCAGAGGCCGGGTTGTTTGGCTCGGTTTCCGCGATAATGTGTGAGACACCGGGCTGCCTGAGGCCCCACCGGCACATGGCCTTGACACACTCAGTCATGTACCCGCTGTGCTCAAAGGCCTCCCCCAGGCCGTAGCCAATTTCAACTTCACCCCGGTCGTTGGGCACATTCTTAAAATCAGCCGAGCCGACGACCACGCGGTCGGCCTTCCGCACCAAAAACCAGAAGGTATGATACAGCCAGTTTGCCGTATCGGCGGCCGTTTTTTCGGCTTGACCGCGGATGATATCCAGGAATACGCCCTCTATGGGTTCGGCCTCATAACGGCAGTCCATGCAGGCCTCCAGGGCGGGGATGTCCTCCGTCCACAAGCGCATTTGCGCGGCGGTCAGCGGTACAAGGTGCAAGCGTTCTGTCTCAATCAAGGGTGTCACCTCCAACTAAATGACAGGCTGCCAGATGCCCGGGCGTGACCTCCCGCAGAGGCGGCACCTCGCGGCTGCACACCTCCTGCCGGCGGGGGCAGCGGGTGTGGAATACGCAGCCGCCGGGCGGCTTGACCGGGCTGGGCACGTCGCCCTCGAGCACCTGGGCGGCGTCCGGCACATCGGGGTCGGGGTCGGGAATGGCGCTCATAAGCGCCAGCGTGTAGGGGTGTGCGGTGGCATCGAAGATGTCCCGGCGCGTGCCGCTCTCGACGATGTGCCCCAGGTACATGACGGCCACCCGGTCGCACACCAAGCGCACCACCGACAGGTTGTGGGAGATAAACAGGTAGGTCAGGCCGTATTTGCGCTGCAAGTCGGTCATCAGCGTGAGGATTTGGGCCTGAATGGAGACATCCAGGGCCGAAACCGGCTCGTCGCACACCACCATCCGGGGGCTGAGGGCCAGAGCCCGGGCCACGCCGACACGCTGGCGCTGTCCCCCCGACAGGGCGTGAGGATAGCGATCCATCAGCTCGGGCCCCAGGCCGACATCGGCCATGAGCTCGAGGGTTCGGGCCCGTCTCTCCTCGGCGTCCCCCATGCGGTGCACCATCAAGGGTTCCTCAATGGTGCGGCCCACGGTGTAGCGGGGGTCTAGCGAGGCCCCCGAGTGCTGGAAAATCATCTGGACATCCCGTGCGCGCTCCATGCGGCTCGTTGTGCCAGGCACGCCCTTCCCGGCCAGGACGATGTAACCCGAGGTCGGCTTTATCAGTCCGGCCACGGCGCGGCCAAGGGTGGATTTTCCACAGCCCGATTCGCCGATGATGCCGTAGGTCTCCCCCGGCCGCACCAGAAAGCTGACGCCGTCCACCGCCCGCACCAGGCCGAGGCGGGAGGGATAGTGAATCTTGAGCTTTTCCACCCGAAGTAGAGTCTTAGCCATGGGCGCGCACCTCCTGGTGCCGGAAGCACCGGACAAAATGCCCCGGCTCGGCCTCGATGAGCTCGGGGTGGGCGCTGTGGCAGCGGGCATCGGCAAGATAGCATCGGGGGACGAAGCGGCAGCCGGGCGTGATTTCTCCCAACGGCGGCACCGCGCCGGGGATGCTGGGCGGCGGCTCGAGGGCGCCCCTGAGCCGCGGCAACGAGCGCAGCAGCCCCTCGGTGTACGGATGGCGGGTACCCTTGAAGACGCCCCCCACGGGGGCGTACTCGACGGCCTCGCCCATGTACATGACGAGCACCCGGCGGGCGATGCGGGCGACGACGCCCAAATCGTGGGTGATGAGCAGCACGGCGGCGCCGGTCTCCTGCTGAAGCTGACTGAGCAGCCGCAAAATCTGGGCCTGGACAGTGACATCGAGGCTGGTGGTCGGCTCGTCGGCGATGATGATGCGCGGCCCCTCGGCCAGGGCCATGGCAATACACACCCGCTGGCACATGCCGCCCGACAGCTGATGGGGGTAGCTTTTAGCCACCCGGGCGGGGTCGGCGATGCCGACGGCAGTCAGCAGGGTCTCGGCCTGCTCCCGGGCCGCCTTGGGGGTCATACCGCCGATGTGGACAAAGCTCTCGGCCAGCTGGCGGCCAATGGTGAGAACCGGGTTGAGGGCCGACACCGGCTCTTGGAAAATCATGGCAATCTCTCGGCCCCGGATGGCGCGCAGCGCGTCCTCACTTTTTTGCAGCAAGTCCTCGCCGCGATAGAGGGCCGTTCCTCCCTCCACCCTTCCGGGGGACGGCACGAGGCCGAGGAGGGAGAGTGACGTGACGCTCTTTCCGCAGCCCGACTCACCCACGATGGCCAGGGTCTCCCCTGCCGCCAGGTCAAAGGACAGGCCGTCAACGGCGTAGGCCGGGCCGCTCTCAGTGACAAAGCTGGTGCGCAAATCGCGCACCTCCAGAAGGTTATTGCTCACGGAACACACCTCCCATGTATCGGGGATCGAAGGCGTCCCGCAGGCCATCGCCGATGAGGCTGGCGCTCATGACAAAAAGGGTGACCGCCATACCGGGCACGATGATGCCCATGGGCTGCAGCCGCATGGCGTGGCGGGCCGCGTGGAGCATGGCCCCCCACTCGGCCGACGGCGGTGCCAGCCCCAGTCCCACAAAGGAGAGGGACGAGGTTGTCAGCACCGCGGTGCCCAGATTGAGGGTGAAGGTGATGAGCAGCATGGGCAGGCAACTGGGCAGCACATGGGTGAGGATGATGCGCCGGTCGCTCTGGCCCATGAGCTTACAGGCGCTGATGAAGTCGGCCTCGCGCACCTCCATGGCCACACCGCGCACCACCCGGGCGAAGGTGGGCACCACCATGACCGACACGGCCATCACCGTGCTGGCCGCGCCCGAGCCGATGACGGCCACCACCAAAATGGCCAGGAGAAGGCCGGGAATGGCCATCAACAGCTCGATAAACCGGGAGAGCAGGCCGTCCACCCGCCCGCCGTGATAGCCGGCCAGCAGACCGATGCAGGTACCCGCCGTGCCGCCCAGAACGGCGCTGAGCAGGCCGATGCCGATGGAGAGCCGCGCACCGTGGATGAACCGGGCCAGCAGGTCGCGGCCGGCATAGTCAGTCCCCAGCCAATGCTCCCCCGAGGGCGGCTCCATGAGCCGATGGGTCATGGTGGAGTAGGGCGAATGGGGGTAGACGAGCGGCCCCACAAAGGCGATGAGCAACAGCGCGCCCAGCACCACGAGGGCGGCCACGGTGATTTTTTTGTGGGTCAGCTTGCGTAAAAAGGTTCTTCCCATGCCCACCCCTAACTCAGCCGCATCTTTGGGTCAACCAAAGCATACAAGAGGTCAATCACAATATTAATCACCAAAAAGGTGCCCGCCAGCACCAGAACGGCGCCCTGAAGCAGGTTGTAATCCCGCTGCACCACCGCCGAGACGATGAGCCGCCCCAGGCCGGGGATGGAGAAGGCGTTTTCCACCAGCACGGTGCCGGCCAGAAGCTCGCCAAAGCGCACGCCCACCGCGGTGAGCACCGGCACCAGCGTGTTGCGGAAGGCGTGGGAGTAGATGATGAGCTTTTCGGGCAGGCCGCGTGCCCGGGAGGTGCGGATGTAGTCCTCCCCCAAGGCGTCCAGCATGGCACTGCGGGCCGTGCGGGTGAAAAATCCGATGGCGGGCAGGCCGAGCGTGACGATGGGCAGGATGAAGCCCTGCCACGATTCAAGGCCCAGACTGGGCAGCCAGCCCAGGTAGAGGCAGAAGACCAGCATGAGGATGAGGGCAGAAAAAAAGAGCGGGATGGACACCGTGGTCAGCGACATGACCATGATAACCTTGTCGAGCCGGGAATCCCGCCGCACGGCGGCGACGATGCCCAGCAGCACCCCCAGCACCACCGAAACCGTCGTGCCGCCCACGGCGAGAATCATGGTGTAGCCGTAGCGGCCCTGGATTTCGCTCATCACCGGGCGGGGAAAGGTGGCCGACATCCCCAAATCGCCCCGGAGGGCGTTCGCTAGGAAGCTGAAATAGCCCTGGGTGGTCTGTCCGTAGCCGCGCATGCGGATGCTCTGACTGCCCGCAATGAGGCGGGCGGCAAAGTAGATGACAAAGCTGAGCACCAGCAGCGTCACCAGCCCCTGAAGCACCCGCTTGACGAAGTATTTGAGCATAGCATGACCTTCTTTCCAGAGGCCGAGGGCAACCGCCCACAGCATACCCGAATATTATACACCTCTCATGTGGCAATTACAAGAAAAGATGGCGGGCCAGGCGGGCCGGGACTTGTAACATAGCTGCATTTTTCATGGCTGCATTGACACTGCACCCAAAAAAGCTTATACTAAATGTAACTGTATATAATATCGGTTTCCACCCATAAAACGGCTTTTCCATCGCCTTGTGCCTGAGAGGAAGTGAGCGTTTTGTCCATTCGCACGCGCATCATCATCGCCGTCACCATCTGTCTTTTTGTGGCCTGCGGGAGCATCTCGGGCATTGCCTATGTCCTGGCGCGCCAGTCGGCCAGTGACTCCTTCTATAACCTCTCTCTCAGTGAGCTGCGCCGCATTGAAGAGCGCATCCAAACCTTCATCGCCCCCGGCGAGATGAATGTCAAATATCTGGCCGGCCTCGACCTCATCCGGGGATCTCGGGGGCAACTGACCAGCTATCTCGACACCACCGAGACGACGACCCTCTATTATGACAATCACCCCCCCTACGAGCAGGAGATTTACGATATCTTTTTCCGCGCCCACAGCTCAAACGACAATTTCGGCCTGGTCTTTATGGCCAATAACGACGGCCAATATGCCCAGGCTCCCGAGGGCAGCATCAAAAACCCCCACTACGACCCTCGGGAACGCTCGTGGTGGAAGGAGATGATGGCCGGTGCCGGCGATGTGGTCATCTCGTCCCCCTACCTGACCACCGGCGGCGGCATGGTGTGCAGCATCATGGCCAAAACCTATGATATGCAGGGCAATCATCTGGGAATGGTGGGCGTCGACTACGACCTTGAAAATCTGCTGGGCGATTTGGGCTCACGGAAGATTCTCGACACCGGCTACATCGTCGTCTTCGACCAAGGCGGCACCATCATTGTGGACGGCCACCACCCCGAGCATGTTTACATCGATTCCGAGATCTATCCCGAGCTGCGCAAGGCCATGGCCCAGGCACCCGACGGCTCTATGGACGGCAGCGGCACACGCGGACTCAAGGAATACATCGTCACCTATACCATGCCCTCCACCGGCTGGAAGCTGGCCGTCGTCTTTGAGGAATCCGAGATGATGCGCTCGTCCGAAACGCTGCTCACGACCATTGTTGTGGTGCTTTTCATCGTCTTTGGCGCCAGTCTGGCCACCATCGTATTCATTGCCCGGGGGATCGTGCGGCCCATTGAGGAGCTGACCGACGCCGCCACCATCATCTCGGAGGGCGACTACGCCGGTTCAGAAATACTGCGGCAGCAATTGGCCCGAAAGCTGAACGTCTCGGCCTCGGGCGAGAGCCAAAAGCTGGCCCAGTCGCTGAAAAAGATGATTGAAACCCTGGAGGCCCGCATCGAGGACGCCCAGGCGGCCACGCGGGCCAAAAGCGAGTTTTTGGCCAACATGAGCCACGAAATCCGCACCCCCATGAACGCCATCGTCGGCATGGTGCGCATCGGCAAGCAGGCCAAGACCGAGGCCCGCAAGGACGACGCCTTCGACAAAATCGAGGGGGCCTCGACCCACCTGCTGGCCATCATCAACGACATTCTCGACATGTCCAAGCTGGAGGCTGGCAAAATGGAGCTGGCTGCGGTGAATTTCAGCTTTGAGGACATGCTGCGCCGGGTGGTCGATGTGGTAAACCTGGGCATCGAGGCCAAGTCCCTCAGCTTTAAAATCCGCATTGATTCCCGTATCCCGGCCACGCTGTCAGGGGACGACCAGAGACTGGCCCAGGTTATCGTCAACCTGCTCAGCAACGCCATCAAGTTCACCCCGGAGCACGGCTCCATCATCGTCACCGCCCAGCTGCTGGACGAGGATGCGGAGAGCTGCACCCTGGAAATCAGCGTGGAGGACAGCGGCATCGGCATCTCTCAGGCACAGCAGCGCGGCCTCTTCGATGCCTTCCAGCAGGCCGAAAGCGGCACCTCCCGCCAATACGGTGGCACCGGGCTGGGGCTTTCAATCTCCAAGCACATCATCAGCCTGATGGCCGGAGACATCGGCGTACAGTCGGCCCCCGGCCAGGGGTCTGCCTTCACCTTCACCGCACGCCTGGGCCGCTGCCCGCAGCCCAGACAGGCTGTCCCCGCCGGATTCTCCGATGTCCGGGTGCTGGCCGTGGTCGAGGCCCCGGAGGTTCAGGTCTATCTCTCACGCACCGCCGAGCGCCTTGGCTTTTCGTGCAATGCCCTGCTCAGCCCCCGGGAGGCCATCGCCCACCTGGAGGAGGCCGGGCCCTACGACATCTATCTGATCAGCTGGGACGTCAACCACGACGATATTTTCGACTTTGTCCGCGCCGCCAAGGCCCAGCGCCAGGGGAGCCTGGCCGTGCTCATGCTGACCACCGGCCAGTGGATTGATATCGAGGCGACCGCCCTTGCCGCCGGGGTCGACCGTGCGCTGCTGCGGCCCATTTTGCCCACCGCCCTCGCCGAGCTGGTGCACGATTATCTTGCCCCCGAGGCCGTCGCCGCCGTGGCCGAGCCCGAGAGCACGGCCTCCTTCGACTGCACCCTGCTGCTGGCCGAGGACATCGAAATCAACCGCGAAATTGTTCTGGCACTCTTAGAGCCCGAGGGCATTCGCATCGACTGCGCCGTCAATGGCCTCGAGGCCGTCGAGATGTTCACCCAGAACCCCGACAAGTACGACCTCATCCTCATGGATTTGCAGATGCCCGAGATGGACGGCCTGGCGGCCGCCCGGGCAATCCGTGCCATGGAGCCGGACAAGGCGAAAAGCATCCCCATCATTGCCCTGACGGCCAACGTCTTCAAGGAGGACGTCGAGCGCTGCATGGATGCCGGCATGAACGGCCACGTGGGCAAGCCCCTGGATTTGGACGAGGTGCTCAAGGTCATTCGGCGGATGCTTTAGGGCGCGGTTCCAAGCTGTTCCGCACCCACCCACAACATATTCACACGAAGGAGTAAGCTCATGTCAAAGAAAATCATCGTCCTCAACGGAAGCCCTCGCGCCAATGGCAACACCTCGGCCCTTGTGCGCGAGTTTACGCGCGGTGCCGAGGAAAACGGCCACAGCGTCCAAACTTTTTTGCTCCACGACATGGACATCAAGGGTTGCGCCGGCTGCTGGGGCGGCGGCCAGGAGCCTCACAGCCCCTGCGCCTTCAAGGATGACATGGAGCGCATCTATCCGGCCTATATCGAGGCCGACATCGTCGTTTTTGCCTCGCCCCTCTATTATTGGAGCGTCAGCGGCCAGCTCAAGACGGCCCTCGACCGCCTTTTTGCCGTGGCCGAGTGTGACAGCGGCTATCGCAATCCGCAAAAGGCCGGGGTGCTGCTCATGGCCGCCGAGGGCAACGGCTTCGAGGAGTCGGTCTATTGGTACGAGCGTCTCATGGGCCACATCCGCTGGGCCAATTTGGGCAAGGTGCTGGTCGGCGGTGTCCATCAGCCGGGGGATGCCGAGGGCAAGCCCGAGCTCATGGAGGCTTATGAATTGGGTAAATCGTTGTAGACAGAAAGGCCGTGGAGCGCTGCCCCACACCCCACCAACTTTTTGGAAAAAGTTGGATCAAAAACTTATATTAAAAAACCGCGCATATTGCGCGGTTTTTGATATTATTCGAGGCAACTCAAGTCTTATGCGATAACCCAACTCGCAATTGTGCGTAGCGCAATTGCCAAAAGTTTTTGGGTTTTTTAAGGGTGTTTTTAACAGCAATTATATGTAATACAATTGCCGAAATACCCTTAAACCGCCGGAGGCGACCTATACCTCCGGCGACAAGCTGTCGGGCGCCGGTGCGATGCCGATGGCCACCACTTCTTTACGTCCCAGCAGCAGGAAGCCGCCCAGGACGAGCAATCCGCCGGTGGTGACGAGCAGCGGCTCGATGGGCATAACATCGCTGAGCGGCCCGAAGAATGCGATGCCCAGAGGCATCCCAAGGCCATTGAGCATCCCCTGTGTGCTGAACACCCGGCCCATGACATCCCGCGGGATATGGGTCTGCATCACGGTGAGGATCGGCGTGTTGAACAGCGGCATAGAGCTTCCACACAGTACCATTACAGCCAGATATATCCAGAAGCTTGGCACAATGCCCAGAAGCACGGTGGTCGCGCCGAAAATCCCCCAGGCCAGCACGGCGGTGTGGATTTTGTTCTTGAACCCGCCCCAAGCGGCGATAAAGACACCGCCCAGCATCATGCCCACCGAAAAGGCGACCTCGACGGCGGTCAGCCGCCAGACATCATCGCCAAAGCTACGGGCCACTTGCAGCGGAGTCAGCATGGCTGCGGGGGCCACTAGCACCGAGAAGCAAGCCATAAAGATAATGACGGTTTTCAGCCAGGGCTGACTGCCGATGTAGCGGAAGCCGGCCATCATCTCGGTGTAGTAGGCCTTCGCACCGGCCGCCGCGGGCGCTTCGCGCGGGGTGTGCTTCACCTTGACGAAGAAGAACACCGTGGCGATGCCGATGGCTGCCGTAATGACATCGATGAAGAAAATATGCTCCAGGGGCAAAAAGGTCAGCAGCGCCCCCGCCGCCATGGGCGCGGCAAAGACGGTGAGCGAATGGGCCGTGCCCTGGATGCCGTTGAAACGGGTCAGGTGCTCCTCGGGCACAATCTGCGGGATGAGGGCCGAGGCCGCCGGATTTTGGATGCCTTGGCCGATGCTCCGCGCCACAACGATGACCATAAGCAGCCAGGTATTCCGGACACCCGCGGTGAACAGGATGGCCATCAAAAGCGTCATGAGGGCAATGGCGCCATCGGCCAGGTTGACCAGATGCTTGCGGTTATAGCGGTCGGCCCACACCCCGGCAAAGGGCGAGATGAAGACCATGGGCAGCATGCCCGCGCAGGTGAACAGGGCGATGAGCACCCCCGACTGGGCCTCCAGGGTGATGTGCCAGGTGATGGCGTAGGACACCAGCATCGAGCCGAAGCTGGACAGAAACTGCCCGCCGATGAAGAACGCCGCGTTACGCTTCCAGTGGGAACGGGACGGGGCTTGGGCCATATGTGCCTCCTTTGTGTGACAAAAGTAGGGGCATAAAACGTGGCGGGGCAGGATTGTTTACCTCATCCGCGTGCAGTGGCGTACAGTTTTACTATTATAGCGGGTGCGAGGCGGCCTGTCAACCGGACTTCCCATGCCTTTTGGCGGCGATTTTGTTTGAAAAACGAATATTCTGTGGTAATATCACCATAGTGTGATACCGTTATGTTAGAATGATAATAACTATAGCAACCCTTCGGATTTTCCACCAAATAGAACACAGGGGGCGAATTATGAAAGCGCTGAAAAAGCAACTGGCCTTTTGTCTGGCCGTGGTCATGCTGATGTCGCTTTTACCGGGCGCCATCAGCGCCAAAACCATCTCTTCCCAGGGCGAAAATGACAAGGTGGAAATCATCAACGATGACCACAGCGCCCGAGACCTCGCGGCCCAGCAGATGAACAAAACCCTCACCTATGACAGCGTCACCAAGCAGTATTATCTCGAGCTTTCGGTGGGTGGGTTTTCCTACACCGAGCACCCGGCCATCGCGCCCGAGCCGCTCTACACCGTGCTGGTGCTCGACGCGACCTCGTCCATGAGCGAAAAGGATGGCGGCAAACCTGAGGCGACGCTGTGGGACAATGTGGCGGCTGCGGCCAAAACCTATGTGGACACCCTGTTCGCGAATGCCAACGGGCGCGAAATCCACATTGCCATTGTCAGCTTTGGCTATGGCGCCCGGGTACACACCTTGGGGAACCCTAATAATGTGACCGGGGTTCTTATTGGTGACCGTACAACGCGGTCTCCCAAGGACCCAAAAGCACCATACTCCCTTGATTCAGCTTTGGACAGGTACATCGGCGGCTGGCGCGGCGGGGATTTGAGCCTCTATGTTGCCGGCAACGGCTCGTCCGCGGCCGGGGTGGATAAGAACGCCTATGATGTGCTTGACGCCTATAAGCTCTACGACCGCGCAGATTATTACTTCAGCAACGCGGGCACCGACACCGAGCAGACCGCAATGGTCGCGAAACTCAATTCTATTATCGACAACATCACCCAGTATTCAGGCACCAATGTTGAGTCCGGCCTGTTGCTGGCCAAAGACCTGCTCACGGGTGATAGCAGCATCCCCGCCAAAGCCAAAAAGAGCATCGTACTGATGACCGACGGCGAGACAGCGGCCTCCTCCACCTTCGCGGCCCTCTTCCGGGATGAGCTGGAAGGCGTTAACTTGGCCAACGTCTATGAAATGTCGTGCGATGAGTCGTATATCGACGCACTCTATGACAACATTGAGGGCAAAGTCAATCCCTTTGACGGCAACTGGCATAATGTGGATACCATCGACAAAATTGCTCCGCGTATCATTCCGCTAAATCACAAAACCGAAGCTTCCATGCTCCCCAAGGCTAAAGCGTTGGCAACCGCGCTCGGGGAAACCGATTTGGTGTCGGAGCTGGCAGCCTTGGAGGCACAGTTCAAGGGTGATAACAGCCCGGATACCAGGCCGCCCTATACGGCCCGCAAAAAAGAGCCCGTAGCCGGATTCATGGGTGATTTCGATTTACTGACATCGGACAGTGGCAAAGAGGACGCAATCAATCAGTCCCTTGATGAGGCAATAGCCTTTTTGAAGGCTGTCCACGAAATGTTGAATACCGAAGGCGCTGTGGATACAAATGGAAAATATCGTGAGGCCGGTTTAGTGACTCAAGCGGATGCCGACTTTTGGAACAGCGCCGTCAAAAGCCTCTTCTGGCAAGCTGATTATTTGACCTTTGAGGGTGCGTGGGAAACCGACCCGGTCGCAGGAGGCAGTATTTACCCCGCCTACATCGGGCAGTTTTCCTCCGGCATGCCGGTTCCTCTGGACAAACCGCTGACAACCCAGCTGCTCGACTATCGCGAAAACACTGAGAGCACCAACATCTACGGCTCAAACGCGGCCAAGCGCTTTGCCTCTCAGGCGGCGGAGGCCATTAAGGACGCCGGCATTTCCCTCTACACCGTAGGCGTCGGTTCCAAGATTGTCTCACCTGATGACCTCAAGGAAATGGCTTCCGATGAAAAGGACGGCGGCTCGCGGCATTTCTACACCATGTACGGCGGCGCGGGCGGCAGCGGAACCACAGGCGACCCCTCCTATGTCGCCGTCACAACGGCCACCGAAAAGCTGGCCGAGTTTGCCTTGGACGAAATTGACGCCACAATTTATCCCGCCCAAAATGTCACCATTCATGACACTCTGGCCGCCGGCTTTAGCTTCCCCGAAGGATGTACCCCAACGGTGACCAAGAGCTACTATACCGTGGGCGATGCCGGGCTGACGCTCCGCGAGACTGCACCTGCCGCTGCTGCGAGTGCCGACCTCACCATCGCGGGTCAGACCATCAGCGTCAATGTGGGTGAAATCTGGGACACCGCCACGGCCCGCATCTATGCCGAGCGCGGCTTCGCCGCCGCCAGTGCGGCGCTGCCGGATGGCACCCCGCTCTATGTCAAGGCCACCATCAAGTTCCCCATCAATATCGACGCCGCCGTCCTCCAAAAGGAGGCGTGGAGCGAGAGCAATTCGAGCGCCCACTACACCTACACCCTCGCGGGCGAGGGTAAAACCGGCTCGAGCTATATCTCCCCCAAAATCCGCAACAAGAAGGTGACGCCCGAGGTAGGCACCCCCGATGTCCGCCTGGTGCTCTCCAAGGCACTGACCGATGCCCGCACCGGCCAGGCCATGGTCACCAACCAAGCCTTCACCGTGGTGATTTCCGATGCCGGGAAGCCTGTTGCCACCGTCAACCTCAAGGCCGACGGCACCAGTCAGACGGTCAACGGCCTCAAGCTGGATAAGAGCTACACCCTGACAGAGGGCAGCCTGCCCACCGGCTACAGCTTTAGCAGCTTTACCTTCCACAACCCGGCCGCAATGGGGAACGCCACCGTCTCAACCAGCGGCAAAAACCCCCTGACCTTCACCATCAAGCCCTCCCAGGAAGAGGGTCGGGTCATTTATGAGGTTCACATCACGGTAAATAACGTTTGGGCCGAGAATCCGCGCAATCCCGGTGGCGATGGCGGCGGCGATGGCGGCGGTGGCGGTGACGAAGAAGAAATCATCATCGACCCCGACATCATCCCCTTGAGCCCCGGTACTCCGGTGGTGAACAAGAACGACGACCCCACCACCCCGACCACGCCCACTGAGCCCAAGGATGAGGGTGAGACCGAGACCGAAATCACGGAGACCACCGAGGAAACCCCCGATACACCCACCGAGCCCTCTAAGCCCACCGGCGAACCCGAGGTGACCGAGCCGGCCCTCCCCCAGGGCCGCCGAACGGGCGGCAGCGACCCCAGCGGGCCGCAGACCCTGGGACGCACCGAGTATAACGCCGATGGCGAGCTCATCGAGTACAACCCCGACGGCACGCCTCTGGGCCGCTGGGTTTGGGACGAGGAAGAGGAGATTTGGATTCTCGAGGACATCCCCCTGGGCGCCCTGCCGGCCACCGGCAGCAACGAGACCTTCCGGCACTATGCCTTTCTGGTCGCTCTGTGTGCGGCCTGCCTGATGGCCGCGCTGCCCGTGCGGCCCCGGCGAGGCAGGCATCAGAAGTAGCCCTTCCGCCGAGAAATGAGGCATACTTTGAACCCAAGGGCTATCTTTTCCATCCGATTTCGTGTATGATAAGAGGCGTCAAAATCGCCTCTTACGGCGCGGTTTCGGCACAAAAATCAGCCATTTTGGAGGCAAAGCGATGAAAATATTCACAAGCAACACGCGGGGGCATTACAGCCCCGCCGTGCTGAGCAATGGCACACTCTATATTTCGGGGCAGCTGGGGAACGATTTGGAGACCGGCGTCATGCCCACCACGCCCGAGGAGCAGGCGCGGAACTGCCTGCTGCACATCGATGCGCTGCTCAAACAGGCCGGGCTGACCCGCGAGGACATTGTCATGACCCGGGCCTTCACGGCCAACAACGACTTCTGGGGCGCGGTGAACAGCGAGTATGTCAAGTTCTTCGGCGACCATAAGCCGGCCCGCCTCATCGTGCCGGCCGCCTTCACCTCCGGCGTGCTGGTCGAAATCGAGGCCACAGCCGAAGCGCACAAGGCCGAATAATCACACACACTTCCCTTCCGACGCAAAAAGCGGTGGCATTGCCACCGCTTTTTTTAGACCTTGGGGCTTCACCCCAAACCCCAGCCAAGAAACTTTTTATAAAAAGTTTCTTGGCAATCTTCAAAAATTTTTAACAATCATGTTTCACATGATTGTTTGTTATTGTTGTTTTTCAGAAATTGTGCGAAGCGCAATTTCTGAAAGCTTTGGGGATGCTTAAGGGTGCTTTAACAGTAATTGTATGTAATACAATTACTGTTAAAGCACCCTTAAGCCGCCGGAGGCAAACCAACGACTGCAATCAGCCTAGCGTAATATGCGGAGATTTCTTGATGACACCTTCTTTGATGACGATTACGGGCTTGCGGACCATGATGGCGATGCCCTCATCGGGTTGCCGGCCACAGCGATGATATCGGCCCGATATCCCACGCGGATTTGAGCGTTATTAAACCAGGGGAACAGGTTGGAGTGGTTCTCCAAATCACAGGTGACAACACTGTCACGGGGGCCCAGGGGACACCGCGCACAGCCATAGCCTCATCAAGGTGACCCAGGGCTATGGCAACAGCATCCTATTCCGCTGGAACCTGGGAAAGCTCTCCCAGAATGCCTATCTGGCCGAGGACATCCTGCGGCTTGTGCTGTCCATCTCGCGGCCCTCCGACTATCTGGATTCGGTGACACAGTCCAAGCCCAGCGAGGCCTATCACCTGAAAATCATCAATTCTCCGCTGGCCCGGGACTGCGAGGCCACCATCCGATATCTCAAGCTCGATGTGCTCACCGAGGGCCACCGGGAGTTTTAGCAAGCCGACAAAAAAGGCCATGGCGCCTTATGTGCCATGGCCTTTTTGTTTGTAGCGATTATTCCGCGGTGTAGGGCTCCAAAATATCCAGCAGATTATACACCGGCGGGCCGGGCTGGCCTGCGGCGTCGTTGCGGAGGATTTTACCCTCTACCTCCAAGTAGACGTTCTGAGGCTCACTCCCATAGGCCGAGCCGAGGGCCATGCGCGAGGCGATGTCCTTAAAGGCGGCAAAGTCCTCTTTAATCAACCGCACCGTGCTGCTGCCGTAGTCCTCCCCCTCGTCCCACAACACGGTCACCGTGCCCCGGCTGTTGACCCGGTAGGTGATGGCGCTTTGGCCGTCGGGCTCCTCAATGCGCAGGACGATGATGGTTTTGGGGTAGAAGACAGCATAGAGAATCATAAAGGCGATGGCGGCCAACAGCAGCCCCAGCATAAGGCGGCGCTTGTTCATGAGCATAAAGAAATCAAGCATGCTTTCCCTCCAGCCAGGCGCCGAGCAGGGCGGCCAGCTCCTCAAAATATCGGGCCTCGAGCCCGGTGAACCGCCCAAAATCGGGGCTGTCCAAGTCGATGACGCCCCACAGGGCGTCCTTTACAAAAATGGGCACCACCAGCTCGGAATTGCTGGCGCTGTCGCAGGCGATATGGCCGGGGAAGGCATGGACATCCTCCACCAGCACGATAGCCTTTCGCTCAGCCGCCGCACCGCACACGCCGTCACCGACTGCAATCTCGGTGCAGGCCGGTATGCCCTGGAAGGGGCCGACAGTGAGGCGGCCCGCGGTCATCACATAAAATCCGGCCCAGTTGAGGCCTTGGAGATAGGCCATCATAAAGGCCGAGGCGTTGGCCAGCGCGGCCGTCTCGGTGGGCGCATCGGTCAAGCTCTCTCGAATGGCGGACACCATGCGCCGGAGGTTTTTCTCGGCATCGGGCGATTGGGCAACGGTATACATAGGCGGGGCCTCCTTGGGGGGTTACGACATTTGATGGAGGATGAGGTTAATCAGCTGCGGAAAAATGACCACCGAGCTGAGCATCCGGACGATTTGCAGCACGATGAGGTCGGGGGAGGTGACGCCCAAATCCGAGCTAATCAGCGCGATATCGCTGGCGCCGGCAGGCAGAGCGGCCAGCATGCCCTCGCGCCGCGTCATGCCGGCGAAGCGTTTGAGCAGCGCGCCGATGCCGAAGCAGGCCACCACATAGCCCATCAAAATGAGCAAAATGGGCACGATGAGCCGGCCAAAGCCCAGGACATCGGCCCTTGTGATGGACGAGCCGATGTAGCAGCCCGACAGCACCTGGGCACCGCGGCGGATGTAGATGGGCAGCCAGGCCCGGTTCCAGATGAGCTTGAGGGCAAGCACGCCGATGAGGGCGAAGAGCATGGTGCCGGCCGGCAGGCCGCTCAGGCGGCCCAGCAGCCCGAAGGCAACGGCAGCCAGCAGCGTGAAGGCGATGTTTTTCTTGGTATGCTCGGGCTCGGGGGCCTTGTCATAGGCCTCCTTGACCACCTTGGGGCTCTCGCTTTTCGCCACCTTGGCGATGAGGGCCGGGAAGACGCCGATGCCGGTAATCATCCGGGCCAGCTGGGCCAGGGCCACCGTGCCGCTGTTGGCCCCCGCCGTGTCGGCGATGATGGGGATATCGCTGACGCCGCCGGGCACACAGCTGTAGAGGGCGGTGACCAAGTCAAGGTCGGATACGGCGTAGACGATGGTGCCCATGGTCATATTGAGCACCAGCATCCCGCCCACCAGAATGAGGATGGGCTTGGGGATGTGCCGCATATGCAGCAGGTCATTTTTATCCATGCCCACGGCGATGAAGGCACCGGCCACCATCTGGGCCAGGGTTCGGGCTTCCACCGGCATATAGGCCATGTCGGCGGTGACGCCTAGGATGGCGATGACTGTCATGGCCCCCACCATCATGCCGCCGGGCACCTTGAGCTTCATAAACAACAGTCCGCCCAAAATGCCCAGGGCCAGGGTTAACGCCAGCCTTCCAATTTCCACAGGAGGATCCCCCCAAATGCCGCCACCCGGCGGATGATTATGACACCGCTATTAAGAATTATACACCCGCGTAAAAGGGGTGGCAAGTGTGTGTTTTAATGTATGCCGGTATTCAGCACGGCATTTAGGCGGTATTGCGCAAAAAAGGGGTTGACAAGGAGCCATGGAACGGCTATAATAAAAAAGCTCTCAAACGAGAGTGATTGATGGACTCTTAGCTCAGCTGGCTAGAGCATCCGCTTGACGTGCGGAGGGTCAGCGGTTCGAATCCGTTAGGGTCCACCACCTGAAACCCCTGTGGCCGTAAGGCTTCGGGGGTTTTTTCTGTTTCCGGGAAATGGGATAATATGTAAAAACAAGACAATGCAAAAAAAGAGCGAGTCTCAGCAAAAGCGAGGCCGCTCTTTTTTTGTTGCAGCGCAACGCGCTACACTCTGCCCATGAGCCAATCGACAGACACATTCAGGATATTCGCCAAGGCATTAAGCTCCCAATCGGACACTGGCCTCTTTTGCCCCTCCAGCAGTGAAAGGGCCGGTATGCTGATATCAATCCCGGCTGTTTGCAGCTTGGACAAAAGCTCAATCTGCTTCATCTCGGCAGCCTTCCGCGCCTCGGTGACGCGAGCGCCAACCATATTTCGATTGCCCAAGGGCAATTTTCGCTTTTTCATACCGTCACCTCTGCCCAAATTGTAATAGACAAAAGCGTTGACTTATTTGGTATTACCAAATATAATGAATTTACTTTGGAGAGACCAAATAAAAGGAGAGTGGAAAATGAACACAAAAACAAATCGCCTTGTAGCGCTAACACTGGTACTGACGCTCGCTCTCGCGCTGGCATCGTGCGGCTCAAGTGGCGAGAGCGATTTATACGGAACATGGACAGCTGTCCATGTCGAGGTGGGTGGCTCAAAGTTCACCATAGCAGAGCTGGAGGCCACTGGTGACAAGAGCCTGAGCGACTTCTATGTCATTTTGAAAGAAGGCGGGAAGGCCTATGTCCACAGTGAGGGCGCAGGCGCGCTGATGGATTGGTCGAGCACCGGCAAGAGCGTCCAACTGGGTGTGCAGGAATGCGCGCTCAAGGAGAGTTTCATTTGCATCGACAAGAATGGTATCGTCATCTTTTTAGAGAAGACCTCGGACAGCCAAATCATAGGTGAAGAATCAACGACTGAAGTCTCCAATACGACGTTAGACAGTAACGACTTGTCCGGCATTTTGGATGCCATTCGTGACGATTTCGATTCTGTGACTGTGCTTCTTATGAAAGCGTTGGACGCGGTCTATGCCACAGTAGGCGATACCTACGAGGATTATCTTGCCAACAAACAGGCTATCACTGACTGGTATGCGTTGGTGCAAAGTGAATCGGTGAGCCTGTTTGAGAGAACAAGAGCGAAATCCGAAGACTATTACAGGCTGGTTGCATCCTCCATTGACCACAAGGATTCTGATGCCATAGACACCGCCTTGGAGGCGTACAGCAATGCCGTTTATGATGGCGTGTTTGACGACTATTGCGACGCCATCTATGACGGGGCCTTTGATGACATCAACGAAAAATACTATGATGGCATTATTGCAAGCGCGCGGGATTCTGCCAATAATTTCAGCGATTGGCTTGATGTGAGCAGCGCGTGCTTCAGCGAGTGGCTGGATGCCAACTCAGGTTTTTTCAGCCTATGGCTGGATGCCAGCTCAGATGTTTTCAGCACCTGGCTGGATATGAACAGCGCATTCACATGGGGCAATTTTGATGTTGATGCTATTTTGAGCGAACGCAATAAGGCGGATGTCTCTGTCAGCACCACCGAGGCCACAACCGTTGCGGAGGCGGAAGATGAGCCGGGGCAGGTGTTGTCATTTTGTGGAATTGACTTTTTGATTCCGGGGTATTATGGGGAGCTAGTGGATAACACAACGGCAAGATATGTCGGTTATGTATATCCAGAGCAACCATCTACAGCCTCGTATATGTGTTTTTTCTACTTTGATGATACTACGCTCACACAACAGGGCTGGAATACAACAATTGCCCAGTTCGAGAAGGATCCAAATAGTGCTTTTAATACATTCGGCATTTCCTTGAAAGACGAATCCGAAGCTGCTATGTCTGAAAAAATTGCCATAGGCGGACTGCCTGCATGGACATTGGCCCGCTCGGTTGATAAAGGGGGGTATTCTCTGGTATCGAAAGGTTCCTATGTATATAGCCCAGTTATTGAAAAGCTCATTTATATAGAAATACAATGCTTGCAGGGATATGAAAACGACACATCCGGCTATGACTACCTCGCCGACTATACACACATGCTTGAAACCGCTGTGCGCTCCGCAAGCTCCGAAACCTCGTCCGACTGGCGCCAGTTCCTGCAAGACTATGAAGCCTTCATGGATGATTACATCGAAATCCTCAAAAAATACCAAGCGAATCCTGCGAATTTGACCATCCTCGGTGACTATATGAGCATGATGACCGAGCTCACTGAATGGTCTGACAAATACGATGATTTGTCAGACGGCCTCGACGACCCGGACGAGTTGCTCGAGTTCACCCAAGAATGGATGCGGATTTACAGCAAGCAGATGAACGCGCTGGCAGGGCTCTAGCCTTGGCAATATATACAATATATAAAATTGGGGAGGAATCATGATGGCAGAGGTTTTTTGCACCAAATGCGGCAGCCCGAACGTTGAAAGCACCCTTTTTCAAGAGGCGGTCGGAACAGTGACCGTCACAAAGTCCAAATCAAAATACAAGGAGAAGGGCCACGGCTGTCTCTGGTGGCTGCTCATCGGCTGGTGGTGGTGGGCTGTTGACGTACTTCTGTGGGCATTTTTCTTTGTTCCCCGGCTGATTGTCCGGCTGGTTTCCGCGCCCTTTAAGAAGAAAAAGTTCAAGGGAAGCGAAACCAGCGTGTCCGCGACACAGAATGAGATTAAATACTCGACTGTCTATCTGTGTAAGGATTGCGGCCACAACTGGAAGCTCGAGCCGCCGCCACCGCCATCTTCGGACAGGCGCGGCAGATGAACACCTTGTTGCTAATTGAATAGAAATGCGGCAAGTAAATTGCCGCATTTCGTTTTGCTTCCTCCTCCCCCACCCTCACACACACTGTCAACACCGCCTTTGGGGTGGTTTTTGCACTCTGCCTATATTTCCTCTTTACAGGCATTCAAAATTGTATTATAATAACAAAAACGGAACGTGCTCCGCATTGTGGCCGGCGGCGTCCACCGCCCCGCACGCGGCACTTAAACGAGGAGGGATGCGCATTCTATGGGCCGATACATCATCCGCCGGGTTCTGTTCCTGATTCCCACTTTGCTGGCCATCGTCTTTATCGTCTTTGGCATCATGAGCTTGACGCCCAACAACCCGGGGGCTGTCATTCTGGGCATTCGGGGAACGCCGGAGACCATCGCCGAGCTCAACCACCAACTGGGGTATGACCGCCCCCTCATCATCCGGTATGGCGACTACGTGCTCAACCTGTTCAAGGGCAGCATGGGCACCTCCTACATCACGGGACGGGATGTCTTCTCCGAGATACTCTCCCGCTTCCCCACCACGGTCAAGCTGGCGACGCTGTCCATCATCATCTCGACCACCATCGGCATCTTGCTGGGCATTGTCACCGCCGTCAAGCAGTACAGCTTCTTCGACATTTTAAGCACCTCCCTGGCCATGTTTTTCGCCTCCATGCCCAGCTTTTGGTTCGGGATTATGGCCATCCTGCTCTTCTCCCTCATGCTTGGGCTGCTGCCCTCCAACGGGCTTGAAAGCTGGAAGCACTACATCCTGCCGGCCATGACGCTGGCCCTGGCCGAGGCGGCCTCCATCCTGCGCCTGACCCGAACCACCATGCTGGAGGCCATCCGGCAGGATTATGTGCGCACCGCCCGGGCCAAGGGGCAGAGCGAGCGCAAGGTCATCTTCCGCCACGCCCTCAAGAATGCCCTGCTGCCTGTCGTCACCGTCATCGGCATGGATTTTGGCTGGCTGCTGGGCGGCGCGGTGGTCATCGAGCAGGTTTTCTCCATCAACGGCGTGGGCAAGCTTATCGTCGAGGCCATCCGCATGAAGGACATCCCCCAGGTCACCGGCTGCGCCCTCTTTTTGGCCTTCTTCTTCATGCTGGCCATGCTGGTGGTCGACATCCTGTACGCCTATATCGACCCGCGCATCAAGAGCCGCTATCAAAAACTCAGGTAGGAGGTGAACAGCGTGTCCAAGGACATTTCGGCCCAGACCTCTCTCGACATCGTCAAGCAATTCAAGAAGAAGAGCCAGGGCAAGGAAATCTGGCGCCGTATGCGCCGCAACAAAATCGCCATGGTCGGCCTGTTCATCCTGACCATCATTCTGCTGTGCACCCTGTTCGCCGACCTGATCGTCCCCTATCAAGCCGCCCTCGAGCAGAACATGGACAGCCGCTACCTGACGCCCACGGCGGGGCATCCCTTCGGCACCGACCTCTATGGCCGCGACATCTTCGCCCGCATCATCCACGGCACCCGCAACAGCCTGCTCATGGGCATCGGCGCTGTGGTGGTCGGCATCACCCTGGGCGGGCTGCTCGGCTCCATCGCCGGGTTCTTTGGGGGCAAGATTGACGCCGTCATCATGCGGGTGCTCGACACCGTCATGTGCATCCCCTTCATGCTCATGGCCCTGGCCATTGTGGCCGCCCTGGGCTCGGGGCTGGTCAACGTGCTCATCGCCCTGATGATTGCCATGGTGCCTTACTACACGCGGGTCATCCGCAGCGCCATCCTCAACGTGGTGGGCATGGATTTCATCGAGGCCGCCCGGTCATGCGGGACGCCCAACCGCTATATCATCCTCAAGCACATCCTGCCCAACGCCATCGGGCCGGTCATCGTTCAGGCCACCATGTCGGTGGGCAATATGATTATCTCGGCCGCCGCCATGAGCTTCCTTGGCATGGGCATCCAGCCGCCGGCCCCCGAGTGGGGGGCCATGCTGTCCGAGGGCAAGGAGTACATGCTCTACGCCCCCCACATGGTCATCTTCCCCGGCGCGGCCATCGCGCTGACCGCCCTTTCCATCAACCTGATGGGAGACGGCCTGCGGGATGCCCTTGACCCGAGACTGAAGGATTAGAGGTGTGCGATATGTCAGATAACCTGCTGGAAATACAGGGCCTCAGCGTCGCCTATCACAGCGACGAGGCCGTTGTCAGCGCGGTGAACAACATCTCGCTGACCTTGGGCCGGGGAGAGACCCTGGGCCTGGTGGGCGAGACCGGCGCCGGCAAGACGACGACCGCCCTCAGTATCATGTGCCTGCTGCCCGAGCGGGTGGGCAAGGTGACCGGCGGCAAAATCCTCTTTAAGAGCGAGGACCTGCTGGAAAAATCCCAGGGCGCCATGCGCACCATCCGAGGCTCCATGATTTCGATGATTTTCCAAGACCCCATGACCTCCCTCAACCCCATCATCGCCATTGGCGAGCAAATCCGCGAGTCGCTGGAAATCCACAACACCGCGGGCAAGTCCCGCCGGGAGCTGGACGAGCGGGTCGATGAGCTGCTCAACCTGGTGGGCATTCAGGCCCGGCGCAAGCACGAGTATCCCCACCAGTTCAGCGGCGGCATGAAGCAGCGGGTCGGCATCGCCATCGCCCTGGCCTGCGAGCCCGAGCTTTTAATCGCCGACGAGCCGACCACCGCCTTGGACGTCACCATCCAGGCCCAGATTCTGGTGCTCATGCGGCAGCTAAAGAACAAGCTCAACACCTCCATGATTATGATTACCCACGACCTGGGCGTGGTGGCCCGCACCTGTGACCGGGTGGCCATCATCTACGCCGGCGAGATTGTCGAGAGCGGCACGGTGCAAGACCTCTTCGAGGGCGAGTACCACCACCCCTATACCGAGGGCCTCTTTGGCTCCATCCCCGATTTGGAGACCTCCAAGCGGCGTTTGAGCCCCATCGACGGCCTGATGCCCGACCCCACCGACCTGCCCAGCGGCTGCAAGTTCCACACCCGCTGCAAGCACTGCATGGACATCTGCAAAAGCCAGCCGCCGACTAGCTGGGCCCGAGGTGACCACCGGGTGGCCTGCCATCTTTTGACGGGGAGGGATTGACATGAAGCCGCTGATTGAAATGGTCGACCTGAAAAAGCACTTCAAGGTTCGGGATGGCTGGCTCCACGCCGTCGACGGCGTTAATTTATCCATCAACCAGGGCGAAACACTGGGCGTTGTGGGCGAGTCGGGCTGCGGAAAGTCGACCCTTGGCCGCGTCGTTCTGCGCCTTTTAGAGCCCACCGGCGGCCAGATGCTGCTGGACGGCGAGGACATCTTCGCCTACTCCACCCAGCAGATGCGCAAGGTGCGCCAGCAGATGCAAATTATCTTTCAAGACCCCTTCTCGAGCCTCAACCCCCGCATGCCGGTCTTCGATTTAATCGCCGAGCCCCTGGTGATGAACAAGGTGACCCATGGCAAGGCCCAGTTGACTGCCCGGGTTCTCGAGCTCATGGACATGGTCGGCCTGGCCCGCCGCTATGTCAACACCTATCCCCACGAGATGGACGGCGGGCGCCGCCAGCGGGTCGGCGTCGCCCGGGCCCTGGCCCTCAACCCCCGCTTCGTGGTATGTGATGAGCCGGTCTCGGCCCTCGATGTCTCCATTCAGGCGCAGATTCTCAATCTTTTGATGGATTTGCAGGAGGATTTAGGCCTCACCTACATGTTTATCACCCACGATTTAAGCGTCGTCAAGCACATCAGCAATCAGATTGCCGTCATGTACCTGGGCCAGTGTGTCGAGCTGTGCAGCAGCGACGCACTCTTCAAAAACCCTATGCACCCCTACACCAAGTCCCTGCTGGCCGCCATTCCGGTGCCCAAGCTGACGGGTAACCAGGAGGATAGCATCATCAAGGGTGAGGTCTCCGACCCCATCAATCCGGTGGCCGCCTGCCGCTTCCTCTCCCGGTGCGAGCAGGCCGGCGAGCGCTGCGCGGCCGGCAATGTGCCCCTGGTCGACCAAGGGGATGGCCACCTAGTGGCCTGTACACTCTATGCGTAATTGCCCCACAAAATAAAAATCAACTGGAGGAACACATGAAAAAGCTCTTGTCCCTCGCTCTGTGCGTCATCATGGCCATCGGCCTGTTCGCCGGCTGCGCCAAAGACGCCCCCGCCGATGATGTCAAGGAAATGGTCATCGGTGCTCCCAAGGTGAGCGCCAGCTTCAACCCCTACGGCTCC
>JGI994J12354_10001026_pt1 | contig 28322 bp, 37 predicted proteins | sample IntmicLarv3ML3BL_FD_12354 | JGI IMG/M metagenome (IMG submission 12354) | reverse complement strand
CTCGCCGTAAGAGCCGCTTCATTGCATTCTCGCTCCAAGGCGTTCCGGCCATGCCTTCACGCAAAGGTGTTCGCACCCCGGCCACCGCAACACCGAAAACACCGCCCTACCCCGACCGCCCCCCCTAAAGCCATATTGATACCTCAAACTTGCCCTTGCAAGCGGCCTTTGATGATCTTGGAATCCAGCGCGCTTTAGGCGTGAAAGTATGTCAGACAAGTATTTAGCTCTTAGGATTTACGACGTTTTTTGATAAGCTTCCATTCTAACCATTTTTTCGCCCGGATGCACTTTTATTTCATCCGGGCCTTTTTTTTGCGCTTAAAATGAGAATACAAATTTTCTCTTGCTTTGCAGTTGGTTAGACCTACGCAAACTCGTACCGTTCATCAGTTTTCTCATTAATTAACTAGCCGAGCATTCTCATAAAATAATTTTATTATTCGCATTAATCTTTTTTTCTATTTTTTTTATTTTTATCGTATTCGGTTGTTGGCCTTTACTATTTTTGATATACTGTTATCTACAAAGCCAAGGAGAATGTTTATGTACGATGAGAGAAATAATAATTCATACGAAAACGGATATGGGAACTCTTTCAGGAAAGAAGTTACCGTTTTCCGTGAAGACATAACTTCAAATGCTCTCTTGAGTATGCGTATTCAGATGGCTCAAAAAAATAAGTCTCATGAAAAGAGATTTTTTGCATACCTTAATGCCTCCCCCCAGGCTCCGGCAGGAAATGGTGAGACAACATACTTGGTAGTTCGTCCCTGCATGATCAGCTTCCGGCTAGGGCTTATTGGTTTGGCTGAATTTGCTTACGCTATACTAGGTGCCGCAGGAAATAACCAGCAGAAAAAAGAATCTTGGATTCATTGGGCAGATGCGTCAAAGGCAAAAGTTAATGGCGAAGCCAAGGGTGGAAACAAAGACATAAAAAGTCTCAGGGTTGAGAGTGACATTGATAACAGGGGCGGAGCAAATATTGTTAATATAACATTCAATCAGACAGTTTCTGGTAACGAAGCACAAGAATACGAACGATCAGAGAAAGGTCGCCAATTTTTTTCTCAACATCCAAGAATAAAAAAAGACAACGCTGGTAATTACAAGCATTTTGTCACTGTTACCCTTACCAAATATGCTGCCAGAGCTTTTGCCCAAGCTATTCTTGTCTATGTGGAAAAAACTCGTCAGATTGAAATGGATGTAGATTATCGTAATGCGCTTGGCCCTCGTGACAAATCAGAAGAATATCTTGCAAGTCTTAATTCAATGGTTAAGCAACTGACACAAGAAGTGAAACAGATTGGTTCCCGTGACAAATTAGAGATTAAACAACTTTTGCAAGAAGTGAAGCAGATTGGTTCAAGATTGGAAACTAAGCAACTTGACATCAATCCTACGAGTCAGTCTTCTCCTGATAATGAGAGTTCCCCACCACAAGAACAAGCTCCAGCACGAAATACGCAAACTCATGCTTCTCCTGATAACAAGACACCCTCCCCTGCTTTTGTGCCAACCCAGGCCACGCAAAAAAGTGCTTCACCTCAGTCTGTATGCGACACTCAAAACTATTCGCAGGGGCAATACGCTCCGAAGCAATACGGTAGCTGGCGTGAAGACCCAATTGCGAAAAAATATGCACCCTTCTAGGAGATAGCAATGTCTACAGCAGAAAACATAATTGTGCCCGATGTGGTTCATATGCCTGTTGTTGTCCAGCGCATACTTTTTTCCAATTCTGACAATGGCTATTGTGTCGTCAAAGTATATGATTCCACGAACTCACATAACGAGTTTGTGGCTGTTGGCCTATTGGGTGAAGTTCAGGAAAAAGATTCTTTCAAAATATCTGGCTCATGGGTGACAAACCAGTATGGGCGTCAATTACAAATTTCAGATATCGTTGTTCCTGAACTGAATAACGCGGGAATACTTGAATTCCTCAAAGATGGTCAGATCAAAGGTATCGGCCCGAAGACAGCAGAACTTATCTACAGGAAATTTGGAGATAATCTTTTGTCCGTATTTGAGAATACCCCGGAAAAGCTTATTGCCATTAAGGGAATTTCAGAAAAAAAACTCCAGGGCATCATGGAATCTTGGCATTCGATTGCGGGCAAACGCCAGACTATGATTGAACTTCGTGGAATGGGGCTTGCCTTTGGCGTGATTAACAAGCTTCTCAAGAAATACGAACAGAATCCGAGAATTGCTATCCAGCGGGTCAAGGAAGACCCCTATTTTTTGGCATGGGAAATCAAAGGTATTGGGTTTTTGGAAGCAGACGCTGTTGCCCGAAAATTGGGCTTCTCCGAAGACTGTGTCGAAAGACTTCATGCCGCAATCGGCTATTCGCTGAAATTAGGTATGGATGAAGGTCACTGTTTCCTCACGGATTTTGAAGTTTTGGATTCTCTCAAAAACGAAAAACGCTTCCGTGGATTCCAGAATATCACTTTTGATGATATACGGCGAGAGGGAAAAGTTCTTAACAGTGATAGGAAAATTATTTTTGTAGAAGACAAATTGTATCTTCCTTCCCTTTTCAAGAGCGAAAAAGGGCTTGCCTATCATCTGGATCGCATTCTGTATTCGCGTATTGAAGTAAGCAAAAGATTTAACGATTATGTTGATGATTTTAAGGCAAAGAACAACATCGTTTTTCATCCACTACAGGACGAAGCTATTCAGGTGGCCGGGACAAGCAGCATCTCTGTGATTACTGGTGGGCCAGGAACGGGTAAAACCACTCTGATTAAAGGGCTGATCCATGCACTGAAAGGTAAAAAAATCTCATTGTGTGCCCCCACAGGACGCGCAGCAAAACGAATGTCTGAAAGCGCAGGCATACCAGCGCAAACTATCCACAGGCTTCTAGGGTTCAACCCTGCTGAAGGGTTTGCGTACAATGACGAACACCAACTTGATTCTGATGTAATTATCATGGATGAAGCCAGTATGCTTGATGTTCATCTCGCTTACGCTCTTTTCCAGGCAATCCCAAGTGTAGCGCAGCTTATCCTTGTAGGCGATATCGACCAGCTTCCTCCCGTTGGCGCAGGCCAAGTCTTTTCTGACGTGATTAAATCCAATCGGTTCCCTGTTGTGAAACTCGAACAAATTTATCGACAATCTGAAAAATCTTTTATTTCGGTTAACGCCCAAAGCATTCGCAATGGAAACCTTAAAGGTATTCACATGGCGAAAGACAAAGACACAGATTTTCATTGGTGGGGACTAGATGAAAAACTTTCACCTGAATTACGGCAAACTCTTGCTCGGAATTACATCTTTGCCTCGATAAAACGACTTTTTGACCTGCAATACTCCTTGGACGATATTTTAGTCTTGTCCCCCATGCGGCGGGGGCCGATTGGTGTAGAAATTTTGAATACCGAAATTCAGGCAATATACAACCCAAACGGCAAAATAGTGCATAAAGGGATGAGGAACATTTTCAAAATTGGTGACAAGGTTATGCAGATTCGCAACAACTATGACACCATGATCTTTAACGGTGATATGGGAATTGTCACCAGAGGACTTGATGGCGGTTTTGCCGTAAATTTTGACGGCTGTGAAGTAGAATACGAAGGAGAAGCCATCAAAGAACTCCAACTCGCCTATGCAATGACTATCCACAAATCACAGGGGAGTGAAAATAAAGTAGTTGTTCAAGTAGTGTCAAAAGCACACTATATCATGCTTAACCGGGCTTTACTCTATACGGGTGTAACAAGAGCCAGAGAAAAATGTATCCTTATAGGGGAATACACTGCTTTAGCGAGGGCGGTAAGTAACAATGAAATCAAGAAACGCAATACTTCATTTGAGCCTATGTTCTCTGAGCTTGTTCTTCGCCATAGTATGGCTTCAAACAACTAGTATTTCTTTTGCTTCCAATTCTTCTGTTGTCATAGATGAAAGATATGATTCTTTAATCCTGTTCAATAACAAAGGATCAACAGGCAAAATATCCAATCCCATGCCGAGAAGACAGTTTGAACCAAAATTACAACCACCGCGAAAAAGTATCCCTGATAAACCCATTATCGGAGGCGACCCTACTCGTTTTTCTTTGAGGGATGAAGTCTTGAAGGCTTCTGTCTTTAGAAATAAGACAAAATATCTTGATTTATTCAAAAAATACGCCAATGAGCACAATGTCCCTGTCTTGCTTTTGCTCGCCATCGCTGAACAGGAAAGCTCTTTTAACCCTTGGGCTTTGAATATTGCCGGAAAATCCTATCAGCCTGGGTCAAAAAAAGAGGCTATGAATATCCTGAAAAAAAACACCCAACGGTCATACGATGTCGGAGTGATGCAGATTAACTCATTCTGGTTGCGGAAATTTGACTTGAATGCTGAAGATGTCATTGAGCCACAGGTGAATATCAAAATTGCCGCATATATTCTTGATGAAGCCTTTTATTCGTATGGGGCCAACTGGAAAGCCCTTGGCGCATATCATCACCCGCCTACAAAGGATTCCAAGCGGTCATTAGACTATGCCAAAAAAGTTTGGGCAAGATTTTTGAAGCTCGAACGAATATACCAGCAAGAGAATAAAATGCTAGAGCGGCTTGAACAAAAAGAAAAAACAACCGAACCAAAGCTTGAAATGATTGAGTCAGAAAAGGAAGCCAAAACAGAAAAAAAAGAAACTGAAAATTAAAAATTACTCTTCCCGTGTTTTCCTCGTTACGAAAAAAGCGGCGGGAAAGCCAACGCGCTTCAGCCGTGGGGGTATGTCAAGAGTATTATTTTGATGAATTTTCGTTATTAAAAGAAAAATACTTTTTTTGAAGTTTTTGTCAAACAACGCCGTAACGTCACCTTCTTCAAGAATTTGCAATAATTAAGACAAGGATTGTGAAAGATGTTGAAAACCTACGACCAATGATCTAAGTTCAATTATACCGTCCATGCGGAGTTGAGCCTAAGAAAACAGAAAATGCTGAAAGGAAGGGTTGTTATTGGAAATTGACACCATCCCCACGGCTAAAGCCGGAGGATACCTTTAGAGAAGTCAAACAACTGATCTAATCAAATTGTGTTAAAGTACAAGTTTTTTAAACACAATTTCTTCCCCGACTGAAGTCAGGGGTTTCCTTGTGGGGATTCTATGAAATTTTCTCTGTCAACTTATTTTTTGATAGTCTTTTGTATTGTATTTTCTTCATCTGCTTTCGCTCTTACAGATGAGCAATATAAATTGTACATGAATGAATCTTTAAAATTTGAGTTAGCAGAAAAGCATTTAAATATGATCTGGGATATGCTCAAAAAAACAATATCAAAAGAAAATTTAGCCCCAATACAGAAAGAACAACGAGAATGGCTTGCCAAAAGAGATGACTTAGCAAAAAAGAGGCAAACCGAATCCAATGGTTTATTGTCTTTGGCAGATAGCTACGCTGAGGAAACCACGAGAAGAGCAAAATTTCTTCAGGAAAATTATTTACTCGGTGGAACAGGCCGTAAATCCCCTGCTGTACCACCTGGCATAGCCACCGCTTCTACAGATATAACAGGAAAATACCATAGATATAAAAATGATTATATCACGATAAAAAAGTTGGAAACGGATATTTACGATGTAGAAGTTCATGCTGATGACGGCTCTGGAAGACCAGATGGATGGTCAGAATTTAATGGGAAGGGGAAAATTGTTGACGGTGTATTGATAGTAACAAATCAAGATGAAATTCAAGATAGTGAATGGGAGCGCAGTCCAGATGGTGACTGGAAAAAGAACAAGCTTGTATATAAGCCAACTTTCAGAACGGTCAAAGCCACACTTAAAATTTATCTCGCGCCACATCCTGATTTTCAAAATGTGTATGATGATTATTTTAAGAAGGATTTAAAAAAAGTAAAAAGTTCTCAAATTGTAATTCTTGATGAGCCATACATCGAAGGTGCTCATGAAAACAGTACCCAAACTAACTATAAATTTTATACAGCAGGAATTCCTCCGCTATACGGTATTTATTCAAAAAAATAAGTAAATTTAACGATTCCCACAAGAAGTCTCCCACCTCTTAGCGAAGCGTAGGTGGTGGGAGTATGTCACACACAAAAAAGCCCTGTCTACCAAGGCAGGGCTTTCCCTTCGCAATATGCGTAGGTCGTGGGTGTGGGCTAAACACCTATTTTTTCTTTACATCCCTTAGATAAATGCGTCAAGGCAATAGTGGACTATGTTCCTGATATTTCCCCGACATTGACTCTATGTGTGACATGGTTTCCGCAGAAGAACCAAACGCTGAAGGGAGTTGAACGCCAAAAGCTTTCGCTGATTCATGCATTTCTGGCAAAACATTCAAGAAATCTTTCGCCAATACAGACAGCCCACTCTTGCCTGAGTCGCCACCCACGACAACCATTTTATCAATTTTCAGGTTTGCCAGGGCTTGAGCCTGCTTGTCATAAAGTTCAGGAGCCTTCTGCGCCATAAGAAGCATTGCCGCAGCACTGGCATTACCAGCAGCCATGACCATTGCCTCCATGCCTGCGGCCTGGTTTCGCAAAATTTCCAGAAGACCAGATGCTTCAGCTTCCATTTTGGCTTTAATGGCCTTTGCTTCCCCTTCCCCTATTTTGGCAAGACGGATGCCTTCTGCCTCGGCAAGAGTAGCTACGCGAGATGCTTCAGCAGCCACATCAATTTCAATTTTTTTCTTTTCAATTTCCGCAGGGATGAGTATGTCTGCATGTTTGGTTGCTTCTTCACGCTTACTTCTGGCAAGTTCAGCGGCCATTTCGGCGGCGTATCCTTCTTCTTTGGCCTTGGCAGTTTGTACCAAATTTGCCGATTCTGCGGTTTTTGTTGCAACAGCCACGGCCTCCAGACGCTTGGCATTTGACTCGGCTATAGCTATACGGCTTTTGTTTTCTCCCTCTACAGCAATCGCATCAGCCTCGGCCACATTAACACGTTTTTCCTTTTCAGCCGTAGCTTCGCCCACAGCCCCAATCTTTTCTTGCTCCGCTACATCAACACGGGCCTTGTTAATGGCCTCGGACGCACTCTTTTTACCCAGGGCATCAATGTAGTTCGAATCATCAGATATATCGGTAATGTTTACGTTGATGAGTTCCAGACCAATTTTCTTCAATTCCTGGTCTATTGCGTCCATCACCTTCTTTTCAAATTCGTTCCGGTCGGCATTGATGTCCTCAATACGCATAGTGGCAATGACCGCACGAAGCTGGCCCAGGATGATATCTGTTGCGTATGACTGAACCTCTTCGAGCCTCAGTCCCAACAGTCTTTCAGCGGCTTTAATCATACTGTATGGGTTTGTGGATATCCCGATTGTGAACCTGGCCGGAACATTGACTCGAATATTTTGTTGAGACAACGCCCCACGAAGCGGAATTTCAATGGTGATAGGGGTAAGATCTAGCCAATGATACGTTTGTATCAGGGGAAGAACCAGAACAACACCCCCATGAAGGCATTTGGCACTCGATAGGTCGTCTTTCTTGGCGAACAAGCCAGATACGACTATAACCTTGTTTGGAGGTACTCGTTTCAGGCAGGTCATGACCAGAATTGCAAATCCAGAAACAGACAAAATTGCCAATACTGAAAGGCTGAACAAAAGATCAAACATGATATCACCCCGCTCTGAGATAGTTAAGATGCACTACTAACAAGCAATTCCCAATTGCTAAAAACTTCTGTGACTACCACAGTCGAAGAGGCAGAAATTGCTTTTCCATCTGTCAAAACAAAATAATTAGCACTGTTGCCCCTCACAGAAACGTGGATCTTTCCACGCCCTGATCTTTTGGCAGGAACTTCTATCAATACTGTACCTTCCTTCCCAATCAAATCACTTTTGCCAATGTCAGTATCTCTCTGTAGTGCCATGAACAAAGAAAAAATGAAGCCGTTCACTACCACAAAAGAGATACCTACCCCTATGGCAAGAATAGGGGTCAATATTCCGAGCGAATAATCCCTTTCGAGGAAATACCCCGTAAGAGCAAAAGCTATTGTAAAATTGACAACATTTCGAAGGGAAAAGTAGGAAAACAATGGGCTGATACCACTTCCTTCCAACCCCACTGCTTCATTGATACCAGTGTCCAGTCCTGAAGCATCAGACACGTCCATCCCAAAAACTGTGAACAGCCATTGGAGAACAAAAATTGCACCGGACAGAACTGCCAGCCACCCGTAGAAGCTTAAAATATCCATACACATTCCTCGCAGGATAACTAACTTAGCGTTTGTTCAAGTGCTTTGTAGAACCATTGGGCAGCTTTTTCGTAGCTTTGTTCTATTACATCCCCATAGTAGTACATGATCCCAAGGTTGAATTGAGCTTCAACAACTCCCTGCTCTGCGGCTTTCGTGTACCATTCAAAGGCTTTCCCGTAGTCCTGTTCTACTCCTTTCCCTTTTCTGTACATGTCTCCAAAGTAGAACTGAGCAGGAGGAAAGCCTTCCTCTGCTGCCCTGGCAAGCCAGTACATAGCGTTTTCGAAGTTATTTTTTACTCCAACTTCTTCAGCATACATGAATCCAAGGTAGAACTGAGCTTCAACATTGCCTTTCTTTGCTTGCACTTCTATCGCTTTGAAAGACCTACTCCGTGATTCACTCAACATTTTTCCTCCAAATTTTTTGAATTAATCAAAAAAAAGCTTCTAACTTTCAGAATTCGCAAATCAACGAAGAGAAGTGTTCTCCGTTTTGACTGGAGCGTTGTTTGGTGAAAACCAAAGTGTAAAAGTTTCTGCCAGCATCTGCATGAGGTCAGATCTCGTCAGCAAGCCTATACTGATGCGCCTTTGTCGAAAATTCTCACCTACTTGCCCAATAAGCCACAAGTCTGGAACAGTTGAAATTCCGTATTGCGCCGCAAGGTCTTGCCTTTCTGTGATGTCGATGCCTACTACATTGGTAAAACCCGTGCTCTGCTGAAATTCATCCAAAATTTGCTTCTGCTGCTGGCAATATGAACAGGTAGGCTTAAAAAAATATAAAACCCCCATGTTCTCGACAACATCCCTCCATCTTTCCACCATGTACAATTCATTGGCTTTGAGTGTGCCAGGGGCCAAGGTGAGAGCAATTATGCAGGCGGCTATAAAAGAAAAGATATTGCGAACCATTATACTACTCCGAATCGGTTAAAGGTATTTCAGCCTCATCTTGTTCCGAATCAACACTCAAAGGCATATTGTCTATAAATTCATCAAGTTCGATCAAAGGTTTGAACGCTTTTGGCAGATAGTTCTTTTTCCCCTTGAACCATCGGCTATAGGCATTCAGAACCCCTTTTTCAATTTGTTTTTGCGAAGACAGGCCAGCACTTAACCTGCGTTTCTTGATTTCGCCATCAACATTGCCAACAACCCACATATCGGGAACAAGCTGTACTTTAAATTCTTTCCCAATTTCAGGTTCTTGAGTGATATTAACTCCAACAATGTTGACCCATTCCCTTCTTTCGCCAAAATTCTGCAAAATTTCTTTCTGCTTGTCGCAGTAGGGGCAATTCTCTGTATAGAAAAAAACTATCCCCATTTCTTCCTTCATATGTTCAACAGCTTTTGCAAGCTCATCTCTTTCCTCGACTACGAGCATATTGGTGACAAACCCAGATGCAGGCCGTTTCGCATTTTCGTTGAGAATGGGATTTTGCTGAAGGACTTCACCCCAGGTTTCCTGAAACGCCGTAGCCTTCTCCATAGCCATTGTCTGAAGAGTCATGTAGGCCAACAGTCGTTCTTCAGTAGGTTTTTGGATGGCGTAGTTTTTCACATCATCAAGAAGCACCCTGAGTTCTGTTGGATGCATGTCTTTGACCCGGTTCCAGGGGATTGTTCCGTTAAAACTTCCCTCTGAAAAAGGTAGCTTTTTTGGCTTTTTATCCTTTTTTTCTTCTACCTTTTTTTCCTCAGTAGGATCTTTATAGAAAAAGTACCCGTCTTCTGTTCCCTTAAAATTGCCATTTTTGGACTTAAAAAAGGAGTTCGCGTGTCCATTCATCGGTGCAAGTAAAACTGCACAGAAGGCCGATATGATTAAAATACGGAGAATGGACATGGTTTTCCCCTATTTAATGACCACGTCAGGAGATCTTTCTTCTGAATCAGGTGTTGATTTTTGTTTATTTCTTTCCCAAGAAATCCCTTCCACAGAAGTTGACAATGAAGCAAGAACGCTATCATTAGGACGAACCTTACGGAACTGCTCAAGGACGTAGGCGGGAGACACATCACCATAAAAAAGCAAATAGTTATCCTCTTCAAGCTCTATTTCATCATTGCATGATTCAAATTTGTCTGGGGTGACAACATATGCTATCGCCGGAACCTGGGATATATTCAGCCAGCGAAAGGGCATAGGGTTGATATCCATAGGGGCTTTAATACAAACGGCATTTTCGTTATCGCCATTGCATTTGAACCCTTTCAGCCACTTAACTGTTGGCATAATTTTTGAGGTATCGTTACCAATAAACCCGCGCATGATAAAAACGGTTCCCGGTATGTCACCAAGAGTATCAACATAATTTCTTACGGTTGCAGCAGGCATGGAACTGGATAAAAAGACAATCAAGTGAAGCCCTTCATACTGTGACTTCTCTTTGTTCATATCAATGAAGTTTTGTACTTTCTCTTGATCTTCCAGACTATACCCCCCTCTTTCAAAAAGCATACGAGCCGTGTCTTCAGTAAATTGCGCCAATTCGTTGGGGGTAAAGGTGGGAGTAATCCCCGAAGTGGCTAGTTGTCTCGCATTCTCAGGAGATTCTCTGCGAATTTTTGGCAAAATATCGGTACTTATCTCTTCAAGATATTTTTGAAATCCTTCTGGATTACTCAAATCACCTGGGATAGCCTGGTTCGGATCAACCTCAATTTTGGGCATGATTACATCCCCTCTTCTTTTGTCCAAAGCACCGCCAGAAGCAGCAAAAGACATAGAAGCAGCAGAAACTACAGAACTTGCAATTAAAATAATCAAACAAAGAATTTTATTCATAGTTAAGCCCTTTTAATTTTATTATTTTCTTTCTTGCGCTTTCAATCGTTGTATTAATCAACAAAACTGATTCAGGATCGAAAAATATATCTATGCCTGAACACTTTAACTTCTCTTCTTTCTGCAAATCTCCAAAAGCATCAACCTCAGAAACAGAGAAAGGAATATTTATTGAGATATATCCATCTTTTGAAGTATTCAAATATTGCACAGTGATCTTGTACTTATTGATGGAATCACACATTAAAGAAGAAGTAATGTGCCTTGCATAGGGTTCAAACTGTGAAGTCAAAAAGAAATTTATAGATTTAATCATCTCAATTTCATATGCGGTCGCAGTTTTTGTATCGAGATCATTCACCATTTGTTCTCTGAAAATGCATGGTTTCAGCAAAACATACTTTGACTGAACTACTTCACACATACCTGCTCCAGCCAAATAAACTGAATTACCCCATTGAATTAATTCCAATCTTACAGGCTCATATCTGCGTTGGTTTTCAAAAAAAACAAATCCTCGTAATGACAATAGTTTGTCACCACCAGGTGGGAAGCCAGGATCTCCTTTTCTCTCTGTAAACAAAGTCTTTTCAGGACTGTCCAAATAATCTTCCTGAACATTGGATTTTGGTAAAATAGTATCCAAAAAATCGTCAGATTCTTTTTCATCTTCTTGAATGAGTTTTTTGTCAGAAAATAATCTTGTCAGTTCTGATTTGATTGGGTCTTCAGATTTCGTTTTGGTATGCAAGTTGCCTATGGTGACCAAAACCATTGCCAAGGCACCTAGCCAAATAACAATACTGAGAAAACCTATTACTTTCGCACCAGAACTAGGTGGAGTTATGTTTTGAGCAAGAAGTGTTTTCTTTTTTCTAAATCTCTGAAGTAGATTCATAACATTCGCTAGTTTTTGAATAAATTTGAATGAAGCAGGCCGTGAAATTGATTCCGAAAAGAAGTCATAACGCCTGTGATTTTTTTTCGTTTTTCGTTAAGCCTGGTTGCCTTTGCCTCATATTCAAGAAAATGAACGAACGATTTTGCACTTCTATGCTTGTAAACGTAATGATCCGGGATTGTTTTATGACGCAAACTGTCTTTCCATAGAAATTTGTATTCGGGCTTGGCCTTACCATCTTTATCAAACTGTTTTGAGCTAACCACTGTTGTATAGGTGTACTCTCTCCAAACCAACGAATGAGGACAGAGTACACAGCCTTTACACTTTGTTGAGGTCAAACAAATACCGTCATACCCGCGTATTGGCCTAAATTGTTTATGGAATTGCTCCAATAAAACCTTCATTTCTTCTACATTTTTGGCAAGCAGCTTCTCCAAGTGAGCTTCCTTCTCCCCTGTCCTTCCAAAAAGACTGACAGGCTTCCGCTTATTATTTTTATCATTAATTTTACTATCTTTTTCCACTTTTGGCGGGAATAATGATAAAGGCAAAATTGGCTTGCTCATATTTTGCTTGCTTATTTCTATTTAACATGGTTATTAGTTCTTACTTTTTCTATTCCTAATGAAACAAAATAGCAAGTTTAAAAAAATGATAAAAAAACTCCTCCCAATTTTTCTATTTCTTTTATACCCAATGGTTGGATATGGAGCCTCTGCTGGTGAGTTGGGTATCCAATATAATATCAGGTATACCAACCCGATTGTTATTGGGCCTGTAAAGCAGGTACAGCAAGGAATCTTGCCAAGATCTTCTATCCTTGAGGCAGAAGAAGAACTTGCTGCCGAAGAAGGACTTTCCCCTTTTTCCCGTTCAAATAACTACGACGATGACGACGACGAATTCTCTTCCTTTGTACCTCTTTATAAAAAAGATTTTGATGAAACTGTCATTGTGCCAGTCGATCATAATGATTTGTTTTCAATGCTTCATATCAATGGAGCAAGAGTTACCTATCAAATAAGACCCCTGGTGCATGTTTCTATTGATAACGCTGCCAAAGTGAATAAGCCCACCAAACAACAACGCCAACGCCGTCAAAGATGAGTATAACTAAAGGGAAAGGAAGTTATGAGTATGTTTGATGTAGACAGCTTTTCAGCCGAAGAGAACAGCTTGCTGAGTTCTATCGCTTTTTCCGAAGATGATTCGGAAAAAATAAGAGAAGATAAAGAAGATAAAAATAAAGAAGAAGAAGAAGAAGAAGAACAGAAAAATTCTGATGTTGGAACATGCAAATACTGTGAATGCAGTTTTGAAAAAAACAGAAAATCACAAATTTATTGTTCACATTCATGTAAAGAGAATGCTCGCTACTATAGAAGAAAGGCCAATGATTATAAGTCAAAAAAGAAAAATACCCCTGCGCTAGATGAGTCGTCTACACTTGAAGACGCTATAGTAAAATATTCGTTGCCAAAGCAAAAACAAGAAAAAAAGAAAACAGTTACAAAGACAAGTCAAAAAAAACAGAAGACTGTTTCGGAGAATAATCCATTTTCTTTGCAATTTTCCATAAAACCAAAAAGCATGAAATGCATTAATGCCTCCCGCTCACGTCTATCAGATTGTGTCTGCCTACATCCCATTATCCACAAAAAGGCAAAGAAAATGTTTCCTTCTAAACAAAATTTTGAAAAAGACGTAACTCGGTTGGAAATCACAGAGGAAGAACGCTGGCGAAATTTTGGCAAAGAGCATCCATTCTATATCCCCCCGGACATAATTTGAGATATCGGCAACAAATATAACCGTATGGGAATATTAAGAAAGGCCATTTTCATGACAGTGAAGCTAGACGATGAAATCACTCAAATTCGGGTTAATTTAGCCAAGGCCAGGGCCAGGGCCAAACATCCAGAGTTTGTATACAATGATCTTCATTATTGGTGTACTCTCATCGAAGAATACATTGAATACTATTTCGCATTGGCTTTTCAAAACGCAGGGCGAGTACAGGAAGAAAAAATTGATATTCTTGTTTTGCGCGAAAGAAGACTGGCGGGTGATGGCACTCTAACTATCCCCTGGTGGAATCCTCGGTGGATTATTCGTGCTTGGACAAAAGAAAATAGAGAGATCCGTTAATCAAATTAATGTGGGCTGTTGCAAAACACCCCGTTTGCCTGCTCCACATACTCAAGTACACGTTCTGTTCCTATCCAGCGTCTTCCCAATCTTTCGGCAGCGAGGCAGGTCTTAAAAGACCCGGCAAAAGGGTCTACGACCAACTCGTTTTCAGCCGTCAGGAACCGGATAAAGAACTCAGGCAGCGTAGTCGGGAACATGGCCGGATGAGGCGGCAAGCCTTTTAGCTTGGCCTCATTCCTGATAGCCAGAGTGTCTTTACACCTGTGGCCTAAAGCCAATCTATTTTTCGGAATTTTTCCTTCTGTCTGGCGAGAGAAGGAACCTGGACGTAGCTTGTAGGCACCATCCCCGTACTCCGCTACTCTTTTATTCCCCCCTTCAGCGAGAAATTTTTGATGCTTTTCAGTATGGGGCTGTAGCACTCGCCTGTTGTCAGAACGAACTCGTACAGGATCGTTAGTGAACCACAAAACTGGCTCCCACGAAGTAGCAAGCTGATATCTCTTCACACAGGCCCAATAGGTCGGTGCTGGAGGTTTTGAGTCGTTGATCCACGGTATCCTGTCCATCAGATGCAAGCCCAGATTATCATGCAGGGCCAGAATCAGCCGCTCAAGGTACAAAGACCTGGCCGGAGACTTGGACTCAAAAATATCGTTGGTCACATTCAAAACAAGAGAGCCGCCAGCAACCATGTTGCGGACAATGGGTTCCAACGAGGCGCACAGAAATTTCACCCACTTTGCCTCCTCAACATTTCCGTATTGCCGTGCCTTTTTTAGAGGATACGGAGGAGAAGTTATACACAGATGGATAGGCTCATTCAAAGACTTGAAAATGGAAGCATTCGACCACAGGGCAATGCCCAGGTCAGTCGAGAAAGCCAAAAGACTCAGTTTGGCCGGAATGACGTGAAGGCTACCCTCCTCTTGCGAAAGTCGCCAGAGGCCGCGCCCGGTTTGCTCGATGACGCCAAGATGTTTTAGCGTTTGTTGATACCAGCGTACCTTCCTTTTGAGAGGACTATGAGGGCAGGCAGATTTGCCAATTGGGAGTTTCTGGTCAAAGGCTATTCTCTCGACACCTTTGCTTCGGGCCAACAGAGAATAGACCTGCTCATTGGAGACAGGTTCACCAGAGTTATCCCGGTAGATGGCCTGAAGGTCGAAAAGAGAAAGTTGTATCGCAGCGTTCACAGGCGTTCTCCTGAGCTATCTTTTGTCTTTTCTCCAATCCCACGGAGGTACAGGGTTTGCAGCCCAAATCCCAATTTTTTTGTTTTTGGCCTGTTTTTCCATACGTTTCCAATCACTGCATCTTTCAACCTTACAATATTTTGTATAGACCCAAACCAAACCCGTTTGGAGAAGTATATCTTGTACAATTTTCCCATTTGGTAAGACGACTATGGCAACTTGCCGCTCATAGCGGTCTACATCCAGAGTGTAAAACTCAACCTGTTCGGATAACAGAAGGTCTTTCAAAAACTCAGTAGCTTCTGCCCCGCCCTCTTGTGTCGATTCAGGCGCATCAATACCATACAGACGAATCTTTACTTCCTCTTTGCCTGTTCTCACCCTGATGGTGTCACCATCCGACACACGCAAGACCACCCCCTTTTGTGCAGAACCAGGGGTTGCGGCATAACTGACTCCCGTAAACAGGCACAAGGCCACAATGACAAGAAAAAATTGCAGAAACTCACGCATTTCTTCCCCCTTGTGAGTGATCGGAACAAAAGGAATTCCAAAGACGAATCGCCGCGTTTTCTGAAACAGACCATTGTCTTGGATGTGCGCCACATTTGCACACCACCCTAAAATTGTCTTTCGGCCTTCCTTCCATTCGTATGGCCTCAACACCTTCTGGTGTTGCACCACATGCCGCACAGGGGAAGGAACTCATTTTGTAGGGAATATTTTTGTTCACAAAAACCTCACAACTTCCATAATATTAATCAAAAAGCTACGCTATTCTTTCGAATTCACGAATACGTCCATCGTTTTCGTATAGGAAAATTTCTCCTGAATCAGGATGCCATCGCAAAAGAATCGTGATGAACAAACGGCAATTATGGCATAGACCATAACCTTTAAGTTCTACAATTTTTTTGCTTTCTTCGAACTCTAACAACTTTGCCCTAGCATAAACATCAAGAACTCGATCACATTCAGGGCAGTGGAATTCGAAGTCTTGAAATAATTGCCCGTATTCAACGCCAGTTATGCAAGGAAGGGAAGCAATTTCCTCAAATATTTTTTTTCTTTCCTCTTCAGACAAAGGTACAGAAGTGTCTTTCTTTGCAGCGAATCTGGAGAACATACGATGATACCAATCCGCATAAAACGGCACTATTTTTCTGTGGAAAAAACTGGTTCTATCCCAAAACAAAACAGTGTGAACCCAATAGATTAAGCCGAAAATAGCCTTTGTTGCCATACCTATTGCTCCTGATTAGCGTTTTTCACAAAAACGCTTCCACCACCAGCCATCGGTGAGAATTTCATCTCGAAAGATAGACTGCTCTTCTCCTGTTGGCAATTGAACGATCCAGTTTACACCATCATTGCGAAGTATTCTGCCGGAAACATACCCTTTTATGGGGTATCTGAACCTAATTTCCATACCAACGCGAATATCCATCTTATAAATCCTTTGAATCAAAAGAAAGTTAGCTGTACAGGACGTGCAAGCGGGATAGGAAGCACAGCTTGTGCCTTTGGCTTGGGCTTCCTTGTGGAAAAAATATCTCCCAACAAGCTTGCTTGAACCATTTGCGCCTCATGGACTCCCTGAACCGACTCCTGAAGTTTGGAAGGCTGCGCCAAGCCCACACGCAGAGCCTTGATTGTATTCATCACCTTTTTTACCAGAGTCGCATCCGATTGAGTAGAATTCTCTTGTCCCAAGAACCATGCTTCAGCACTGGACAAGGCTGCAAGAAGGCATTCTTTTCTCGATTCGAAAGGGGTATCGTATACTGAAGGAGCAGAACCTATACCGCAATTGCTCAAAGACAGGTTTGTTCCATAGGCCCATTTTCCGTTCGGACTCTGTCCAAGTTCGATATAATTCCATGCCATCGTACCCGTTTCATTTTTTGAAAAAAGAGGAATTGTTTCTATTTCAAACGTGACAGTTTCAAGCCAGCCGTGTTGATTGAAAGAAATTTCGTTTAATCCAAAAACAAGGCCGAACAAATAATCCTGATAATTTCTGATGATGTAATGTGTGCTACCGCCAAATTGTTCGATGAAAGATATTTTGTTAATCTCGTTGGTTGTAAGTGCAGTCATGTATTCATTAAAGGCATTTGGTTCATGCCTTCCCCGATCATTGTAGGCTGTAAGAAGCTCTATCTTTCGCCAATTTGCAAGGCTGGCATATTCCAGGTCGCTGTACAGTTGGTATGCTCCTACCCTAGGTTGTCCTACTCTAGGCTTATGCGACAAATATGGGTTTATCTTGATTGTCCAAGGTGCATACGGCCAGGGATAGCCATTAATTGCACGGCAAATATTTGTTTCTTCCCTGGCATGTTTCAGATTAAAAATTCCAAATCTATGCTTATTTTTATTTTTTTTTGTTGCCATAAAGAAGCACCTTGTAATTGATGATTACTTTCTCACTCATTGTTGAGCATAGTATACATCAAAATTATGATTTCTAATAGTGTTCATTATGATTTTTAAAAAAAATATGGGTACTGTATAAAAACAGCACCCATATTTGAGGAATCAGCCCAGGAAAGATTAGTTGATACTTTCCTTCAGATTTTTACCCGGAGAGAACTTCACTCCCTTGCTGGCAGGAATTGAGATTTCTTTCCCGGTTTGTGGATTGCGCCCTTTCCGTTCAGCGCGAGCAGCTACCGAAAAAGTTCCAAAGCCTGTGATGGCAACTTTTTCGCCGGATGCCAATTCGTTCTTGATGATGGAGAAGAGCGAATCGAAAGCGGCTTCTGCCGCAGCATTGGATTGCAATCCCGCATCGGTTTTCAACTTTTGAATCAGTTCTGCTTTTGTCATAACATATCCTTTTTGCTGAGGTTAAAAATAATCAATCCTTCCTTCATCAACCAGTTGTAAAAAATTTGCTATAAGTTCAGGGGTGATTTCATAGTCACCCTGCATTACAACATTCCCCAATGCTCGCGTTACCGCGACATAGATCAGATGAAATTCTTCCCTTGATATTGCAATAATGTTTGATTCATTTGTATACCGTGCAATTATCGTCATTTCTTTCAGGCTGATAAAATCATCTGCCAGAGTCACATCTTTATACTCAAGCCCTTTCGCCTTATGCGTTGTAGAAAGAATCAAGTCAGCCGAAGATTCTGACTTTGCCTGTTCATTTTTGAGGCTCTCGTACAAATTCGGAATATCAGCACCATATTTATCGACCAGCGCGAGTTTTGGTTTCAAGGGGCTGATCGTGGACTGATCAACATATTCCTTGAGTTCATCAAAATCTGTGAAACTTTTTATGAAAAAATTCTTTACTCGTTCAGATTGACCGCGTTTAAGATAATGTAAATCCAGAAGTGATTCAAATTCATATCTTTCAAAACCGCCATTATAAAACAAATCATACTGTTTGTGATACATAACAGCAGCCTCGAAAAGGCCAACATTTGTCCTTGCAAGAAAAGCACAATCCTTAATTTTTAATTTTTTACCTTTCTTACATCCCATAAACCGTTTAGGTGCGTCCAAAAGCTTCAAGTAAGAATTGATCACCTCTTCATTCTGCTCTGGACATCTGAAGGATTGTGTCAGGTAAAGTTTCTCTGCCCCCCTGGCACTAACCTTGGCAATAGCGTTTGATGCCCCATTCCAACCATATATTTGCTGATAGGGATCGCCCACCATGATAATCTTTGATTTTTGATTCAAGACGATATCAATAACACAGTCGTTAATATCCTGCGCTTCATCGACCATGATCCAGTCATATCCAAGCGGCCTACGGCTTAACTGAAATCTTTTCAGGTAATAGTTATGAGGCGTAGACAATTGCCCTTCTTCAATAGCTTTCCAAGTGGCCTGAAGAATACCTTCGGCAACATTCCAGGTGATTTTATTCAGGGCGAGTTCTTGTATGATATCAGGAGGCAGTTTGTCGATAAACTCATGTATTGAGATATGGGAACTCAACAGGTATTCATTGAATAATCTTATAATCAAGTCATAGCCAGTGACGGTTGTATAATACAGGCCGTATTTCTTGCAGATAGATTTCAAGTCAAACAGCCGCAGTTCTGCCAAGTTTGACTTGATATTGTGTCTTTCAAATTTGAAGGCAAGGCTATGAATGGTTCGCGCTTCAACATTCGAGGAAAGGTGAAAAGAATTTTGAGCTTGAACGACCATCGACTTATTGAAGGCCAAATACAGAATCTTGTCGGCTTTTCTGGCATTGGCAAAGTGACAAAGTGAAGTTGTTTTTCCTGTTCCAGCGAAGGCGGTAACAGCCAACAATTCGTTCTTTGATTCTACAATCTCTTTCTGTTCATCAGTCAACATTTTTTATCACCTTTGTGGCTAGACCAAGTCTTCAATGTCTTCAATTTTTGTCAGTATACTGTTTACCCACGATATTTGTAAAGTTTTTTCTTTATTTCTTTGTTTATTTATTTCAAAGAAACTTTGAAATAAAAATTAAATCATTTTTAGTATCAAACTTGACTTCTTTAAAAAAAAGAAATATTCTTTTAGTATTACGAAAATTTAGCAAATAAATACAACTTCGAAAAAAGGAAATTTTATGATAATCCTTATTGGGAACAGCAAAGGTGGTGAAGGGAAAAGCACCATAGCTACGAACCTTGCAGCCATGCTCGTAAACAGGGGTAAGGATTTGCTGTTGATCGATGCAGACCCGCAACGATCTTCTTATATGTGGACACAGGCGAGGAATTATCTGATCGAACATTCAAGCCCAGGCACTCTACCCGTTTCTTCTGTGTGTATGCAGGGAGCTATCAGGCCAGAGGTCGAACTTCAGGCAAAAAAGTATGAACATATCCTCATCGACACCCAGGGACGGGCATCTGTAGAGCTGCTTTCTTCGGCTATCATTGCCGACATGATTATCATGCCAGTGACTTGTGGAGTATTCAGCGCATGGGCCTTGGAAGATATGGACAAGGTGCTGGAGGCCAGTCGAGCTACGGGGCATAATATGCCCGTAAACATGGTCGTCAATCGGGCATCAACTAACGCAAAGGTAGACGACAGAAAAGAATTTGCTGAGTCGGTAGCGGAAATGACTGCGGCAGGGAAATTAAACAACCTGAACCCAATAATTTTGTCGTCTACCATTAAAAATCGAACCATCTACCGCACTGCGGCCAGCTATGGGCTTGCAGTCGAAGAAATGCCCGATAACAACGCCAAAGACAAGCTCGCCAAGTCCAAGGCTGCTCAAGAATTTCAACAATTATACGACGAACTTTTTCAAGGGCCAGTAACATGAGCAAACTTCAAAAACCACCCATAGGCGCAATTTCCAAATCACCTGAACAGGTCGAAAAAGAAGCCATACAAGAAGAATTGGAAAGAAATGGTATCGTCTTGCCAATTGAACCCAAAACAGACTCTGTTAAGGCTCTGAAGCCTGTTCCTGATGAGTTTAAAGGCAGTGCCAGAGACAGAAAGGCAACTTCGTACAGAATTTCAGAAAGCACCAGGGGCTTGATAGACCTTCTTCACCGTCTTGAAAAGGGAAATAAGGACATTTCTTCCCCAAGAAAAAAAGAAGACATCGTAGAAGATGCTCTCCAGGCATATTTGAAATCTGCCCTCAAAAAATACGGATATGACACTACTCTCTAATTCCTCAAATATCCCTTTTTGGAATCTGAAAGGCGAATCTTCCGTTTGGGATTAATCCTATGGAGAATTTTTGTGGACGATCATGAGCACTTGGTTAAAACGGCATGGCTCTGGAGTGCGAAGGCACACAACGGACAAAAGTATCCCGGTACTGACCTGCCCTATCTGTACCATATTGGGCAAGTGTATCTTGAGCTATTGCCAATTCTTCCTGAAGAAACAGAGGTTATCGCAGGGCGTATGCTGTGCTGTGCGATTCTGCATGATATTGTTGAAGATACGCATATCACCATCAAAGAAATCAGAGATAATTTCGGTGGGTATGTTGCCGATGGCGTGGCCGCTCTGACCAAAAATAAAAACTTGAAAGGAAACAAGGCTACCATTGATTCCCTCTGCCGCATCAAGGATCAGCCGCAGTATGTATGGTGCGTCAAGCTGGCGGATCGTATTGCCAACCTGGGGACGCCGCCTTCCCATTGGACAGAGAAAAAAATAGCTTCCTATACGGAAGAAGCCGGAGTGATCCTGATTGCATTGGGCGAAGCATCCCCTTTTCTTGCACGGCGTCTGGCCGATAGAATTGACGCATGGAAAGAACTGTCCATCGCTCGAAGAACACCCGGTCTTTAGACCTGGGGAGGTTCAGAACACTATTCCTTCTTCTGCCAGCGATTTCCAAAATCCAGTACGAATGCCACGCTCGGCTCATTCGATTCAACGAAATCCATATATGTTTTTTTTCGAGATACAGTAATCTTTTCAGCCGCAAGAAATCCTGCTACTGAAAAGAACGTCTGTTTCCCTTTTGTCTTTTCGAGAGGGGTGAACGGCGACAGGCTATCAACCTTCCCCTCATGAAATTTCAGGCCAATAACCTGTTCTGCCCTGTCATAAAGTAGCTGAACATGAGTTGCTTTTTCCAAGCTGTGGCGGCGAATGAGTTCATCTGGTATGTAAACCTTGTGGGCGGCTAAAAAACAAAGCCGTAACTCTTTTGAAATATATCCAGCTTGGACAACTTCAAAATTAAACTTCTTTGGTGTTTTTGCAGAAGTAATTTCCGGTGAAGGTTGAGCAACCGTTACTCCAGCATCTTTCTTATTTGCATCCATTTTTTCCCTCCAAAATAGAAATGAATGCAACAAGAATACTCAAAATAATAAAAATTGCAAATTTAAAAAAAAACGAAATAGTTTTCCCACCTATTTTTCTGTTCATTTTTTTTTGATAAAAAAAAACTCCCTCGAAATATCGAAGGAGTTAGAAAAACCAAAATTGTTTTTGGTGATTACTGTTCAGTGGAACTCAACTCATCAGGATCAAAGCCTTGGGCAAGGGCGGCAGCTCTTTCTTTTGCCTCACGAGCTTTTTTCCGTCTGACTGGAAGCGCGGTTTCTTTAAGATTTAATGACCTTTTTGCTCTGTCATTATATGCCATTAAAGGTTCTTTTGGTTTGTATTCACAAATTTCACGATATTTTTCTGTTGTTATATTGTGATGCCTTAAATGGAGCTTTGTAAGAGTTTTATAAGGTTTACCACACAAACAGCAAATAATATGCTCCTCTGTAATCGCTGTTGCCGGGTCGTAAACCAATTTGTATTCTATCGGAGTTTCTTCAACAACAGCCAAAGAGTCAGGCGTTGGGGTGCCTTCAATGGCTACGCCAGCTATGGCAAATAAGGTTTGAAAGTTTGACAGAAGAGTCTTGGTATATTCTACAATTTCTTCTGCGCTCATCTGCTTCATTTTGGTTTGGTTTACAACCATCTGAAGCACATGAGCTTTATAGTCATGATTATTTTGCCCTTCAAAAAGTTCACTCGTTTGAGTAGACATAGGCAATCTCCTTTTTAATTGATCATGTTTCTATTTTTTACAAGGGAGACGCAGATTTCATTCTGTGTTTGGAACACTATATTATATTGTGAAAAAAGGCTAGAGATTTTTATTGACTTTTCTGAAAAAATTGAAACCTGAACTTATATTTGAACTAAACTCAATTACTATGGAGTTCAGTTAAATACAAATTTATTAAAATTTGTTGATCCATCTTCTTGAATTCCTTCTATCCATAAGGAAAGGTATTCCTGCGCTTCAATATATGACATTGGAGTATCGACGATTATTCCATTCTCCAAACGTGGAATTTCATACTGACCATCTGAATTTCTGTATGATACCAGAAGCAATTCAAATAGCCTCTGCTCATTCTCCGTATATGTTCGAACATTATTAGAATTTTTCAATTTATACTCCCAACACCTGAATTATTTTTGAATATATCTCGCTATGAGAACCAATTCTTGCCAGCCGGACTAGCCAAGATATCAATTTGTCTCTTTTGGGAATTGTTCCACTATCAGACGCAACGCTTTTTTTACACAATTTCGGCAAGCGTGTTGTGTATATTCGCCAAAAGCAGTGGAATGTATCTCAACTCCTACAGAATCGCATCTCTCGGATCACAAAGTTGCCAAATAATCAATTGTGTATTCCCAGGAACAAACAATGGATGTTTTGGGCTACCGTCTTTGTTGACTCCCAAGCATTTTATCGACACGCCAGAGAGTATTTTCACCACTTCTTTCGCTCTTCTTTGTGCAAACGCATGTGATCCCCAAGCAACAACTACCTCTGGGCACTCCGCAACAACTTGTTTAATGAAAAAATTGTTTGCTGGCCCAATCCGCTCAGGATCTTTGATTTTTGTAATGTTCTTAGGATCTGTAGCTCTAAAGGCATATAAATTAACAACGTGGATACCAGAATATCCTTCTCGGCGAGCAAAACTCATGCAGCGGCGAATTGTAGGATCATCAACCTTGTCGTCTGCGGTGCTTGGATTCAGCATTATGAAGGCCAAAGCGAATGTTTTTTTAGGCTGTATCAAAAGCATCGGCCAATTGCGGGAAAGCAAATAGCGATATTGCCCGCAATCGGACAATTCCGCGCTCCGCAAAATGTAATCATCCATCAATCCTCCAAGCAAGATACTCTCACCTCTAAGCGACAGCGTAGGTGGCGGGTTATCTAAAAAACGCCAGATCCCCCAACTCAGGAGTGGAAAGGAAGTTAACTCATTTTTCCACCCAAGCCACAGTAACCAACACGGCGTTTTAAGAATTCTTCTTCAGGTTCAAGCCAACACCAAAAATGATATTCTTCAATTTCCCCGTTTATCGCTTCTACAGCAAATTTTTTAGTACACCACAGCCATGATTCAGGCACATCATCAGGCCGTTCAGGTTCTTTGTTTGTGTTTTTTTCTTGAGGCATTACATACTTTCGCCCTTCATGAAAGTCATCCCACCGCCAGACCATGCACCTTGGCCCACGACAAAAACCGTAGTCCTCAGCACCGCCATGTTGCGCTGCTATTATTGGGCATAACTTTTTTTGTGCTTCAACTTTTGTTACAAACATGGGGTATCCCTCTTGAATTTTTAAAATTAAACACCGCAGATAACCCGCTGCGGAACCGGGGGACGGAGAGGTGAATTAATGAGGCGAAGACAGGAACCCCATTTCCGTTCCACATTAGCCAACTCCGTCCAATCTCTGTTGGCCCTACACGGAAAAGGTAGCAACTGAGCGAGAAATCCTTCCAAGTACATTTTCCCACCCAATTCAGCCAAAAATAAAAAATTCTTTGACTGTCAAAGAGGAAAAACAACGTTTCCACATAGCTATATGCTGTGCCGAATTCGATCCCTTTCTTCTGCTCGTTTCGCATCATTGAATCTGTCCAGAGTCCCAACGAGATACCCTGTGATCCGCCGTGTACGTTCAAATTTAACCCCATCAGCAACTTTATCATCGTGGTCGGTCAATCCCTCATTGTTGAGACAATGAGTTATATTTTTACGCACCAAGGGTACTACGGGATAAGCGTTCATGTTTTCTCCAAAGCAAGATATCTTCTTGCTATTCCTGTATCCGTGTTTTACTAACAAAATTAGAACACATGGCCCGGAGCTTGTAGCAATGGGCTTGGCCCCTCTTCCACAGCAGGGGCCTTTTTTATTTCTTCACCCCTTCAAGCCCTGCGAGGAACTGGTGCGCGTGTATGATTTGGTTTCTGCGCACCGTTTCGGCCAGCGATAGCCGCGTTCCCCGCACCCGGTTTCCGCTCCAGGCGTGAAGTGGCGAAGTGAAGTATTGACATCCCGCCAATGCAGGTGTATTTCTAATTATCAGACCGCGCTGCGCCTAGTCCCCTTCGGGGGATGCGAATACCAGCGCGGCTTTTTTATTTAGCCGTTTTTTGCGGTTAGTTTCCTACAATGGAAGCAAATACCTCAAGGGAGAATCTTTCGTATCTTCTGATAGGAGTGTTTTCCTTGTAGGTGTTTTTTATTTCAAAAATTATCCCGTTTGCTTGTGAAGCGTCCAAAAAAAGTCCTGCGTCTTGATCTTCTTCGAGGTATACAGTCTTTCCTTTGATGTAGCTGGAGCAAGATATTTGATTCTCGATCTTCAACGCTTTTATCATTTTCGCAGGAACTGCTAACCATCCGTGTCCTGGGTCAGTGTGAAAATAGAGCTTTTTTCTATCCATGTCACAACTCCTTATCAAGTTGTTTATAGTATAGCAAATTTTTTCTATTTTTTCGACTATTTTCCCACCTATTTTTTACATAAAATAATAAAAGTATCAGAAAAATATATTCTGATACTTTTATTATTTCGATAACGCTTATGCGCTATGCAAAATGCGCTGCGCGTGGCCCCCGGTTTAGTCTAATATTCCGAACGAAGACCAGGCCAAACGCCCCAGGGGAAGAAGAAGCTCGCTTCGCTCGCCGTAAGAGCCGCTTCATTGCATTCTCGCTCCAAGGCGTTCCGGCCATGCCTTCACGCAAAGGTGTTCGCACCCCGGCCACCGCAACACCCAAAAAACCACCCTACCCCGACCACCACCCCTGAAAGGCGATTAAGCCAACAACGCCTGCTCTTCGGAATTGGCAAAGTATTCTTCGGTGCATTCAAGGCTATTTTTTGCAGGTGGCTCCCAACGAATTTTATAAATTCTTCCAAGTCCACGGTTCCCTGCATAATATAAGTAAGGAACAACAGACATCGACCCCTTTGTTTCACGGGCTTTTTTGAGCAGAAAATCTCTTTTTCTCTTCACTTTCTGCGACACATAATCAATGGCCTCAACGAAACTGAGATCAAAGGGAACAGGAATAAAAAACTCTTCATCATCTTGTTGAAATAACATCTTTTGCATAGTTATTCTCCCCTTGTTTGGCGTTAAAAAAAAACTGTAGATTGACATCCTCCCCACGGCTAAAGCCGGGGGATTCCTTTAGAGAAGTCATACAATTGCTCCATAGGATGGTTCCTGCTTCAACGTGGACGCTTGAGCCTTTTCCACTCCACAGGCTGACACGGCAAGCCCTGCCGCCAGAATATTCAACGCCGCATTATGATCGGCATTGGTTTCAAACCCTTTTAATCAGGAAATTGGCGTACTATTTCACCGTCCAAAAACTCTTTTCCTTTGCTGTCCTTTTTGAAAAAGAACGGTACGTCAGCATCCTTGCATTGATTTCGCAAAGCTATTGCCCATTCAGGATTCATGTTACCCTTGTGTGGCCCTGTTTCGGCTCCGCAGATAACCCAATGGATTCCGTTTTCATACTCGGTATTTTTGATAAATCTTCGCCCTTTATAGTTGCTTGGCTTTTGACATGAGCCTTCAGGGAACCATCGCCACAAACTGACGGGGCCAAGGAGCGGCTCAAACGAGATGAAGCGCAGGGCAGCGGGAATATCCAGAAGGGCCGGAATTTTCTCATCCGCTTCCTGTTGGTTGCAGACGGTCACGCCAAGCCAGAGGTTGGGGTGCCTCCCTGACACGGGCTGGTCAAACCACCATTTTGCGTTCTCTGGGCGCTTGGTCAGAAGAATAAAGGTGTGCTGTGGATATTTCTCGAACTGTTTGGATAGTTTAAAGAGCCATGAGGCAGGGGTGCTATTGTGGAAAACATCACACATACTACCGACAAAGACTCGGCTCGGCACTTTTGGGAGTTTGTCAAAAACAGCGAGATCCAGACCACTGACTTTCCCCGTCCACTTGCCATGCTCATCCACAACACCGGCATACTTTTTTGCCGTCAGGGGATTCTTAGAGAGGCGAAATGCCATCTTCTCAGCGTAGCAGTTTTCACACCCAGACGAACACTTGGAACAACCCACGATAGGATTGATAGTATGATCGCACCATTCTATTTTAGTTTTGCCCATTAATTACCCTTTTTCACGCTCTTTTCAGACTGGTTGCCTTGCCCCGCCTTGCCGTGCCCCGCCTGGCCTCGCCTGGCCTCGCCGCGCCTTGCCGTGCCGCATCATGATACGTTTCGCTAAGAGGTTGGGGAATTCTTGTGGGAACTGTACATTTTCCTAACTCCCCATCGAAACAGAAAAATGAGATCCCTGCTTCTCCGGGGAGTATACTCAGAAAAACAACGCAACCTTGCCACGCCAAGCCTCACCGACCCTAGCCCTGCCATTCCTCGCCTAGCCGAGCCTAGCCATGAAGTGACAAATTGGCTATTCCCAACTCGCTACTTCAAACTTGCCAAACACGCCCCGGAATGTACCAAGGCCGATTGCAAGCCCACCCTCTTTGAACAGGTTCATGATCTCCTGCTCCTTGATTTCCGAGTTAGGAAGAATTGACAGTAGAAAGCTTAACTCCCAAGGCGCAGGCAACACAGGCCGCTCTTTGGGGTTTGGTATGCCTTTGTCCAGACGGGCCACGCGCCTGTCCAGATAAAGACCTGACAGTTTTTCATGGTCGTCCCCAAAGGTGCCAACCTCGATATCCTTTCCGTCACGCTGGAAGTGGATATATTGGGGATTATTTCCGTTCCCCTTGATCATCACGAAGGACAAACAGGCATTCGCAATTTTCTTGAACTGGCGAGCATCACGCAGCCGCTTCGGTGCGCTGTTTGTGTTATGCGCCGACAAGAATGAAACGATGTTGCTTGTCGGGAGGCACAAGATATTCGTTCCTGGTGACAGGTAAATTTTCTGGTTCCATGCCAGTTGGGTTTTGTTGTCTCCGGCGTATCGGTCGAACATGATGTCGTTTAGTCCTTTCAGAACGACGTTCCGAGTCACCTTTTCCAGCCGAGTGTCCGAAGTCTTGCTTGTTGCCATTCATGAATCCTCCTTAAAATTGTTTAATTGCCTTGCCTGATCGCGCTATGCTTGGGGAAATATGGAAAGTAGATACTTAATCTAAAACTCCTCGCCTTGCCTTTCCTCGCCAGGCCTGGCCCAGCCACGCCGCGCCTGGCCAGGCCGGGCCGAGCCTAACCATGCCTGGCCAAGCCGCGCCTAGCCTTGCCTGGGGAAATATTGATAGTGGGTGCTAAATTTCTA
>JGI994J12354_10001025_pt1 | contig 28328 bp, 38 predicted proteins | sample IntmicLarv3ML3BL_FD_12354 | JGI IMG/M metagenome (IMG submission 12354) | reverse complement strand
GGGGAGCCGTAAGGGAGGCTCCCCGCCTTGCTGTGCGCCACGCTCTCCATGTCGAAAATGGAGAGAAGCTGGCGGGCGCGGCTTTTCATCTCCCGCTCCATGCTCCAGTAATTGGGCAGGCGGAGGATGGCCGAGGCCATGCTGTAGCGCTTCATGTTGTGCAGGCCGACCAGCACGTTTTCCAGCACCGTCATCTCCTTGAACAAGCGGATGTTTTGGAAGGTGCGGGCGATGCCGAGGCGGGTGGCCTGCTGGGTGTTCATGCCGGCGGTGTCCTGTCCGTTGAGGAGCATGCTGCCGCGAGTGGGGGCGTAAACCTTGGTGAGCAGGTTGAAAACGGTGGTTTTGCCTGCGCCGTTCGGGCCGATGAGGCCGCAGATTTCCGTGCGGCCGATGGCGATGTTAAACTCGTCCACCGCCGTGAGGCCGCCGAAATCAATGCCCAGATTCTTACATTCCAGAATGGGAGATTTGTCCTGGTCGCGCACGGGAATGAAGGGGTCCAGCGGGTTTTTGGCTGTCGTCACGGGCGCTCACCTCCCTCTTGAGAATCTGCACCGTTCAACATACGCCCTAACATGCGGGAGAGCGAGAAGTCGTAGGTGCCGAGCAGGCCGGAGGGCTTGAAAATCATGACCACCACCAGCAGGAGCGAATAGATGACCATGCGGTATTCGCTGAAGCGTTGCAGCGCAAGGGGCAGAGCGGTGAGCACACCTGCCGCCAGCACCGAGCCAAGCATGGAGCCCATGCCGCCGAGGACAACCATCACGAGGATGTTGATGGACTGCATGAAGCCGAATTCGCCGGGGGCGATGATGCCCTGGTTCGTGGCGTAGAGCGCCCCTGCGACACCGGCGAAGCCAGCGGAGACGGCGAAGGCCATGACCTTATAATACGTCGTGGGGATGCCGCAGGCCTCGGCGGCGATTTCGTTTTCGCGGATGGATAAAATCGCACGGCCGTGGCGGGATTTCATAATCATGTGGATGATGATAAGCGTCAAAGCCACGCAGAGGTAGACCTTGAGGAAGGTGGCCTGCTTGGGGATGGTTTTCAGTCCAGGGGCGCCGCCCGTGAAATCGGAGAGGTTGATGATGGCGATGCGGATAATCTCGCCGAAGCCGAGGGTGATGATGGCGAGGTAGTCACCCTTGAGGCGCAGGGCGGGGATGCCAATGAGGACGCCGACGATGGCAGCCATCAGCGCAGCCAGAACCACGCCGACAATGAATGTGACGGTGCCCGCAGGCACGCCGCTTTTCCAAAAGATGCCCGCAGTGTAAGCGCCAACGGCCATGAAGCCCGCATGACCAAGCGGAAGCTGACCGAGGTAGCCCGTGGCCATATTCAAGGAGACGGCGAGAATCATGTAGATGCCGATTTGCATGATGATGGATGTTTGTGCCCGCCCCAGTGCGCCGCCGCTGACGAGGGCGTTGCCGATGAACAGGGCGGCGGCGATGAGTGCGGTGTTGATGCCGTAGCGCAGAGGCATGGCGATACGTTTCTTCTTCATATGCCCGCCCCCTAAACCTTTTCTACCATGGGACGCCCCATGAGTCCAGTCGGCCGCACCAGCAGCACGACAATGAGCACGGCGAACACCACGGCATCCGACCAGGTGGAGAGGCCAACTGCGCTGGCGAATACCTCCAGCAGACCGATGGCGAGACCGCCAATCATAGCGCCGGGGATGGAGCCGATGCCGCCCAGAACGGCGGCGACGAAAGCCTTTAAGCCCAGCATGGAGCCCATGGTGGGGTTGACGACGGCGTACTGGCAGCAGAAGAGCACCGAGCCGATACCGGCAAGCGCCGAGCCCGTGCCGAAGGTGAACGTGATGGTCGAGTTGATGTTGATACCCATGAGCTGGGCGGCACCCATGTCCTCAGACACGGCGCGCATGGCCTTGCCCATCTTGGTTTTTTGCACCAGAATGGTGAGCACCACCATGGAGATGACCGCCACCACGATGGTGACAATGTTGGTGAGCCCCACCCGCAGACCGCCAAAGTCGAAGGACATGGCGGGGATGATGGCGGTGTTGGGAAAGGGGCGGCCATTGGCCTTAAAGAGCAGCTGGATTACGTTTTGCAGCAGCATGGAGATGCCGATGGCGGTAATCAGCAGGGAAATGCGCGGGGCGGAGCGTAGCGGCGTGTAGGCCACTTTTTCAATGACCATACCCAGCGCCGTGCAGCCCGCAATGGCACACAGCACACCCAGGACGGGGTGCATCCCCGCCAAAATGGTGAGCATGGCAATATATCCCCCGACCATGATGACATCTCCGTGGGCAAAGTTGAGCAGCATAATTATGCCGTACACCATGCTGTATCCAAGGGCTACCAGTGCGTAAATGGAGCCCAGCTGGAGACCATTGATGATTTGTGAGAGAAATAGCATCCGTCTCACCCTTTCTGACAGAGTCACAATAAAGTGGCAATTAGGGAGAGGCGTGGCCTCTCCCTAAAGATATTTAGAGTTTGCTTTTGGAGCGTTGGAGGCAACCCTCATAGGGAAAAGTGGAAGCTTTGCATGCGTGAAGCCCTTCTGCCGGGCTGTGCCCTCTTACAGCGAGAACTTAGAGTGCGTGCGTTCTTCGAAACGGAACACTACGGGCAGCGTCCCCCACAAGAGGGGCGAGAGGTAAAAAAGTTTGAGAAAAACGGCGAGTGGGCGCACCGATGTGCGCCCCTTCACGCCATGCGCTTGCCAGCGCATCAAAGCAAATTAATAGGTGCCCCAGAAAGTGGCGACGCCGTCGGTGATGTAGTTGATGGTTGCGGTTTTCTGGGGGTTGTTGAGTTCATCATAGGTGACATGGCCGGTGACGCCCTCCATATTGGTGGCGGCGAGCTCGGCAATGACGGACAGGCGATAATCCTCGCTGCCCATTTCGCCGGTGGCTTTTTCCATGGCGGCCACAAGGATTGCGGCGGCATCATAGCCCTGTGCGGCAAACATGTTGGGCACTTCGCCAGCGTACTTGGCTTGATAGCTGGCAAGGAAATCCTGCACGCGGGCGCTGGTGTCCTCAATGGAGTAACCGGAGCAGAAGTATGCACCTTCTACGAAGCTCGCATCGGCGATGATGTCGAGCACGCCGTCCCAGCCGTCAGCGCCGAGCAGAGGTGCGGTGATACCCGCTTCTGCGGCCTGCGGTGCGGCGAGGGCAACGTTTTCATAGTAATAGGGGATGAACAGCACATCGGGATTCTTGCTGGCGATGTTGGTCAGCTGACCCTTGTAGTCCACGGCGCTTGCGCCAAAGGCTTCCAGCGCAACGATTTCCAGACCCATTTCGCCGGCCTTCTTCACGAAGGCATCCTTCAGACCGATGGAGTAGTCATCCTCGGAGCAGAAGAGAATTGCGGCAGTTGCAGCGCCCAGCTCGTTCATGGCGAAGTCCGCCATCTTCTCGCCTTGGAAGGGGTCAATGAAGCAGGAGCGGAACATGTTGGTGAACACTTCGCCGGTGGCCTCGTTGACGGTGACACCGTAAGCGGTGGCGCTGGCGGTGATCATGGGCATGTTGTCCTCGAAAGCCCAGGGAACAACGGCCTGCGTCGGAGTGCTGGTGACAGAGCCGATAACGGCAGTGACACCCTGGTCGTAGAGGCTGTTGTAGCCGACGACGGCCTTGGCTGCGTCGCCCTCTTCGTCATAGGAAATCAGCTCAATGGGTGTGCCGTTGAAGCCGCCTGCGGCATTGTATTCCTCGATGAAGAGCATGGCACCGTTGTTCACCGCATTGCCGTACTGGGCAACCGGGCCGGTAAGGGGGGCGAGCACGCCAATCTTCACCGACGCAGCAGGTGCGGCGGGTGTCGCAGGGTCGGGGGCTGCGGGTGTGGGGGCTGCGGGTGCAGCGGGTGTCGGGGTTGCTGCGGGCGGGCCGCCGCAAGCGGCCAGCAGGCCAAAGCACATAACCAGTGCGAGTACCATAGCAAGTGTACGAATATTTTTCATTCTTCTAGTTCCTCCTCATGTTTTTACGGGTAAAACTGCGATGCTTCGTGCAGTTCATTCGATTATATAGGCAGTGGAGAAAAAAGTAAATAGCGAAAGAGATACATATTTGTGTCGCTTTTTGTCCAAAAGGACAAGATACTGGGCTTTTCGCCAAATTAGAGGGTTGGAATCAGCACAAGTTCAGCAAGATAGACAACCACGCAGGCCATCAGCGCCACCAAAAGCAGGCTTTTACCACGAAAGGCAAGCACGAGAGCGGCGGTAAAACCCGCCAGCGCAGACCAGAAATTACCTGTGGCGGAGAGGATTGCGGGGAAAGTCATGACGGAGAGGGTGATATAAGGTATGTAGTATAGAAAGGAGCGGAGGAAGGTGTTTTCAATGTTTTTGCGCAGCAGAACGAGGGGTATCATGCGGATGAGATAGGTCACGGCGGCCGTGACCAATATATAGATGTAGACGTTATGGTTCATGGTTGACCTCCTTGACCGGAAAGCAGATGGCGGCGATGGCGGAGAGCACGAGCGTGAGCAGAATAATCTGGAAACCGCCGGAGATATTTTGGAGGATTGGGGTGAATTGCAGCAGCGCCGAGGCGGTCATGGAGACCAGCACCAGAGCCCGGAGTGTTTTGTTCTTTCGGACAGGCGGGATGATGACGGCGATGAACATGCCATAAATTGCTATGCCCAGCGCACTCTGTATGCGGGGTGGGAGGACGCCGCGCAGGGCACCGCCCAGCAGAGTGCCCGCCGTCCAGCCGGGCATGGCGGCGCTCATGAGACCGTAGACATAGTAGGGGCTGAGCAGTCCTTCCCGCAGGACGGAGACACCAAAGATTTCATCCGTGATGCCAAAGGCCATGAGCAGGCGGTGCGGCAGGGAGACGGTGGGCCGGATTTTTTGCGAGAGGGCGGCGCTCATGAGGCAGTAGCGCAGGTTGATGACTAGCTGCGCCAGCGCAAGCTCTAGGTAAGGCGCACCCGCAACGATGAGGCCAATGGCGGCGAATTGCCCGGCGGAGGTGTAGTTGGTGCTGCTCATAATCGTGGCTTGCAGGTAGGACATGCCCTGCTGCACGGCGACGATGCCGAAGGTGAAGGAGACGGCGAGGTAACCAAGGCAGATGGGGATGCCGTCCTTGAGGCCTTTTTTCCATTGGTCAAAGCGGTAACCAGGCATGATTCGCACCTCCTCTGCTTGCATTAAAAGTTGAAAATGAGTATAGCACAGGAGTGGGGGTGGGGTCAAATTTTTCTTGTGTTTTCCGCCGGATTGCGGCGGAGATGGCGGATTTAAAGACGTGAATTTTGATGGAAAATGATTTGACACGGCGGGGGCTTTGTGCTAGAATAAAGGTCGCTGTGCGGGTGTAGTTCATTGGTAGAATGAAAGCTTCCCAAGCTTTAGAGGTGGGTTCGATTCCCATCACCCGCTCCAAAAAGAAAAAATCCAGTAACCGTTGTGGTTGCTGGTTTTCCCTTTATCCGCAATGGGTTTCGGCCTTTCGATATGTCAGAATCTTGTATAAAATACTCAAGGGATTGACGAAATAAGCAAGCTTTTGAGCGTCGTTTTGCTAATGAAAATGCTAACGAAATCCCCCGCCAGCCGAGGAGTAATTCCAAGGCCAGCGGGGGGTTCTTGTTTTTATGCAGTTGTTAGGGGCTCTGCGTCGGGCAGCCCTCTTATCTTTTATCCCCATTCGCCAATCTCAGGAGGTTTCTTCCATCATTGACAAAATGTGGCAAAGTCTGATATAATTCTTGCACAAATAATTCTATTGTTGTCAGGAGAATCTTATGGACACTACAGCCGCCGCCACAGGTTTCGATGCCGCTACGATTTCCGCAATTGCAGGTTGCATACTGAGCTTCATAACGCTTTTAGTTACAGTCATATCTGTTATATGCGCCTACAAAGCTTATCAGCATCAAAAGGACCGCTCAAAAAAAGACGCTGCTTGCGAATTGGCGAGGTATTATTCGGAAAACATAATTGAGCGATATTCTTTTGTGAGCGCCGTTTTCCGTGCAGCAGGCGTCCCACAGGCAATAAAAGAAATCCTTCCATATGAGAGGATGAAAGATTTTACATATAAAGAATTATGTTGCATATTGGAGGAGCAAGGGAAAACATATGAAGAGGTAACCAGGCTGTTTAAGAACATTGACACAAAAATCATTTATGCCGCAAAGATAACAATGGCCAAGAGTGTCGCCGAAAGGAACTCCCTCGCAAAAGAGCACATCTATATTGTAGAGGGCGAAGGTGACGCCTCTTCTGACCGAGTAGAAATTGCGCACGGAGAAATCCTGCAATCCGAAGTCAATTCCGAAGTCCGCACTTTGCTTAATGACCTCGAGTGGTTTTCTATGAGCTGTAGATATGGTCTCGCCGACGAAGAAATGCTGTATCAATCCCTCCAGCAAACTTACATCTCCTTTGTTTGGCTCGTGTATTACTACATTGCATCTGGAAACATAAACAGTGAGGACAAGTTATACACAAACGTTATCTGGCTTTTTAACACTTGGAAGGATAGATTGCTGGACTTCCGCTCTACGGCAAAAGACGAGGCGAGAAAAGTTGACGAAGAATATGACGATTTGCGCACTCGCTTAGACGATTTAGAGAAAAAGCGTACATCTGTCGAAGTCCCAATTTATACTGGAAAGGTCTTAAAATAGGTCTATCTGTTGACAAACCGCTGTTGAGCGAATATAATACCTATACAAGCTGAAAGGAGTGTTGTTTATGTGGTCGATACTCGTAGACGTTCTCAACCCTTATGAGGCAACAATGGAAATGATTCGAAAGGAACAGGAGAAAGAAGCGAACAACGGTTCCGGAAAATAACCGCCAAGAACATTAAAACATTTGAAAACCCCAGAGGACTAGGACAAAAACCTAACCTCTGGGGATTCTTTTTTATTCGTCTCCTATTCCTTTTTCAACTGCCCCAGCACATCCAGTAGCTTCTTTGGCACCGGAAGCCCGCAGCGAGCCGCATTTTCCAACACACTAATGCCCTCGTTGGCAGCGAGGAATCCGATTACCGCACTGCGCAGCACTCCGCCGAGCTGGGTGGCCGTGTCAATAATATGCGCTACAGCTACCACAACAAAGAACAGTATCTTCTTTAGGATGCCGTGAAATCCGGCTTTGCTCGACACGTTCTTTTTCAAAATCGCCGCCACAACGCCTGTGGCATAATCCAAAACCACGAGCGCAATAAGCGCCTTTAACCACGCATCCGGGCTGCCCCATAAAAACGTAGCCAATGCCGCAATGCCAGCGCCGACATATCTTGCGCCTGCTTCAATGCTCTCCATGTTATTTACCCTCCATCATTCTGTCCAGCACAACAAGCGTCTGCAAGAAATCCGGCGTGATGTACAACAGGCCGTTTTCGTCGCCCCTGATAAGCCCCTTGCTCATCATGCGCTGTACTTCCTCCCGGCCATAAGGTAGAGACTCCAAATCACGGTATACAGGGAGCTGCTCGCTGATGGTCTGCGTCACGATGTCTCTAATTTGCTGCTCGGTCATTTCCTGCTCCTCCAATCCTTCCTTAAACCCATCCCACAGGCTCTCATCCCGCACCCACGGCCTCGGGCACTCCTTGCCGGTCACGTCATAGTGCTGAACAATATGCGCCGTGTCGATGCCATACTGCGCCATCAGGTGCTTTACCAAGTCCGCAGCACGGGCGACAACCTCCGGCTTGATATAGTAACTTCCGTCTGCGTTCTTCCGGCTGCACATTTCAATTCCGATGCTGTTGGCGTTGCGGCATTCCGGATGTACATATTTCCCGTCTGTGCGCCCGCAGTGATAGGCAATGTCCTTGTCCTTCACCGACTGCCAGATGCTGGTTTCATCTACAAAATAGTGGGCGCTGGTCAGCAGCTTCGGGCGGGCAAAATAATTGCAGTTACCCAAAGCCGTGTCGCCGTTGTTGCCGGTGTAGTGCATCACAAGGTAAAGGATTTTGCGATTGCTGCCGACTTTAAAATTATCCGCATGACACGGCAGGAATCCATCAATCATTCTGCACCTCCTAAAACAATGTGTAGTGCGGCTTGTCCTCGCCGAACAGCCAATACCGCACCCAATCATCCAGCACGATAGCCACCACGGACAGCGGAACCCAAGCAAGGGTAAACCCAAGACAAATCTGCCCCAGCAGGTTAAACGGTAGATGGCTGTAATCCCACACGGCCAGCCCCAACCAGTCATTAAGTACAAGCCCTGCGAAAAACTCGGCGACGGTAATAACGACCGTGCCAACGAGCGCCTGCTTGGCCAGCGACATCTCCCATGGCAGATACTCATTCAGCCCGCCCAACAGCAAAAACAGGCACCCACCTAACACCGGCATTGTCCAGTGCACCGGCAGGGTGTTCACAAGGCTACGCCAGCCAAATTCTACCGCCCAGTAGACCGCTGCGCCGACCGCAAACAGCGTCAACGCTTTAATTACCTTGCGCAAATTGTAGTACCTCCATCATATTTTTCGCCAAATCCTCGGGCAGTTCTGCGCCGTAGAAAATAGTTTCCAACTCTGCTTCTGTCTCCGCCCGCCGAATCCAGGTATTTAAGTGATTGCAGTAGGTGGTGTGATAAAGCACATGCGCCGTCGCAGCCTTACCCATGACCATGATGTCTTCAGCGGGATACAGGCGGCATAGCAGTGTGTCGGAATGGTACGGATAATACGGTGCGCCATTCGTCACCGCTGTAAAGGCGGCACTAAGGTCAATCTGGTCTTTCAATGTCAGCGAAAAATGCTCATCTTTGCCGGTGCTAGGTAACTGTACCGTACATCCTGCGTAAACAGCCGCCTCGGCAGCAGCGGATATTTCGGCCAGCTTGGCGCTGCGGAGCGCCTCGATGTCCACCTCCGGCTTGCGCCACTTTTCCCCATCGTAATCGTCACCAATGCCGTAGCCATCCGGCAGTTCTGCCACTGCACCTGCACCCGGCCACACGTCAGCGGCCAGAAACGCCTTTGCGGTTTTCAAGTCGTGGAAAACTGCTGCTGCAATGCAGGTTGTGTTTTTAATAATTCCGATATTCATTTTTTATCCCCTTTATGCGTAAATTAATACGATGCCGCTGCCGCCACTGGCTGACCCTTGATTGTTAACCGCACCACCGCCACCTCCGCCCGTGTTTGGTGCGCCAGGTGTTCCGGCAATGATGTTTAGCCCCGAGAATGACGCACCATTTCCGCCGCCGCCGTCTCCGCCGGGCGCAGCAGGCTGCGCACCACCACCGCCACCACCGCCGCCAAACAGTTGCCCGTTGTATGGGTTGCGGGGGCAGTATATGCCAGCACCTTTACCCGCACCGGGCGCAACACTGCTGGAGATACTGCCACCAAAAGAGCCATTGCTTCCACCCGGCGCACTTGCCGTCCCGCCCCCAGAGCTACCATCGCCGCCACTACTAATGTGGTTATAGCTGGCGTTGGAAAAAGAGCCTCCGAGGGCTGTTCGACCCAATGCTGTTGTATTCCCGCCATTTGTTCCGCCCCCGACTACGGCGGCTCCACCTACTCCAATGACAATCGGATACGCCGCTTCTGTTGCGGGGATATTGGTCAGCAGTATGCATTCACCGCCACCACCACCTCCGCCGGAAGTGCCACCACGGCCCGATGCTCCGCCGCCGACCATATACACATCAATTTCCTTACCCCGCAAGCCGTAGTCAGCAGGGTAAAATGTGCCGGAGCTCGTAAAAGTAGCGACAAGCCGTTTGCCGTTTGGTTTTCCGCTTAGCAACACCCACTGTGCGCCGTTGTATACCCAATCGGTAGTTTCGGCTGCTAGAAAATCGTTGCGGGCGATGTGGCTTTGCGTTTTTGCACTGTACATGGGCGCTGCGCCCGTGCCATTGACGTTTAACGTAGGGGTTGTCGCCGTGTTGTCGTTGGTAAAACGGATTGACACCGTTGCGCCTGTGAAAAGCTTAAAACCTGCCACGGTTGCCATCTTTGCAACCGTCCCCGCCGCCGTGGTACAGGTGCCGAAGCGGGGTGTTAGGGCAGCAAACCCATCATCCGGCACCGCCGTGGTAGGCAGACCAAGGGCAATGGCCGTGGAGTCTCGGAAGAGGTTGGCGGTGTTAATCATTGTGCCGGGCTCTGTTGGCTGGTCAGCCCGGATTAAATCAAATAAATTCGGTTGTCCGGGCACAGGGGTTAGTTGCACCCGCCCCGGATATAAGGACTCTCTATCTTTCATTCTTACACCTCTCCGCTGTAGATTTCGCCGCTAAAATAGATTGCTCTTGTGCGCAGCTCTGCTTCATCATCAACCGCTTTCCCGTTTTGCTCCCAGCGGTTCACGTCTTGATAGGTGGGGGCCGTTTCTATTGGTACCCAGTTTTTTTCTGTGCCAATCCAAGGGATATTCAGGAACACGTGCAGCTGGCTCAAGGCACCCTCGATTGCATTGAGAAAGTCCGCAAAGGGTATCGTCCTAAACCCGTCTGTGCTAGGCAACACAAAGTCCATCGGATGGCCAAATTGGACAAGTAACGATTTCAGCATATTGTAATTATTAAAAAGGCGGGAAATGTCGGCATCGCTGTTTCCGGCGTGGTTGTCGCTTCCCGTCCAGTTGGTTTTCCAAATCACTGCTCTTTCGCCTCCAATACGCCAACCATGCCCCCGGCCAGAGTGAGGGAGTTTTTCGTCACAAGGAAATTCTGCGTGCTGCCAGAGCCGTAATCAAAAGACACGGCATCTGCCATCTCAAGATATGGGTATCCCCTGTAATTCATCATTGCCGTGCGCCGCCGAATGACAGCATGCAACAGATAATAATCCGCCACGGCATTCCCATTGTTGGACTGAACAAGCGGGTTCTCTTTCATTTTATCGTAGACAAAGGCTGCCTCGCTGCCTTGCCGAATTGTGCGCTCAATAATGCTCACATTCTTGTCAAGGATATATCCTTGAACTGTCACGTTTCCGCCTGCTACCGCTGCTGTGTGCCCCGTGGATGGGTCATAAGCTTTGTGATACACGCCGCCGGTTGTGGTAATGATGCAGTTATCGGCATAAAACACGGCTGACACCAGCGAGCCGGTCACAGAGGCTTTGAAAAGCTCCTCTCGTGTCGCTCTCTGTGTGTATGCAATCTGCGGGATGCGCACAGTGTTGAAAATATCCTTATCCGCAGGCGATAAGCCATTTTCCATGCGGTAATCCGCCCGAGTCATTGGCTCGGGAGCTCCATCTTCGGGCTCGTCGAATAGAATTGTGTTATCCCTGCCGATGGTGAGAATTGTGCTTCCCGCTTGTGCAATCAGCCGGAACGCATGCGCATGGGGCATCGTGCCAATGTAGGCGGTTATCGTGATATTTGCGAATCTGGCCGGATACGAAATTGTCACGCCGGCCGATGCCGCAACATCATTGGCGAACGTCGCCAGTGCGGCGGTTTTGTATGTGCCTGTCGTGTATTGGGTGTCATTCAGGACTCCAAGCAGGTTCACGCCATCCAGCACGATTGTGGACAGGTTTCCCGTCAGTTTGGGGGACTTCAAATAATGCTGGTTCATTTGCACGTAGCCGTATTGCCCGTTCGCCTGCATAGCCCCAATTCTTGTGTTGAGAATCATGCGGTCACGAAAATAGGCGTAAATTCCACTCGGGTCAAAAATATTAAATTGACGGGCGATGTTCTGCGCTGCAAGCTTCAATGTGCCTGCTGGAATGCGCTCTGAAAGCGGGTCGCACTGTTCCACTATGGACAGTGTGTCGGAGTTCCTCTTATTGTATTGCACGATTGCGCCGGGGATAAACTCGGCGAGCCGGACACGGTGGTATGGCGTCGTGCGGGTTACTGTCACAGTGACACGGCTCACGCTGGTGATGGCCTCGTTGATGAGCACAGTGCTGTCCGTGTTGCCTGTGTACGTTGCATCCTCCAGCAGCGTCGTGCCATTGTACCAGCGCACGACGAAATCCAGCGGCACAACTGCGCCCCACACAAGTGTAATTGCGATGAGGTTATAAGCGCCCCCAGATATTGTTGATGCTGTGAAAACCTGCGGGGCAGCGAAATTACCGTCAGCGTCGGAGATGTCATTCATATAGAGCCCGACAACAGCGTCAGGCACTTCGCTTGGCCTCGGCGGCACGACCACAGAACCATCCAGCGGGAAACCGCCCAGTTCATAGGTCGCAGGGACTATTGGCGTTCCAAGCCGCTGGAGGACTTGCCCAATGCGGCTGATTCTCGTGTCCTGTGCCGCAGATGCAGACAAATCCGAATAGATTTCTGTCTGGATGATTTCAAACGAAACCTCCCAGTCAATGAAGCGGGCCCCTTCTCCGCCGTTTGGGTTGAAGGCCTCTTTCAAGGCGGGTGCTACCGTTCTCATGGGCTACACCTCTACAAATGGGACTGTCAACGAAGCATAGTATCTCGCAGCGGAGATAAAGCGTGCAAGCTGCGTCGCCCTGTCGCCTGCATAAAATTCCCTCGTTTCCCAATCCCCGGTGTTGGGGTTGAAGAAGGTCGCCATAAATTTCTTCTTTCCCCGAATTGCCGCAATGACTGCTTGCAAGCGCCCGCCGTCGAGATTGTCCCAGGTTAGGTCGAGTTTGCCGACATTTTGCCGTACAGTGTCCCAAGACAGATAACCGTCAGCGTTTCTATTGCTATTCTCCACTAGGTCGGCCTCCGAGAAGCCATACCCAGACGGGGGAGGAATGACAGTTCCGTCAATGCGCAAATTAAAGTTTTCGTAATACACTGTCATTCCTCCTTTATGCTGGGCTGAATACCGGGTTGAAGCCCATGTTCTTTGCTGTTTTGTTCATCGGGTCAACCATAATGTCAGCCAACACGTCGCCGTTTTGCAGCATCATATTAATTCTGATATCTTGCGAACCGCCGCCAGCAACAGAGTGCTGCACCATTGCCCCAAGAATCATGTCGTGCAACGTAGACAGCGGTGAAATGACCTCCGGGTCTTGCCGTGCATTGAAGTTGTCGCCGACAATGGCCTGCACCTCACCGAAAGCGACACCGCCCTTTGCGAGCCGGGGCAATTGCACCGACTGAAGAGGTCTAATGCTCACGCCAACTATGCTGAGAGCGCTGTTGATGCTGGCTATCAATTTATTTATCGCACTAACGGCGTTATTCAAGAACGCTTCAAGTCCACCAAGGATATTGTTCACAAGTCCCTTGAACGTTCCGCTGACCACGTCGGCGACATTCTCCTGAAACCATTCACCAATTTGCGAGAAGGTATTCTTGATACCGTCCCAAAGGTCGGTGAAGAACCCGCCTATATTATCGCAAGCGAGGCTAAATGCATCCCTTACCGGGTTGATGATGGTGTCGCTGAACCAGTCCTTCACGCCCTGCCATGTTGTCTTGACATTCTCCCATGCACCAGAAGCGGCGGTTTTGATGCCTTCCCACAAGCCGGAGAAGAACGTTTTGACGGGTTCAACCACAGTGGTGTTGAACCATTCCCCGGCAGCAGACCAAGCAAGTTGGATGGACTCCCAGACGGCAATTGCCTTTTCTTTTATCTCGTCCCAATTGCGAATCAGTAGGACAACGACTGCAATGAGTGCGCCGATGGCGGCCGAGACAAGAAGGACTGGAAGAAGTGTGCCGTTTATGGCGACACCGAACGCAGCCGTCACCGCAGTAGCGGCTGCACCAATTGCCTTCCATAATCCAACAGCAATATTAACAAGTCCGAACGCAGTGGCGAGGCTTCCAATCACAATGGCTGCATTCTCAATTGTCTTGTGATTATCTTTCGCCCAATCAGAGAACTGCTTGAGTGCATCGTTAATTCCACTGAGAGCATCGACAATTACGCCACCCGTCCACTCCGCAAGCGGTTGCAGGAAGTTTTCCCATAGCCATGTTGCAAGCGGCTTGAGTGCCTCCACAATCTCGTTTAGGCCGCCAATTACGCTCGAAAGAATATCCAAGAATGCCGGAACAGCATTATTCATCGTCCACGTTCCCAGCGGAACAAGCACGTTCTCCCAAAACCAGACGAGCCCCTCGCCCACATTGATTGCAAACGGCTTGAGTGCCTCCCACAGACCATTAAACGCAGTGCCAATTTTAGAGAAGTTGACTTTTTCAAGTCCGTTTCTCAGCGCATCCACAAGCCGAGGGATTCCCTCGCCAAACGCCCACTTTGCCACAGGCACAAGAAACGTGTTGTAGAAATCCTTTACCCCCGTCCACACGAAACCACCTATTTCCTTCAGCACACCCCATAGGTCGGAGAAGGCACGCCTTGTCGGTTCGAGCAAGTCCTTGATGCCCTGCAAGCCCTTAGTCAGCGTGTCCGTCCAGGTAGTATCTGGCGGCTGGAGCTGCTCGAAGTCCATCGTGATACCCATGCCACCAGCGCCGCCGCCAATGGCAGAGGCCGCACCAGCGCCGCCACTTGGTGCGCTTTTAGTCATGTCGTTTAGTTCGTCAAAGCCTGCCAGCTGCTGGTTAAGCTTCTTAGCGTTCTTTGCTGCGTCTCCGAGGCCGTCTGCAATCTCGCCTGCGCCCGCTCCTCCGGCTTCGAGACCGCCGCCAATGTCGATGGTTGCGTTGATTCCTAAAAGGGCAGCAAGGGCCTTTAACGCCGCCGTGGCGAGACGCACAATCGAAGTGAGCGCTTGAATGATTGGTGAGAGCACGGCATTGACAAAGCTGCCCGCCGTTGCCATCAAGTCTTTGAAAGCGGACGAGAGTGTCGCAAGGGAAAACGCCGTGCCTCCCTGAACCTCGTCGCCAAAATTCTTGTGCGCCTGCTCCAGGATGCCCAGCGTGCGAATCTGCTGTTGCTCATAGAAGTTGAGCTGGTTCCAGCTGCGACCGTCGGCGATGCGTTTGAATGCGTCGGTCATTTCCAGCATAGAGATATTGACGTTGATACCCAAATCTTCAATTGCCTCTGTTGAGCCTAAAAGTCCCGACCGGATTCTGTCCATAACATCCTCCATCGTGCGCCCTGTTTTGGATGCAACGACAGCAGACGCTTGCAGCATTTGAATGGTAACTGCGGAGTTTTCCACTGTGTCAGCGGTGATATTCTTGAATAGATTACCGTAAATAGATGCGTATTGATACACTGAACTCTCGGCCATGCCAAACGCCTTCGCAGAACCTTGCGCAAAAGCTTGAATGTTTTGCGTTGCGCCGCCGAAAATGCTGCCAACACGGCTCATGTTGCTCTCAAGAGCAGTGAACGCCTTGAAACTGTCAGCGAGAGCTTTTACTCCGAGTGTAATGCCGGCCAGCTGCGCTGCCGTCTTAGCGAGAGAGGAAAGGCCGGATGATGCTTGCTTAAAGCCTCTCATTAGACTCGTTGTGTCAGCGTTGAATTTTACGTTAAGGTCTTGAAGCGCCATTATTCGCCCTCCTTTCTGCCAGCCTGCGGTCAATTACCGCAATTTGTTCTGGCGTTATTTTGCTGGGTGATTGGGCTGCACTGGCTTCGTCTTTGAGATAATTGGGTAGCTTTTTGAGTTTTCCTCCAAATGCGGCAGAAACAAAATTCGCTGTATACCACGCATTGGCGATTAACTCGTCCTGCCTGCGCTTTGCAATGCCTGTGTATGCTCTCACGCAAGCGTTAAACTCCCAAAGCTCCATATCATAGAGCTGCGCAGGCGACAGCCCAATCGTAAAGGCGGTTTTTATTAGGGATTCCCAGAATCTAGGGGAGCCGAAACCTGTACCAACGGGAGCCCCAGAAGCCCCCGAATTGCGTTTTTTTCAGTTTCGCTAGCTCCGATACTAGAGGCTACGGCGGCTTCTTTTTCCTCGGCTGTACCTGGGTAAGAAAGCTCCAACAGAAAAGAAATTGTATGGTTCCGCAATGCAGCAGTTCCGCAATCGCCATCCATAATTGCGTCCTCAAGCTCTTTCGCTTGACTTCTGTCTACAAGAGACATCTTGAGGATGTCAACAAGCTCGCCGGGCAGACCCTGCGCAGCCATCGACATGAGTTCTTCGGTTGTTTTTTTGTATTTCGCACAAACGGCCTGCGCCACTCTCATCTTAGTGGAAAACTCAAATTGAGCCTCTCCGAAATTGATATACATACTTACTCTCCTCTTTAGTCCGGATAAATCATTGTGGGTGAAGCGTTGCCGGATAAGCCAATGGAAATTTCGGCTTTACCGTCGGCAGCATGGCTGATGGTTAGGCTTTCAATGTAAGCCTCTCCCTGCAAGCCGGTATCTTCGTCCAGATAGAATGTTGCCTCAATAAGTTGCTGGTTGGAATACGCCTCAATAAGCGCACGCTGTCCCGATGTACTGTCGAAGTCAGTTGCGCCGTCAGCGGATGCAGTCCAGCTCTTAACGCCGGGGGTTTTCTCCGTGAAGCCCTCTTGGGATGCAGAGCCGCCGAAAAATGCTGTTTCATCGATGCCCATAGACAGGTCAACAGACCAGTTTGTCATGTGAGCAATGTAGGTCTCGCTACCGCCCTCCAGTGTGATGGCGATTTTTCCTGTAACGCCTTGATATAGCATGTCTTAACCTCCTGTATAATCAATTTTGAAGTTGACGGTGTATTCACGCCGCCCTTTTGTGTCCTGACCAATGTCAAGGACGGGGGTAGTTTGCCGAATGACGATTCCTTGCCCAACATAGCGGTCAAGCCTGCTTTGCACGGCGACGGCGGCTTGATACGCCGTATTGCTGTCCAGCGCCCGGCACCTTGCTTGAATCGCCTGCGGCCGCTCTGTGCGGTCGAAAAATGCCTCTGACGATGCACCGGCATACTCCGCCAGCACAATCAGCGTGTTAGGGCTTTCCGGCAGCACGCCTAAAAACACATTTTCCATTGCAAGGATTGATGCGATAACGTCAAGAATGTTCATTCGATGGAGCCCTCCACGATTTTCTTGAAGCGGTTCATGTAAGCAGGCAGCCGCTCCCGGAATGGGTTTTCAAGGAATTTCGCCTCGCCGCCAGCAACCATGTTGTAGGTCTTGCCAGCCGTTTTGTTCCATTCTCCTGTCCGAACATTTACCGCCGGCACTTTATAACCATATTTTTCAGGGTCTTTATTGTGGTCAAGGCTCAAATCCTCATGTTGCCGCAAAGCGTAAGGAAGCGAATAGCCCACCACACCAACAACACGGGTATTTGCAGGCACAGATGCGGGGACGCTGCTTTTGTTTTCAAAAACCGTCGTCCCCTGCACCGTCCCGTGACAATTGTTTCGCAAATCGCCAGATTCGATGGGGGCACGGCGGGCAGATTCTCCCGCAAGGTCAAGCACGCAATCATTCACCGCTTTTACGGTTTCCTTCGGACACTTCTGCATCGCCAGTTTCAACTGACGGTCTAGTGCTTTGGCGTGAATTTCGATTCCTTTTCTGGCCATCAAACCACCGCCTCAAATCCAACAGTGTCGCCGGTGAAGTCTGTCCACACCGCCACGGCCTCTACTAGCTTTCCGTTTAGACGGTCGCCCTCCTGCACCGCTTCCACCAAATAAAAGACGCTGGAGGTCTTAATCACTCGTTTATCAGCAGTCAAGACCTCTTGCGTTTTCGGTTCAATGCGGCAGACCACGGTGACAGGTGCCTCATAAAGCGTCGCCGCTCTTTGGTCAGTCAACACATCGCCGTTTTCACGTCTCTGCGCCCGTGTGAGCGTTGCTGTCTGGCTTAGGTATGCACCTAACATGTCACGTGCCCCCCACGCAAAAACGTCCTTAGCAGTGATTGAATCTTGTTGTCGGCCATGAAAGGAAATTCCGCAAATGCAGCAGAGCCGCCGCCATAGGATTCGGATAGATGTCCAACAGAATACGCTGTGACACCCTGCTGTTGAAGTGCCGCCCGCTTTGCTGCCGCCGCCACAACCTTTGTTGCGTCCTCTCGCAAGTCAAGCACGGCAATTTCAACCTGCGCCGCCTTGATTGCTTCCGGCACGATATCGCTCGGCCATCGAGGGAACAGCAGGCTTTGGACGAGCGTCCGCTTTCTACCCGTGAAGGGCAGAGCCTCAAGCCGCTCACAAGCCAGCACAAGGCGCTGCTCCTTTTGGGTTTCGCTTAAATCGCTCCACGAGGTTTGAGCATAAAAATTAGCCACATAATCGTCAGCCTCGGCCAGCGTTACATAGCTATCAATTCCCTGCGTCATTGGCTGGCTCCTCGATTTCTCCGCCCGACCCTGGCTTTTTCTTCTTTGGCTTTGCAGCAGGCTTCTCCTCTGGTGTAGGCACACTCTTTTTGTAGGGTCCCAGAAGTTTATATTCTCCTGGTTTTGACAAGTAGAGAGCCTCGGTGTTTTTGTCCATCGGAAAAAGCACTCGCTTAGTTGAAATTTCTTCAAACTTCAGCATTTCGGTTTCCTCCTCATTGGTGAGTTCAAATGAAAAATGTTGCATTTTTTGAAGCGCTAGCGCCTGGGAAACAGTTACCCTTGCCGCACCATCGGAAAACCTAATTTTTAGGTCATTCACGAACAATTGTGGGTAGGCTGCGCATCTCGCAATCATTGGCCTACCGTCAGTCCGGTAATCTTTCCGTGCGCCTTTTCGTTGCCGTACTCGAGTCCGATTTCTCCATAAAGCTGATATCTGGTGTTTGCACCAACTTTCGCAAGCTCCTCCATAAACATGTGGCCCTTTCCGGGAATTTCTAGGAAGCGAGGCTTGCACATCTCCAGCGACACCACCGAAACCGTGTCAACGGGCATATAGCGGTTGAGCATGATGTTTAGTTTGCCAAAATCGGTTTCAATGGTTTGGAGGTTCACCCCGCCAACATTTCGACTAGCCTCCGCATAGCCTGACTGCTTGATGAAAATATCCGTAAGCATGCGCTTTTGATAACTGTTTGCGATAATCGTTGCAGTTTCGCTCTCGCTAATACCGCCGTTGTCCCACACTTTCTGCAAGAGGCCGAGAATCATTTCTCTGTCCAAGGCAGTTGCACTCGCATTTGCGATTACATTCGTGGAAATTGCCTCAAGGATGCCCTTAGTCTTTCTTGCTGTCGTGTTATTTGCGGGGCTGGAATAAGCGCCCTGCAAAAAGCTAAACTCAACATCACGTGCGATTTGCTTAAGCATCGCCTGAACCTGAAAGTCAAGTTCGTTCTTCACAGGGTTTGTCCCTGCGATATTTGCTCCGCTGTGCTGCCCGAATGCGCCGAGCTTCGTGTAAGAAATGTCAATGGTTTCCTGATGGATTTGCACGACATTCGTTACATTGTTGCGAGTACGGCTCTGGCCCTCTGGGGCAGTCGCTCCCTCGACTTTGGTGTTTTGCGCAGCATCACGCAAATCGTACTCTTGCCACTGGAATGTCGTGCTAGTGGTCGCCTCGCCGCCGGTCAACCCTCCAATCGCACTCAAAAACGGGGTATCAGACGGAGTTAGCTCAAAAAGTTCTCCTACGAAATTCGGGAGCTCGAATGTGGTTCCCATACCAGTAATACCAGGCATTTATATCATCCTTTCTCAATCAATTGTGTTGTTTTCTCACTTATTCTGTCTTTTGGGTTTGCTGCCTTTTCTACAACCCTTGCTACAGGAGGCGGATTGCCCCCGGTTCCCGGCACACCTGTCGGCTTGACCGGGAAGTCGACTTTAGCCGCCTGAACGGCCTGCGCAAAAGAAACGCCTTCGGCCAGATAGGTTTCGGCGAGCTTGGCATACTTGTCCATCTTATCCTTCGGGATTCCAGCTGCCAGAAGGTCGATGTTTTGCTCAAGGCGGGTTTTCTCCGCTAGGGCATCGTCCCGCTCCTTGTTCGCCTTTCCGATTTCCTCCTGCTGCCGCTCTGCTGCTGTCTTTTGAGCCTCTTGCCACTCACGGAAGGACTTCAGTGCAGCCTTATAGTCGCCCTCAGGAGCGATACCCGCTTCCTTCAGCAACTTTTCAACTGACGCTTTACCTTCACGTGCCGCAATGCTTGTGACTTCCTCCTGCGTGAATGTGCGTGGTGCAGGTGTCGTATCTTTTGCGTGTTCTCCGCCCTCCGACGGTACGGTCTTGACTTCTGTATTTTCCATATTGGGTACTCCTTTTCAGGTATTTTTTACTTCTGGCGAATGATTGCCCCGCCAGATAAATGGGCAACAAAAAAGCGCCCCAACCCGAAGGATGGAACGCTTAATTATTTAGTTGTTGGGGTCTAAACCGTGAAATATTTTGTCAAATCTTCTTCTGATTTCACAAAAATGGCCCCGAAATAATGGCTGTTATGCACTTGGACTGATTTTTTATCGTGTTCATATAATTGTGTCATTGAGCCGTCCACATCTTGCAGTAATTCCATTTTAATTATGTCTGGAATGTTCTTTTCAAGTGCATGGCATTGCCTTTCAAAAATGTCGGCATCTGGCTCGTTGCAAATATTGTATTCAAACATGATTAATCCTCCAATCCGAGCGTTCTGTCAACCACTCTGTTCGTGGTCCCAGACGTTTCGATAATGTCCTGCATGGCGGCGGACTCTGATATGTTTTTCCGTATCATTTTGTCAATCAAAAGGTTCTCGAAGCTCATGGACGGATTTTCTGCTTCCAACTTCTCCGCAGCTTCACGGTCTGCCATCAATTCTCTGGCCTCTTGCCTATACTGGTTCCTAAGCGCATGTGCGCCTCTGGAGCGAGCCTCTAGCGGTGCGGCGGGGTCTAACTTGCTTACTATCGCCTGGTCGTGGTGTTTGTACCACTTCCGCACTTGATAGTTGCTTAATGTCCCCTTTTTATCAATTATATCATTAAATTCACGCTCATACAACCAGTTTTTGTACTTTTCATGTAGACCTTCCCACTCGCTGCCGCCTGCCTTTTTAATCCTCGTAAACGCTTTTAGACTCTTCGGTGCATCCTCGCCGAGCCTCGCCTTATACCTCTCATATTGGTACAGCGTGTTTCTGGCCTGTCGGTTCTTATCCTGCTGGGAGTTGTACAATGCGACTTCCCTTGCGCTGCGGCTATCTTTCCATGGCCGGTTTGACTTCTGGATAGCTTCAGCGACCTCTTCACCCGTCCGCATGGATTCAATCCACGGCGTAGCAGAGTGCCGACAGTTCGGGTGAATATTATTGTATTTGCTGAACGCCTTGGAAAGCGGGGGAAAGCGCTTGTCTTTGCCGGAAATGCTGTACACTCTGCCTTGGTGCATGGCGCACACTTCGCAGGTGGGGTAATGCTCTGTTATTTTGACAAGGTCGTAGCCGTTCTCTGTGAGCTGGTTTAGGCGAGCTGTGTTCCCAGCCTCCCTGCTCGTGGAGCGTGCCACCATAGAGGCATAGGCATCCACAGGCACCTGCCTTGCGCCAACACCAGAGCCATACTGCACGGTCATGAATCCATTTTCTTGTAATTCTTTGATGAGTGCTGCCCGCATGTCGGAAACAGTACCTCCAGATGCGACTTTAACGCCAGTCTGCCGCAGCCCCGCTTGCCGAAGCACCTCGTCCTGCGCCTTCATCACATATCGCTGCACCTGCCGCCCAACGGTCACGAGAGAGCTGTCAATCATGTGCTGCATATTGCGGGCGATTTCATTCACCGCATCAGTGTGGATAGAGGCGAAATTCTCCGGCCTTCGCATCCGCAAATGGTTACTTTGGAAATAAGCGTAGATTGCATCAAGTCCTCGCTGGTATTGGCTTGGCACTCTTGTATCAACAAAGCGGTTTCCGGCAGCCCTCATGCGCCGCAGTTCACGGTTGAGCTGTTCTAGCACCGAATTGGCATATACCTTTGTTCCGACACCCTCGGCCTCTAGAATCGTCTTGTAGAGCCGATTACGAGCCTCAAGAAATAAGTTCGCCAGCGTCTGTTCCGTCATCGTCACTCACATCCTCACCGGCAAGTGGGTCATCTATGCCAAGCGTATATGGTTCTTCCGCTGCTCGCTCCAGCCTAATTTGCTCCAATTCTGCCTCAGTCTCGTCATCAGAGAGCCCACGTTCCTTGATGGCAGCGAATTGGCTCTTCGTCGGCCTACCTCCGGTTTCAACAGCTCGACGGTTCGCATCCTCGACCGGGTCGTCCGGCAAGCCGTCGTTCCAGACCAAATTGAGCGCATTCGAGTCAACCGTCATGCCGTTGGCCTTGCAAAGAGCCAAGATAATATCCCGCACAGTGGTGTCGTTGATTCCGACAATGCGTTGCGCCTTGATTCTCGGCGCAACAAGCCGGAGTTTGAGCGCTGTTCCGCTGTTGGCGCTGCCGGAGCTGTTGCCCTCAAGAAAGGCTGCACCCATCTCCGACAAGATGTAAAGCTGATTGAAGAGCATCTCAATCTCTGAAAGATTTGCCGTCAGATTCCCGTCCCATGTCACATAGCTGATATCCGGGTCGTCGCTGCGGTCACGTTTGAAGTAATTGCCGAGGTTCAGGTAATACATCCCGGTTTGCTCGTCGAAGTCGAGGGCGGATGCAGGGCCGCTCATGCTGGGGTCGCTGTGTTTGTCCAGCACGTTGTCGGCACAGTGCAGCCGCCACATGATTTGGCGAACCAGACTGTTGATAATCGTGTAGTCGTCCAGCCCGTAAATGCTGCCGGAATGCGTGACGTTGAACAGCGGGAACACAGCGAAGCCGTCGAGGTTCGTTTCTGTGACTGTTCCAACCTCTTTCAGCTCGCCAATCAATTTTGTCTGGCCGGAATAGTTGTAATGCCTTGTCTCGACGGAACCGGCGTTATGAACCTCCACATAGAGCTCCTTCGCCTCGCCTTTTTCATCAAAATCAGTCGGGAAGGCAATCACATGCTGAACGATTTCTTTCAGGTCAGACTGGCTCACGATTGGAAACCAATATTCTGGCGCAACGGTGGTGAGACGATTGTCCACAATCTTTGGAATTGCATTGCCATATCGGGACACGTCAATGATACCCTCATACAACCTAGTCGAGAAGCGTTGCCGCTCAAGAATCTTCTCGATACTGTCGGCACCGCCTTCAAATTCTAACGTCGGCGGCTCCGAGCAAACAAAATCAGCAGTCTTTTTGCTCAAGAGCTGCTGATAGTTTAGGATTGTTCGCACTTCGTTCGGTGATTTTCGCAATCTGCGGGCGATTCTATCAAACTCTTCCCGCCACGCCTCCGCATGGTTAGTTTCAAAAAGCTTTCGATTTTCACAGTATCGCTCAATGCGGGCTTGTTCGCCCGTCGGAGGGTACGGCTTTCCGCTGCCCAGCCAATCTAAATTAGTTAACACGTTTTCCCTCCTAAATAATGATGTTGACGAACTTGCCGCCTGGTTGTTTGAACGGCTCTAACCCATAGCGGGTGCTGTCGAGGTGATGATTGAATGCATCTATCGGCTTATTGACATACTCTCCACTTTTCTTGTCTTTCTTCCATGTGTAATTCTCGTATTCTTCCAGCGTGTGAACGCAGCGCTCATCTACAATGATTTCGTGGCGCAGCATAAAGTCGATACCGTTCATGACACTGTCGGGTCCCTTCGCCGCAGGGCGAACACGCAAGCCATCACGGCTCAGCTCGTCAATACTTTTACGTTCTGCGCTGTCGGCAATAATGACCTCTTTTTGCAGCCCGAGTGCTTTGATGGTTGTTGATATCTCGGAATTCGTCATGCCCCGCTTGTTATATTCTCCCGTGGTATAGATGCGCATATTTTTAGCGTCATATCTGCCCCATGTGAGCGCCGAAGGGTCGTTGACATACCCGAAGTCAAGCCCGCACCAGAACGGAAGTCCAGCAACCTCCTCGGCTGGCACAAGCCGCCTCTGGACAATCGGAAAGACGAGCTTATCAAGCGTTGCGAATTCGCCCAGCGCATAAATTCGGTAATATGCGGGATTCGTCGTTTTAAGCCGCTCCAGCGTGTCTCGGTAGCTTGCAGGCAGAAAGCGATTGTCTTTGTATGTGCTGTTGATTATTAGGGCACCTTCCGGCGGATGGATGAAGAAATGCTCATACACCCAATTCGCCTTTGACACTGGGTTAAACATGACAAAAATTTGAGGGTCTGGGTCGAGCGGACGAAGGCGAAGTGTGAGTTGAGTGAAATCCTCTACTGTTAGCTCGGTTGCCTCCTCAATTACAATATCGGTGATTCCGACGATAGACTTAATCTTTTCCGGGTCGTCTAAGCCCTTGAATAGAAAGACGGAGCCGTTTGCAAGCTCAATCTCAAAGTCAGAGCGATTGATTTTCGCTGTCCCATGCTGACGACAGTCAACAAGCAGCTGACGCATGAGGGCAAACACTGAATCCTTTATCGTCGCCCCTACCTTGCGGATAACCAAGACTTTCCGTTTCCTATTTACTGCCTTCAGCAAAACCTTTTGCAATGCGCCGTGAGATTTTCCGCTACCAGCCCCGCCATAGTACACTTCAATTGGGCATGAATAATCGTCAATGATTTTGTATACCCAATCGTTAAAAGCAGTAGGCTCGAGTTGCCTCATTTGAACCAGCCACTTTCGCTAACGGTGACTTCGTGCTTCTCAGTAAAGGCGCCCTGAACCTTAGCCCGCAGCTCTGATGCCTTTAAGCGCTCTTTTAGGTCGGCATCCTCGTTGCGAATGACCTGTGTCCAGAACTCATTGATTTCGGTCATATCGGCGATTCTGTGGCTCTCTAGCAGCTTTTCACGGTCTTCTATAAAAAACGCAAGTTTCCGCACGTTTTCGCTGCCAATATTGTCATGGTTCTTTCCCTTATATCCAGCGAGCCGAGCTGCATCAGCACCTGTATTTCCTTGCTTGAAATAATCAACCCACGCAGCCTCTTTTTGCGTGAGCCGCTCTCCTAGTTGCTTAACTCTTATCGCCATACTGGCTCACCCCCCAAAAAAAGAAAAGCCCTGCTAGGCTTTCCGCTTAGCAGGGAATTATTCTGATATTTCTATTATAGACAATAGCATACTTCGAATATGACATTCAATGACATTTGCAAAAATATTATAAACTTAAGCTCTCAAGAGCGGCTCCATGCAGGCGGATGACATGCCTCCATGATATCTCCAATTCTACCGCAATTTTCTCAAATGTGTACCCCTCTATGTACCGGAGGTTTAACACACTTCGCAATCTACCATCCCCCACCGCATTGATTGCACTTAGCAGACGCAACCTCTCTCGGATTAGCTTATTTTGCTCTTCTCGTAAAATTACCCGCAGCTTATCAATTGCAATAGCCGCCTTTTCAATCGGCCTACTATCGCCTCCACCCTTTGGCATGCAGGATAAAGTGGAAGTCGTTCTCTCCGCCATTGATTTCATGCGCAAAATTTCATTGTCCAAGCGCTTGACCTCAAAGCATAATCCTTTATATTTTGCGAGCTCTTCCTTTTTTTCTTGGCTTGTCATTTAACCCCTCCCGCTTCACATACACCGTACACCCCTCCACCGGACACGGCCGCATCTTCCCTGTCTTTAGCTGGTAGTCGCACGCAGCCATCAGCCCACCGGCATTCGTCCAGCCGTACTTACACGATTTCACCCGCTTGCAGATGCTCATGGGTCCACCTGCTCCACCTCCACCAGCGGGCACCAGTCGGGGCGGCGCATCATGATTCCACCGCCGTGTTTTCCAGTGCGTCCTGTAGGTTTCTTTTGCATTGGTCGCAAAGCCAGTATTCACTGTATTTGGTTGACAGGTTTTTACTGTCATAGAACAATTTTTTTGGGAGCCTGATTTTCATGACCCGACTTGTATCATGGCAAGCGGCACAAATACAATTGTCATGTTTGCTATTTATAGCTGTGAAATTGGCGCCTTTCTCCGGCATCTGCGTTTTAATTGCAATCATTCTGCCCCCCTCCGACCACAACAGCCTCTGCCCACAATTTCCACAGTAATTCGTCGCACCGGCTTCCTCGATAAAAGCCGCATCACAGGAGGGGCAACGGTAGTCTCCGACTCCTGTTCGCTCTTCGACATAATCTTAAAACCAAAAATATTCATTCGCCTTTCACCTCCACCTCCACCAGTGGGCACCAATTCGGTCGTCTCGGGTACCTGATTTCCGGCTCAAACGCTCTCCCCACAAAACCAAATTCGACATCACCAATGCAGGCTAGATATCCCTTTCCAAACTCGGTTCTCAAGCATCGGCACTCCCCGCACCACTTCGGCATCCTCTGCATCTGCGTTTTAATTGCAATCATTCTGGTTCACCCTCCATTTCACAAATCCCCATAATAGATTGGCCCCATGTCGTGGGTGCGCACCCGGTCGCCGGGCTTGAATTGTCTGGTCATGATTTGTCCCCCATCATATCATTCTCGACAGATTCGCCCGAATAATAGGTCGGATTCTTACGTAATATCTCGTTGACAAGTTTTTCTGCCTTCACCAGCTCCGGCATAGCCCTGATATCGTCCATGACCCTTTCTGTCCAGTCCTCGTGCATGTCCTCCTCAAGCGCCTCTATCGCAGACATCCACGCAAATCTCTCTGTAAGTTCATCGGCCATCGAAACCCTGTGTAGTTGACTTCTACGCACGTCCTTTAAAAAATCAACTTTTTCCATAACATCCTCGGCATCGCTGTGCTCGTTGCAGACGCAAAGCAGCGTGTCGTTGCTCAATTCAGATAGCTTTTTCATGACTGTTCCTCCCGTTCAAATTCAATCACCCAGACCCACGGATTGGCATCCCAGCCGTATCGGTTCAACTCGGACTTTTTGACGGTGCTGTCCCACCGTTGTGCAAACTTCTCAATATGTTTCGGCTTCACTACCATTTCGCAGTAAGCAAGACTGGCGTAGCTCGGCTTTGGCATTGCGCCAGACCATCCAAGGCTGTTTCCTTCGTCGATGCAACCTTCCGCCGTAATATCCTGCAAGCGCTCCGCCCTCACTCCCGTCACCCGCAGGAACAGGCGGGCGGCTTCACGTGGCATGTGGATGGATGGACGCCAGCCAGACCGTCCTACTCCAACGTCAACACACCAATCTGGCGAGGTGGCTCGGTGGATATAGCGGTGATAATATCTCCCGTCCGGCAGGTCAGGTTCTCCTGCCGTCATATCGTGCATGTGCTCCTCGTAGTACCACGTCTCCCGCACCCAGAGCCGGTCACCGACTTGATAGAGCGCACACGCTGCTGCAATCAGTTCCGCAGCATTGTCACAATCCATCATTTTTGTAGTCGGCTGCGGCCTAATCACTCGCCGTGTCGCAGTCTTTCTGTCCTCCAAAATCGCCCTCACCATCTCTGTATTAAGCAAAATTGGTCGCTCTCTTATTTGCTCACCCATACTTTTTTCCTCCCATCAACCTATCAACACCCCGCCCCGCAGCTTTGCTTGCTTGTGTTGGCTCATATCATCCACCCTCCACCAAATCCGGCAGATAATAGGGGCTGCCTTCGTGAGTTGCCCAGGGGAATAGACATCCTGCTACGCTTTCATTTCGGTAACTCTCACCGCAAATAAACATGTTAGAGGAGGTTTTCGCAGGGCATGTCTCGAATAAACGTGTTTGCGCACCACCCGCTTTATCTACCGCAAACCATTCAAGCCCATCCGCTATGCACCTCCGCACAATCGCCTTATCATCGTCTGTCAACACAATCTTCGGCTTGCGGCGGATGCGGTCGGGATGCTTGGCGGCGATTTCGATGATGTCTGCAAATGCCCAGCATTCAATCATTCTGTCGCATCCCTGCACATTAACAAGCAGCATGCCAGCCGCTGACAACCAAATGTCCTCCCTCCAAACCGACCCATCTTCCCGCAGCACATCAAACCTATCGCCAACCCCAAAAAGCTTGCACAGGTAGGGCTTGTCTGGCTCTGCCGGTTCGGGTTCGGACATGGTGGCGGGTATCTCCCAATTCTGCGGCGTTGCATCCGTGACGGCGCAATACGCCTTTCCACTTGGTCGCATAATGCACTCCTCACATCTCCGCTCTTTGCAAGCCTCGATTATATTTTCCATGTCTGCCAGCATCTGCTTATCCGTTATATTCACAAAAAAACCTCCGTTTCCTCAAATTTAATTAAAATTTACGTAAATTACTCGGCGATTTATCAAATGCAATTAAAAAATTTGTTTAAAATCTTAATTAGTGTCCTCCGGCGGTTTTGGCATTTCAGTCCAGTGGGTCGGATATATCTCACAACCATCGCTGTTGATGAAGCTTCCACTGCTTAGAAAAATAGCAGCATCCGTCCATGCCTCGACAGTGTGTCCGCAAAGAACAGGTGGGTACCCTGCCCAGCATGGCAGCCTCTCGCTCACCGGAATCCACTCCAGCGCAGAAGCACGTTGGTTCCATGCGGCTGCGATTTCTTCAAGCGTTTCCCCAAACGCAGCCATTCCAGCAGGGCATTTACCGCCAAGGCATCTTAATCTCATGAGTTTATCGCCGTCTTGG
>JGI994J12354_10001024_pt1 | contig 28368 bp, 29 predicted proteins | sample IntmicLarv3ML3BL_FD_12354 | JGI IMG/M metagenome (IMG submission 12354) | reverse complement strand
ACCCGAGTCGAAGCCTCGAGAGGGCTTCATGATTGGCCGCTACACTATAGGAGCTTAATGCTCATGAATACAAGGTTACTAATAAAATTATCTGATGATTCAGACGTTCAAACCAATGTCTGGACGGAGTGCAGGCCTTCTTTTATGTTCCATTGCCTTCACTTGCGTCCTTATTTCCGATATTTTCTCTTCGGACACGCCTGTCAAAAGTGAGATCTCGTTATTCTTCATTCCCGCGAGGTTGTCCAGCACCATATCCAGATTCTGATAGGATATCCCCATCTCGTCTTCATCGGTCTGTCCTTCCCACAATCCTGCGGTGGGAACCTTCTCCACAATCTCTTTTGGAACGCCTATCATTCCTGCAAGTTGTTTGACCTGTGTTTTATACAGATCTATTATCGGAACGAGATCCGATGCCCCATCTCCGAATTTTGTGAAATATCCCATCATGAACTCACTCTTGTTGGCTGTTCCCACAACCAAATAGTTCATTTTCTTGGCTCTGTTGTACAATATCGTCATCCTGCACCTTGCAGAGATGTTGCCCTTTTCCAACGGAGCTTCCACGCTTGTGAACAGCATACCCGTGAAAGTATTGATCGCAGGTTGAACATCAACGACCTTGTACTCTGTGCCCCACTTCTTACTGAGTTCCATCGTAAGAACATAATCAGCGGGAGGTGTGACGACAGACGGCATGAAGAGATTCAATACCCTCTCCGGACCTATTGCGTCAACACACAGTTTTGTAACGACCGCGGAATCCAATCCGCCGCTGAGTCCGACGACCACTCCGTCACTCCCTGCGCTGTTGACCGTATCCCGAATAAATCTGACTATCGTATCAACATCATTTACGCTCACTCTGCCGATCTCTCTGGACATGCTCTGATGGTATCGACTCATAGCTATTAATTGATTTCATAATGCAAAAGCGTAATATAATGCACGAGGCAGTTCGAATATCATGTCCCCGACGAAGATCGACTACAAGAAAGATCAGAAGGAACTCTATTCCCCTTCCACGATCCCTTCTGTCATCAGCGTTCCACAAATGAGGTTTATTTCCGTAAAGGGAATGGGTAGCCCCCGGGGAAAAGATTTCTTCTGTGCTGTCTCCACTCTGTATTCGGCCGCGTACACCATAAAGATGAAAGGAAAATCCACGCCGGGATATACCGAATTCACGGTACCTCCCCTTGAAGGTCTCTGGACGATAGGAGGAGAATACGATCCCGGTAAAATGGATTCATGGAAGTGGGTTCTCATGATCCGTATGCCGGATTTTGTTACGGATGATATACTTTCGTGGGCGAAAGAGATCATAAAGAACAAACCGGAAACAAATGCCTTGCTCCTCTATCTGTGGGAGTTCGATGAAGGGATATGCGTTCAATCTATGCATATCGGTCCATACGATACTGAGAACGAAACACTCAAAAAGATGATGGATTGTGCAAAAAAAGAGGGTTATGATATTGACCTGAACGATGAAAGAAAACATCATGAGATATATCTTTCGGACCCCGAAAAAACAGAAGCATCCAAGTTGAAAACGGTCCTGAGATTACCTGTGAAAAGATCAAAATGATTAGATAATATTATCTTTTTGTATATCATAACGGGCTTTATGGGTATAAGACTGGCACTATGTCAATCCAGATCTTCGGTAGGGGATGTCGGGTCTAATCTTAACAGGATAATGAGTATAATCTCTCAGACCAAGGCTGATGTTTACGTATTCCCGGAGCTCTTCCTCTGCGGATACGGTGCGGAATACAAGAGCATGGAATGCGACATACAGTATGCTCTCGATAAGATCAAACTTTGGTGCATGGAGAAGGATATCGCCGTGGTCGTAGGTGCGCCTTCACATGATATTTCCGGCATGAAGAACTCTCTTTTCTTTGTTACTCAAAAAGAAACGGTAAAGTACGACAAATTATACCTCGCGAAATTCGGAATATACAACGAAAAGGAATTCATTCCGGGAAAGAAGGCCGTGATCTCGGAATTCAAAGGAATGAAGTTCGGCCTTTCAATTTGTTATGACATATTCTTCCCGGAAATATACAGAAATTATGCCGTGAACGATGCGGATGTCAATATCTGCATATCCGCTGCTGCCGCATCATCCAGACCATTCTTCGATAGAGTGCTTCCTGCCAGGTCCCTTGAGAATGTCATCTACACCGTATTCGTCAACAGCATCGGAGAATACAACGGCAATATGTTTGCGGGGCAATCACGTCTGGTCGGACCTCTGGGCAATACTCTGAGCGAGACCGACGATCAGGAAGAGATATTCTGTGTCTATCTTGACGAGGACGTAGTAAAAAATGCGCGGAAAGACCGCCATCATTTGGAAGATCTCAGAGAGGACATAATTTGGGTGGATGAACTCAAAGACAAATTATGTTCATAACTCCGATATCTTTCCCATCCAATCACTTACAGACAGGGCATGTTGGTGCATGTATGTTCCGAGTGAATTCTTTTGGACCATTCCGTCCATTTTATTTGTTATTCCTTCTCCTCTTTCGATATCAAACCCGTATTTCACATTCTTTCCTGGAATAATACGGGAATAATGGAATTCGTGTCCTCTGACAACCTCTGAAAAAAGAGGATTGCGGGAATTCGACTGTGCGATAACGTACGACGGACCGTGTCTCACTCCTATCATTTCCGCCCTGGCATCAAATATTCCCGCACCTTTGTATTCTTTCCCGTCTTTGTCGGTTATGGAGGAGCAAAGCGTCATCAGACCTCCGCATTCACCCATTACGATCTTGCCTTCGTCGGATGCGTTTTTCAATCCATCAAGAAAATCCTGATTCTCTTTGATGGCATCAAGATACAACTCGGGATACCCCCCTCCGAGATAATACATATCCGCGTCGGGAAGAGTGTCGCCTTTCAGCGGGCTGAAATATTCGATCTCCACACCGGATGCCATCATACATTCGATGTTCTCCCTATAATAGAAGCAATAAGCATCATCCATGGGAATGGCCGCCTTTAGTCCTAACTGTCTCTTCACGTACGGACATTTTCCTTCATTTTTTGATCCGTCGGATATCTCATGCAGAGCATCGATATCGATATCGAAAAGCATATCCTCCAGATTTGATGCAACCTCTTTGCTCAAATGTGTGACCGTATCCAATCCAAGATATCTCTCCTTCATTTTCAATTGAGGAGTCCTTCTCACAACTCCCAATATCTTCACGTCGGTATAGTGTGTGACCGCTTCCCTTAATTTCCTTTCGTGTTGATCACTGGATACCTGATTGAGTATAACGCCCGCAATATTGACATCCTTATCAAAAGCCTTGAATCCTTGGATCATTGCAGCAGCACTTCTGGTCAAAGACCTTGCGTTCACCACCAGTATAACGGGAAGACCCAATGTTTTTGCTACTTCCGCAGTAGATCCTTCCTCTCCGAGGCCCGTCGACCCTTCGTACAATCCCCTCACTCCCTCTACGATAGAGATGTCCGAATCCCGTGAAACATAATGTGCCAGATTAGTTATTGTATCGCGAGACATCATGAAAGTATCCAGATTACGGGAGTATCTTCCCGTGGCAGCCTTATGATACATCGGATCGATGAAGTCCGGGCCGACCTTGAATCCCTGCACCTTCATTTTCTTTGATAACATGTGCATAAGGCCTGTTGTAATGGATGTCTTTCCAACGCCCGAACCTGTACCGGCAACAACGAAACCCTTCATTTCGATCCCTTTAACAATTCTCGTATCGTGTCTCCGGTCTCCGTGGAGATTATCCTGTTAGTGCTCATGACCATCGAATGCGATGATATCTCTCCGACCGCGTCGTATCCTTTCGAAAGATAATTCGAAAGTTGTCTTGGTTGATCCGTTATTAGAATGTCATCTGCGCTCAGCTTTGGATAGGCATGAGGTATCCCGATGATCACTTTCAGGTCCGGTTGAAATTCATTCACTTTTTCTTCCATGTCTCGACCGACGACCGCATATTCGTCAAGTCCCCCGACAGAATTTATCTCTACGCCGTTATCATTCAACTCTTTCCTGATGTCTCTCGCGTACCGCCTGAATCTGGGCAATCCTTTGTCATCATCCAAGTTGGAGATGAAGAACGTCTCTCCTCCCACTTTATCTCTCGCTTCCTTCACTGCGAGGAACATATCGGAAAATCTGTACGCCAGTTCCTTTTTTGACAAGATTATCACTGCCACTCTACCGTTGTTGCTCAGACAATCGATTATCTTTCGGGCAACTCCCAGCTTCGTGGGTCCTCCCGATGGCGGAAGATAATCCACAGATGCCATTCCGACCTGTTTTTCCATTTCTGTCGCTGCAGCCAATAAATGCTTCTGTCTGTCGGCTTCATTCTTTTCCACAATACCGGCGGCAGCTGCCGCTTCGATGGCTTTGATTGCTCCTTTCGTGTTGTCTCCCATACATCCGTGACAATCCACCGAAAATACATTGCACCCGATATTCGCTCTTTTTATTGATGCCTTCATATCCTCTCCGATTATCATGCTGGCACATGTCCCGATAACCGCTATCGACTTGGGAGAGAATCTTTTTTCGGCATCCTTGAGAGCAGTGATAAGATTCTCTGAAGCCCCGAATATCAGATCGTTGTCTGTCATTGATGTCGTCACAACTCTGATCCCCGCGTTCTCTATCATTCTGGATGCCATGAATCCGCAGCCTGACGGACCGTGAATGACCACAACGTCAACGTCGATATCCCTTAACGTGTACAATGCCGCAATTATCGGATTAGGACGCGGATGAACATTCATTGGTACCCCTCTTTAATGAACCGCACCACTGTTTCGGCATTCTCCGGGATCAGTACATTGGGATCCTCGTCGATCACATAACTTACACCGAAGGAATCGAATATTCCTCTGATCTTGTCCGCATCCATTTTTTCACAGATCTTCTTGTTCGCGGGGTTCATCACTATGAACGCGTTTTCCAACAGATCCATCTTTTCAAGAATATCCAATGTATTCTTTATCGAAATGTGTGATATTCCTGGATTTCGTTCGGTCACATTCCATTTACCGCTCGATCTCGATATCTCTCCTCTGCCCGGAACGCCTTCGAAACTTTCCAACCCCATGATGACCTGTTCTGCAGAGATATTCATCGAATCGCATATCTCCAGGACAACATCCATTGTTTTGACATATTGCATTGCCAGATAATTACCGGAAAGCATAAGTTCATGCTTTCCGCGATAATCGATGCATATTTCGAGCGGTGTACCGATCGTTGGTTTTCCCAGGACCTTGACACGATTCCCATAAGGCCTTAGATTTCCATTGTATTTTGACCAGAATTCCAACTCCGAATCGGATACTATGTTCACTCCATCCGAGAATATCGATGCTTTCGCATCCGATGCTTTCCGAGTATCGGCCGCTATTCCGTAATCCTCTGCCAAGTTTGTTATCACGGAGATGTCAGCCTTACCGCTGCCCCCCAGTGACACTTCCGCGATGGTCGTATCATAACCTTTCGGGAGCCTGAGAATTGATGTCGGAGCTATGCTCACTTTCCTTTCGATTATGTGTTCCCCTTTCCACGGGCCTTGTCCTCTAGATGTGTGAAGAAATATACTGCGTCCATCCATTCCGAGAATATGTGCCAGAAGGTAACAACAACTTGTCTTCCCTTTGACCCCCGTGACCTCTATCCTGTTGTCTCCGGACGATAATTCTCCCACTGCCTGATGGAATGTTTTTCTGATATCCCATGTAACTCCTTTCAGATAAGAATCGGGACAATGTACCGGCATGAGCAGAAGATTGTAGTGTCCCGGAGGTACCTCGTATGTGTATACCGTAACGCCCCTTTCTTTCAACGCAGCCTTCGATTCCTCTTTTGCTATTCCGTAAACATCTACACCGGTCACGGCGTATCCTTTGACCATCAACTCCTCCGCCAATATGTCGGCTCCGTGGACCATATCAAGGATCAGTGCTTTCTGCATTGTATCACATGTGTTCTCTTATTTTGCCTGCGATGACCTCTGTCAAACGGGGGTCTTCACCGATGGGCAATGCATATTTCACTGTCGCTGTTTTTTCGTTATGCGTAAATGTTCCTCTGAAGACCTTGTCTTCAAGACCGATCTTGCCCGGAACATCGTTTTTCAAATGGGCTCCCATCGAAATGAAGAGGGGGAGCACGATTATTTCCTCCAGCCCTGAATCGACCATCTCTTCCATTACATTCTCGATCTTCGGATCGTCGAATTCATTGAACGCGTATCTGACATTTTGGAATCCCATTTCTTCGAGTCTTTTCGACTGGAATTGTATCGTCTCTTTGTTGTATGGGAGTCTCGAACCGTGTCCGATGACCAAAATGCCTCCTTTCTTGCTCTCGTCACACAATTCCTTTGCCCTTTCTGAGAGGATCGTTGATAACAGAGGATCGTTTCCAAAAGGTTGTTTGTAGTGAATTGTCACACTCTTGCCGTTAACATCGACCACACCTCCGTCTGAATTCTGAGGGATCCTCAGCTTCGCGGGTATGTCGCGGGTAATATGCAATCCTGATGCTATGAAGAACGGCACGGCAACTATCTCGTCTATGCCGTCCGCGGCCATGATATTCAGCATATCTCCTGCCAACGGAATGGATGTCTCATTGAATCCGATGTAAATGTTCTCGAACCCCATGTCTTCCAAACGCTCTTTCTGTCTTTCCATTACCCATTTGTTGTAGTTGAATCTGGAACCGTGTCCCACAATCATTATTCCTTTCATTTCAAACACCGAATTGTATTTTTATCTCTGTCAAGAGATCCTTGAAGGTGGACTTTTTTGATGTCAGGTCCACCCTTATTCCCATTCTTTCCAAACACCCTGCAGTTGGTCTGCCGATGGCCGCCACGAACGCTTCGTTGAGAATGTCCATTGTCTTCGGCCTGCCTATCTCCTCGCAAAGAAGACAGAAGAAACACTTCGCAGAAAAAGCACTGGTAAAAGCATAAGCATCTATCTTTCTGGATAAAACTTCGCTCACATCGCAAGAAGATTGTACCAGACCGTAAACGGATATCTCCGTGACCTGCGCGCCTGCTGCTTCTAACCCAATTTTCAAAACATCCGATCCTTTGTTGGACCGCATTACCGCCACGTATTTTCCATCGACCGAATCTTTCAAGAATTCCACGAGGCCGACAGAGCTGTGATCCTCCGGGACCCTTGCCCTCAATCCTAATCCTTCCAGCTCTTTCTTCGTACCGGGGCCGATAGCAACTATGTCGGTCCTTTGAAACATTTCCGACATTTCGTTTCCCAAGATATCAAAACACTCTGTCACCGCAGTCGCGGAAGCAAAAACTGTGATATCCACGGACCCGTTCGCAACGAATGTTGCAATATCTTCAATGTGTTCCCTCTCTCCATGGACCACCTCGACGGATTGGAAACAAATTGCCTCGAATCCCATCTCCTCCGCCATCTCCATGGATTCTTTCACTCTGTCCTTGGGTCTGGTAAAAAGGAGCGTGGTCATCTGAGGTCCCCCAATATCTCGGATTCTTTCACAACGCTGCCTATAACAATTATTCCGGGTGCTTTGAACCCGTTCTCTTCTATATCGATCGATAAGTTTCCCAAGGTGGTCGTCATCTTTCTCTGTTTTTCGGAAGAACCGTCAACTATGACCGCGGCGTCTGTATCGGGTGACGCTCCTGCCGCGATCAACTCCTCGGATATCGTCTTCGCGTTTTCCATCCCCATCAATATGACAATGGTCCCATTACTTTCGACCAACGCTTTCCAGTTGGTTCGATTCTGTCCATCCGCTCTCAGATGTCCTGTCAAAAATGTGACACTCGATGAGTGATCTCTGTGAGTAACAGGAATGCCCGCGAGCTCCGGCACCGACACGGCTGATGTCACACCCGGGACCACATGGACCTCTATTCCCGCCCCTCTGAGTTCACGTACCTCTTCGGCACCTCTTCCAAACAAAAAAGGATCTCCTCCTTTGAGTCTCACTACCGTCTTACCTTGTCTCCCCAATTCAACAAGCAGTGTGTTTATCTCCTGCTGGGTCTTCTTGTGGTTCCCGCCTCTTTTTCCGACATCTATCAATTCGGCATTCTTGCATTCATCCAATAATTCCTTGGACAATAATGCATCGAAAACAACAACATCCGCGGTTCTCAGAAGTTCCATGCCCCTCAGGGTCATCAGCCCGGGGTCTCCGGGGCCGGCTCCGACAAGATATACCTTCCCGGTCATGACGATCCCCTTAGTTCGAATGCTATCCTTTTCACATCTTCTTCGGAATAATCCTTTGGCAAGACCTCATACAATCTGACCGGGGATCTGCCGATGAAAGAATTCGCTCTTAGTTGTATCTCATTTCCGTTCAGACTTGCATTTATCCCGATTGGAGATGTGCATCCTGCTCCCGTGGCCTTCATTATCTCTCTTTCCAAGGTCACTTCTGTTCGGGTCTTGGGGTCGTCTACCGCCGATAATTTTCTTATCGTTTCTATATTATCCCCTCTGCATGCGACTGCGATCGCTCCCTGTGCGGGTGCTGGGGTCATTTCGTTCACATCCATGACCGCATAAGGTACATTCTCCCCCGTTCGGTCCAATCCCGCTTTCGCAAGGATTATGGCATCATATTCTCCATCCTTCAATTTTCGAATGCGCGTTTGGATATTGCCTCTGAGAGGTTTGATTATCAGATCGGGTCTGATCTGCTTCACCGTTGCCGTCCTTCTCAGGGATGAAGTTCCGATCACAGCCCCGAAGGGGATCTCGTTCAGTGGAACAGGTATTATTACATCGGCGACGGAAGCTCTCGGCAGTATCGCGGGAATGACCACATTCTGTTTTGATTCAATCGGCATATCTTTCATCGAATTCACCGAAACATCGATGATCCTCTTTGTCAATGCATCATCCAACTCTCTTACAAACGCGCCGAACCCCTGCAATTCGTGTAACTGTGATACCTGATCGACATCTCCGGAGACCTTGATCTCCTTTACCACACAATCCTCCGTGGGATGTACCTTGTTCATCATTTCGATGAAGATCTCCGTCTGCCTCATTGCAAGTATGCTTCCCCGCGTACCGATCATCATGTGGCGATACTCCTGAGGTATGAATCGAATGTCTCCGAGAACTTGTTCAGTGCCCTTTTGTCATGTGCGATCGAGAGGAAATTCACTTCGAACCTCGACGGGGGGATATAGACTCCGTTGGAAAGCATGTTCCTGAACAATCCTTCGAATTTCTTTTCGTCGGCTTTTCTTGCTTCCGTGGCGTTGCAGGGTTCGTCGATGTCAAAGAATATCTGGAACATCGACCCTTCGTATGCTACAGATCCCTTCACTCCTCTGTCTTCCAAGGAATCCCTCAATGAAAATACAAGGCTCTCCGTGTTCTCAGCAAGTGTTCTGTATTTCCCCTTCATGAATTCGATGGTCGTTCTGCCCGCGGAAGCGCTTATTGGATTTCCGGCGAATGTTCCCGCAAGATACACCTTACCGTTCGGAGCCAGGTTCTCCATGATCTCCCTGCGTCCTGCCAAAGCTCCTATCGGGAAACCTCCGCCCATTATCTTCCCCATAGTACAAAGATCGGGGATCACATTGTATGCCTTCTGTGCCCCGCCTTCCGAAGAGCGGAATCCGGTTATCACTTCGTCGAAGATCAGTAATGCTCCGTATGTTCGTGTGAGTTTCCTTACATTCTGTAAATATCCTTTTTCCGGCAGGATCACGCCCATGTTGCCCATTATCGGCTCCATTATCACCGCTGCAACATCATTATTTTTCAAAACGTTCTCCAACTGCCAAATATCGTTATAATCCACACTGCAGGTATTGTTCGCCGTTGCTTCAAGTACACCCATTGAACTTGGTACCGCAGGAGACCCTGGCTCTTCAGAATAGGCCAACACCGAATCGTGCGATCCGTGGAATCCGCCATTCATCATCACGATCTTATCTCTGCCTGTGAATCCTCTAGCCAGTCTTATGGCGTGCATGGTACTTTCAGTGCCTGAATTTGTCAATCTCACCATATCCGCGCACGGCATATTGTTCCTTATAAGATTCATGAGTTCCAGTTCCGGCACGGAAGGTGCTCCGAATACCGTTCCTTTCTTCATCTGTTCCGAAACTGCCCTGATGACCTCGGGGTGCGAATGACCCAGTATCAGAGGGCCGTATGCCATGCACATATCGAGATACTGATTACCGTCAACATCGATTATCGTGGAGCCCTCTCCGCGCTCCATGGATATCGGGCACGGACTGAATTTGCGTACCGGACTCGAGACACCGCCGGGAGTGAGTCCCGCCAATGTCTCGTACATCTGCACGGAACGATAGTTGTTCAATCCCTTCCCTCCAGTATCTTTGCGACATCCGATGCAAAATAAGTTATGATCATATCCGCACCCGCTCTTTTTATCGAGATCAGAGATTCCATCATTGCTTTCTTTTCGTCGATCATGTCCATAGATGCTGCTGCTTTTATCATTGAATACTCGCCGGAGACCTGATAAGCCGCGATCGGTACATCAAATCTGTCTCTCGCCTCTCTGATTATGTCCAAATAAGGCATTGCGGGTTTTACCATGATCATATCCGCTCCCTCCGCGATGTCCAGTTCCATTTCCCGCATGGCCTCTCTCTTGTTCCCGCACTGTATCTGATATCCCGACCTGTCGCCTTTTGCGATCTTTATATCGGCTGCTTCTCTGAAAGGGCCGTAAAATGAACTGTTGAATTTCGCACTGTATGCCATTATCGGGATGTTTCGATGTCCCGAATCATCAAGTGCTTTTCTGATGAATGCCACCTGTCCGTCCATCATACCGCTCGGAGCGATCATGTCCGCTCCCGCATCGGCCAACGATACCGCCGTCTTTCCGTACAGTTCCAAAGTACGATCGTTATCCACGGAATTCCCACACAATATTCCGCATTGTCCGTGGTCCGTGTACTCACAGAGGCACAGATCCGCAATGAGATACATTCCCGAATCCTTCATGTTCCCTATTGCCTTTTGAACAACCCCTTTCTTATCATATGCTCCAGATCCTTCAGCATCTTTTTTCGAGGGCGTTCCGAACAGCAACATTGCTTTGATCCCATCATTCAATACCGATCGTGCCGTTTTCTCGGCGTCATCTACCGAGTGTATCTTCACACCTGGCATTTTCGCACTGTTCTTGGAACCTTTCTCATCTCTGAAAAATACCGGCAGTATCAGTTGATTCGCATTGAGTGTCACCTCTTGCGTAAGTGTCAATATCCTGTCGTCATTTCTCAATCTTCTCATTCTTGTTTGCGGGAACATGGTAATTCAACTCCGAAAAGATCTGTTGCGATGTCGCATATGTCGTCTCTTCCCTCACGGGAGGCTTCTCTCAGTTTGTCGTATGTGTCTGCCATTATTCTGGAGATCAGAGCTTTCGAAAAATCATCAAAAACGGTATCGGTATCCGAGGATCTTGCGATATTCTTCGCCTTTATGAGTTCCTCTTCCCTTATTCCGGATATTTTTTTATTGATGCTTTTTATGGCCAATTCCGCGGCAAGCTCTCTTCTTTCTCTATCGATCTTTTCCAATTCGTCGTTAACTATTTTTTCTGCCTGTTTTATCTTCATATGACGTTTGGCAGCATTATCGTACGCGATCTCATGCAGTCCTTCCATTGTCGTCAATTCCACCAATGGTATCTCTTTGACATCATCATCGACATTTCTGGGAGCGGAGACATCCATTATCAAAAACGATGATGTTTTTCCTGCTCTGGCTCTTTCGATCTCTTCCTTATGTATGAGTATGTGGGGAGCAGATGTTGCAACAAACAATACATCGCTCTTTCCGATCGCGGACTCCAAATAATCTCTGCTGAATGCCGTTCCATTGGTCTTTTTGGCTATTTCGACCGCGTGATCGTATGTTCTGCTGGAGATCAATATCATCTCCAGTCCTTTCTCGGCAAGATTGTTGGCTATTATCTCTCCCATGTCTCCGGCGCCCAACACGGTCACAACCTTTCCTTTGAGGCCGTTCAATTTTTGTTCGGCCAATTCAACGGCTGCGGAACCTACGGATAATGCTCCTTCGCCAAGTGCTGTTTCGGCCCTTACTTTCCGGCCGACAGCTAAGGTCTTATCAAAAAGATGGGTCAAAGAACGTTTTACGTGCCCTTCCTCCTTCGCGTTTACATACGCCTCGCGGACCTGCCCCTGTATCTGATCCTCTCCGACGATGAGTGAATCCAGACCGCATGACACTCTCATTAGATGTCTGACACTGTCCTTTCCCGTAAGGATAAAGGATAGATCACTATCCTGATGCTGAGGGATCGTATTCTTCACAAATGTCTCCAGACTTTCCTTCACAGTGATGACGTCGTCAGTTCCAAAATATATCTCGAATCTGTTACAGGTCTTCAGCACGACATATTCGTTCCTGCTCAAAACACTGCCCAGGTACTTTTCTATGTTCTTTTCCATCACCGGAGTTATGTCACTGAGCTTATCGACGCCTGCGGACATGTGAGTTATGTGTACGCTGACGATCATATCCCTTCACCCATCCTTTTCGCGCGTTCCAGTGCTGCCTCGATGTTATCGTTGCAGATGTGTTCGAAAATCTCCTTGTCTCTGAGCACAGTATAATAAAATCGTGACCTTCTTTTCTGATCCCACATGTCCGAATATCTTGATCTTAAAATGATCATCATATCCAACATCGTGTCAAACCTGCTATCCAGCAATTTATCCAGTTCTTCGACCACAAAGGGAGGGAAGGCTGGTACTTTGCCCTTTGAGGATACTGCCACGATGTATCCTTTCTTTTCAAGGACCGAAGGGATAAGTATATCTCCTCCCCCGTGAGCGGAATTCACGGGTACACCGAGGTCCTTTGATTTTCTTGTTATTGTATCATTCAATTCCTTGTCATTAGTGGCTGCAATGACAATATCGCTGTCATGCAGGAAAGAAGATATCTCGGTCTCGTCGATCCTGCGTATAATTATTTTTTTCACTATGTCGTTGAATTCCGGCAGAACCTTCTCTGCGATGACCGTGATATTCGAATCCCTGAAATGATTGCATTTTCGAAGTGCTACCTGTCCTCCGCCGAATACTGTTACGTGCCTTCCGGTCATATCGGCGAAAAGAGGGATGTATTCACTCAATCCTCATTCCCCCTTCAAAATCATCCGATAATTCCAGCATACGTTGTGCGAGGTCCCTGTACTTCTTCGATAGATCCGACCCGGGTGCTCCCTCCACCACAGTCATTCCTTTGTTCTCACAGTCTTGAACAACTTGATCCCTTGGGATCCTGAATATCACTTTGGATCTCATCTCTGCCGTTGCTTTGTCTATCAACGCATCTTCGCCCTCGATGTTTCTGGAATTTTGTATCACACCTCTGAACGTAGCATATCCGTCGATGCCCATGTTCGATATTGCCTCGGCAATATTGTTTGCGGCGTACAACGACATCATCTCTCCCGATGTCACAATAAAAACGTCTCTGGCATATCCGTTTCGGATAGGCATTGCAAATCCCCCGCACACGACATCCCCAAGAACATCGTACAATATCACGTCGGGATCGTAATGTTCGATTATTTTCTTCCTTTCCAACTCTTCGAATGCCGCTATTATACCGCGTCCCGCACATCCCATCCCCGGTTTTGGGCCGCCGCATTCCACACAGATCGAACCTTTGTATCCCATCGATATCGAATCCTCGACAGGGTTCCCGTCCCTTATGGTTTCAAGGATCGTCGGAACTTTTGTATCCTTCAACAAGAACTTGGTAGAGTCTGCCTTAGGGTCGCATCCGATCTGCATGACCTTCATTCCCATCTCTGACAACGCGGCAGTGATGTTGGAGGCAGTAGTGGATTTGCCTATTCCCCCTTTCCCGTATATGGCAATCCTACGCATAAAATGTGTATACCTCCCGTCATATTTAGTAATATTCTTTACTACTGTTTGTGTTACTCACATATCTTATTCTATGTGAAATTAGATGAGTAACATGAATAATAAAATCGTAATACTCAGGTGATAATAATTCCAATTATGTAACAAGAAATTACAATGAGCCAGATCGTTTTTGTTGATCGACAGAAAACCATACTGACCCTTTTTTACCCGACCTCGATCGGGCTCCATGTCAATAGACCGACCTTCATTTTGGATTTGATCGTAAACCGCGAACCCTCAGCATAATCGGTCATTATTTCCGCAATGATCTTCCGTACCTCATCTGTGGCCTCAACATAGGGCAATAAACGTTTAACTTCATTGTCGATCGCCTCTTCCAAAGGAATGTCTACAATCTGATCCTGTGACAATTCCCTGAGTTTGGGGGATCTTCCCATGATCTTCAGGAAATCGTAAGGATATCTCGTATTGTATCCCGCAAAGGAGTAATTCTTGCCAAGTGCTTTCCAAATGCGAGAGATCATTTCCGAATTATCATTCATTGACGATACGTAAATACAATGTTCCTTCGCACATGCTTCCATTTTCATGATGGATTCGGGAGTGTTCATGGGAGGACAAAGTGAAGTAAATGCCAGATCGAATCTGTTATTGACCTTGTAACACTCCCAATCTTCCAAGATCGCTTTGACGTTGCCTATTTTACTTGTTGCGCATTCGTTTTCCAAGCGACGGATCATACCTTGACTTGAATCGATGCATGTGACCTCCCGTACATGATGACTCATCGGTACGGCGAATGTCCCGGGACCGGAACCTATGTCGACCATCGTATAATCCGGATTCAATATTCCCATTTTCGAAAGATCGGCGATTATTTCCTCTCGTATGATCGAATACCTCTCTGCAGAATACGTTTCCGATGCAGATTCCCAACATTTGAATATAGAATCCTTTGACATTTTCTCCGCGAAGAACGGATGTTTCACACGTTCGACTTCCCATTCTCTGCACAGACTGATATCTGAATATGCGTTCATCTTATCCCGTACCGTAGTATAACGACTCGACCTGTTTGGCCTGAGCTTCGTCCTTTTCATCCCTTTTTAGATCCTGTTCCACATTGGGTATCACATAGGGGAGGCCTTTGTGCTCGATTATGTCCACATCGATCCCGTATACATCTTTTACAAGTTTCTCGGTCACAATATCAGGGGATCCGTGACCGAGAATATTCCCCTCCTTCATGAACATCAATTCATCAGAATATTGAATTGCAAGATTTATGTCGTGCATACTCATAACAGTGCATACTCCTTTCGATCTCACGGCATTGGTTATCATCTTCATTGAGATGTGCTGATTCGACAGATCGAGATTATTCGTTGGTTCATCCATGACAATAACTTTGGGGTCCTGAACCAAGACTCGGGCTATCTGAACCTTCTGGAATTCTCCTCCGGATATCTCATCCGCATACGAGAGCATTAGGCTCTTGAGCCCCAAAGAAAGCATCACGTCATACGTCATTCTGATGTCTTCCTTTGTAGCTCCCCACACCATATACGGCCGACGTCCTATCAATACCGTATCGAATACAGTGGACTGGCTGGCTATTGCCCTTTGCGGCACATATCCGATGTTTTTAGCCAATTCCACGCGCGACATCCCCGTGACATCCTTTCCGTCAATGAACACTGTATCAGTATTGGATCCGTGGAAATCACAGATACACCTGAGTAGTGTGGTCTTACCAACGCCATTGGGCCCCAATATTGACAATATATTGTTCCCTTCGGCTTTGAAAGATATATCATTCAGCACTTTCTTCTCGCCGTATGAAAAACTGAGGTTCTTGATCTCCAGCATCATATCACCTCACAACTGTTCCGTAATAATACCGACCCCATGTTCATCACGCCCTGGTCGATCTCCTTCTGTATCCCTTGATAAGAAGATACAGGAACAGCGGACCTCCCAAAAAGGAAGTTATAATTCCCACCGGTAAAGTGAATGTGAACATATTCTGCCCCACACAATCCGCTACCAACAAGATCAATGCACCCAGGACCATCGATCCTGGTATGAGATATCTGTGATCGTTACCGACCAACATCCTTATGATGTGCGGTCCAAGCAAACCGACGAATGCGATTATGCCCATAAAAGAAACCACCATGGCGGTCACCAACGCAGCCGCTACCAATGTCATCGTCTGCAGACCGTCCACATCGATGCCTAAGGACTTAGCAACGTCCGGTCCTGAACTAAGCGCGTTGTAATCCCATCTCTTGAAAAAGAAGAACAATATCACTACCAATGCCACAACCGCGATCAGTCCCAGTTCATTCCAATTCGCTTTACCCAGTGATCCGAATTGCCAAAACACTATCGTTGATAGTGCCATATCATTGAATATGTATTGAAGAGCGCTGATACCTGCACCGAAGATCGAACTTATAGCTACACCGGCCAACACCATCGTCTCGGGACTGACCTTTGTTCTCTTGACCAACAGCACTATTATCAAAGTAGCTATGATCGCCCAGAGGAATGCACTCATTGCAACGATGTACGGATTCTCGATGAGGATCTTTGCATCACTCTGCCCGAGAACTATGCCTCCTCCGAGTATGACGATCCCTAATGATGCTCCGAATGCTGCTGCATTGGATACTCCCAATGTGTACGGAGATCCCAGAGGATTTCTGAGAACACACTGCATGACCGCACCGGCGACACCGAGTGCAAATCCTGCCAACAACGCGGATACGATACGGGGAACATAGAGGTTCCATATCAGGATCACATCCTCCGGTTTATTGTTGGGATTATGTTTATCGAATATTATAGTGAAAAGTTCCCCTAAGGATATCGTTCCGATATCAATTTTCAACGTCACGAATGCTGTTACTGCCATCGTAACGGTGAGAATGATGATGATGGACCATTTCCTCTTCGAGTGTTTGAAATATTCTGAGAGGCCGTCATCCGCCTGCTCAACATAATCATTTTTTCTAATGGGTCTCCCTCTTTAGTAAGCGGCCCCGCCGAACACGGCGGGGCTCACTCGGTTAAATATTTTTTAAAGGCTCACGCTTTGACCCATTCGGGCAAAACACCGTACACATGGGTGTTGTTTCTGGCCATGTACAAAGTGTCTGTATCTGCATAGATCGAAGTGTTCGGTCCGGGAGGAGCAACGGTTGATGCTGTGACCTGCCTGTTGGAAATATGACTTCCAAGGAATCCGTCATAAACTGCATTGATCTTCTGCTCGAGTTCCGCATCCGTAAGGAGGCCGTACGCATCATGCATGATCTGGTATGCCGCGATCAATACATTCTCGTAGTTTATCCCTGTCCAGATATACGGGAAGGACACATAGTTCTCATGACCCTTGAACAGCTCGATTATACCTTTGGACGTATTATCGCCACAAGAAGCCATTCCGGTGGCATCAAGGAACAGAATCGTATTCGCATCCATGTTCTCCTTTATTGCCGTTGCAGAGAATGTGACCACTCCTGATTCCGTCACTTTGACGACCTCGTTTGCCATTATGTTCCTTACCCCTGCGAGTTCGAAGGGTATGAAGAATGTTGTTGAGGAATCGCTTCCGTGGGCTCCGTTGTATGCAAGAGCTCCGATGTATCCGGATTTCTTGTTTGCTTCCGTCACTGTGGAGGATATGCTGCGGATATCAGATACGGTGTCATTGATGAACTTCTTGATCTCGTCGCCGCGGTCCTTCATGTTCAGTACCTTTGATAAAAGATTGATATTTTGATCCAATCTCTCGGTTATCTTGAATGTCTCCGGCTCCAAGAATGCGTAGATGTATCCGAAGAAGACCACATTCAGTCCGCCTTCGATCAGTGCATCGACCTCATTCCTGCAGCTCTGCATGAACCCTTCTGGCACTACCACCAAAGACGGTTTTATCGCCAAAAGGTGTGCGACATCCTGAGGCGTCAGATTACAGTTTGCATGAGTGAAATCATTCAAATTGTTAAAATCGACCTGTGCTTGAGTCTGCCCGACATACATGAAGGACTTCCCCATGAAGTTCGTGCGATCGTTGGTATCGACAAACACACATTCCTCGGCCAATCCGAAATAGGTCATCCACCTGAATGAATCCTGTCCCGGAGCGGCGATACCGTTATCCAAATTATCAACGGGAACTATCGGCCTGCCGACAAAATCCACGTCTGTTCCAATTACACCGTTATCTTTGGAGTTATTCATTGTGAAGAATATACCCGCACCGATAGCTGCAATCACAACAATCATGACCACGACAATGGTCGTTGTAGAGTTTTTTTGCATACGTTTTGCAATATTATAATACTATTTAACACTTATTTCAAAATTAGTATTACTATCATTTCCGTTCAGAATATTTTATCAGATGTTTCAAAAAATTACCATAAGTACGTCAGAAGAATCAAACGACATCTGTACACTTCAACATCCGGATGTGACAATCACATTTTCGATTCTTTAAAGATATTTTTCTATGTTCTTCGAAGCATCCCATGAGCTGACAAGCTTTTTGATATATTCGTGATCGTTTTCGTAAAGAACATCATCGACAATTCCCTTTCCTATGATTCTTCCTTGATGCAATATGACGAGATCGTCACACATCTTTCTTACGATGTCAAGATCATGAGTTATCAGTGCTATGCCCATGTTCGTCTTTTTGGACCTTCTTTCGATTATATTCAAAATGTGTGCTTGTATGGAGGCGTCCAACATTGATGTCGGTTCGTCCATGAACAAATAAATCGGATCAAATGCCATTACTCTAGCAAGAGCGACTCTTTGTATCTCACCCCCGCTTACTTGCATAGGATATCTGCTCAACAGACTCTTAGGTATATTCATTTCATGACATATCTCGTTTTTTGCATCATTAAGTTTATTTCGCGGTATTCCGGATTTTAAAAGGGCCTCATCAAGTGATTTTTCTAATTTAAGTTCAGGGTTTAATGCACCTTCCGGATGTTGGAATATCATTTGAAGAAGCGACCTGTACATACGCATTTTATTAGACGAGAGATGTGTAATGTCGGACCCATCGAGAAATATCTTTCCGCTATCTGGATCCACGGTTCTTATCGCTATCCGTGCGAGTGTGGTTTTCCCTGATCCACTGTCGCCCATGATCCCCACCGTTTTACCTCTTTCCAATGAAAGACTAACGTCATCAAGCACAGATTGAGAACCACTGTGCAACAGCCCTTGTTTAAATGACTTGGTAATATTCATGAGCTCAAGCATTATGACACCTCACAAAATGTCCCTCGCCACATTCTTTCATGGGCATGGGAAGATCACATTCCTCAGTATAGTATTTGCACCTGTTTGAAAAATCACATCCGCCAGAAGTATTTTTTGATAAAGAGCCAGGGATTGGAATGAGTCCTCTATCGGGTAACGATTCCCATAGACTTTTTGTATAAGGGTGCTTAGGATTAGAAAGAATATCTTCAGTAGGGCCATCTTCGATTATTCGACCCGAATACATGATCATCGCGCGTTCGCATACACGTGCCGCATAATAGTCGTGCGTTATCAATAAAAGAATCTTACCTTTACTTTTTTGATGTATAAGCTTCAGTATTTCTATCTTATTCAATGGATCCAATCCCTTGGTAGGCTCATCGGCGATCAACAGATCCGGATTCAGTAAGGACCCCATAGCGATCAGTGCCCTTTCACACATTCCTCCAGAGAGTCTGTGACTATATGTGCTATAAATCAAAGAAGGATCGTCAAAACCAACATCGGATAAGGCGGATATTGTTATGTCCTTGGCTTCTTTTTTTGAAATATTTTTTCCAAAATTCATCTCATCGATCTGAGGGCCGATCCTTATCACAGGATTAAAGGAAGTACTTGGACTTTGAGGAATAAGTGCGAACTGTCTTCCCCTTAGTTCTGTCACAGCCTTAGGAGATAACTTCATTATGTCCGATCCTAGATATGATATTTCTCCGGTGGTTACAGATATGTTTTCAAGAAGTCGCATGATCGAGTGACCGAGAACAGATTTTCCACAGCCGGATTCCCCCATAATAGCAATGTGTTCACCTTGCGATACATCAAGATCAAGACTATCGAGTGCTTTAAAGGAACCTTCTTCGGTCGGGAATACCACAGTAAGATTTCTTATCTTGAGTGCCGGGTTCATTTTAGTCCTCTCCGATGCGCATGACTTTCTTTTTTCTGGACGCCAACAGGAAAAATCCGGATGTTGTTAAGGATATCATGAGACCCGGTGCTATATACCACCACCAAAGGTTCAGTATGAATCCTCCGTTATTGAACGCGTTTGTGATCATACCGCCCCAACTTACCTGAAACGGATCTCCAAGCCCCAAGAATGCCAAACCGGCTTCTGCCATCATGGCGGATGCAATGGACAAACATAATCTTGCAACAAATATGTCTTTTACATTTGCCAAAACATGTTTGAACATTATGTATGACTCCTTGAACCCCATGATCTTGGTCGTTTCGATGAAAGACATCTCTCTTACTTGCAATACCCTACTGTGAACCATCCTGGCAGTACCGCACCACCACAGAAGGGCCACGACAAAAATGACGTTGTATATGTTGGGGCCGAGATATGCAGCGATTACTATCATTAACGGGAGGCCCGGTATGAGTATGAACACATCTGTCACTCCCATCAATAAATTCTCTGTCACTCCCCTTCTGTATCCTGCTATTATGCCTACTGTGAAACCTATGGCGACCACTATGATCGCAGCCATGATTCCAATGCCTAAGGATATTCTTGATCCCCAAACGAGTTGAGAGAAGATGTCTCTTCCCAAATTATCTGTTCCGAGTAAATGCTCCGGAGATGGATGCAGAAACGGCATGAATGCCATGGACATAGGATCATAGGGCGCGATATAAGGAGCGAATAATGATACCGTCAATATCGAAATGATTATTATTAGACCAACAACTTTCCATCTATTTTCCTTTACCCATTTTTTATTGACAAGATGTTTGATGAGATCGGGAAAATTCAAGGTCATAGGTTAGACCTCTTGTCAACAGAATCTCCAATTCTCGGGTCTGCGATCCCATATATGAACTCAGCGAAAAGATTTGTGAACAATACCCAGCCTACCAAAATTATAAAGATCCCTTGTATGACGGGATAGTCTTGGGCAGTGACAGAACTTTGAAGTAATGTACCCATGCCCTGAAAAGAAAATACAATTTCTATCATCAAAGCGCCGGACAATATGAAACCTATGTTCATGATCAACATGCTCAAAAAGATCGGCATGGTGTTTCGCATTATGTGTTTGTTTCGAATATAATCCTCGGAAAGTCCCTTTGAACGTGCGACAAATATGTAATTCTCATGCGACATTTGTATTACGTTATTACGTAAAACGAGAAATTTTCCAAGAAAGATACTGAGAGTAAGCGTTATTATCGGTAAAGTCAAATGGTAGATGATGTCCATAATGTCGCCGACACCTGTGTATTCACCTGAACGCAAATGCCCCAGTGGGAATATCCCGAGTTGAAAACTGAAAATAAATATCATTACCATGGCAAAAAGGAATCCCGGGATGGTCTCAAAATAAATTGAGATCCCGCTTAAAAAACGATCCAATTTACTGCCTTGTGACATTCCGCACTTTACTGAAGAATAGATAGCAAGCATTGAACCGAAAATAATCGGAGGCAACGCAAGAATGACCGTCCAGGGTATTCTGTTTATCAACAGTTCGTTTACTGGCATGGACCGGGTTATGGAGTAACCAAAATCGAATGTGAATATCGATTTGAGAAACGCAAGGTATTGGTCCCAGATAGGTTTGTTCAATTGATATTTGGAAAGTAAGGCTTCCCGTGCCTCGTCGGATAATCCCACTGACCCCTCGCCTAAGATATTCTCTACGGGACTGCCGGGCATGATCCGTGGAAGGATGAAAACAATCGTCAATACCAGAAGACCAATGGAAAGGAATCTCACCACACGCATTGCGAACCATTTACTTCGGGGTGACATTTGTATCGCTACCTAAAATAAAGAAAAATAAAGGGTTTGTTTCACTTGTGGCTCATATTCATTAGTGTTGAGTGACACATCGTGTATCCGAATTGTACATCTACTGTAACACCTGTCATCTCCGAACTATATGCAGTTATTATGACACGCTCGTATATCGGTATCATAGGCATCTCTTTCGCATACCAATCTTGAAGTGCGTGTGCTGCGATCTCAAGTTCTCTATCAGTTCCCGCGGAATTCAGATTCTTAATGAGGTTCTGGAATTCAATGGTGTTCACTTGACAATCCTTTAAGCCCCCGTTGATGTCGATAACGGTTGTTCCGTAGCCTGCCCAAGTGTATGCTCCCAAATGAGACGTACCGCTCAGGACCATGTCATAATTCCTAATGCCGTTACTGTCTGCCAGTCGTTTCCATGCGGCCCAAGCAGTTGCAACAGATTCGAGTTGAACATCTATGCCCGCGGCATTGAAACCTTCTTTGACAATTGCGGCAATATCCGCTGACGATACAGAGAATCCGAGCATGGGTTTGAAACTGGATCCGTCCGGCTTGTCTAACCATCCATCGTTGTTAGCGTCAACATACCCAAGTCCGTTGAGCAGATTCACTGCGGTAGCGATGTTGTATTGAAGGGCACCATTATCTTTGCTGTAAAGCATACTTGATGGTACAATGCTCCTGGTGGGTATTTTTCCATATCCTCCTTGGATAAGTCTGATCATCTTTTCGTAATCAATGCAATATGTCAGGGCGATCCTAAGTTCATTATTATCAAAGGGAGCTTTCAGAGTATTGAAGCACACGCCGAACAGATTTGAACTTTCGATATTCCCTATTGTTACATTGGATTTGCCAGACAGTGAGTCGGCCGCAACAGCAGTTATTCCCGAACCCCAAGCCAATATGAGATCTATGTCTCCGTTCTCAAGGGCAAGCGACATGACGTTGGCATCACTGTAATATCTAACAATAATCGTTTCAGCTTCCGGTGTACCCAGGTAATAAGATTCATTTTTCACCATCGTCAGCGTTCTACTTGTGATATCCAGACTTTTTACGATAAATGGTCCGGTACCGATCGTAGCATTGAATTCGGTGTTGGGATTTCCATATGTCATGGGATCTCCAACATTTTTATAGATGTGTTCGGGCAATATGCTTAGGCCACATCTCATGTTCAGGAGCAAGTTACCGTAAGGTTCTGCCATCTCAATAGTGACAGTTTCTTTTCCATCGGCAGTCATTCCTTTGTAGTATGGAACGTACGAGGGGTTTGAAGACGTTTTCATTTCTCTCAGGAATGCGGCATCATTCAATCCCCAGATCTGTGTTTCAAGTGTGTATCTAATTGTGAAGATCACATCGTCAGCAGTGAAGTCTACTCCGTCTGACCATTTGATTCCCTTTCTGAGAACAAAGGTCCAGATACTTGCGTCAGAGTTTGCACTCCAACTTTCTGCCAGGAGTCCCATATACTCCCCTTCATCGTTCACACAGATTAAGTTCTCGTGGTAGGCATTGGATGTATGGAAGTAATAGGTCCCCATATCTCCGAGTCCGAATGTTTCTCCTCCGGATGCCAAGGACATACCAGCAATCACCGTATCTGGAGATTTCTCTTTGCTGGTAAGCATGACAAAGGCCGCAGACCCTCCTGCAATAATGAGGATGGAAACGGCAATAATGGCAAAAGTTTTCTTTTCCATGCTGTCGCATTCAAGTAAAAGTATTTATGTGTTACTTTTTTATAAATTTGTATTACTACATAATACTAAAAATATTTTTTTATGTTCTATTACGTACGACCTTAACCACCATTCATGTGAAAACCACCTAACCCTTAACCTAGAGACTTAATCCTTGCATTAAAAAAGTTGACAATTGAGCTTTTTTGTAGTAAGAATATCGAGAATGGAAAAACAAATCAACATGAAGAACGCGGTCAGCTTCGAAATGTATTTCTTATACTCAATAAAATCCTAGTAACCGAATGATGCCTTACCTTTTAGAAAGGTATTAATCCGAGAATCAGTTTGTAGGCGCGGGCCGAGGTAGTCCAGTCCGGTAAGGCGCGAGCCTGGAAAGCTCGTGGGAATTTTCCCTCGGGAGTTCAAATCTCCCCCTCGGCGCCACTTGTGAAATTTTTAAACGGTTGCGATAGGCTCCCGTGTTCGTTCATTCCTGAGGCTTTCTGCAGATGAGTACAGGACAATACGAATGTCTGGCGACCTTTTCCGCCACACTTCCCATAAGTGCCCTTGACAGTCCGGTCCTTCCCAGCGTTCCGCAGATTACAAGATCATGATTCTTTGATTCGTTTATGATCGTCTCGGCAGGCCTTCCCACCAATATCTTAGGAACGATCTCCACTTCGTACATCTTGCCCTTCTCTCTGATATATTCCAAAGCGACCTTTGAGGTCTCTTCGGCATACATCCTTTCGTCGACCGCTGTATACCCTTGCGCAACATTGGCAAAATTCCCGACATCGAATACACAGAGCGCAGTGACCGTAGAGCCCATGCTCTTCGCCAAGATCAGACCGTCGTCGACCGCGTACTTGTTATTCTCACTGCCGTCCACCGCTATCAGTATCTTCGCATACATGCTTAGATATCGAACTGCGGATTAAAAATAATTATCCCTGGAAATCACTGACTGGACGGCAGAATACGTGCAACAACTCGGAGCAACACTTGGTTTGGGATTGAGTGAAGTGAAAGACTCGATAAAAATACTATCAAATGTGGTTTATACGAATGAAATGTTGTATCATGTCACATAACAAAAACCCTCTACTTTTCCCCATTTAATGCAAACAAGAGAAAAAAAGACCAAAACACTGATAAAACTTTGTTATCTCCGACTTCAATTATATACTAGGATATAATTATCTCGAAACGTATACGATAACCCAGAGGAATCGAAATGTTGGTTAATGCTCAACTTTATGTAAAAGACCTTCCGGGACGACTCGTGGAGTCCCTGGAACCGATCTCATTAGTCAACGGCAACATAATGGGAGTTGTTCACGACAGAGAACAAATAGTGAACCAAAGGATATGTATCGATGTCACATTCGAAATAAAAGGGAACGAAGACCTGGAACATCTCAAGGAGATATGGAAATCGAAGGACGTTCTGATAGCTGAGATTGGATCTGTTTACAAGACCTTCACTATGGAGTATATGCTCGTAGGAAAATTCGATGCCTCTTACGTCGAAAAGCTTATCGACAAAGCGTCAAACACGGTATCCTTCGAATCCGTGGATGTTAATTACTCGTCAAAGAACGCATCATCCACCCGCACAGCGATGATATCGGCGGAAGTATTAAGCGAGGCCGATCTGAAAAAGCTTGATAAAATTCTGATGACCGCCTGCAGGAAAAGCAAGATAGTTTACGTCAGGGGGATCTGAGCATGAGAATAGCGATATCCGGTTTCGGCACGGTAGGTCAGGGCTTCGCGGAAGTTCTGGCGGATAGAATGGAATTCCTCAACAAAAGATACGGAAGGGACGTTAGAATAGTTCTTGTAATGGATTCGAAAACTTACGTTTCGGATCCCAACGGCCTTTCTCCCCTTGACCTGGTGAAGACTAAGATGGAGACGGGAAGGGTCGGAACGAAAACATACACCGATCCTGTCGCCGTTCTCGACTCTGTGGAGTATGACATACTTGCGGAGGTCAGTCCGACTGATGTGAAAACGGGCGGCGTGGGATTGAAGAACATAACCCACGCGCTTGAATGCAAAAAGGACGTAATAACGGTCAACAAAGGGCCTCTGGCACTTAAGTTCAACGAGCTTATCTCGATAGCGAAAAAGAACAAATGCAAGTTCCGTTTCGAAGGATCTGTAGGAGGCGCTATGCCGATCATCAACCTTTGTTACGAGAACTTGGTCGGCGAGAAGATACAGTCCGTGCGCGGGATATTGAACGGTACATGCAACTTCATCCTCAGCAAAATGGATAACGGTCAATCGTTCGAGCAGGCTCTCAAAGAAGCGCAACAGATGGGGTATGCGGAAACCGATCCGACAAACGACATCGAAGGCTATGACAGTGCCTGCAAGGTCGTGATCCTCGCCAATTCCATATTCAGAAGGAATGTCACGTTCAAGGACGTCGACATAACCGGAATAGCATCGATAACCAGCGAAGCTATATCCTTGGCCGCTTCACACAACATGGCCATAAGGCTTATCGGAGAAGTTTCCGAAACAAAACTGGAGGTTGCACCAAGACTTATACCGAAAGGTCACCCTCTGGCTATATCCGGGACTTTGAATGCGGCACAGATCGTGACCGATCTGGCGGGACCCATAACGATCACGGGAAGAGGTGCCGGCCGCAAGGAAACAGCATCAGCCATGCTGAGCGATCTGATATCCATCATGGACGACAGGAAGCATGACCGAGGTGGAAAATGCCAGAAACCGTAATGATCTACGATACGACCCTCCGCGACGGAGCACAGAGCGAGGGAGTCTCGTTCTCCCCGGAAGATAAGTTGGAGATCCTGAAGAAGTTGGACGAATTCGGGGTGGATTTCGTAGAAGGCGGATGGCCCGGTTCCAATCCCAAAGATGATGAATTCTTCAGATTGGCCGGTAAATTGGAATTGAAGAACACTCAATTGGCCGCTTTCGGAAGTACAGGAAAATATGGCATTCCCGCAAAGGACGATCCAAACCTGAAAAGTCTGGCCTCATGCTCGGCCCCGTGGTGTACGATATTCGGAAAAAGCTGGGATTTCCAGGTCACTAATGCATTATGCATATCGTTGGAAGATAACCTTGAACTGATCAGAGAGAGCGTAAAATTCCTGAAAACCTCCGGCAAAAAGGTGATGTTCGATGCGGAGCACTTCTTTGACGGTTACAAATCCAATAAAGAGTATGCCCTCGAAGCGCTCAAAGCGGCCATCGGAGGCGGAGCCGAATGGATCGTCCTCTGCGATACCAACGGCGGTTCCATGATCGACGAGATCGGTTCCATAACCGAGGATGTCGTCCTCACATTCGGAGTTCCTGTCGGGATACACTGTCACAACGATGCGGAACTCGCCGTTGCGAATTCCCTTACTGCGGTGGACAACGGAGCCATGATGGTCCAAGGTACGATAAACGGTATCGGAGAAAGATGCGGCAACGCGAATCTCTGTTCGGTGATAGCGGACCTGTCCCTGAAGATGGATTACGAATTGAACATCCCCTCGATAGATAAATTGACGGAAGTATCGAAATTCGTGGGAGAGGTTGCCAACATCGCCGCGTTATCCTCTCTTCCGTATGTGGGGGACAAAGCATTTGCCCACAAGGGCGGGATACACGTATCCGCCATAGCCAAGGATCCCAGGACATACGAGCACATATCCCCCGAAAGCGTAGGTAACAAACGCAGAGTATTGATATCCGATATGGCTGGAAGAGCCAGCATCTCGGAGAAACTGAAAGAATTCGGCATTGAAGTGGACTCCACAGAAAGCAAGGACATCATCGAAAGGATCAAAAATCTTGAATCCAAGGGTTATCAATTCGAAGGTGCGGATGCAAGTTTCGAATTGCTCGTAAGAAGATACAGAGGCGAATTGTCACCTCCGTTCAAAGTGACCGGATTCAGAGTATTCATCGACAACGTGGGAGACAAGCTCACATCGGAAGCGAGCGTCAAGGTCATAGACAACAGAGGCAACGAGGAACACACCGCATCGAACGGTGACGGTCCTGTCAACGCCTTGGACAATGCGCTCAGAAAAGCATTGTCAAAACTTTTCCCTGTAGTGGATGATATCCGCCTCACTGATTACAAAGTACGTGTACTGGATGAAAAATCCGCAACTGCGGCATCGGTACGTGTGCTGATACGCTCGACCGACGGCAAACAGACCTGGACCACCGTCGGGGTCTCCGAGAACGTCATAGAGGCAAGTCTCAACGCTTTAGTAGATTCGATAGAATATTCTATCTACAAGAACCAAATGGAGTAAAATCAATGAACAGAGTAATTGTCACATTAGTGGGCAAAGATCACACCGGCATAATAGCTACGATCTGTACCTATTTTGCGGAGAACGAAATAAACATCCTTGATATAGATCAGACCACGGTCCAGGAATTCATCAACATGATGATGATCGTCGACCTGGAGAAATGCACCAAACCTTTCTCGCAGATCGTCATCGATCTGGAAAAGGTCGGAGAAAAGGTCGAATGTATCATCAAAGCTCAGCATGAAGACATATTCAACATGATGCACAGGGTCTGAGGATTCCCATGTTAGATCTGAAAGAAGTATTCGAGACCAACGCGA
>JGI994J12354_10001023_pt1 | contig 28402 bp, 24 predicted proteins | sample IntmicLarv3ML3BL_FD_12354 | JGI IMG/M metagenome (IMG submission 12354) | reverse complement strand
GGATTCTGCGGCTTGGGTGGCGCTGGAAGCCGCCTGCCGCGAGGCGGCGCGGCGCAATGCCTTCGACGAGGTGCGCACGCCTGTTTTCGAGCACACTGAACTATTTTTGCGCGGGGTGGGGGATACCTCTGACATCGTGCAAAAAGAGATGTATACCTTTGCCGACCGCTCTGACCGCTCGCTGACACTCAAACCCGAGTCGACGGCCAGCGTTGTGCGGGCACTGGGGCAATCGGGATTGTTGCATGGGGCCTTGCCCCTGCGGGTGTTCTATTGCTACTCGCCCCACTTCCGCTACGAAAAACCCCAGGCAGGCCGCCTGCGCGAGCACCATCAGTTTGGCATTGAGGTCTTTGGTGCGGCCGATCCCTCTGCCGATGCCCAAGTCATTGGACTGGGCTGGGATTTGCTCAATGGGCTTGGTCTGCAATCGCTTGCCCTGCACATCAATTCCATCGGCTGTCCCGAGTGCCGCGCCGTTCACGCCGCCGCCCTGCGCGCATATTTGGCGGGCAAACGCGAACACTTGTGTGAGCTGTGCCGCGACCGCGCAGAGCGCAACCCCATGCGGGTGCTGGACTGCAAATCGCCCGTCTGCCAAGCGCAGTTGACCGATGCGCCGCTGGTGCTGGATCACTTGTGCGGGCCCTGCCGTGAGCACTTTGAAGGCGTGCAGGGGCACTTGACGGCCATCGGCATCCCCTTTGAAATCGACGGCAAAATCGTGCGGGGGTTGGACTATTATACCCGCACGGTGTTTGAGATCATCGCGCCGCTGGGCGGCTCGCCCATCACGGTGATCGGCGGCGGGCGGTATGACGGCCTTTGCTGCGAACTCGGTGCCCCCGACCTGCCCGCGTTGGGTTTTGGCATGGGGCAGGAGCGGCTGTTTTTGCTGTGCAGCGAGCAGGGTGTGTTGCCCGCGCCCGCGCCTGCACCACGCGTGTTTGTCGCCCATGTCGCGCCCGAGTGCGCCGGGGCGGCCTTTGCCTTGTCCGCGGCCCTGCGCCGCGCCGGGGTTTCGGCCGTCAACGAGCAGACAGGCCGCTCGCTCAAGGCCCAGATGAAATACGCCGATAAAGCGGGTTTTAGCCACGTGCTGGTGCTGGGGCCCGATGAGCTGGCCGCGGGAACGGCGACCTTGCGGGATATGCGCGACCGCAGTGAGACGGCGGTTTCGCTGAGTGACTTTTGTTGGGTGGGAGAGATCAAACCATGATGAAACGCAGCCATTATTGTGCCCAAACGGCGGCGTGCGCCGAAGGGCAAAGTGTCACCGTCGTGGGGTGGGTGCAAAAGCGCCGCAACCTGGGCGGGCTGGTATTTGTCGACCTGCGCGACCGCACGGGCATTGTGCAGGTCATTGCCGATGTCGCCGAGTGTGGGCAAGAGATTTTTGATGCCGCAGGCCAGTTGCATCAGGAATATTGCGTCGGTTTTTCCGGTGTCGTGCGGCGGCGGGTGGGCGATCAGGTCAACGCCAATCGCGCCACGGGCGCAGTGGAACTCGTCGCCCGCGAGATGACGGTGTTCTCGGCCTGCGACACCCTGCCCTTTGACCCGAATAACGAGCAGTTGTCGGACAATGTGCGATATAAGTACCGCTACCTTGACCTGCGCCGCCCCGCCATCCAAAACAACCTGCACGTGCGCCATAAGGTGACCATGGCGGTGCGCAAGTACTTTGACGAAAACGGCTTTTGGGAGATCGAAACCCCCATGCTGTGCCGCTCGACGCCCGAGGGCGCGCGCGATTATCTGGTGCCCTCGCGGCTGTATCCGGGCAGTTTTTACGCCCTGCCCCAGAGCCCCCAGATCTACAAACAGCTGCTGATGGTGTCGGGCTACGATCGCTATTTCCAGATCGCCCGTTGCTTCCGTGACGAGGATCTGCGCATCGATCGCCAGCCCGAGTTTACCCAGATTGATGTCGAGATGTCCTTTGTCGAGCCCGACGACATCATGGCCGTGACCGAGGGGGCTTTTGACGCCATCTTCCGCGATCTTGGCCGCGAGGGCCCGGGGCTGAACTGGCCGCGCATGACCTTTGCCCAGGCGATGGAGTTATATGGCTCCGACAAGCCCGATACCCGCTTTGGCCTGCAAATGGCGACGGTTAACGATGTTTTTGCCGATACCGCGCTGGCGATGTTCGGGCCAGCGCTGGCGAGCGGACGCTTGGCCGCGCTGTGCGTGCCCGGCGGCGGCGCGCTGACCCGCAAGCAGATCGACAGCCTGACCGAGGTCGCCCGCACGTATCATGCCGGAGGCCTGGCTTGGCTTGTGCCCTCGGAGGCGCCGCGCGGCTCGATCGCCAAGGGAATTTCTGCAGATGAAATCAAGACTCTGTGCGAGCGTTTGGGCGCGGGGGAGAACGATTTGATCGCCATCGTCGCCGATGCCAAGGCCGCCGTGGCAAGCACGGCGCTGGGGCAAGTGCGCCTGGCCGTCGCCGAGATGATGGGATTGATCGACCACGCCGCCATCGCCGCACTGTGGGTGACGGAATTCCCGCTGTTGGAATACGATGAGGAAGCCGGGCGGTATGTCGCCATGCACCACCCCTTCACCAGTCCGATGTTGGAAGATTTGCCCTTGATGCAGACTAATCCTGGCGCGGTGCGCGCGCGGGCTTATGATGCCGTCATCAATGGCGTCGAGGTCGGCGGCGGATCCTGCCGCATTCATGAGTTGGCCATGCAAGAGCGTATGTTTGCCCTGCTGGGCTTTACTAAGGAGCAGGCACAGGAGCAGTTCGGATTTTTGCTTGAGGCCTTCCGTTATGGCGCGCCCCCCCACGGCGGCGTGGCGCTGGGGCTCGACCGCCTGGTGTGGCTGCTGACCAATGCGGGCGGCATCCGCGACGTCATCGCCTTCCCCAAGATGCAAAACGCCAACTGCCTGATGGCCGACGCCCCCAACGTCGTCGACGCCAAACAACTGGATGAGGTGCACTTGCAGTTGGTCGCACAGCAAAGCGCGCAGTAAACTAATCACACCACACGGAAAGGAGGCCGCTTGATGTCTGACTTTGTCTACCGCGAGACCGGGAGCGGCGAGCCTGTGTTGGTGTTGCACGGCTGGGGATGCACCAGCGATACCATGGGGTTTGTGTCTGCTGCCCTGGCAGAGGCCGGTTTTCGCGCCATCGCCGTGGATTTTCCCGGCGTGGGCGGCGTTGCGCCGGAGCCCGGCGTGCCGTGGACGGTGCATGATTATGCAGACTGGACGCTGGCGCTGATGGATGAGCTGGGCTTGGCGCGGTGCCATATCGTCGCGCACAGTTTTGGCGGGCGCGTGGCCCTGCTGATTGCGGCGACGCGGCCCGAGCGGGTTGGCAAGATGGTGCTGACGGGTTGCGCGGGGTTGCGGCGGTTTTCGCTCAAGCGCACCTTGCGCATCTGGGGGGCTAAGATCGGTCGGATGTTTGGGCGGCGAGGCTCGGCGGGGGGCTCGGCGGATTACCGTGCGCTCAAGACCGAGGCCATGCGCGCGACCTTTCGCAATGTCGTTAACTTGGATCTGACGCCGTTATTGCCGCGCATTGCCGCGCCCACCTTGTTGCTGTGGGGCAAACGCGACGACGCCACACCGCCCTGGATGGCCCACCGCATCGAAAAGCGGGCCAAAAACGTCGGCCTGGTGTGGCTGGAGGGCGATCACTTTGCTTTTGCGCAAAATCCCGGTGAGTTTTGCCGGGTGGCGACCTATTTTCTGGGCCAGGAGGGGAAATGATGTTTGGTACAGGAGTGTATATTGCCACAGCGCTGTTGGCGCTGTTGGGATTTTTTGTGGCCATGCAGCCCTATGTTCACCACTTTCAGCTCAACAGCTACAAGGCGCGGCCCTTTATCGCCGAGCAGCTGCGCTCGGGGAAACTGCGCGGTACTGCCATGGCCTTGGCGGCGGCTTCGCTTTCGGGGTGTTTTGGATTGGCTTGGGCCGGGCTCAAGGGCATCCAATGGCCAGCGGCGGTTGGGGCTTGCATTGGCTTGGCACTTGGGGCCAGCGTCATTGTGGTGTTTTTCTCGGGCAAACCTGCTAAAAAGCCCTTGGCCTACACGCCGCGCGTGTGGCGATTGTTCGCTCTTGGGCTGACTTTTCCCGCGCTGGGTTTGACGGCGATTCCCGTCTTTGACTTGCCCGGCTACTGGGCCATGCTGTTGGCGTTGCCCCTGCTGTGGATGGATGTTTATATCAGCTTTGTCAACCTGTTGTTGACGCCGCTGGAAGAGCATTTCCGCAAGGGCTTCAAGAAAAAGGCCGTGGCCAAACTGCGCGCAAACCCTGATCGCGTGATCATCGGCATCACGGGTTCGTTCGGCAAAACATCGACCAAGATGTTCCTGAAAACCCTTCTTTCGCAAAAGTTTTCCTGCTATGCGACGCCGGCCTCCTTTAACACGCCGCTGGGTGTTTGCCGTGCTATTAATGAAGAACTCAAGCCCGAGCACACCCACTTTATCTGCGAGATGGGTGCGCGGCAGGCGGGGGACATCAAAGAACTGTGCGAGTTGGTCTCACCCAAGCACGGCATCATCACAGCCATCGGCGCGGCGCACCTGGAGACCATGGGCAGTCTGGAGGGCGTTGCCGCGGCCAAGGGCGAACTGCTGGATGGATTGGCAGAGGATGGTGTGGCGGTACTGCCCGCCGACGGTGGAATGGGACAGGCACTGGCGGAAAAACGCGACAATTGCCTGCTGTTCGGCACAGCTGATGCGGCGAATGTTCGGGCTTTTGGCATCACCGCCGGGCCGACGGGCAGTGATTTTTCGCTGATCTTTGGCGGCGAGATCGTCTCGGCTCATACCGCTTTGCTGGGCGCGCATAATGTAGAAAACCTCGCCGCCGCCGCGGCCATGGCGTGGAAGCTGGGCATGACGCCCGACGAGATTGCGGCGGCCATCGCCCTTGTCGAACCCGTTGAACACCGCCTGCAAGTCGTGCGTAATGACACCATCACGGTTATCGACGATGCCTTCAACGCCAACCCGGCGGGCGTGCGCGCGGCCATGGCCGTGCTGGCGCAGTTCCCGGGCCGCAAGATCGTCATCACGCCGGGGTTGGTGGAGATGGGCGACCGCGAAGAAGCCGAGAACGAGGCCGTGGGTGAATTACTGGCGGCGACGGCGGACGTCGTGCTGCTGGTGGGCAAGTCACCGCGCACTAACGCCATCGTCAAGGGTTTCCGCGAGGTCGAGGACGAAAAACGCCTCGTCCGTATGGACGACTTGGCCGAGGCGACCGCCTGGATCGCCCAGAACAGCGCGGCGGGCGACGTTATCTTGTTTGAAAACGATCTGCCCGACAACTTTTCCTGAAGGAGAATAGCATGAACCTCGCAGTCATCTTTGGCGGGCGTTCCGCCGAGCACGACATTTCTGTGATCACGGGCCTGCAAGCCATCGCCAACCTCAAGAGCGATGGCCGCACAGTGGTACCCATTTATATCGACCGCAAAGGTGCCTGGTTCACGGGCGCGGCGCTGGAGAAGATAGATGCCGTGCGCGCCTGCCAAAAGCACGGTAAAGCCTGTTATCTGGATCCCCGCCCCGGCGTGGGACTGACGGTGGAGGGCATGTTTGCCAAACGCACACCCTTGGATGTCGCCCTGCTGTGTATGCACGGCTGCCACGGCGAGGACGGCAGTTTGCAGGGCTTGCTGGAATTGTGCGATGTGCCTTATACCTCTTGTGGTGTTGGCGCGTCGGCGGGCGGCATGGACAAGGTGACCATGAAGCACATCTTCCGCGGTGTTGGATTACCCGTGCTGCCCGATGTCTCGTGCACGCGCGACGAACTGGCAAATGTGGATGCCGTGGTGGCGCGAGTTGAAAACGGCGTTGGCTATCCTTGTTTTGTCAAACCCGCCAACCTGGGCTCGTCCATCGGCATTGGCCGCGCGGCGGATCGCGCCGAGTTGGAGCAGGCGTTGGCGGTTGCCGCGAGCTTTGACCGCCGCATCTTGATCGAAAAGGCCGTTGTCGATCCCCGCGAGGTCAACTGCTCGGCGCTGGGTTTTGGGCACGATGTGCAAGTGTCAGCCATTGAGGAACCTTTGCGCGCCAAGGATTTTCTGTCCTTTGACGACAAGTACATGTCCTCGGGCGGTCAGGGGGGGATGAAGACTCTCAAGCGCAAACTGCCCGCCGACATCCTCGCGGCCACCGCCGCCGCTGTGCGCGATTGTACGGCGCGGTGCTTTACTGCGCTGGACTGCAAGGGCGTGGTGCGGGTGGACTTTTTGATCGACGCGCAGGGTGAACTCTTTATCAACGAGGTCAACACCATCCCCGGCTCACTGGCCTTTTACCTGTGGGAACCGCTGGGCATGGACTATCCTTCGTTGTTGGAAAAACTCATCGAATATGCATTTGTCGCCCACAAGGAAAAACAGAAAAATGGATATGCATATGAATCAAAAGTTCTCGGACAATACGGCGGAACAAAGACGAAATAATAACAAAAAAGGAAACAAAAGATGACAAAAATTATCATGAAAAATCCCATCGTCGAGATGGATGGTGACGAGATGACGCGGATTTTGTGGCAGAATATCAAGGATACACTGCTGCAACCCTTTGTCGAGCTTAACACGTTCTACTTTGATCTTGGTTTGCCTAACCGCGACGCGACGGACGACGCGGTGACGATGGAGGCGGCGCGCGCGGCGATGGAAGTCGGCGTCAGCGTCAAGTGTGCCACCATCACACCCAACGCCGCCCGCATGAGCGAGTACAATCTCAAAGAGATGTACAAGAGCCCCAATGCCACCATTCGCGCCCACATGGATGGCACGGTTTTCCGCGCGCCCATCATGATCAAGCGCATCCCCGCCGCCGTGCGCTCGTGGGAGGGCCCCATCACCATCGCCCGCCATGCCTACGGCGACATCTACAAGGCCGTCGAGGCCATCGTGCCCAAGGGCGCGACGGCGAATTTGGTGGTGCGCGATCAGGATGGCGGCACACAGGAATACCCCGTGCACGACTTTGCCAAGGGCGGCGGCGTGGTGCTGGGCATGCATAACACCGATGCCTCGATTGATTCTTTCGCCCGCGCCTGTTTTGAATACGCTCTGTCGACGGGCCAAGATCTGTGGTTCGCCACCAAGGACACCATCTCCAAGGTCTATGACGACCGCTTTTTGCAAGCCTTTGCCGCCATGTTCGAGGCGGAGTACAAGGACAAGTTTGCCGCGGCGGGCATTGAATATTTCTACACCCTGATTGACGACGCCGTCAGCCGGGTCATTCGCTCCAAGGGCAACTTTATCTGGGCCTGCAAAAACTATGACGGCGACGTCATGAGCGACATGGTGGCCACGGCCTTTGGCTCGCTGTCCATGATGAGTTCGGTGCTGGTCTCGCCTTCGGGCGCCATGGAGTTCGAGGCGGCGCACGGAACTGTTACTCGCCACTATTATCGCTATCTCAAGGGCGAAACGCCCTCGACCAACCCCGTGGCGACCATTTTTGCCTGGAGTGGTGCTCTGCGCCGCCGCGGAGAGCTCGACGACCAAGACGAGCTGATGAAGTTTGCCGACCTGCTTGAGCGCGCGACGACTGAGACCATTGAAGGCGGCATCATGACAGGAGACCTCGCCGGTATTGCCACGGGCAATGGCATCCGCTCGGTCAATACCCAGGAGTTCCTGGAGGCGATTGCGGCGCGGATGCGTGGATAAGTAGACTTGCACCCTGTATTAAAATGCATATTGATTGACCTACGGGCGGCAAGCATGGCAACATGTCAATAGTGTTGTGGCGTTCGTTTGCACTCATACCGGAAAGGGGCGGGTGGATATGCGGCGTTGGGTTCGGGTATATGACAAGGTGACTAAGATCAGCATTTTTGCGATGGTTGCTGTTGTCTTGTTGTTGCTTGCTTATTGTGGTGCTCGCTTGGCCATTGGTGATGGCCGTCCCTATGCAATTGATGTGGACGAGTGGGTCGAGTTCCCCGGTTATCACATGCTCAAGGCCGAGAGAAAACTTGGCAATGACCATTATAAGATTGAGGGATTAGACGAAAACGAATGGCTTTTTGCTACAGGCAAAAGCGCCTTCCCCCAAGGGGGGATCCGACGTTGCCAAAACACCTCACAGCCGATCTTGGAGGCACCGATTGACAAGATTTATATCGCAAATGATACGGCGTCATATACCGACGGCCCTGCCTATTGGGTTGTCGCGATCTTGACCAATCCCGAGGTTGTGGCAGGCGTCGTGGACGCCATTCGCGACCCTAATATTGTCTATGATTTGAATGGAACGATTGAGCGAACGGAATATATGGTGCTAGTTGGCTTTACACAAATGCCCGGGCTGGTGTGGCAGGCAGAATTGTTCTTTAATGAGCAAGGCGAAGCCTTTTTGCATACCGCAAGCCAGACAAATACGGACGGGGACTGGTTTTTTTACGCTCTTGGCAAACAGTTAAGCCAATTCCACGACCGCCAGCGGCCATGATGAGCGTGGGGGAGGGGGGATGAAAGAATATACGAAAGTCGCACTTCGGTTGCAGATGCAGACTGTGATAGCATTGTTTCTTGCGGTGTTTCTGTTCTTTCAGACTGTGATTGTGTTTTTACTGGTTGGCAACCCGTTTGCCTCTACCATTGACCGCGGCGATTGGGTTCAGCGTATGAATTATACCTCAATCGAAGGCGAACAGGCCCTGGGGAGCTATTACCAGATCAAGGGCACGAGTGAGCAAGAGTGGCTCTATCTTGGGAATCGCAGACGTGGTTTCATGGGAATGGGCAGCAACAATCCGCCACGCATTCTACAGCATCGCCAAAGCACAGCTTGTCCGATTCGCGACAGCGAAGTCGATCGGATTTATGTGGTGGAGCATCAGGTTGCTTATGCAAGGTATGAGGCGGTTGAGTATCACCATGATCAAATTATTCGCGAAAGACAACTTATCGACGAAATCATGCACAACCTCCGCACCATCCCCGCGGTGCTTGATCCCTGCCAANAGCTGTTTGTGACGAAATACGATGTGCTATTCCGCTTTGCCGACATGCCAGGATTAGCGTGGAAGGGCGCGTTGTGTTTTGATGCGCAGGGCGAAACCTTTCTGCAAGTTGTCGACGATGATCATGAGAACCAGTTGATCTATTATTCGCTGGGAAATGGATTCGGCCAATACGACCCGAGGAACCGCCCCTGAAATAAAAAGTCTAAATCCTCCTCATATCCCTTGACAAAACATCAGGCACCGATTATACTCCTATCATGCCTCGGAAGAAGCACGATTGTTTTCCTTCAGAGAGCCACCTAGACGCTGAAAGGGTGGCAGGATGATTATCGGGCGGGTCACCCGGACGTATTGGGCATTTGCCCCGGTTGCGGCACCGTTATCGGCCGCGGTAGAGATTTGGCACAATTGCGTGCCAAGGCAAGGTGGTACCGCGCTCAGGGCGCCCTTCCGATTGGTGGTTGGGGTGCTTTTTTGTTTTATCCCCTTCGTCGGCGGTCACCAACCAAACAGCACACAAAAGGAGTTTTGACGATGGCACTGTATCAAGATTGGCAAGATTTGCTCGAGCAAATGGTTCAAGGCGGCATGCTGGAGAACTTTTGGAAAGAGTATTACGCGCTGGAAGAAAAGGCCTATGAGGGCATTTTGGGCGCCAAGCGCGACACGCTGGCCGGAACGGCCAACGAACTGGCCGAGCAGCTGGGCCTCGAGCCCGCGCTGTTTGCGGGGTTCTGCGACGGCATCAACACCTCGCTGGCTCAAGAGGTTGACCTCGAAGCCCTGGAGGGCGACACCCAGCTGGACATGCACATTGACTGGGAAAAGCTCTACTTTAACATGCGCGACGCCAAGGCCCCTTGGCTGTATGAGCAAGCGGGCTGGGATGCCATCTTGACCGAGGACCGCCGTCGCGAGATCACCAACGAGTGGCGAGCGAGCAAGGTTGTAAAAGCTGTAAAAACCCCCGGGCGCAACGATCCCTGCTCCTGCGGCAGCGGGAAAAAGTACAAGCACTGTTGCGGATAAAAAACGCGACGCCCCAAACAAGGAGGTCATCACATGGTAGCGGGCAACATCATCCAAGTCGGCGAACGCATTCGCGATCTGCGCGAGATCTTTGACTATTCGCCCGAGCAGGCGGCACAGATCACGGGCGTAGACGAGGCAACCTATTTGCGTTACGAAAACGGCGAAACGGACATCCCCATCGGGTTCTTGTACGAGGTCGCCAATGCTTATCACGTAGAGTTGACGGTTCTGCTGACGGGCAACGAGCCCAAGCTCAGCCGCTATGCCATCTCGCGGCAAAACGGCGGGGTAGAGGTCAAACGTCACATCGACTACGAGTACCGCTCGCTGGCCTATAACTATCACGACAAGGTCATCGAACCGCTGTATGTCGCCATCCAACCCGACGCGCCTGAGGTACCTATCGCCATCAACGACCACCCCGGACAGGAGTGGGACTACATTCTCTCGGGCAAGATGCTGTTGCAACTGGGTGACCGCAGCTTGATCCTGGGGCCCGGCGACAGCATCTACTTCGACTCCTCCATGCCCCACGGTATGAAAGCCATCGAGGGAAAACTGGAGTTCTTGGCCATCGTCATCGAACCGAAACAAGGGACATAATATGCAACTTTACAAAAACTATGTGGGAAAAGAATACGACAATTGGCGTGACTTTATAGAACACTATACCGTGTCAGTTCCCGAGAACTTTAACTTTGTACGCGACGTCATCGACGTCTATGCCAAGCAATCGCCCGAGCAACTGGCGCTGTTGTGGTGCGACGACAACGGCGGGGAAGAGTATTTCTCGTTTGCCCGCCTGGCCCAACAGGCCAACCTGTGCGCGGCGGCACTGCAAAGGCGCGGCATCAAAAAGGGCGACCGCATCCTGTCCATCCTGCGCCAGCGATATGAGTATTGGATCCTGCTGTTGGCCTGCCACAAGCTGGGTGCCGTCATCATCCCCGCCAACTATATGTTGATGGAAAAGGACATCATCTATCGCCTGGAAGCCTCTGACGCCGTGGGCGTGGTGTGCCTGGCGACGGGCGAGGTGGCCGCGGAGATGGACAAAGCCTTGACCAAGTGCCCCAAGGTTGCCCTGTGCGTTTGCGCGGCGGGGCGGCGCGACGGTTGGCTCAATTGGGATGACATGATGGCCGCGACCGCGCCCGCGGAGATTGAGGTGACGACGCAAAACGACGATCCGTTGCTGATCTACTTCACCTCGGGCACCGAGGGACAGCCCAAGATGGTGCTGCACGACATGACCTATCCGCTGGGCCATTTGGCCACAGGCGTGTATTGGCACCAATTGGCGGACGACGACATCCACCTGACCTGGGCCGACTCGGGCTGGGCCAAGTGCTCGTGGGGCAAGTCCTACGGCCAATGGCTGGCGGGGGCCTGCAACTTTGTCTACGATGTGGAGAAGGTGGACTATAAGAAGGTGTTGACCGTCATGGCCAAGTACCGCATCACCAGTTTCTGTGCGCCGCCGACGATGTTTCGCTTTATGATTAAGGAAGACATGGCAAAATATGACCTGTCGGCCCTGCGCCACGGTTCGACGGCGGGCGAAGCGCTCAACCCCAGCGTGCTGGACGAGTTCCTGGCCGCGACGGGCGTTACCCTGCGCGAGGCCTTTGGCCAGACCGAAACCGGCGTGATCCTGGGGCACTGGCTGGATATGCCCGTGCGGGTGGGTACCCTGGGTATGCCCAATCCCCAGTACCGAGTGGGCTTGCTGGATCCCGAGGGCAAGCCCTGCGAGGTCGGTGAAGAGGGCGAGGTGTGCATCGCCTGGGATGACAAGCACCCCTTGGGCGTGTTGGTGGAGTATTTCGGCGATGCCGACCGCACGGCAAACGCCATTCACGATGGTTGGTATCGCACGGGCGATATTGCATGGTGTGACGAAGACGGGTATTATACCTTTGTCGGCCGCTCCGACGACATCATCAAGTCCTCGGGTTACCGCATCGGCCCCTTTGAGGTCGAGAGCGCGCTGACCAGCCACCAGGCGGTCACTGAGTGTGCCATCACGGGCGTGCCCCATCCCGATCGCGGGCAGGTGGTCAAGGCGACCATCATCCTGTCGGCGGGCTACGAGCCCAGTCCCGAGTTGATTAAGGAATTGCAGGATTATGTCAAGCACACGACGGCCCCCTACAAGTATCCCCGCATCATCGAGTTCGCCAAAGAACTCCCCAAGACCTTCTCGGGCAAGACCAAACGCAAACATATCCGTGAGACCGACGCGAAAGAGCTATAATTTTGGGGAGGCCGTTGCATGACTGACATCCAAAAGCGCTTGTGGTTTTACCGCATCACTTCCTTTGCCAGCGGCATGTCCGTCATGGCGGTGGAGTTGGCGGCCTCGCGGTTGCTGGGGCCCTACTTTTCCACGGCGATGCCGGTTTGGTCGGTCATCATCGGATTTATCATGGCGGCCATGGCCCTGGGCAACTGGATGGGTGGTCGGCTGGCGGATAAAACCAAGGACGATAAGAAGCTCTTTAACCGCTTGCTTTTTGCGGCGGCCTGGGTGGCCGTCGCCGGGGTTTTTGGTAAATATGTGGTGGTGTTTGTCGCGGCACCACTCGGGGCGCTGTTCGGGGATCAGATCATCGTTGCAGGATCTTTGGTGGCGTGCACAGTGCTGTTTGGCGTTCCAATGGTCATCTTTGGCATGGTGTCGCCCTTTTTGGTGCGCACGGCGACGGCGCTCTCGCCAGAAACACCGGGCAAAACCATCGGTTCTATCTACGCCATGGGCACGGTCGGTTCCATTGCTGGGACTTTCCTGTCGACATTTGTCACTGTGCCGTACATCGGCACCCAAATGACCTTTGTACTGTTTGCCTGCGTGCTGGCCCTGCTGTGGGTGGCGCGCATGATCGTTGGCCGCATGGCGTGGTACAAGGGCGCCATCGCCGCGGTGTTGGCCCTTGCCCTGCTGGCCATCCCCCTACCCGCCAACTACGCCTTTTGGCAGAGCGGCATCGTCGTCGAAGACGAGTCGATGTACAATTACCTGATGGTGCGTGAGGACAGCCGCAACCGCTATTTTTCGACCAACGTATTGTTTGGCGTGCAATCGGTGCTACCCTTACAGGACGACATGTCGGGGGTTTTCTACTTTGACGCCTTGGCCCCGGCGATCGGCTTTGACAGCGAATACGTCGCCAACCGCCCCATCAAGGCCTTGTCGTTGGGCATGGGCACGGGCACCTTTGCCCGGCAACTCCAACGCACCCTGCCCGGCTCGACCTGCACAGCGGTCGAGATCGACGGCAAGATCGTCGACCTGGCCTTTGAGTGGTTTGACATCGACGAAACTATGGTCAACGCCGTCGTCGGCGATGGCCGGGCCTTTATCAATCAAGATACCGAAAAATACGACTTGATTGTCGTGGACGCCTATCAGGACATCTCGCTACCCTTTGCGATGGCAACTCAAGAGTTTTATCAGTTGTGCCACGATCGGTTGGCCCCGGGCGGTGTTTTGGTGCTGAACATCAATATGAATACCGAGAGCGTGCAAGAGCTGCTGGAGGTCATGGTCGCCACGCTATCTATGAGTTTTGCAGATGTTTATGAATACCGCGTGGAAGGCTCGACCAATGTGTTGTTGTATTGCCCCCTGCGCGGGGATTTGGACACTTTGGCGGCAAATGCGCAAGATACCGATGCCGACCTGCGCTTGACCCGGGTAATGAATGAAATCGCCGCCTCAGCCAAGCGGGTGGAATACGACGCCCAAGTCATGACCGACGACCGCGCGCCCGTAGAGGCCATCGCCTCGCGTATGCTTGCGAGCATCATCCGCCAGGAGCGCGAGTATATCATGAGCAGGGCCGAGTATCACGGCGGCGGAATCAAAGGGTTGTTCAAAGCTTTGATGGAGGGATAGTCATGTTCGAGACCGACGAAATCGAGCGGCAGTTGCTGGAAAACCCGAAATTGGCACGGCGCAACCTCAAACGCAAGTTCGCCCTGGACAGCGTGTTTCTGTGTATCGCAGGTGCCATTACGGCGATTCCCTTTCTGGGCTTTTTTATCTCGGCCATTGCCGGGTTGTGGGTGTGCTTTGATTTTTTGGTGCACATGCGGGCCCTGGGCGAGGTCAAAGGCATTGGTCGAGGCAAACGCACGCTGATCTTTTGGGGTTGGTTTGCCGCTTGTGTTGGCGTGGGCATTGGGCTCCACTTTGCCATTCGGGCGATTTTTTAGCCTGTTGCGTTTGACTCGCCGATGGGTTGTGCGCCATTGAGATAGACATTGGGCACCTCGCCGATGAGGATAGTGTCGGACACAGGTACGATAGAAACGATTTCCACGGGCGTGATGCCCGTTGGCAACAGGATGCTGACCGTCGTGGTCAGGCGCAGGGTCAGGACGTGGCGCACCTGGTTGATGCCGGGGGGGGGGCAACGGCCCCGGCGGGCATGATGCTGATGTGAATGACGGGCCCGACACCGGCAAAAGGGCCGCTGGGCCCCAATAGGGCCCCCAAGGGGATGCCGATAGCCTGACTCTTGATTTGATTAATCTTTTCCTGCGTGATGGCGATGGCTTGGGTGGACAGTTGGTTCATGCGGGCGGTATCGGCCTGCAACCCGGCGATCTTTCCCTGGTCAGTGGTCAGCACATGTACCATCTCAAAGCCATCGGCCCGCTGCTGCACCAGCGACTGAATGGCACCGTTGATCTCGCGAATGCCTTGGGCACGCACCCGCGCTTGGGCAATGCCGGCTAACGTGGGGCGAACCAGGCAAAAGAACAGCAGACAAACCACTAATATCATCGCGAAAACAACGACGAAAAGCCGCTTGTACTTGGCGGGCTTTTGTTTTTTGCGTGCGGCTTTTGGCGGTGCGGCACGCGTGGGGGCACAGGTCATGACATAACGCATGTTGGGCTCCTTTGGGGTGGACTGGCGCAGGGCGTTTGTAGACAATTGATTCACATATGCTTCACATATTTTTATGCCATCGGCGTGATGGATGTGCTATAATATGGAGCATGGAGGAGGGGAGAAATGCCAAAACTCCGTAAGCCTCGCGTCAAAATCCGTTCTACTAAAAAGACCGGATTGTTTGTCAAACGCGATAAAAGGCCCTCGTTTATCGTCGGCGTGCTGTTGACGGCTGCGACGATGTTTTTGGTTGTCCTGCTCTCGGCAGGTGCCGCGGGCATGGGCACGGCATTGGGCGTTGTGCGCGCCTATATGTCCACTTCGCCCAGCTTGGATTTGACCCGGCTGGAGGAAACGGCCCAGACGACCTTTATCTACGACAGCAAAGGCACCCTTATCACGACCTACAAGGGCTTGGAAAACCGCATTTGGGCGACGATCGACGTCATTCCAAAGCAATTGCAGGACGCTTTTATCGCCATCGAAGATGTGCGTTTTTATCAACACGGAGGTGTCGACTACAAGCGGCTGTTCGGCGCGGTGATTTCCAACACCCAATCGGGTACCAGCCAGGGCGGATCGACGATCACCCAGCAGTTGATCAAGATGCGCATCGTCGGCGCGGCGGCCAGCTACAAGCGCAAACTGCAGGAGGCATACCTGGCCACCCAGTTGGAGAAAAAATACACCAAAGATCAAATTTTGGAAGCTTATTTGAACACCGTGCCGCTGGGCGGTATCAACTACGGTGTCAAGGCGGCGGCCTTTGACTTTTTTGACAAGGATCTGTCCGAGTTGACCCTGCGCGAATGCGCCACGCTCGCGGGCATCACGCGCAGTCCCAACGGTTACGATCCCCGCATGAACTACTATGATCGCGCGACGCCCGAGCGAACAGACAAACGCACCGATCTCGTGCTCAAATCCATGTACAACAACGGCTTTATCACCAAGCAGCAGTACGAGGAAGCCCTGGGCGATCAGCTGGTTGTCGTGCCCAAAAAGCCGACGGCAACCGGCGGCAACTACTCAAACATTTATGGCGTGGAATATGCCATCTACAATATTTGCGAGCTCATCCTGCAACAACGCAACATGGCCAACACCCATGCCAACCGCGCGACGGTGGAGAATGAGTTGCGCAACGGCGGCTACCACATTTACACGACGCTTGATTTAGACATCCAGGAACAGCTGGAGCAAACCGTCGTTAACTACACCTCGTGGCCGCGAATGAGAGATGTCGCCAACGATGGCGTCAACAAGGTCAAAGGGCCCGACGGCAACCTCATCGATGTCATCCAACCTCAATGTTCTATCGTCATCCTGGACAAACCGACGGCCCAAGTCAAGGCCATCATGGGTGGCCGCAATTTGCCCGTCAGCCTCAAGCAGTTCAACCGCGTCATCGGCATCCGTGACGACGCCGCGGCCATGCCCGTCGGCTCATCCATCAAACCGCTCGCTTGCTTTGCCCCTGCGCTGGAAAAGGGATACTCGCCCGCCAGTCGCGTGGCCAACATCAAAGCCCCCATCAACGGATGGTACAGCGAGACGGGTTATCCAAAAAACTACACCGCCTCGCAATATTCCGGGCAAATGACCCTGCGCGAGGGGTTGCGGCGATCCATCAACGTCGTGGCGGCGCGCACCCTGCTGGATTTGGTGTCGATCAATGAGTCGGTCGAGACGCTGGTCAAACTCGGCGTCAACCGCAACCGCATCGCCGCGACGGGTTCGGGCTTGGCGTTGGGCTCCTCGGGCTTGACGACACTGGAAATGGCGCAGGCCTATTGCGCCATCGCCAATGGCGGCTATTACCGTCAAGCTGTCGCCTTTACAACAATTGTCGATTCCAGCGAACAGGTTGTCTATTCCTCCGAGACCATCCGCAAGCAATACTCAGTCTTCCGTGAGGGCACGGCGTGGATGCTGCTGGACATGATGAAGGACGCGCTTGGCCCCGGCGGTACGGGCTCGCGCGCGGTGTTCCCCGGCATGACCATCGCCGGCAAGACGGGCACCAATGACGACGAGCGCGGCGTGTTTTTCTCGGGCATAACGCCCTATTACGTATCGACCGTGTGGATCGGTTCGGACGTCTATAAGCCCCTGGTTCAGGAAGCGACNGGCGGTGGGTATTCCTGCCCGCTGTGGAAGGCCTATATGCAGCCANTGCACGCNGGACTTGAGAACAAGCCGATTTTTGACGCACAGCCCGCGGACATCGGCCTGGTTCGGGCCAAGGTTTGCGGCGTATCGGGATTTGGCTTGACGCCCTTCTGTCCCGAAGAGGGGCAGACCGAGGATTGGTTCCATGCCGACGGCATGCAAAACACGCCTTGCCCCATGCACGTGGGGGTTTCGGTGTGCAGTGTCTCGGGCAAGCCCGCAACGATCTATTGCCCCGAAGAGCATGTCAGCGAGTTTGGCGTAACCTATTGTGACGAAAACTCTCCCTATCGCAGCATCAGCAAAGATGACGCTGTGGCCTATATCGGCAACTTCTATACCAGTATCCCCAAGGTCGACGACACCATCCACATGGCACTGAACGACCCGGCGCGCAGTCAGTATTGCCAAGCCCACGGCCCCAATACGGTTCAGAGCGACTATCAGCCGGCGTTGGTGCTGGAGGCCTCGGGCCTGTTAGCCAAAGCGCGGTATGTGTTGTCCGATCACCGAGCGTCGATTTCGGCGGCCCAAGCCCAAGAGATCAATGCCGTTGTGCTGGGTTTGGAGCGGGCATTGAGCCAAGAGGGTCTGACGACCGAAGAATTTATGGAACTGATCGTTTGGTCGCGGACGACGCTGCGCAATATATGGTCGGACAAGATGCTGCCCGGCGGCCAAACGGGCCCCGCCGAAGACCCGCCGCCCGTGGATGATGATCCGTCGCCCGACGTACACGCGCCTATTGCCACGCCCCCGCCGGAGGATGATCTAGCATCTGAGCCCGACGAGTAAGTTGCCCCACCACGCGCTTGACCTTGTGTGTGATTGTTTTTGGCTGTCGAATCTTGTCGAGATACCTCGCCATTTGTCGGGAGAAAGGAAGGGAACCTCATGCCGCGCCGTATCAACGTAAAGCCTCGTTTTTTTGTTCTTTTGGCCTTCATTGTGGCGGTTGTCATTACCGTTGTTTTGTTGTTGACGCGTTCGGCTCCGACCACGACCATCATTTATGACGGTATTACTGTGGGCAGCGAGCACAACTGTGTCGTCGTGCGTAACGAGGGCATCACCATCAGCGACAACGTCGCTCAGGTGCAGTATCTGGCGGTCGACGGACAAAAGGTGACGACCGAAACCTCGGTGCTGCGGGTGTATCAGTTGGGTTACTCTCAGTTGCACGTCGATAGTTTATACGAAATCCAAGGCTTGTTGCTCAAGGATCAGCTCAGCCTGATGCAGGGGCGGCAGGATGCCTATTTTACCAAACTGCAGGAACAGATCGACACAGCGCGGTATGAGCTGGGCAATGCCGTATTGCAGGGCAACAGCAACGACGTGCTGTGGCGCGAGGTCAAGTACCGCGAGCTGTTGCAGGAGCGGCGCGATTATCTGGACTCGCTCTTTGGCAATGACCCGGCCATTGCCCAGCGATTGCAACAGGAGCGCGACACGCTGGCGCTTGTTACTGAATTCATTGACGACGATGTCCGGCCAAGCTATGACGGCACGTTGAGTTTTTATTTTGACGGCAATGAGCAGCTGTCGCCAACCATGGTGCGCGGCATGAGTTATACCGACTTGCAAGCCGCACTAAAAGTGCCCGGCGGACTGACAGCCATCCAGCAAAGCGGCAGCACCCCGCTCTTCCGCGTGGTTCGCGACGGGGTGTGGAGTTTTGTGGCAATAGCAAACAGTTCCCACGAGTTTGTCGTCAACCAAATGTATGACATCCACATCGAAGGTTACGCCGACCTGGTCGTGCTGGGCAAGTTCACGGGCGAGGCAGGGGAGGGCAAGGAAAAATTGCTGTTCTTTGATGTCGATCAACACATCGATCGCTTGCTTAATGCCCGCCAGGTCACCGCCTCGATCGGCAGGTTTGTTGAAGGCATGAAGGTGCCAGCCTCGGCGGTCAAACGCCGCAGGGGCAATGATGTCGTCTATGCCAAGAACGCCGAGGGCAAATTCGTGCCCGTGCCCGTGGCCGTGATCGAGCGCGACAACAAGTGGTGCATCATAGAACAGATTGATCTTTCCTCCAGTGGTGTTATTCTGGAAATCAACAGCACTGTCATTCGGGCCAAATGATGATGAAGATTCACGATCGCCTGGACGCCGTGCACGAGAACATCGCCCTGGCCTGCCAACGTGCCGGCCGCGCAAGCGGCGAGGTGACGCTAATCGGTGTGAGCAAAACCCATCCTGCCGAAGCCGTGCGCCAAGCCCACGAGGCAGGCCTTCGGGATTTTGGCGAAAACCGCGTGCAAGAGTGGCGCGACAAGGCCCCGAGCTGCCCCGATGGCATTTTTTGGCACATGATTGGACAATGTCAGTCAAATAAGGTAAAATATATCGTACCGCAAATTTCGCTGATCCATTCACTGGATCGGCTGTCGCTTGCGGTTGCCATTGAGGAAGCGGGAAAACGCTTTGGCCGCCCCGTCTGTGCCTTGGTGCAAATCAATCTTGGGCAAGGTGACGCGCGTGGGGGCATTGCTCCCGAGCAAGTGTCCGAGTTCCTGGAACGCCTCGCGTATTTTCGGTTTGTGCACGTCGTTGGGCTGATGGTGCTTCCACCGCCCAACCAAGCACCGCAGGCTCTGGCGCAGCACTTGGCAAGGGGATACGACTTGTTTTCCAAGGCCCGTGTCACCCATCGCGACATCGAGATTCTTTCCATGGGCATGAGCGACGATTACGCGCTGGCCATCGAACACGGTGCCACTCATGTCCGCGTCGGCAGTGCGATCTTTGGCGATAGATAATAGCCCCAAACACAAGGAGGACCCCACACATGGCAGACAAGAAGAACGGCGGATTCCTGGACGGCGTTTTGCGCACGATTGGCTTGACCAACGAGTCCGACGACGAGTACGATGAGTACGACGAGGAAATGGGCGTCGAAGATTTCGATCCCGAGCCGTCTGATGCCAAGCGTGGCGGTCGTTGGTTCTCCTCGCGGTCCCGCCGCCAGGAGGAACAGCCCGTTTACGACGACGAACCGCCCGCCGCGACTAACGACGGCAAGATCGTCTCTCTGCAGGCCCAGCGTATGATGCAGATGATGCTGTATCAGCCGTTGACCTTCAAAGACATGCACAACATCATTGACTCCCTGCGTGCGGGGCGCCCGGTGATCGTCAATGTCGAAAACCTTAACGAGCCGGGCGCGCAACGCGTCGTGGACATCTTGGCGGGGGCCGTCTACGCCCTTGGTGCCCAGATCAACCACGTGTCGCGTTGCATCTTTGTCATGACCCCCGGTAACATGAGCATCGGCGGTAACATCGTCGATAAAAATGTTATGCAAGATGCCGCTGCTCGCGTCGATCAAAAGGCGCGTCAGCAACGCTGATTGAATCACAAGTTTCCGCACCGTTGGCATAAATGGCGCAGAAGCTTGTGGCAAAGGGGATCCCCGTGAAAAAACAAATCATTGCGATGGTGTTTTGCATCGCGGTGCTGATGGGTGTAGCACCCGTGATTGTGCACGCCGACACCGGGCCCAAACCCTCGGTCGTCGTCGATTTTCGCGGGCTGGAGGGCGAGCAGTATTTTGTTACCCTGCTGGCCGAGGAAAGCTCGACGGGGCCGCATTCGACGATTGATTTTGCAGGGCCAAGGTATCAACCCGAGCAAAAGGATTATGAGATTTTTCGGCGTTTTGCGGAATATCAAGACGCAGATGGTTTTTATTTCCTGCAATTTTTCCAGGAGTGCACTGTCAGCCACCAATTCAGCTGGGGTTATTATCCGCCGCAGAAGTTCAAAATCCTGGTGTATTTCCCCGCGACCGACAGTTTTTTAGCGGACGACGAGTGCCTGGAGCGGTATGCCTTTGACAGCTATTACACCATCCACGTCTCGGGGACAGGCATGGCGGCGGAGCGCGAGATGCGGTCGGAGAAGAGCTATGACTACCTATGGGAGATCGCTGGGCTTATTGCGCGCATTGTCATTACCCTGGCTGTCGAGATAGGCATTCTTCTGTTGTTTCGCTTCCGTGAGAAAAGGCAGATTTGGTTTATCGTCGGCATCAATATCGCCACGCAAATCGCGCTTAACCTGGGATTGCATTACATCGCCGTCGATGCCAGGGGCGCATTCTTACTGGTTATCTATTTCTTGTTCTTGCTGGAGTTCCTGGTCTTCGCCATCGAAGCGATCGCTTTTACCCTATATTTCCAAACTTGCAGCAAACAACCTTTCCCAAAATGGAAACCGTGTCTGTATGCGCTGGCGGCAAATGCAGCTTCCTTTGTGGTTGGGGTGATCATATCTTTCTTTGTTCCGGGGATTTTCTAGATGTACCGTTCCATGATGCAAGTTTTTGTCAAGGGCAGCGAGACAGCTTTGCCCTTTTATCAAAAGGCCTTTGATGCTAAGTTGCTGTGCCGCTATCCCGAAAACGGCGGGCCGATTATGCATGCTGAGCTGGAGATTGACGGCCATTTGCTGGCTGTCAGCGAGCAAATGCAAGAAACTTCGGTTGTGGGGAACACCATGATGTTTTGCCTGCATTTTGGCCCGGGTGGGGAAGAGCAGGTACGTCGGGCGCATGAGGTGCTCGGCGAGGACGCCCGCGAGTGTTCGCCGCCGGAACTCTGTGATTACAGCCCCTTGCAGACAGTAATCATAGACAAGTTTGGCGTTTGGTGGTGCATTTTTGTGTAAAGGGGTGGGACTATGGACGTGACGAATGTGGTGCGCGAGCACTATGATAATGCCGTCGAGCGAGAATGGGCGCGGATCGAGGGGCGGCCCGAGTTCATCATCACCACGCGTTTTTTGGAGCGGTATATTCAACCCGGCCAGCGAGTGTTGGACATCGGCGGCGGGCCGGGGCGGTACAGCCTTTGGTTGGCCGAGCGCGGGTGCGATGTGACACTGGTTGACCTCTCGCCCCAAAATGTCGCCTTTGCCAAGGCGCAGGCGCAGCAGCGCGGTCTGACGATCACCGCTTTGGCGGGCGATGCACGCGATGACGTGGCGCAGGGTGAGTTTGATCATGTGCTGCTCATGGGGCCGCTCTATCACTTGCAGGCCGAGGCTGATCGTGTGAAGGCGGTGGAAGCGGCGTTGCGCAGGCTTCGGGTGGGCGGCGCGCTGTTTGTGTCGTTTATCCAGCTGTACGCAGGCCTGATCTACGCATTAATGGATATGCCTGAACTGATTTTGGCGGAGCGTGAAAAGGCGTGGTTTGAGGCCTTCGTCACGGATGCAGACGATTTTATGGGGCGCGGTTTTACCCAGGTCTACAACATCTCGCCCAGAGAGGTTGCGCCTTTTATGGCGCGGTTTCCGCTGGAAAAGCTGCATCTCTTCGGTCAAGAAGGCGGACTGTCTCCCTTTGAAAATAAGCTTCGCGAGCAACAACCGCCTGAAGTGATGGCGGCGTGGCTGGACTTTGCCGAAAAAATGGCCGAACGCGAGGACTTTTTGAATTGGTCCGAGCATTTAATGTATGTGGGGCGTAAGCGGGGCGAATGCTGTTAGTTTTTGCCGCGGCAAGAAACATCGGCTCACAAAATTCCCCGTCTTCGCAAACTCAACGCCCGTTACTGTCTAAAATCTGACAAGTTATGGTATAATATTTAAAAGCAGGCGGGAGCCTATTTTGTTGTGTGGAGGAGAGCGTTTGACTAAGAAGCTTCGCAATCGTTTGCTCTTCGTTCTTTTTTTGATTGCCAATGTGGCGGTGTTTGTTTTCATCGCCTTGGGCGACGATCAGATCGATCAGTTTATTCCCTCGTTGCGTAACATCAAACCCATGTGGCTGGCCATTTGTTTGACTTGCTCGTTTTTGTACGTCGTTTTCGACGGACTAATGATCGACGCCGCCATGCGCCCACTGGCCAAAAACCTGTCGCGGTGGTACAACATCAAAATGGGATTGCTGGGCAAGTACTATAACGCTATCACGCCGTTCGCCACGGGCGGCCAGCCCTTCCAAATGTACCACTATCACCGCAAGGGTATCCCGACCGCGATCTCGGCGACGGGGTTGATGCTCAAGTTCATCGTCTTTCAGTTTGTTACGACCTGCATGTGCACGGTGGGACTGATCATCTTTGGCAGCACGCTGTACCAGCAAAGTGCTGTCATTTTTTGGTGCAGCGTCGGCGGGCTTATCATCAACAGTGTCTTGCCGCTGATCGTCATTGGCGCGGCAAAATACTCCAAGCAGCTGCAAGGGTTTATCGGATGGTTTGTGCGGGTTGGTGCCAAGCTTCGTTTGATCAAAAAGACCGAGGACGCCTTTGCCAAGCTCGAGCAAACCCGCGAGCAGCTCGACGCCTCTGTGTGGCTAATCCGCCAGCGCCCCCGCATCATCCTGCCGATGTTTTTTTATGGTGTGGCCGAGCGCGTTTGCCTGCTGTTGGTAACCTATTTCCTCTATCGCGCCTTTGGCCTGCATGGCGACTCGCTGATTAAAATCCTCTTTTTGACTGAAATGCTCAATATTGCGGTGGCCTATTTCCCCACGCCGGGCACGGCAGGGGCGGCAGAAGCGGGATATAACATCGTCTTCAGGCACCTCTTTGGCGGCGCGTCCTCGGTGGCAGTGCTGTTGTGGCGATTGCTGACCTATTACGTCATTCTGGTCGCGGGTTTTCTCTTTGTCATGCTCGATTCCCTGCGGCATAAGCGGGCCATCGAATACGACACCCCTGTCGAAGGCGAAGCCGCCTGACGCTCATGATGAACGCCGTGGCGGCATAGAATCAAGCAGCGGTTATTATTTCATCGCCTTTTCACACGGCTTCAAGCGATATATGGGGCTTTTTGCTTGCTGGGAATGGCGGGATATGGTAAAATGAACCAAATTGTGTGGAGGTGTCTGTCGGGTGAGTAGTCGGGTTCCTCAAATCGTCTACCGTGATCAATCTCTGACACTGTTTCAGAAGAAGCAGTTTCCTGTCGGCTTGATCCAAGAGATATTACGCGCCGCTGAAGGGCATGGCGTCAGTCGCTTTTTTGTGTTTTCGGCCAGGGAAAAGGATTTGCAAGCCCTGGATTGCCAACTGATGACCAAGGCCAACAAGTGGTCGGTCGGAGCTTTGGTGCCGCCGGATTGGTTGTTTGGCCAAAGCGATAAAACCCCCATCCACAAGATGACCCCTCTGATTGGCAACCGTTGCAACATCAGCATCATGCAGGCGGAAAACCTCGAGCCTGCCTTTCACTTCACCTACCCCTCGCTGGACGCTTTTGATCAAGCCATCGAAAAAGCCAGCGATGTCTTTGTCACCATTGACGACTATGCCTCCATGCACATCGGCGGCAAGGGCCCGGCTTTTGTCGCCATCGTCACTGCAGTCTGCCGATTTTACGAGGCGAATCCCCCACAAAAGTTGCAAGAGGACCAGGAACATCATATGGGCGATTCGGCAAAAATCCCCCCTGTGGATGCCGCCGAATCGACTGAGTGCGAGGCAGGCGTAGACGCCAATATGCCTATGCCCACCATTGATTTGCCCCCCCTTGGCGATCCCGTGCCCATCGCCGCCCCACGCAAGAGCTTGAAGGCCTGGTTGACGGGGCTGATCTATGATGACATCGATGATGGTGATGACGACCTGATCGACGATCTGGAAGCCTTTTCTGAGGAAGACCCTGTTGGCCCCGTCCAGGAACAGCCGGTACAAGACGAACCTGGTGCAGAGCTGCCATCTTCGTCCGAGCCTGAGCAAGTTGCCTCGGCGGAGTCTGCGCCCGATGTTGCCGCCGAGCCCCCATTGCCCACCTTTGAGTTCCCCGTCGCACCGGAGCCTGTATATGTGCCCGTGTGGGGGCGCGCCAGGAAAAAGGCCGAGGAGGAACCCGCAGCTCCCGCCGAGCCAAGTGAGCAAGAGCTGCCGCTTGATTCGGCCGCCGATCCATCGGTGCCAATGCAGGATGAATTTGACGACGCGCTCCCTCCTCCCATCAAGGGCAAGAGCTTTTGGCAACGGCTTTCTGGGGTGTTTATGGAAGATGTCCCCGTGGAAGACGATGGCCCTGATGCGCCTACCGCGCCCCCGGCTTTCCCCGTAACCTTGGGCGATGGCGAGCGTGTGGACAAAGGCGAGGCCTCCATCACCCGGCAACCCCGCGAGCAAAACCTGCGCATTGACTCCAGACAAGCCCCCGAGGACGCCGAGCGAATCCAGCGGCGGGAGCGTCGCGAACGCCTGCAACAGCAGATCCGCGAGGCAAGTGACGAGGCGCAAAAAAACCAAATGGATCCCCAACAAATGCAGGCCTTGCTCGACACACTGGCCGCGCGCCCCCGGGCCAAGGACAACAACATCAACGTCGAGGCTGCAATGCAAGAGATGCTTGCCCCCGCCCAAGAGGAGCCCGTGTCAGCCCCCGAGCCTGTTGCCCCAGCACCCAATGTGCCCGATGGGCGCAACCAGACCAGCTATGTCGACCTGGCCCCCGGCGAGAGTTTTTCAGATTACCTCAAGAGACTGCAAGAGAACGCAAAAAAGGAGTAAACGATGTCCGGCCATTCTAAATGGAGTACCATCAAGCGCAAAAAAGGAGCGATTGATTCCGCCCGCGGCAAGATCTTTACCAAAATCGGGCGAGAAATCGCCATCGCCGTTAAAGAGGGCGGGGCAGATCCCAATGCCAACTCCCGCCTGCGCGACAGCATTGCCAAAGCCAAGGCCAACAACATGCCCAACGACACCATCCAGCGCAACATCAAGCGTTTTTCGGGTGCGGATGATGGCGTGCATTACGAGGAAAATACCTATGAAGGTTACGCCGTCGGCGGCATTGCCGTGGTCGTGCGCACCCTGACCGACAACAAAACCCGCACCATCTCCGAGGTGCGCCACGCCTTTGACAAATATGGCAACGGCATCGGGGCCACAGGTAGCGTGCTTTGGATGTTCGAGCGCAAGGGCCTGCTGGTCATCGACCGCGCCGCGACCGACATGGCCGAAGACGACGTGCTCATGGCTGCGCTGGACGCCGGAGCGAGCGATGTCGTGACGCAGGATGATGTGTATGAAGTCTATACCGCACCGGGCGACTTTTCCGCCGTGCGCGAAGGGCTGGAAGGCCAGGGATTCGCTTTCCTGGACGCCGAAATTGGTCTGTATCCCGGCAACACCCTCGAGGCCGAGGGCGAAACAGCAACCAAGCTCGCCACGCTGATCGAAAAGCTGGAAGATCTAGACGACGTGCAGGAGGTCTTCCACAACGGCCTGCTACCCGATGACGAGGAAGAGGAATGACGGCGCGCCTGTTGGCCCTTCGCGTGCGCGAAGCCCAACGCTCGTTGGCCCTTTGCGGCAGCGCACAGCGCGACAAAGCCCTACACGCCATGGCCGATGCCATGATTGCGGCGCAGGACAACATCCTGGTCGCCAACATCAAGGATCTGCACCTGGCCCGTGACAAGAGCGTCGCCGAAACCATGCTCGACCGCCTGGCCCTGGACGCCAAGCGCATTGAAGGAATGGCACAGGGCCTGCGCGATGTCGCGGCACTGGCTGACCCCATTGGCCAAATCGACGGCATGTGGCAACGCCCCAACGGCCTGCGCATCGGCAAAATGCGTGTGCCCATCGGCGTGATCGGCATGATCTATGAAGCGCGGCCCAACGTCACCAGTGACGCAGCTGCACTGTGTATTAAATCCGGCAACGGCGTACTGCTGCGCGGCGGCTCGGAGGCCATCTACAGCAACACCGCCATCGCCACGGCCCTGCGTGAGGGACTGCGCCAAGCGGGCATTGATCCCGACTGCATCCTGCTGATCGAAGACACCTCGCGCGAGGTTGCCCGCGACATGATGGGTCTGACGGGCATCATCGATTTGTTGATTCCCCGCGGCGGTGCCTCGCTGATCAAGACTGTCGTCGAGACCTCCCGCGTGCCCGTGCTGGAGACAGGGACGGGCGTTTGCCATACCTATGTGCACGCCGACGCCGATCTTGACATGGCGCTGGCCATTGCCGTGAACGCCAAGTGCTCGCGGCCCAGCGTCTGCAATTCCATGGAAACCCTGCTGGTCGACAAGGCCCTGCGCGATTGGGTGCCCATGGTCTGCCGCGCAATGGCCGACAAGGGCGTTGTACTGATGGGGTGCCCTGAGGTGTGCGCGGCTTTTCCCGATGCGCAACCGGCCACTGAGGACGCGTGGGATACGGAATACAACGACTTGGTGCTCAATATCCGCCTGGTTAACGGGCTCGAGGGCGCGCTGGTGCACATCCGTGACCACTCGACGCGCCACTCAGAGTGCATCGTCACGCGGGATTATGACACCTCGCGCGCCTTCATCAACCGCGTCGACGCCGCGGCGGTGTATGTCAACGCTTCGACGCGCTTTACTGATGGCGGTGAGTTTGGGTTCGGGGCCGAGATTGGCATCTCCACCCAAAAACTCCACGCCCGCGGCCCCGTGGGGCTGGCAGAGTTGACGACGGTCAAATACCTGGTGCTTGGCGAAGGACAAATTCGCTGAACCTGCAATCGGCATGGCAACCGAATACGGAGGGTACATATGACAAACTTTGAGCGCGAACACCTGCGCGGGTTGGCGCGGCGGACAGCAGAGGCGGCAGCCTTGCCCATTATGGCGCAACGGCGCAAGTGGTGGACGCAGCTCAACGATGGCGTATGTAGCCAACCACTAGTGACTTTTGAATACAATGGCCACTGGGATGACGTTTATCCCAAGTTGGTGTGCGAGACGCCTGCGGCACGGCAGGCGGAATACGAGATGGTCTTTCGCTTGTTTTGTCACGAGTATATCGGCGACGATCGGGTGATTGACGCCCAGGTGCGCATGGCCGCGGGACACTGGTTCCAGTCCTTTGGCCGCGATGTCGCGCGCACTCAGGCCGTAGATGAAAACGGCAAGGAAACCATCGGTTTCGCCGACATTTATCCTGTGCGCGACTTTGCCGATGATTTTGCCGAGTTCACGCCCTCAACTTGGTTTGTCGACGAGGGATTGAAGGCAACCATGGCCAAGGTCGACGAGGTGCGCGAGGCCGTCGGCGACATCATTGACGTCATCCCCGCGCTGCCCGCGCCCAGCTATTATCCCGCTTACGACATCCTGCACCTGTGTGGCATGGAAACCATGCTGTTTGCTCTGGTCGACGAACCCGAGCTTTTCCATCAGTTGATCGGGCGGTTGACCGACGAGAAGATGGCCTTTTTGGATGAGATGGAACAAAAGGGCGGATTGGTGCTCAACAACAACGGCACTTGGGTGGGGCAGGGGACATGCGGCTACACCTCGCAACTGCCTCGCGGCAACGGGCCGATTGCGCTGACCGATCTGTGGGG
>JGI994J12354_10001022_pt1 | contig 28450 bp, 23 predicted proteins | sample IntmicLarv3ML3BL_FD_12354 | JGI IMG/M metagenome (IMG submission 12354) | reverse complement strand
ATGTGTTATTTCGTATGCTGTTCTAACTTTATTTATTCCACCAATCACAGTTTCTAAATCAAAAAAATCAGCTCTTGTAGAAAATCAAGTTGCATAATATTCTGCTGGATAATAAATTTTAAATCAAGCAACACGATATGCCATTAAAACATATGCTGTTGCATGCGCCTTTGGAAACATGTACTTTATTTTAAAACAAGAATTGATATATCAATCTGGGATATTATGTTGACGCATAATTTCAATTCACTCTTTTGTAAGTCCATTTCCCTTTCTTACGCTTTCCATAATGTTAAAACTTATTGAAGGATCAATGTTATTTTTCATTAAATACACCATAATATCATCACGACAACCTATTACTGAAGAAATTGTTGCAGTGTTTTCTTTAATTAAATTTTGTGCATTTCCAACATATACATCAGTTCCATGACTCAATCCTGAAACTTGAACTAAATCTGCAAATGTTTTTGGTTTAATTTCTTTTAACATGTTTCTAACAAAAGGTGTGCCAAATTCTGGTAATCCAATAGCTCCAGTTGTTTCTCCTAAAATTTGATCTGGTGTTAAATTTAAACTATCTAAATTAGAGAATAGAGCATATACTTTTTTATCATTAACTGGAATTTTTTTAGGATTAACATCAGTTAAGTCTTGTAACATTCTTAGAGCGGTTGGATCAAGATGTCCTAAGATATCCATTTTTAATAAATTATCATGAATTGAGTGAAAGTCAAAGTGAGTTGTTAGTCATGAACTTGAATTATCATCTGCTGGATAATTTACAGGAGTAAAATCTTCAATTTCATATCCCTTTGGGAGAATAATAATTCCTCCTGGGTGTTGGCCTGCCGTTCTTTTAACGCCAGTTGCTAAATTTGCCAATCTTGTTAATTCTGCTTTTCTAATATGTTCAATGTTATTATTTTCAAAATAATTTCTAGCAAAACTAAAAGCTGTTTTATCAGCAACGGTTGAAATTGTTCCAGCTCGAAAAACATTATATTCACCAAACATTTCTTTTGTTAAATTATGAGCAACTGCTTGATATTCTCCTGAAAAATTTAAATCAATATCTGGAATTTTATCACCATCAAATCCTAAGAATGTTTCAAAAGGAATGTCATGCCCATCACCAATTAATAGATTTTCGCATTGAGGACATTTTTTTTCTGGTAAATCAAAACCGCATTTGACATCAATTGGTGTATTAAAATCTGAAAATTTACACTCAACACATCTATAATGAGTTTTTAATGGGTTTACTTCTGTAATTTTTGCTGTTGTTGCAACAAAAGAAGAACCGATTGAACCTCGACTACCAACTAAATATCCATCTTCATGACTTTTTTTTACTAGTAAATGTGATATTCAATAAATAACTGCAAAATCATGTTTGATGATTGCTTTTAATTCTTTTTCTAAACGCAAAACAACAATTTCTGGTAATTCTTCGCCATACATTTCTTTGGCGTTTTTATAACATTCTTCTCGTAATAAAACATCTGCGTTATCAATTTTTGGTGGATACAATCCTTCTTTTACAGGTTTAATGTCGTGTTCTACTAAATCTGCTATTAAGTTTGGATTTTTAATAACTATTTCATAAATTAATTGTTCATCCTCTAATCACGCAAATTCTGCTAACATTTCTTTTGTGGTTCTTAAATGTTGATCTGGGTTGTCTTTTACTCTTTTTTTAAAATCATACAAAGGATGATATACTCCACCCAATCCTTTTGTATCTATATAAATATCTCTAATTAATTTTGAGTCAGGTTCAATGTAATGAGCATCACTAGTTGCAACAACCATAACATTTTCTTGTTTTGCAACTTCTATTATTTTTTTAATATATTCTTGAATTTGTGCTTGTGATAGTTCTTGTGTATGTACAAGTTTTTTATAAACAGAAAGTGGTTGAATTTCTACATAATCTAATTTTTTAATTGATTCAGTTAGCATTTCAAACGTTCCTGATCTAATGTGTTCAAAAACTTCTCCATTTAAACATCCACTTCCTATTAAAAGGTTTTTGTTTTTGTTTAATTCTAATAAATTATTTTTAAATATTTTTGGAGAATTTATAAAATTTTTAGTATGCGCATATGAGATTAACTTATATAAATCTTTAATTCCATTTTGATTTTTAACCAAAACTTGTAAATGATACCCTCTCATTCTTTTGAAATTTTGATCATTTAATTTATCCTCTAATTTAAATTTTTCTCAATCAGAATCAATATCAATTTGTTGTGTTTTTCTTGCTTCATTTCATAATCGTTCATAAACATTTGTTAAAACTTCTGTATCATAGTCGGCCCTGTGGGCATTTTTTTCATCATAATAAATTCCTAAATATTTTGCAACTGTTCCTAAACGATGATTTTTCAATTTAGGAAATATTGCTCTTGAAATGGTTAATGTGTCAATAACTGTATTTGTTAATTCTCCATATCCTAATTTTTTTGAAACTATATTTAAGAAATTTATATCAAAACTAGCATTATGGGCTATTAAAATTCCATCAGAAATTAAATCATAAATATTTTTAAATTCTTCTTCAATTGGTTTTTTATCTTCTAACATATCATTTGTTATATTTGTTAAGTCTGTTGTAAAACTTGAAATTGGTTTAGTAGGTTTTATTAAAATATCTATTTTTTCTGAAATTTGTTTTTCATAATCAAAAATATAAGCTCCAAATTCTATAATTTCATCATACTCTGGAGAAAGTCCTGTTGTCTCTAAGTCAAAAACTACAAATTTTGAAGATTTTAGTTTATTACCTTTTGGATTTTTTACAAATCAATAATCATCATTTAAAATTACTATTTCACTTCCATAAATTAATTTTAATTTTTCATCATCATTTGCATTTTTATTTACTTTAGAAATTGCAGCATATGCATCAGGAAATGATTGTACATTTAAGTGATCTGTTAAAGCGATTGCTTTTCACCCTCATTTTTTAGCAGCATTTATATATTCACTAACATCACTAACTCCATCCATAACACTCATTTTTGTGTGGGTGTGTAATTCTACTCGCTTGTTTAACTCATTGTCTTTTCTTAAATTATTTTTTTGAGTAATCTTTTGAAATTTGTTAATATAAAAAATATGATCTTTATCGAAATTTGAATATGTAAAACTTCCATTAAGAGAAACTCAATCATTTTCAGAAATTTTTTGATCCATATTTTCAAGGAAAAAAGATTTGTTTTCACTATTAATTTCATCAAATAAAGAAATCTCATTACCTCTTTGAAAATAAACACATCTAATTGAAGATGATCCATCAGAAATTATTAAATTATAAATATTACGCTGAGTTTTAGATTTTCTAATATTTTTTTCAATGATTTTGCCATGAACAGTAACATTAACAGCATCTTCTTCTAAATCTAAAATTGATTCATAATCTGGTTTTGATAAGTCAATTTTATTTTTAAACGTTTGTTTTGCTGGTGAATGTTGAGCAATACTTTGAGGTTTGTTTTGAATTAATGCTTCTTGTTGTACTTGTTTATATAATTCTTCTTCTACTGTTTTTAATAAGTTTTCTCTTTTGTCATCAGAAATAATAATTTCTATATCAATATTTTGAAAGCCATATTTTTTAAGTTTTTCTTTATAGTACTCTTGCTCGTTTATCAATAAATTTTTTTCTGTTTCTGTACTAACTACAAAACTAATTAACTTTTTGTCTGAATCATACAAAACATTATCACATGATAAAAATGCAATTGTTGGTGATTTATTTTGAGCTTTATTGTTTTTTACATATTCAATGTGTTGTCAAATTAATTGATGATTATAAATTTTATTTTCAATAACTAAATTTAACTTTATTTTAACAGGTTGTGTTTCGCTTGTTAAATCCATCTCTAATTTTTGTAAAATATTTATAGGTAAAAAATCAGAAAGCTTTATAAAAGCTCTGATTTCTTTTTTGCTAATTGAGGCGGTAATCTCTACTAACTCTGCATTATTAAAATATAGTTGTTTTTCTTCTTCTGTAAAAAAAACATTCATTTTTTCTAAAAAAATAATTAATCTTTCATTCATAACTAACACCTCTTTAAAAACTTATCGTAAAAAATCTATTATTGTTATCCCTATAAATAGTGATAAAAATAAAATTGCTCCAATTGAATAAACAATGATTTTATATTTTGTTGGTAGATCACGTCTAATGATTATTTCAATAAGAATTTCTATGAATTTATATCCATCTAATGGAGGAAGAAAAATCATATTTAAAATAAATAAATTAGCACTCAACATTCCAACATATAAAAAAAATTGTTGTGCGTCATTAAATACACTTGCTGTTTGTCCAGCAATTCCTACAGGTCCTGCCAGATTAGAAAATTGTCCTGTAAAAATCATACCAAATGAGCGTAAAAAAGAAAGAGATTGTCTAAATGTTTCTATTCATCCATGACCATACGCAACGGTTGAATTTTTAAAAAAACGTGTCGGTGCTGAAATACCAATTCTGTCTCCTAAAGTAAAATATATTGGATTTGAAAAGTTTGTTCATTCTGCATTCTCTCAATCACTCAATCCAGTAAATTTATTAGCTATTTTATAAGCAAACGCAATGGTTAAGTCATTAATATTAAAATCATCATTATTTGTTTGTAAAAAATTTATTACAACTGGAATACTTTGGTTAAAAGTTGTTGCCGTTGTTAAAAAATCAGCAGCAGTTGGTGCAGCAATTTCATTAATTACAAATTGTTGAGATAATGGATCATCACCATCAATATTATTAAAGACTATTTCATGTCCATCATTTATTTTTCATCCTCAAATAATATAAATTTCATCACTATTTATTCCACTATTTGAATCATCTAATAACTGCCAAGCTATTAGATCTTTATCAAAATTTGCACCAACTCAATTTGCAGCATTTGGTTTACTTTGTGTAATTGCAAATGTTAAAGTGAAAATAATTAACGCTAAAAATAAATTCATTAAAGGACCAAAAATAATAAAAATTAATTTTTTTCATCGCTTAATATAATCCATTTTTCTTTCATCTGGTACTGCTTCATCATCTCTTCCCAATGGAGGGTCTGCTTTTGTAGTTGCAATTGAACAATAACCTCCGAACGGAAATAACCGCATAGAAAATCATGTCTCTTTTCCTTTGATAGAGAATAAACGTGGGCCAAAACCAATTGAAAACTCATAAACATATGCTTTACATAATTTTGCAATAATAAAATGGCCAAGTTCATGAATAACGATTAATGATAAAAATAATAAAATACCTACTAAAAAACCTGCTATCAATATAAACGACTCTTGCATTTTATACTACTCCTTTTATTTTATGTAAAGTTTTTTTACGAATATCTTGATCAAATTCATAAATTTCATTATATGTAGAAAGTTTTTCATTTTTAACTGTTTTAAAAATTTCATAAACTATTTTTGTTATTGAAAAAAAAGTTATTTCTTTTTCTAAAAAAGCTGCGACACAAATTTCATTTGCAGCGTTCATAGCTATTGATTTTGTATTATATTCATTCAAACACTCCATAGCCATTGCTACGGGCAAAAATCTTTTTTGGTCAATTTCTTGTAAATCTAATGATATTAGATTTTTAAAATTAAGTTGTTTTTGATTTTTTAAAGGAACTCTTTTTGGATATGTTAAAAAATAATTTATAACTTGGTGCATATCTGGAACTGAAAGTTGTGCTTTAATAGCGTTATCTTCAAATAAAACCATTGAATGGATTATTGATTGCGAGTGGATTAATGTTTTTATTTTATTAGTTTTGAATAAATGAAACGCTTCTATAATTTCAAAAGCTTTGTTAAACATAGTGGCACTATCAATTGTAATTTTTTGCCCCATATTTCAAGTTGGATGTCTTAAAGCATCATTTAAAGTAACATTTTTTGTTTCATTTAAACTAAAGTCTTTAAATGGACCCCCTGATGCTGTTATATAAATTTCTTTAATATTATTATTTTTCTCCAAACATTGTCATATAGCACAGTGTTCTGAGTCAATTGGATAGATTTTAGTTTTATATTCACTTTGTAAATCATTAATTAAATTACCACCAACAACAAATGATTCTTTATTTGCATTTAAAAGTAATTTTTTTTGTTGTAAAGCTTTAATAGTTACTTTAAAACCAATAAAACCAGATAATGCATTAATAACACAATTTGTATCAACATCAAATAATTTACAAATATCATCATTGACAAACAAAATATGAGGATATTTTATTTGTCAATATTTTTTTATATTAATTGCATAAACAATTTTTACAAATTTAAAATTATTTAAAATTTCTTCTACTAAATAATCTTTTAAACCAACACTAAAAGCTACTAATGTATATGATGAATTATGCTTGATGATTTCTAATACTTTTTGTCCAATATTTCCAGACGCTCCAAATAATATTATCTTTTTCATAGAAACTCACCACTTTTTAAAACATTAAAATCACAATTATTATAAATAGAAATGCTCAAGCTAATGTTATAGAGTCTAATCTATCTAAAACACCACCATGTCCTGGAATTATTTTAGAAAAATCTTTAATGTTAAGCGTTCTTTTCACTCATGAATATAATAAGTCACCTAGAATACCAATTACTGGGAAAATAAAACTAAACAAAATGTATAGCAATATTGGATAACCTATCCCCGAAGTAATTGTTAACTGATAGATAAAATGTGAAAAAGGAGCAAAATCTCTTGCAAAAAAATAAAACATTAATGAGTAGATTACTCCAACGAAAAAAGCAAGACTTCATCCAAAAGCAGTACCTTCTCAAGTTTTTTTTGGACTAATTTTTGGAGCAAGTTTAGTTTTACCTCATATTGTTCCCCCAATGTATGCAAAAGAATCCACAAAAACAATCATCATTCAAATTCAAATAATAGTGTTAAACGAAATTGCAGTTTGTGTTCCAGTTGAAGTGGTAATTAATGATAAACTTGCTATTGTAAAACCTTTATACGCAATGATTAAAATTAATGCCATTAAAAAATTAATTCCGCCTTTAACAAAACCTATTTTTTTATCAGTTATTGCTAATAATAAATAAATTATAAAAATTATAAAAATTATTATAGAAAAAATTCATGGTTGAGCTCATCGATAAAGATTAGTTCATTCTTGAGAATAAAAATCAAACGAGTACATACTAGAAGATATTGGATACATAAAAGCAAAAATTACTAAAAAAATTGTAATCATTTGTTGTCACCATTTTTTATAACCTGTTGCTCTATTCATTTCAAAAGTAGAAGAAACTATTAAAAAGATACTACAAATAAATGAAGCATAAGCAGCAATTTCGATATAATTTAAATCTTGTCTGTAAGTATAAAGTGCACCACTTACGACATATGCAAACAATAAAAATAAAAGAACAAACGTTGAAAATAAACGAATTTTAAAATTTTGTTTAGTTTCTTTTGATTTAAAAGGATTTGTTACTTTTGGTTCATTTAATTGTTTTTCTTCTAACGTTTTTTCTTTCATTTTGCACCTCTATTTTTCCAAACTTTCTATCACGTAGATAAAAACTATTTATTGCATCTTCAAAATCCTTTTCATTGAAATCTGGTCAATAAACTTTTGTAAAATACATTTCTGCATAACTTAATTGCAACAACATAAAATTACTTAATCTTTGTTCTCCTCCAGTTCTAATTAAAAAATCAATTTTTGGAGACAAATTCGTATATAGTTTATTATATATTGTTTCTATGTTCATTTCATCTAAAGTCAGTTTTTTTGTAAACAAATCCTTACCTATCTGTCTAACCGCATGTTCTAACTCTTGGTCACTTCCATAATCAAATGCTATATTTACAATGATTTTGGTTTGATCTTTTGTTTCATTTTCAATGTTTTCTAAAGTTTTTTTTGTATGATTTGGAACTACAGATCTTCGTCCAACTCACCTAATACAAATACCTTCTTCAATATATTTATTAATTTGTTTTTTATTAAAAATTTTTTCAGGAATTTTCATTAAAAAAGTCACTTCTTTTTTGGGTCTACTTCAATTTTCTGTTGAAAAACAAAATAAAGTAACATAAGAAATATTTAATTTTTTAGCTCGCAAAATTACATCAAAAATTTTGTCCATACCTTGTTTATGACCAAAGGAACGATCTTTTTGTTGGTTTGCAGCTCATCGACCATTACCATCCAGAATAATTGCTAAATGATTTAATTGTTTCATATAGTTATTTTACAACTTGTAAATCACGTAATGGAGTTGTTAAAAATTCATACCCGTCTTTTGTGACTAAAATATCGTCTTCTATTCTTACTCCACCCAGATTTGGGATGTAAATTCCTGGTTCAACTGTAACACACATTCCTGGTTCTAGAATTTTATCACCATTAGCACTATTATATGGTTCTTCATGGATTTCAATTCCTAAACCGTGTCCTGTTCCGTGGGTAAAATATTGTCCATATCCCTTTGAATTAATATAATCAAAACAAATCTTATGGATCGCCTTTCCAGTTATTCCGGGTTTAATAGCTTCAATTCCTTTTTGCTGAGCTTGATAAACAATTTCATAAATTTCTTTTAATTGTTCATTATTATCACCTAATGCAAAAGTTCTTGTTTGATCTGATGCATACCCATTATAATAACAACCCGTATCTAATGTTATAAATTCGCCTTTATTAATAATTTTTGATGAAGGAACAGCGTGCGGCATACTTCCGTTCACGCCACTAGCAACAATTGTATTAAAACTTAATCTTTCTGCTCCGTTTTTTAAAAAACTATTATTAACAAAATGTGCTATTTGGATTTCATTCATCCCAGGTTTTATAAAATCTAAAACTTCTAAAAAAACTTGATGTGTAATATCACAAGCTTTTTTAATTTGTTTAATTTCTCATTCATCTTTAATCATTCGAATTGAATCAAAGTTATGTGCAATTATTTCTGTATCTAATTTATTTTTAAGAATTTGTGCTTGGTTAACAACAACTCAATCTGCTTCAAAAAGTAATTTTTTAATTTTATGGTGGCCTAACTTTTCATTAATTAGTTCAAATATTGACCCAAAACTTATAATTTCATCAATGTTTGTTAATAATGAATTGTTTTTTGCAGCGGTAATATATCTACCATCAACAAATAAATATGATTTTTGTTTGGTGTATAAAATATATCCTAAACTTGAATAAAATCGAGAAAATCAATAACGATTTTGTGATGAATACAATAAAATACCATCCACATGTAAATCATCTATAATTTTATTTAAAATTTCTTTTTTCATGCTTTTCTCCTTTGAATTTAAAAATATTTAAAAAATAAGGTTATTCAAAAAGTAAGACGCTTTTTTACCTTATTTTTTTTGTTTATGAATTTGATGTGCATTACATCTAAAACAGTGTTTTTTAACTTCTATTTTTTCTTTTTTCTTATCATTCTTTGTAATATAATTTTCTTCTTTGCAAATTGTGCAACGCAAAATAATTCCTTCTCGCATAATTAATTTATATCCTCCTTTTTGCTAGACACCAACAAAGTTATCATACCAAAAAAAATACTTTTTTTATATTAAATAATATAAAAAAAGTATATAATAACATTGTTTTAAAGGTGTGTGTTATTATGAGAAAAATACTTAGTTTACTTACTGTGACAAGTGTGATTACTTCAACAACAGTAAATGTAGTATCTTGTGGACAAAATGCTAATTGAAGAGAATTTAATAATTGAATTAATAATGAAGAAACTTTCTTATTATATATCGGCGCAGAGAATTGTGATTTTTGCAACCATTTTGAGGATGCTTTAGCTGAAACTGGAAATTTAGTTCAAATATTGATTGACGAACTTGTGAAAAGATATGAAGCACTACTAATAACAAATAATAAACTTGATGAATTAACAGGATTTGGTCAAAATATCACTTGACCAGCTTTAACAAACCTACGAAAATTTGTTATAGAAGATTTGGCAGATAATTTTAATGAACGATGAAGTGAAAACATCTTAAATTGAGTAAGAGATCGCTTGCGCGATATTTATTTTGCAGTTACTTTTGCACCATCAGTTGAGCAAGAACAAAATGCAATAGCTCAATGAAATATAACCAATGAATTAGTAGGTAACTTTTTAGAAACTACTAGAGGAACTCCATATTTTATTTTAATTAGAAACGGACAACTAGCTGGATTAAGTACAGGGTTTAGTCGTAGTGATAACTTAAACCATAACTCAGATATTAGAAAATGATTTTCAACATTCAGTGATTTTTTTATGGCAGAAGATTTACGAAGAATTCTAGTAGATATGATTAATAATCCGTCAAACGAAACAAGTACAAACAGTCTTGCTTATAATCTTGATGATGATTATATAAATTCTTTAATATTCAATGATTAATGCTTTAAAAAATAAATATCTAAACATAATAAAATATTAATTATGTAACCTAAAAAGAACAGAAATTAATCATCTAATTTCTGTTCTTTTTATATAAAATAAATATTATTAAAGTTTTATTTCACTTTTCCTAGTAAATAAAAAATTTTGAATTTCATCACTATAATCTACATTGCTAGTCCCTAGCATTTGTCCGCCAATATAAAACGCAAAATAGTCTAATGTTAATTGATAAGCAAGTCGTCTTAATGAACCTAAGCCTGCTACTTGTGATAAGTTAAATCCATCATTATCATTAATAGAAATTTTTGCAAATCTTAAATAAGTTTCTTGATCTGTTCCTAAATAGTGCTCAAAAGAATTTGTTTGACCAATTTGGTTATTTATTAATGATTTAATAACATTTGTTCAGTGTGATTCATCAAAAAAATTAAATTTATTTTTAAAAACTGAGATATCTGAATTTGAGTTGTTATTCCCAGAATCAATACTACTTACATCATATAAAACATCATTATAAAAATTATAGTTTTTATTATCAATTTCTATAGTATTTGTATTAAAACCACCAAATAGTGATTGTGCTCCTTCTTGATATTGATTTACATCAATTGAATAATAATACTGAATGGTCGCTAATGCTCTTCTGATGTTTTCTGCATAAGCTTCAGATGTTTTATCATCAATTCTATTATCTGAATCTTCAACTGTTAAAACCAAAGGCATTGTAATTGGTGGTAATTGCACACTAACAGAATCATCAATATACAATACAAGATTTGTCAAGTTTGCATAACCATATTTTATAATAGCATTAACTTCATTTTTAAAGCCTTGATGATTGTTAATAAATGAACTAACTTCATTAGCAAAAGATTGATTTAAAGACAAATTAAACCTATTAATATAATTCTCAATGATATGATTTTGCGCTATTGTGGCTGTTTCATCATCTCAACTAGCATCATATTCTCCCATATCAACTCCTCAAACTAAATTAACCGCTTGAAAGAAACCAGAATCAGAGTAATTTGTTTCAAGTCATTCTTTTGTATATTCTCTTGAAGGAATATCTCATTGATCAACAGAAATTTGGTTGTTTTTAAAAAATTCATTCTCTCACACTAAGGAATTGTTTTCAATTATATTTTTATCTTCTGTTTCAGTTTTATTAATCTTTAATTCTAAATTTTCATCTGTAAATATTTCTTTAAAAATTTCATCTATGAAAATAGAATTTAAGTCAATATCACCTTCACCTTCTAATATTCTTGCAAGATTTAGTGAAATATTATCTTCATCAGTCGCTTTATCATAGACTCCTTCTGAATGAAATGTTAAAACATCTAAAATATCTTCTCTATTTAATAAATTTACAATTTTGGTTAAATATGAATTTATCGCTTCTCCGATTTTTACATTATTTGTAATAACAGTAGTTATATTTTTTCTTATATTATATTTAATCAAATCATTTGATGAGAAACTAATTTCTGTAGAAAAATCAACAGAAATATTTCCTATAAAATCATACTCTTTTTCTTTTGTATGAATTTCAGATCAATTCACATAGACAGTTGCATCATCTTTACCACCTATTAAACCAAAACCATTTTCTGTATGCAAAGTAATATCTACAAGAATATCTCCATTAAATTCAGAAGCTATTTTTTTATATTTATCTTGAGCTATGCTATCTTTTAGTAATGATTGTATATTTTCTAATTCAACAATCTTATAAATATCATCTTTTAAATTATTTACAAGTTCATCAGATATTAAACCTGATGCGAGAATATCTTGATCATACGCCACTTCTTTAAGTGTCTTTTCATTTAAAAATTTAAACTCTTCTTCAATTGATGAATTAATAACTAGATTTTGATTAATCATCAAAGAGATATGATCATTAACTTTAGATTGTAACTCTTGATTTAATTCATCTCTTAATTCATCAAGTTTTTGATCATTATCTTCATCTGAAGCATCTTTACATGCAGTAGTTGAAATACTTGCAGAAGATGTTAATGAAAAAACTGATATTAGTGACAATAATTTCTTCATATTATAATTATCTCATATTCATATAATTTGTTTTTTTACAAATTATCACCTTTATGATATATTCACAAGAAAAATAGTCAAGATAAAATAATATTTAAAAAATATAAGAAATAATTTTTCATAAAAAATACCGCACAAGTTTGATAAATTTTAATTAGGTTTTTATATTTTCTAAAAATTTTAAATAAAATATCTTTTTTATTAAATATGATATTATTATTATTATTATTTATTTTAATAAATAATAATATGAAGGGAGAATTTTATGAAAAAATTATTAAGTTTATTAACTATTATTAGTATCACGACACAACAGCAGGTTCATCTGTTACTGCTTGCTTTTATTTCAAAACATTTAATGAAAGTAGTAATATAAATTTATCAACTAAGTTGATAAATACTTTTCTGGCCATTGATGTCAAGGATTTAATCACAAATAGTGATGATTTAATCCTTCAATCAGTGGAAAAATTAAATCCTAACTTAAACAGATTATACTTTAAAAATTAATGATAAGACATTAAATACCGCATTAATTTCAGTAAATAATTTTGCAGGTGAAGTTGAAGTTACTTTCAATGCTTTGATAGAAGAAAATTTACATTTAGGTGAATTAAAAAGCGATCTTAAAGTTATTGATAAAATAAATGAAATAGTGTCTAATGCTGATGATTTTGAATTAATTGCAGTTGAATCAAGAAGAAAAACTGATTGAAATTATGATAATAAAAGCATTAATAGAACAGCTGTTGTCACATCAACACAATTAGCTAGATCTATTAATACAAATCTTAATATTACTGGAATAAATTTTTCTTTACAAACACCTGCCAACAATATCTGCTTCACTTCAAATAGATGATGCTGCAATTATTATCGCTGGAGGAACGGGTTCTAATTCATATTTAATGAGAGTAGTTGGAGATAAGAGTAACATAAGAACAAATATTTTAGTTAATAATTTTGCTCCGACATTTATAGTCTCAATAACACAACTTCAAGATGGCACAATCCTTGTTGAATGGAGGTAGTGGTAGTGATTCATTTTTGATTAATGTTAATTTAAAAGAAAAACAATTGACACTAGAACAATTGTAGAAGGTTTTACAAATTCAACAGTAGTTTCTATTATCCAATTAGATAATGGAACAATTTTGATAGTTGGTAAATTTAATCAAGATAAAGAATTTCCAACCATTTTAATAGTTATTTAAAAATATTACGATATATAAAGTTATTGTTAAAATAAAAAATTATTTAATTTTTTTTAAGATTTCATCAATTTTATTTGCATTATCTAAAGATTTATCATACTCAAAATTTAATTCTGGAACATTTTTAATATCAATTCTACTAGCTAATAACATTCTAATTTCTTTTAAATTATCTTTTATTTCTGCAACAACATCTGCTAAGTTAGCTTTGATATTTAATATTGAATAAAAAATTCTTGCTTGACTCATATCATTTGTCAATCTAACTTCTCTAATTGTTAAACTCTTAATATATTCACTATCTAGAAATTCTCTTTGCAATATAAGATTTAATTCTCTCAAAATTGTTGATTGCATTCTTTCGACTTTAATTTCATTTGGCATAACCTATCACCTAAGTTCCATTCTATAAATTTATTTTATCATTTAATAATCATATAAATTTAAAATAATTTTTAAAAAAACTATCTATATCTTTAATTTTATAGTTAATATTTTTTATTTAACCTCTTCAAGAGTAAATGCTTCAATAACGTCTCCAACTTTAATGTCATTAAAAGACTTAATAACAATTCCGCATTCTTGACCTTCTCTCGCCTCTTTAATATCATCTTTTTGGTTTTTTAATGATAATATTTCTCCAGTATATATAACAATGCCTTCTCTTAAAATATATACTTTTGTATTTTTTAAGATTTTTCCCATCACAACTCTGCATCCAGCAATTGTTCCGACTTGAGAGTGTTTAAATAATGCTCTGACTTCAGCATCACCTAAAATCACTTCTTTTAAGTTTGGTTCTAACATTCCTGTTGCAGCTTCTGCAATTTCTTCAATTAATTTATAGATAATGTTGTGTAATCTAACATCAATACCCTCTTCTTCTGCTTTTTGTCTAACCTGAGTATTAGGACGAATATTAAATCCATAAACTATAGCCTCACTGGCTAAAGCTAATGTAATATCACTAATTGAAATAGAGCCAACCGTTGCTCGAATAACATTAATTTTTACACCTTCAATATTTATTTTTAATATTGAGTTTCTAACAGCTTCAACTGATCCTTGAGTATCTGCTTTTAAGATAATATTTATTGATTTTAGTTCCCCAATTTCAATTTGGTTTTTTATTGAATCAAGTGTGAAAGTTTGGTTTTTTTGCTTCGTTTCTTTAGTTTGTTTTTCTAATTGCGCCTTAGCAATATCTTTTGCGATTTTTTCTTCTGCAACAACCATAAATTTATCACCAGCTCTTGGAACTTCATCAAGACCACTAATAACTGCCGGTTGTCCTGGTATCACTTTATTTATTTTAACTTTATTTTCGTTTTCAATATTTTTTATAACTCCTGAAGTTCCACCAGCAACAATAATATCTCTTATATTTAAAGTTCCTTGTTGAACTAAAACTGTTGCAATTGCACCTTTGGATTTATCAAGATGAGCTTCAATAACAGTTCCTCTTGCGAATTTATTTGGATTTGCTTTTAAATCTTTAAGTTCTGCTATTAGTAATAATGTTTCTAATAAAGAATCTAACCCAATTTTTGATTTTGCACTACCTTCAATAAAAGGTACATCACCACCAAATTCTTCTGCAACAATACCAAAATTCATTAATTCCATTTTTACTTTATTTGCGTCTGAATGTGGTTTATCAATCTTATTAACAAAAACAACGATTGGAACATTTGCGGCTTTAGCATGGTCAATAGCTTCTTCTGTTTGTGGTTTTACTCCATCATCTGCTGCCACAACTAAAATTACAATGTCTGTAACTTCACTTCCTCTAGCTCTCATTTCTGTAAAAGCTTCATGACCTGGAGTATCTATGAAAGTGATTTTATTATTATTTAAAATTACTTGATAAGCACCGATGTGTTGGGTTATACCACCAAATTCTTCACCAATAACATTCGTATTACGCATTGAATCAAGCAAAGTTGTTTTTCCGTGATCAACATGACCCATAATAGTTACTACAGGAGGTTTTAGTTCTAAATCTTCTAGTTTATCTTTTTCAGCAAATGTTTCAAAAATATTTTCTTTTGTAATAGCTATCTCTTTTTTAAAGTCATAACCAAATTCAATACACAATTCACCCATTTGTTCTTCAGATAATAATTGATTTTGTGTAACCATACTACCATTAGTAAAAAATCATTTTACTATTTCTGCGGGACTTTTATTTATTTTGATTGCAAAATCTGCAATTGAAAGAGGTTCAGTAAAAACAAAAACGCCATCAATTAATCCAGTTTGTGTTGTTTCTTTTAACTTATTTTTTAAATTAGCGGTGTGTGCTTTTGATTTATTTTTGGCTTGTTGTTTTGCATTGGTTGTTTTTTTTGTTTTTTTGTTCTCTGCCATATTATATATCTCCTTCGCTAATTTTATTATTGATTAATTTATAAAAATTAAAATCTTCTATGCCTACAGCTTTTATATTTTTTTTACCAATTGCTTGGTTTAATTGGTACGTATCAAATAAACCGTTATAAATTAATACATTATGAAATTTACAGTTATCATTTATTTTTTTTAATTGTGAAATTCCCATGTCACTAACTGTTAAAACAATTTTTATTTTATTTTTCTTAATTTTTTCAAATAATTTCTCACCAAATATAAGTTTTTTTGCAGAAGATACCATACCTAATGTAGTTAAAAGTTTATTAATTTCAGTTGTCATTAATTTCTTTAATTAACTGATTATATATTTCTTCTGCTACTTTTGTTTTAAAATTTCGATCTAAAGCGTGTGTTTTTTTGATTTTGTCTACAGCTTCTAGAAATGGCTTTATATAAACGCCTCTACCGTCAGCTTTTTTTGATTGATCTATAAATATTTTTCCTATTTTATTTTTAACAATTCTTATCATTTCTGTTTTTGGGTACATTTTATTAGAAGCGACATCTTTTCTTAAAAATTTTTGTGTTTTTATAGAATCACTCACTAGTTTTCATAATATGAATCATAATCTTCTAAAATTTCAGAAGTTAAATCTTCATTTCCTTCATTAGATAAATCTTCAAATGCATCAGCATATGACTGAATTTCATCAATTGATGTTTCGTCAACAAATTGTGATTCATCAATTTCATCATAAACATTTTCTTTTGGCTTTTCTGTTTGAATATTTTTTTCTTTTTGTGGATTTGACTTTTGTTTTCTTAAAATTATATTACTTATAAACTCTGGACTTTCTAACTCTTCTTGTGAAATATTTCCGTTTCATAAATTAGTAATATTTTTTTCATCGGCATCTTCTAAAGAAACAATATTTATTTTAGTATTAACTAAATTAGCAACAAGTCGTGCTGCTGATCCTTTTTTCCCAATTGCAAGTGATAATTGTTCTGAGGGAACAATCACAAAACATTCATTTGTTTCTTCATCAAGCGTAATACTAATTACTTTAACAGGTGCTAACGCATTAATTATAAATGTTTTTTTATCTTCATTCCATAAAACTATATCTATTTTTTCACCTTTAAGTTCTTTTGTCACTTCTTTAATTCTACTTCCATTAGATCCAACACAAGCGCCAATTGGGTCAATATTTTCATCATAAGAAAAGGCAGCTATTTTTGATCGTTTCCCTGGATCTCTAGAAACGGATTTAATTTCTACAATTCCTTCACGAATTTCTGGAACATGAATTTCTATAAGCTTTGATAAAAACTCTGGATGGATTCGAGAAATTTGTACTTGTGAATGTTTATTGTCTTTTACAACATCTTCAACATAAAAACAAATTCTGTCACCCTCTTCAAATGTTTCTCCTGGAATTAATTTTTTATCTCAAATTGGTATAATTGAACCATTTACATCAATTAAATAATTTGTTTCTGTAATATCTTTTACAATTCCAGCATCAACTTGACGGTTTTTGTTCAAGAATTCTTCATAAATTTTTAATTTTTCTCCTTCGCGAATTTTTTGCTTAATAATTTGCCCAACTTGCATAACAGCTAATTTTGAAAAATCAGTCGTAAAAGGAACTAATTCATAAACTTTATCTGAGATTGCGGTATTTTCCCCGTATTTTTTTCGCGCTTCTTCTAAAGTTATATCTAATCATTCATCTTCAATACTTTCTACAACTGTTAGTTCCTTATATACTGAAATTTGTCCAGTTTGTTCATCTATATCAACTCTGACAATGGCTTCAGGGTCAAAATATTTTTCGAATGTTTTTTGAAAACCTTCTCTTATTCCGTCAAAAATAATATCTTTATCTATTTTTTTTTCTTCAATTATGTCATAAATAGCATTTAATAACTGGGCTCCATCAATCATGTATTTCTCTCCTTAATTTATTTAACTTTCGTTTAATCTAATAATCAAATATAAAAGAAGACTTAAGTCTTCTTTTCCTTTACAAAACTCAACATATTCATTATACAATAAATTAACTTATTGTAAATATTTACTGGTTTTTTATTTAACAAGTTCTTCTAAGATTGTTGACTGAAAACCATGTAATAAAGCATCTTTATGCGTTTCTTCAACACAGTATTGTTTCACTAAACCACATATTTCAATTTTGTTTACATTTTTTTGTTTTAATCAAGTTTCTAGAGGTAAAACTCCTATAATTTGTTGATTAAAAGCAGAGTAGCTATCTCTATCTTGATAAACTGCTTTTTTGACGATTAAATCAGCTAGTTTTTCATCAATTAAAAGTTGTGCTCCTTTTGTGTTTTGAATACAATGTGGTGGTCATTGTTTGAAAGAACAATGATCTTTCGGATGTCAATCCATTGTCATTACCACTAAATCTCCTTTAGTTTTGTATTCTTCAATTTTTTTTAAAATTCCTTCTCTTAACATTTCTCCATCAGGTCAGTATAAACTTCCATTCGGATTTGCAAAATCGTACTGGTAATCCACAATTATTAAAGCTTTTTTTTCCATAATTTAATTATATATAAAAAACCAAAAAATTCAAAACTATAAAATTATTTATGCTACCTATAAATTTAAAATTTTTTAATATCTTATTCTTATGGAACGAACAGCTAAATTTCTAATTTTGCAAATATTTTTATGACACATAAAAACAACCCTACTATCATATTTAATTGTTAGTACGATTGTTATTCTCTTATTAAAATTAAAACTATTTAAAGCTGTTTTTTTATTTTAAATTAATTATTTTATTTTCTGATATTTAATTTTTCAATAACTGTTTTATATCTACTTACATCTTTATTTAATAAAAAGTTTAATAACGCTCTTCTCTGAGCAACTTTTTTTAATAAACTTCTTCTAGATGTGATGTCTTTTCTATGAAAATTTAAGTGTTCTGTTAAATTTGTAATATCTTCTGTTAATAATGCAATTTGCACTTCGGTTTTACCTGTATCTTTAACATCATCACCAAATTCTTTAATAATTTGTGCTTTTTTTGTCTTCAAAACCATTTTTATTTTTCTCCTTTTTTTGTATTAAATATAATTAGTTTGAACAAAATCTTAAAAAATTTAACTTAGATAATAAATTCTTTTAAATTTTTATTTTTTAGTGAAATTATTATTAAGTTCTATATTTATTCACCTTGTAAAATTATACTCTATCTATACATGCTTTTCTAGTATTTTTAAAGAAAAATAATATTTTTTAGTGATTTTTAATTAAAATTTTATTTTACAATTTAAATTTTGAAAAATTATAAATATTTTCACAAATTGAATAATGTTTATAATTTTTCATTTTTTTCTTGTGACAACAATATCATTATATTAATAATCATATTCATACTTTTTTTATTATTATGGTATAAATTTTAAAATAAAAATTATTTATGTTATTAAAATGTTAACAGTTAGCAAGAAAAATCTTCAAGAAGAAGTTATGACTTTATTAATTGATTAGATTCTTGTTAAGAATGAATCATCTCTCAATTGAAGAAGGTCCTCCACCAACAAGTATTGAGTCATCTTGAAGTTGGATCATTGATTGAGTAATTGATGGAGTAAAATTGCTAGGAACTAATACTTCAATTTGAAGAGTTACACAACTCCTGCGAAATTTGGTGAATCAATAACTGCTTGAATATTAAATCTATTATACCCATCATTTCAACTTAAAGAAGATGATTTAGAAATAACAGTAAAACTATATTCGCTAGTATTTAAAATTATAGATTCATCATTTTCAATTGCACCTAAAAAAAATTTTTTTGTAATAACGTATCAAAGTTAACTTCAACAGATTCTTTAAATTCTAACGATGAAATAACAGCACTTGTTAGAGTTTTATTGTTAATTTCTAAAGGCATAGCATTTAACTCTGGATTTAATTCATAAATTGCTTGAATAATTAAAGCATCGCTGGATGTAATTAAATCCTTTTCATTGATTGTTAGGTGTGTATTTAAAAAAACATCAAATAAAAATTAGTTTTCAATTTTTTATAATAATTCTGTTTGATTAATTATAATTTTTTTTCGTTTTATTAATCTTTTTAAATTAAATTGCATATTTTACTATGAATAAAACTACCATCTAAGTGTAAATAATTAAAATAATGATAATATTTATTTTTAAAAAACATAGTCGTTGTTAAATGGTGATCACTAAAAAGAGTCATCTAATTTCAGCTCTATTTCAACCGCTTTTTTAAATTCTAATTTAATTCCCGCGGTTTTTAACATTTGTTTTGAAATTTTGTTTTCTATCGTATAATCATATTTATCATTTGAATAAATAACTTTTTTAATACCTGATTGAATTATACTTTTAGAACATTCATTACATGGAAATAAAGATGTATATAAAACACAGCCTCTAACATTAGTATTTGATGATAAAATTGCATTAAGTTCAGCATGCACAACATATGGATATTTTGTGTCTTTTCATTCCCCTTCTCTTAATCAAGAATGTAAATTATCATTAATTCCTCGCGGAAAACCATTGTAACCTGTACTAATAATTTGGTTTAAATCGTTAACAATAACAGCACCAACTTGAGTATTAGGATCTTTACTTCTTTTTGAAATTAATGAAACCAATGCTAAGAAATAAGTATCTCAGCTAATGTGTTGTTTGTTTTTATTCATATCATATAAATTCCTAAACAAAAGGAAGTAAACGATACGTTCCATCAATTAATTCCACAAAGAAAGCTCATCCTAAACGATCATTTAAAATTACATTTGCACTATTTGCACTAATAATTGAATAATTTGTATGTAAAACAATTGCATCAGCTATATTTTGATTAAAAGCCAATCCAGTTGTAGGAAGAAAAATAAGAACAACAGGCAATACAACTAATATTAAAGTCATGATAATAGGAAATGCTAAATAAAAATCAATTTTTGAATAATCAAATGTAAAAAATATAGCAATAGATCCACTAATTCCTGCTGCTGCAATTACTATGATGAATTCTGAATTTGGTCTTGCGAAAAATAAGAATAAAAGTAATATAAGTACTGAAATTATTAAACGTCATTTTGAAAAAGCTGTTACTGCATCATTCTTTTTAGATCAAGTTGTCACTCCAAGAATTGTTATGATGGTAGTAAAAAATACCATTGTTCCTGAAAACTGTGCATTTGGTAATGTTACAGTGGCAAATAAACCAGCTAATGGATATGTCACTAAAACAATTACAAAAAATTTTCAGGAACCAATAACACCCTCAGTATAACGAGCAGTTTTTAAACCAAATCCAGCAATAACAAAAATTTCTATAATTCCTCAAACTAAACCTACACTTACTACATTAAAACCATAAGTGAAAAGTCTTCAAAATTGTTGTCCCTCAATGGTTAATGCACGTGTTGATGCTCCAAAAAATAAAGATCAAACATAAGTATTTGTTATTGATTCATTATTAAAACCAACAGTTCAAAATCAAAATATAAGCGAAACAATTGGCATAATAATAAAAATTGAACTTAAAATTATTGAAACAAAACTACGATTATTCATTTTTCCAATAAGATTTTTTAATTTTTCATTATTTGAATTTTTTGGATCTTGAAGTTGCTTTAAAATTTCTTCTTGGCTTTCTTTTTGTTCTTCACCTTCTAGTTTCAGTGATGTTATTTTTGGGAAAAATTCTTTTAATTTAAATTTAGCTTCATTCAAGTCTGAAATACTTATATGATTTTTAAATGTTTCAGAAGATATACAAATAGATAAAATATCAATTTTTTCTCGTTTTGCCGCTTTCAACTCTTCATAAATTTGTTTAAGTTTTGAGTCTTTATTTAATGGTTCTCCCAAATAAATTACTACTATTTTTTTACTGTGTTTTTTATTAACTAAATAAGAAACAGATTCAGTGCTTAACTCTGAAGGTTTATATTTTTCTGTTCTTATTAAAAAATCAACTAAACTTAATTTTAAATAATTGAAATTCATTTGTATAACCTCTCCTTACTGTTTTTCTAACTCTCTTATTTTATCACTAAATTGCTCTGGTAGGTCAATAGAAAATTCTAAATTTTTATTAGTTACTGGGTGTTGAAATTTTAATGTTTTTGAATGTAAAAACTGTCCATAAACTTCTTTTTGATCTTTTCTAAAAGCATATAATGAATCACCAAGAACTGGGTGATTTATAAAACTTAAGTGAACTCTAATTTGATGTGTTCTACCTGTTTCAAGAACACATTTTATTAAAGAAAAATTTTTAAAACGTTGAATAACTTCAAAATGGGTTTTTGCTTGTTTTGAATTACTACTCGTTACAGCCATTTTTTTTCTATCATTCCTATGACGACCAATTGGTGCATCAATCATGCCTTTATTTGGTTCAACTACTCCATAAACCAAAGCTACATATTCTTTATATATTTGTTTTTGAGCTAACATTTGTGATAATTTTTTATGTGCTTTATCGTTTTTTGCAACAATCATCAAACCTGTTGTCATTTTATCAAGTCTGTGAACAATCCCTGGTCTTAAAACACCACCAATGGAAGATAAATCTTTTATTTTAAAAAGTAATCCATTCACCAATGTTTTTTCAAGGTTATTTACCGAAGGATGCACAACTAAATTATTTGGTTTATTTATAATTATAATATCTTCATCTTCATAGACAGTTTCAAATTTGATGTCTTGAGGTTTTATATCCATTTCTTTTGGTGAATTTAAAAATATTTCTATTAAATCAGCGGCTAATAAATTGTATTTACAGTTTATATTATCACCATTAACTTTTATATGACCTTCTTCAATTAACTTTTGAACATAAGTTCTTGAAAAATCATATTTTTCTTTTAAAAAATCTGTTAAAAACTTATCAATTCTTCCTGAATTTTGCTCTAGATTAATTCTTAAAATATCCATTAAATCACCTAATTATTCTTAATTATAACTTTATAAAGAAACTATTTTTGAATTAATTTTTTCTTTTTTTTCAGTTAATTTATTAATTTGTTGTTTGAATTTTTCTATTTTATTATTTTTTAAAATAATCTTTTTTTGATTTTTCTTTTGTAATTCATTTTCTTTAAATAAAACTTTTATTTTATATTCAGTATTAAAAATTGCAAAATTAATATCTTCTATTTTTAAATTAATGATTCATTCCTTGTATAAAAAAAACTTTTTTTTGATTTTTTGTTTCTTAATATTTGTAATTAACTTGTGATTTAATGTTTCTTTCATTGATTGAATCTCTACATAAAAATCAATAATCTCTGCAGATTTTTTATATCTAAAAATTTTTATTTCATATACAATTAAACAAATAATACAAACAATTAATAAACCAACAGATAAATTAACATAAAAATCAGCTAAGTTGAAACTATAGTTATAAATTATATCTGGAACTCAACTTGGGAATAAATTATGATTAAAAGAAATAAAATCAACTACACCTCCATAAATACCTTCGTGATTAGCTGGTGCTCAAGCTCGAGCAATTAAATTACCAATGGCACCAGCATAAAAAATATTTAGTGAATGCATTCATAATTTATCATTTATAAAAATTATAGCAAATGATAAAACAACTGTTGAAAGTGTAGCCAGTGTAATTGTTAAAACAAATCTATCTGAGTTTGCTCCAAAAGCAGAGCCTAAATTTAATAAAAAATTAAACTCAAATAATCTCGGAATAATATCTCCACTAAATCCTGCTTTTCATCTATTAACAGCAATACTTTTTGTAATTCAATCCAATGAAACTAACACAACAAAAATCGGAAGACATCAAATCAACTTATAGCGTCATTTATAATTATGATTTTTTAAAAATATTTTAAAATTATTCATTTCATATCACCCTTTAATTTATAACATCAAAACATCGTTGACAAATTAAATCAACTAATTCATCAAAAATCACTCAACATCTTTGACATTTTAAACCTGACCTGGCTTCAACTTTTATATCTGCTATTTTATTGGTGATTTTTGAATTTAATTGATTAAAAATTATGTAATTTACCATAAAAATTTGGGCTAAATCATTAATTTGTTTTAAAAACTCATATTCTGGTTTTAAAGTTAGGAATATTTTTGCTTCAAAACTTTTTTTAATAATTTTTTCATTTCTAGCTTTTTCTAAGGCTTCATTAACTTCGTTTTTTAATAATAAAACTATTTTTCATTTTTCAATAAATTTGTCATCTTGAAGAAAATATTGTTCCTTTATATTAAGTAGATGCACTGATTCTTCTTGTTTGATATGTTTTATTGATTTATAAACTTCTTCAATGGTATGAGGAAGAATTGGTCTTAGCATGTCAATTAACAATCATAATTGTTCATATATAACAGTTTGTACTTGTCTTCTTCTCGTAGAATTCTGTTTTTCAATATAAATAATATCTTTTATAAAATCTAAATAAAATGATGATAAATCATTGATAACAAAATTATTAATTATTTTAAATGCTGCATTAAAATTATAATCATCAAAATTTTTAATAAACTTATCTTTAACTACTGACAAACTATGCAAAGCAAATATGTCAACTTCTGCTAATTCTTTTTGGTAATTAACATTTGGATCAAAATCTTCTAAGTTAGAAAGAATAAATCTAATGGTATTTCTTATTTTTCTATATGATTCAGATATTTGTTTTAAAATATCTTCACCAATTCTTTGATCATTTGTAAAATCTGTTGAACAAACTCATAAACGTAAAATATCAGCACCTAAATCATTTGTAATTTTTAAAGGATCTGTGACATTACCATTTGATTTTGACATTTTTTTACCTTGTTCATCATTTGTCATACCATGTGTTAATAATTGTTTATACGCTGGAAGATCATCATAAATTACAGAGTTAATCATTGATGAATTAAATCAACCGCGATATTGGTCATTTCCTTCCAAATATACATCATAAGGTCTTTTAAAATTAAAATTTTCTTGCAACGCAATATTTGATGTTCCAGAATCGAACCAGACATCTAAAATATCTTTTTCTTTAGTTCATCCTTTATTTTGATGTTCTTTTGGTAAAAAATTATCTGCTGCGAGTTCAAATCAAGCGTTCGTACCTTTTTTAATGATAACATTAATGGCAAAATTAATTATTTCACTATTATAAACTGGTTGTTTTTTTTCATCATAAAAAGCAATAATTGGAACACCTCATAATCTTTGTCGTGAAATTGTTCAATCATCTCTGTCTTTAATTATATTTCTTAGTCGTTCTTTTGATCAAATTGGATTTGTTGTAATGTTTTTTAAAATAACTGCATCTATTTTTGATTTAATAGATCTTAAACTAACAAATCATTGGTGTGTCGCTCTATAAATTACTGGTTTTTTTGTTCTTCAATCATGAGGATATGAATGTTTGATAAATTTTAATTTTAATAATAAACCTTTTTTTTCTAACTCTGTGCCAATAACTTTATTTGCATCTTCATAAAATAATCCTTCAATTCGTTTATCATTAATTGTTTCGTCAAAAATTCCTTGATCATTAATAGGAACAAATGCTTTTATATTATTTTGAGTAGTTATTATAAAATCTTCAACACCAAAACCTCCAGCGATATGGACTAATCCTGTACCCGCTTCTGTCGTGACGTGATTTCCAAAAACAACTTTTCCTATTTTTGCATCATACCATGGGTGTTGGTATTGAAGATTTAATAACTGTGAACTTTTGAATTCTTTAAGAATTTTTACATCTTCAAATCCAATTTGCTCTACAATGTTTGTCAATAAATCTTTTGCTATGATAAATTCTTTATTAAAATTACTAGATTTTATTAAAACATAAGTAATATCTTTTCCAATTGCTATTAATTGATTTGAAGGAATAGTTCATGGAGTTGTAGTTCAAATTATAAAATATGAATTTTTAAATTCTTTGTCATCAATAACTTTAACAGATACAAAAACTGAAGGTGATTTAATATCTGCATATTCTATCTCAGCCTCTGCTAGTGCAGATTCACTACTAGGAGATCAATAAATTGGTCTTAAATCTCGATAAATTAAATTTTTTTCAACCATTTTTGTAAATAATCTAAGTTGTGATGCCTCAAAATTTGGGTCTAAAGTTAAATAGCGTTTATTATAATCCGAAAAAATACCTAGTCTTTTAAATTGGTTTGATTGGTTTTTAACTTGGTTTAAAGCATACTCTTTACATAAATCTCTAAATTCTGTAGCTTTCAGCTTTTTTTGATTTATTCCAGTTTTTATAACAGCAGTTTCAATTGGCAAACCATGAGTATCTCACCCCATAATATATGGAGCATTAAATCCATTGCTGTTTTTTCATCTAACAATAAAGTCTTTTAAAATTTTATTTAGAGCATGTCCTACATGAATATCTCCATTTGCATATGGAGGTCCATCATGTAATATAAAATGTGGGTTTTCTGCATTTCTTGTTATTTTTTTATTGTAAATATCATTTTCAATTCATTCTTTTTGAAAAACTATTTCTTTTTCTTTCAAATTAGCCTTCATTTCAAAATTTGTTTGATAAATCAATAATGTATCTTTATAATTTTTTTCCATAAGTTCTGTTTTTACTCTCTAAACATGCTTTTAAATATACTTTTAAAAGTGTTGAATATTGTTTTTCATAATACTTATTATAATAAAAAATTCTTATTTTTTCATTATATCAGCTATTTTTTGTGATAATTCTTTGATTTTTATTTTATCAATTTCAAAAATTTCTTTATTTTTAGAAACGAACTGATTTAAAATTTCTTGCTTATTTTTTTCAGTCAAAAAATCTTGTGTTTCATCTAAACTTTTTTTTAAATTTTCTTTTATAGAATATGCGATATCAACAGCTTTTGAAATGATTTTCTCTGCATTATATCTTGCAATTTCATAAACTTTTTTTATTTTAATTTCCATGTATTGTTCTTGTTCTTTAAAAGCATCTAACTCATTTTCAAGATGTTTTATTTTATAAAGCAGTTGTTCTTCGTTCATTATAAATGACCCTCAAAATTCCAATTTAAAGAAATTTCATTTGATTTTTTAATTTTATCAATTGATTCAGGTTTCAAACTAATAATAGCATTAAAAATAACATCAAAAATAATTAATTCACCTGGTAATGATGAAATGATTGGATAATTTATATTTGGTGTTTTAAGTGTTTGAGTTTCTATGATATGAATATCTGTTCAATCAATTTCATCACCACCAATTAATTTTTTTGTTGTGATTTCATCTGTTGTTAAAACCAATAAGGGCACATTCATATTATTCGCCCACTTAATTCCTTCAATAACTTCTTTTGTTCACCCTGTTCTTGTAATAAAAACTGCAAAATCATCTTTATTAAAAAACATAGTTCTTTGTACTAAAGCATGGATGTTATTAACTCTTGTTGCATTAATATCAATTTTTAGCAAGTTACTTACAAAAGCTTTTGCACTAGTTTCTTGTTGCTCCATTCCAAATACTATCATTTTATTTGAATGATAAATTTTTAAAGCAATTTCTTCAATTTTATCTATTATTAAGTTATTTAATGTTTCATTAATCGTAAACAAAGCATTCCCTTTAACATTATGTACAATTTGTTCTATATTTGCAGAGTCTGCAATTTTATAATAATCTATTTCTAATCTTGATTTTTCATATACATACATTTGAATCGATTTAAATGATTTAAAACCTAATTTTTTACACACTCTTGTCATTGTACTGGGACTAACATTAAATTCTTTTGATACATCTTGAATTGAATGACTTGAAAAAAATTCAGGAAGTTTATTGACAAGTTCTCCAACGATTCATTCTGTTGAATTTTTTTTAAGTTTGTCTAAATTAATTATTTTCATTATTAATCACCGTTTTTACTTTCTTTATTTTTAAACTGCTTTTATTTATTTTTTTCTTATTTATTCTTAATCCTTGTTCTTCAAAATGGATTTTTCTTAAATCATTTAGTTGATTAAAATTTGTACATCTTTTAATGTCACGAATATATTGATTTGAAAGTTTTTGAATTAGATGTGATCCATACACATCTTTTTTATTATTTCTCATTTTTTTAATAATACTAATAAATAAAATAGTTAATAACAGTATTATTATGCCATAAGTTACAGCAAATGGTATCAATAAAGTACCTCCTAAACGAAAATCAACACTAAAATCTACATCACTTAATCCATTAATATAATTATAATCTATAAAAACTAAATTATTTTGCCCTACTCAAGCAGCTTGCATTGTGTTTAGCATATATCTTGGAGGAAAAAAATACAAAGCCATATTTAAAACATCATACTGAGCAACAATATGATATGGAAATGCTAAACCT
>JGI994J12354_10001021_pt1 | contig 28463 bp, 26 predicted proteins | sample IntmicLarv3ML3BL_FD_12354 | JGI IMG/M metagenome (IMG submission 12354) | reverse complement strand
TATACCTTTTTCCCCACTATCGTTTGATTTATATTCTATTATTGTTTGATTTATATTTCATTAGCGTTTTGCTTTGGGTTCTATAGCTATTGTTGATTTTTGTTGCTGCTAAGTTAGCGGTTCTATTTGAGTTTCTTTTTCTCGCGCCAGAATATTTTAAGAAAAAAGGATAACGCCATTAGTGAGACGAATAAAAATATTACAAACCACAAATTCGCCTTAATCCAACCAAGCATCGTGCCTATGCGGGGCATTCCGATAACAACTCGTCCAACTACATTATCAGCCAATACAACATCGGCATCGGGGGCGGCATTATCAACCCCTTTGGTGACAAAGCCCCGCTTACCGCTGTCATCATAATCCTCATGGATGTCAATGATGCGATGAGTCACTGATGTATGCTGGTCCTTCATAAACATAATATCTTCGCCAATGGACAAATCATTACTGTCTACATTCTTGACTAAAATCAAGCTTCCACGGGGATAAACACTATTCATTGAGGTTGTCAAAATTTCGCTAAATCGAAAGCCACTAACAGTCTGATTGTCATTCATTCTACGGGCAAATATTGCGGCAAAGACCATCAGGGCGACTAAAGTCGTATAAAAGATGATGTCAGATATCAAGGAAGCCTTATTTCTTTTTTTATTATTTAAATCACTATTTGAATCAGCGCTTACACCAGCATTAGTTGATTCCTTACCGTCTTCCCGTTTAATAGTATCTGTTTGTTGGCCTTGCTCATACTGCTGTAATCTCATTTCTAGTTCTTTGATTTTTTCATCCATTTCTTCACAATAAGTGTTCAGTCTTTTTACTTGTTCACTTACTTCTTCTACTGCACAGGGGCTGTTATTAATTTTTGGTGCAATGATTTTGTTTTTTTGTTTGTTCATAAAATTATTGTACTCCTTAAAATGAAACCATAATTGTTCCATTATAGCACTATGTAACCAAAAAATTCAAACTTATGTTTAATTTAATATCTGTAGAATTTACCTGAGAGTTTGATAGTGGAATATAGCGATAAGTTTTAAGGGTAGAATAACTCGTGCGAGTTATTCTACCCTTATTTAGTGGACTATTCTATTTTCTGGCAGCCCCTTTATTTGCGTTTCATTTCACTTCTTATATCTGATAAAAAATTCTTTAAGTCGATTCAACGAGCCAATCAAAATCTCTTTTTCATCATTTTCCATTCCTTTAACAACCGCCTTAATCATCTCTTCATGAAATTCTAGGTGGTGTTGGTATGCTCTCCTACCTTTATCGGTCAATGACATGTAGACCACTCTGCGGTCTGCTTCGCTTCTTTCTCTAATCACATAGCCCTTTTTAACAAGGCTATTCATCGTTGTCGTCAAAGTTCCCATTGTAACGGCCAGACACTTTGATATCGTCGACATATTCTTTGCTTCTTCAATGCCAACTGCCTCAATAATATGCATATCATTATTTGAAATATCGCAGAATTCCCCTGTGATTATCGCCTTCTCTTCAATATCCATAATCTCATTAAAAAGCACCACCAATATATCATTTAGGGTCTTGTAGCTCTTGCCCATCTGGAATTCCTCCATCTTTAAAGACTTTACGTTTTATTCAAATAAGTCTACTATAACATCATGTACGGTATTGATTCTATCATTTTGCCAAGCTTCACTACCACAAAAAATCAAGGCATTATCCAAGTCCCCCTTAGCCGCATTCACTAAAGCATTAGTAATACAATAAGGTATCTTCGCTGGGTTGCACTTTTCGAGACATTGGTAACATTTATCAATCTTTACTTTTTCTTGCCCTTGATTAGTTAAAAATTGATTAGTTATCGCACGCCCTGGCATTCCGACTGGACTCTTTGTAATTATAATATCATCTTTTTGAGCTTTTATATAGGCTTCTTTATAAATTTGTGGGGCATCACATTCTTTCGTTGTTACTAAACGTGTTGATATCTGAACAGCATCCGCCTTCAAATCCTCTAACACATGGCGAACATCTTCTGGCGAGTAAATCCCACCCGCAACTACGACTGGTATCTCACATTGATGTTCTTTGGCACAGCTTTTCACTTCTTTAATAATTTTCTCAATTTCCTGGTCATATTCCGTTACGGTTAGCTGACTTGCATCTTCTGGCGTAAACCCTAAGTGCCCGCCCGCCTTTGGCCCTTCAACTACCACCATATCGGGAACACGGTTATATCGTCTAGCCCATAATTTACAAATCAAAGCTGCTGCCTTAACCGATGAAACAATTGGGGCTATCTTCGTCTTAAAGCCTTCCACATACTTCGGCAAATCAACAGGTAGTCCTGCGCCTGAAATAATAATATCAGCACCAGCCTTAGCTGCTGTTTTAACATAATCCTCATAGCGTTTCGTTGCCACCATAATATTAAAACCAAGGATTCCCTTCGGAGCTATCTTTCTAGCTTTTTTAAGTTCATCGACTAATGCCTTTAAATTTGTCTCGATGGGATTTTGAGACCATGCTGGTTCTCGATAGCCAATTTGAGCAGTTGACATAATTCCAACGCCACCTTCTGACGCAACTGCTCCAGCTAATCCCGAAAGACTGATACCAACTCCCATTCCTCCTTGTATTAAAGGAATTTTGGCTGTTAGTTCTCCGATTTTTAGTTCTTTATATTTCATCTAACTATCTCCTCATTTAAGGGGTGGTTATTATCTAGGAAAAATCCAGCTATCAAACTAATCTTTAATTATAACGTTTGATTGCCAAGTACTAGAGATTACATCCTTCTAAAACGCATATAACGATGTTCAATTAGTTCATCCACACTCATAGTTTCATATTTAATCAAAAATGCTTCTACATCACCTTTTAGGTTCTTACATAATGCTACTTTGTTCTTCTCACAAGCTGGAATATCTTCGGCAATAACCTTTTCGACAATCCCTAATTCCAATAAATCCTTTGCTGTTATTTTCATGACTTCTGCTGCTTCACTGGCACGCTTACTGTCTTTCCACAGAATCGATGAAAAACCTTCTGGTGATAAAATTGAATAGATTGCATTCTCCATAATCCACACTTCATCAGATGTCGCCATAGCTAATGCTCCACCGCTACCACCTTCACCAATAACAATTGATAAAATTGGTGTCTTAAGTGCTGACATCTCATATAAGTTATCGGCAATTGCCCGACCTTGCCCACGTTCCTCAGCTTCTAGTCCGCAAAATGCCCCTGGTGTATCAACTAGACATATAACTGGTCTTTTGAATTTCTCAGCTTGTTTCATTAGGCGTAACGCCTTACGGTATCCATCAGGTGATGGCATCCCAAAGTTTCTAGCAATATTTTCTTTGGTATTATGTCCCTTTTGTTGTCCAATTACGGTCACTGGAACATCGCCAAGCATGGCTACACCACCAACAATCGCCTTATCATCCTTGCAATAACGGTCACCATGAAATTCAATAAAATCAGTAAAAATCTCTTCAATATATTCTAAGGCTGTCAGTCGGTCATTACGTCTTGAACGCTCAACTACTTCCCATGCCGTAGCTGGTGTTACTGCCGCAGCTGGCTCCTTGACTGTCTCCTCACTCGTCTTATCACTCACACTATCAGATACTAATGGCCTATCCAGCTTGTGCATTCTAATTAAATCACTTAGAACCTTTTTCATTTCGCTTCGTTCAACAATACGGTCAATAAAACCATGCTCTAGCAAAAATTCCGAACGTTGAAAGCCTTCTGGTAGCTTCTGCTTGATGGTTGACTCAATTACTCTTGGTCCAGCAAAGCCAATTAATGCCTTTGGTTCCGCCAAAATAATATCGCCAAGCATGGCAAAACTTGCTGTCACACCACCAGTCGTTGGGTCAGTTAGGATACTAATATAAAGCAATCCCGCATCACTGTGACGCTTTAAAGCTGCCGAAGTCTTCGCCATTTGCATTAAGGAGACAATCCCCTCTTGCATTCGTGCGCCGCCTGAACAGCAAAACATAATTAATGGTAGTTTCTCACTAGTTGCTCGTTCTATCGCTCGGGTTATTTTCTCGCCTACCACATAGCCCATACTACCCATTAAGAATCTTGCATCAACAATCCCTATCGCTGTCGCCTCGTTATTAATCATCGCCTTACCAGTAATAACCGCTTCATTCATTCCAGTCTTTTCTTGGTTGGCTAAAAGCTTCTCTTCATACCCTTCAAAGCCCAAAGGATTTTGGGTTTCTAGTTCATCATCCCACATCTTAAAGCTGCCACGGTCAACAATCATTTTCAAGCGGCGACCAGCTCTTAGACGAAAATATCCGCTACACTTTGGGCAAGTATAGTAATTAGCTCTAACATCGTCGCGATAAATCAAATCACCACATTTACTACATTTGCTCCAAAGCTCCTTAATCTCATCAGATGCATCTTTATCGGCACCCTTTCGCTTTTTGATATTAGTATTTGATGGTGTCTTTCGTAATAATTTTTCTAACATATTCTACCTGCTTACAGATACTGTTCAATAAATGACGTATCCTGCTTTCCTTCCTGAAAAACTGGATGATTAAGTATTTTTAATTGGTATTCTTGGTTAGTCACAATTCCTTCAATGCTAAATTCACTAAGAGCGGTACTCATCTTGCTGATAGCCTCCTCACGATTCTCACCATGAACAATTACTTTGGCAATCATTGAATCATAATTAGGCGGAATCTTATATCCATTATAAATAGCACTGTCTATCCGTACCCCAAAACCACCAGGGAAATGACTATCGGTAATCGTCCCTGGACAAGGCATGAAGTTCTTCTCTGGGTCTTCCGCATTAATACGACATTCAATAGCATGTCCTTTTATCGTAATATCTTCTTGTGAAAATCTTAATTTCTCACCATTAGCAATTCGGATTTGTTCCTTGATTAAATCAATCCCCGTTACTGCTTCCGTAACTGGATGTTCAACCTGGATTCGAGTATTCATCTCAATAAAATAGAAGTCTTTATTTTTGTCTAATAAGAATTCGATTGTACCAGCATTTTCATAGTTAGCAGCTTGTGCTGCTTTAACGGCCGCATCGCCCATCTTGATTCGTAACTCCTCTGTAATAGCTGGACTTGGTGATTCTTCAACCATCTTTTGATGGCGCCGTTGCACTGAACAATCCCGTTCGCCCATGTGAATAACATTGCCATGGGCATCAGCTAGAATTTGAAATTCGATATGGCGTGGTTCTTTGACATAACGTTCAATATACATTGTTGGGTCTGAAAAGCCCTTTTCCGCTTCGCGTTGGGCGGTTAAGAACTGACCTTCAAACTCCTCTGCATTTTCCGCAATACGCATTCCACGACCACCACCACCTGAAGCCGCCTTTATCATGACTGGATATCCGATTTGTTCTGCCGCTGACTTACCTTTAGCAACTTCTAGAATTGGCTCTTTACTACCTGGCACTACAGGCACACCAGCTTCAATCATCGTGTTTCTAGCCGCTGATTTATTACCCATGCGATCAATTGCTTCGCTACTTGGTCCAATAAATTTAATCATGCACTTTTTGCACATCTTAGCGAATTTACTGTTTTCTGAAAGAAAGCCAAAACCTGGATGAATCGCATCGGCACCCATCGTAAGTGTCGCACTTAAGATTCTTTCCATATTCAAATAACTATTGCTTGATGCCGCTGGTCCAATACAAATGGCCTCATCAGCCAGTAATGTATGTAATGCATGACTATCTGCCTCTGAATATACCGCTACTGTTGAAATACCCATCTCTTTACATGCTCTGATTATACGTACAGCTATCTCACCACGATTAGCAATTAATATTTTTTTAATCATAAAACCACCTTTTTAAATAAAATAATTGAACCACTTAACAGCCAAACATCACCCTATGATTACGGTCATTTCTGCACTCACTGCCAACTGACCATCTACCTTTGCTGTTGCTTTAGCTACACCAATAGGGCCTTTTTGTTTGATAACTTCACACTCCATACAAAGTACATCTCCTGGCACTACCTTGCGACGAAACTTAACCTTATCCATGCCACCAAAGAAAACCGTCTTGCCTTTATTTGCTTTTACGCTTAAGACAATCACAGCGCCAACTTGTGCCATTGCTTCTAACATCAATACACCTGGCATGACTGGCTCACTTGGAAAATGTCCTTTGAAAAACTCTTCATTGTAAGTAACATTTTTGACTCCAGTTGCTCGCACTCCTGGTTCTAATTCATCAATTCTATCCACTAGTAAAAATGGATGTCGATGAGGGATAATTGCTTCAATTTCTTTGATTCCCAATGACATAACGCACCTCCTACTTAATCGCCACTAATGGCTGACCAAACTCTACTACTTGTTCGTTCTCGATTAGAATTGCGGTAACGACCCCATCTCTATCACTTTCTACTTCATTCATCAACTTCATAGTTTCAATAATTCCGATTATTTGTCCCTTTTTCACATGGTCACCAACACTAACAAAGGGTGCTTCACCTTCGGCTGGGGCACTATAAAATGTTCCTACTAATGGTGATTTAACAACTTCGCCCTCGTTAATTGCCACCTCTTTATTATCCGCTGCCGCTGGGCTAATCGCTTGTGGAGCAATATTTGTCATTGGCATTACCATCTCTGGTGCTGGCATTGCAACACTTACAGGTACTTTAGCTTTTAGTACTAATCTAACATCATCTTGCTGATATTCAAATTCTCCTAGTCCAGAATCGGAAACTGCTTCAATTAAACGAATTATTTGTTCTGTATCCATTAATAAAACCTCTCTTTCTATTATGGCATTTGGCTTAGTTATAAGTCCTCTAGCCTTCGTATTTTTTGACACATAATGTTGCATTGTGCCCACCAAATCCTAATGAGTTAGTCAAACAATAATTGACATCCATCTCTACTGCACCGTTAGTTACGTAATCAAGATCACATTCTTCATCAGGAACCTGATAACCTACAGTTGGGTGAATATAGCCTTCTTCAATTGACTTTACACAAGTAATAAACTCGACGCCGCCTGCTGCTCCTAGGAGATGCCCAATCATCGATTTAGTTGAGCTGATTTTAACTTTTCTTGCCGCTTCACCAAAAGCCACTTTAATAGCTCTTGTCTCAAACAAATCATTATGATGAGTACTGGTTCCATGTGCATTGATATAATCTACCTGTGCTGGCATAATACCAGCATCAGTCATTGCTAGCTCCATAGATTTAGCTGCTCCACTACCATCTTCTGCTGGTGAGGTTATATGATACGCGTCACTTGTTGCTCCATAGCCGACAACTTCCGCATATATTTTGGCATTACGTTGAAGAGCATGTTCAAGTTCTTCTAAAATAACAACCCCTGCTCCTTCACCATTAACAAAACCACTTCGTTCTTTATCAAATGGAATCGATGCCCGCTTAGGGTCATCAGAAGGAGTCAATGCTGTTAGTGCCCCAAATCCTGATATCCCAATTGGGGTAATTGAACTTTCGGTTCCACCAGCAATCATAACATCGGCATCACCATATTGAATGGTTCGCATCGCTTCACCAATAGAATGAGTCCCTGTTGCGCAGGCTGTGACAACATTTAAGGATTTACCTTTACAACCTAATTGGATACTGACATTCCCTGCCGCCATATTGGTAATCATCATTGGTACCATTAAAGGACTAACTTTTTTGGGACCACCTTTTAATAACTTCCCATATTCGCGTTCAACACATTGAAGGCTACCAATCCCTGAACCAACACTAACGCCAACTCGAAAAGGATCCTCTTGGGTCATATCAATGCCGGCATCGTCCATTGCTTGCTTTGATGCTGCTACAGCATATTGACAAAAACTTTCCATTCTTCTTGCGGTCTTTGGATCCATATATTCTTTAGGATCAAATTCTTTCACTTCCGCTACTAAATTCGCTCTGTATTCTGTTGCATCAAATTTAGTAATCGGACCAAAGCCTAGCTTCTCTGCTTTAATTCCTTGCCAAAATTCTTCAACACTATTACCAATTGGGGTAATAGCTCCTAACCCCGTCACCACTACTCTTTTCATTACTCGTTCTCCTATAAAATAACATTTCACTTGGAAACTTATCGTACTAAATGCCAGTAATCTTGCAATATTCTCTCTGCTAACTGCAATTTTACAATATTTACATAATCATTCCACCATCAACATTAAGGACTTGACCAGTTATATATCTGCTTTTATCTGACGCTAAGAACACTACCGCATCAGCAATATCTTCTGGCGTTCCAAAACTTCCTAAGGGAATCTGCCCAACCACCATATCCTTGACCTTGTCAGAAAGCTTATCAGTCATGTCAGTACTGATGAATCCCGGTGCAATTGCATTAACCGTAATTCCTCGGCTGGCAACCTCTCTAGCAACGGTCTTTGTCATTCCAATGAGACCCGCCTTTGCCGCGCTATAGTTCGCCTGACCAGCATTACCCATTATTCCTGATACCGACGATATATTAATAATTCGACCTGACCTTTTGCGTATCATCGCCTTCACTGCTTGCTTACTGCAAATAAAAGCTCCTTTCAGATTGGTATTAATAACAGCGTCGAAATCTTCTTCGCTCATTCTAATAATCAAATTATCTCTTGTTATTCCAGCATTATTAACCAAAATATCAATCTGACCATACTTTGCTATAACATCAGCAAAAAAGCTTTCCACTGCTGCACTATCGGCAACGTCACATTGATAAACCTCAGCTTTTCCACCATCTTCTTGAATCTTAGCAACCACTTCTTGCGCCTGCTCGGTAGAACTACTACAGTTAACAATAACGATTGCTCCTTGGGCAGCTAGGGCAAATGCGATTGCCTTACCGATTCCACGAGCGGCTCCTGTCACAACTGCTACTTGATTCTTAAGCATATACTTCTCCTTTATCTTAAAACATTTAGAAGAATTCTTCTAACCCTTCCAAATCTTCCCACTTTTCAACATTATAAACTTTAGCGTCTGGCGATATCTTTTTGACGAAGGCACTTAGGGTCTTACCTGGTCCTATTTCTACAAACGAATCAACTCCATCTGCTAGCATCGTCTGTACACTTTGCTCCCACATCACCGGGCTATATACTTGTTGCTCTAAAAGTTCTTTGATATTTTCGCAGCTTTCCACATAAGCTGCTGTAACGTTGGTAACATATGGTACCTTCGTGTCGCAAATCTGTACATCTGCTAGCACTTCACCAAGCTTGTCACCGGCATCCTTTAACAGCTCTGAGTGAAACGGACCACTAACATTTAGGACTAAGGTTCTTTTTGCACCCGCTTCTTTTAGCTTGGCACAAGCTTCTTCTATGGCATCCTTCGCACCTGAGATAACAACTTGACCTGGGCAGTTATAATTAGCCACACTCACACCATTAATATCATCTACAACAGCTTTAACTGCTGCGCCACTCATCCCTAAAACCGCCGCCATACCACCTTGGCCCCGTGGTACTGACATCTGCATCAATATCCCTCTTTGTCGTACTACTTGTACCGCATCTTCAAACGTCATTACCTGACTAGCAACTAAGGCTGAGTATTCACCTAAGCTTAATCCTGCCGTGACATCAAATCGATAACCACGACTTGCAATTTCACGAAACATGGCAATACTAGTTGTTAATATCGCCGCTTGGGTATATTCAGTTATGTTAATTTCATCATTTTTTTCAAAACATATCTTTTCCATTGGTAATGCTAATAATTCGCTCGCCTTTTCGTATGTTGCTTTTGCGAGGGGCGAATTTTCATAAAAATCCCGTCCCATTCCTGACTTTTGTGCGCCTTGCCCAGGAAAAATAAAGGCTACTTTTCCCATTTCTCTGCTCCTTTTAGAAGTGCTTCTGTTTCAGCGACAAATTCTTCGATTATTTCTTTACATGATTGTTCCTTTTTGATTAAGCCGGCAATTTGCCCAGCCATTACACTACCATTCTTGATGTCACCTTCAACTACGGACTTTCTCAGCCCACCGAGTGTTAACATCTCTAATTCTTCAAAAGTTGCGCCAGCTTCTTCTAGCTTCAAATACTCACGGGTATTCTGGTTACGTAAAGTTCGAACCGGATGCCCAGTACTTCTACCAGTTACAGCACTATCGGTATCTTTACTAGCAATGATACGAGCCTTGTAGTTCGCATGAACGATTGATTCATTCGCAACAACAAAACGGGTACCGATTTGCACGCCCTCTGCTCCTAATAAGAACATCGCTGCCATGCCACGACCATCACCAACTCCACCTGCTCCAATAACCGGAATATCAATAGCATCTACTACTTGTGGAATTAACGACATTGTCGTTTGCTCACCGATGTGACCACCAGCTTCACAGCCTTCCGCTACTACTGCATCAGCACCATAGCGTTCCATTCTTCTTGCTAAGGCCACCGATGCAACAACTGGAATGACTTTAATTCCCGCCGCTTTCCATGCTTCCATGTGCTTCTCGGGATTACCTGCACCTGTTGTAATGACAGGTACTTTCTCTTCAATAACAACTTGAGCCAGCTCATCTGCATGAGGACTTAGTAGCATCAGATTAACACCAAAGGGCTTATCAGTAACTTCGCGTAAACTCCTTATTTCTTGACGGATAACTTCTGCTGGAGCATTTCCACCAGCAATAATCCCCAATCCACCCGCTGCTGAAACTGCACTGGCTAAATTATGTTCCGCTATCCATGCCATCGCGCCTTGAACTATTGGATATTCTGTTCCTAAAATCTCTGTTACTCTCGTCTTCATGCCTACCTGCCTTTCGCTCTTTTAAACCCTTATTTATTCAACGCCCTTACTTTTTAAGTAATCAAGAACATCTTGAACTGTTACCATTTTCTCTAAATCTTCTGTTGGAATCTCTAATTCATAATTATCTTCTAAATTTGTTACTAATTCAAATAAATCAAGAGAATCGGCATTCAAATCATCTTTTAAAGACTTTTCTGGTGTTACCTCACTTGCATCTACTCCTAATTGTTCTGAAATTAATTCTTGCATTTTTTCTAACATAATGTTGTTCTCCTTTTTGTTGTTTTTAATTTTATATGTAACAGCAGATTACCTTTACTAGTTCATCTGCAATTAACCATCATCTACCATTCGATTAACGTACTGCCCCAGCTCAGGCCAGCCCCAAATGCTGAAAGCATTAGCAATTGACCGCGCTTTATCTTACCTGAACGATTCAATTCATCTAAGAGAATCGGAATGCTAGCAGCAGCTAAGTTGCCGTATTTATCAATATTCATCGGAAATTTATCTAGCGGCAAGCCAAGTCGCCTAGCGGCTGCTTCGATAATGCGACGATTAGCTTGATGTAAAATAAAGTAATCAATATCCGCTTCTGTCTTGTTAGCCTTCTTAAGGGTCTCATGAATAGTTTCGGGAATCCGGCGAACCGCAAACTTAAACACTTCCGAGCCATCCATTCTCAGCTTATAGTCACTATCCTCGGTTGTCTTAAGCGGATTGATTAGGGGAACGCTACCAGCATAAAGAGCCATTCCTTTACTGCCATCACTACCCATCTCACTGGCAATAATCCCCGTCTCGGCTTCTTGCATTACTACGGCACCAGCTCCATCACCAAATAAGATACAAGTCGAGCGGTCTTGCCAGTCGACAATCTTTGATATTGTCTCAGCACCAATCACTAAAATAGTTTTATACATACCAGTAACAATATAGGCATTCGCCGTATTCATCGCTACTACAAAACCAGCACATGCCGAATTCACGTCAACACAAGGTATCTCTTTGGCCCCTAAGGCTACTTGGACTTGGCAGGCTGTATTAGGACAATTATAATCTGGTGTAAATGTTGCTACCAAAATCATATCTACATCGTCTATTGTAATGCCACTATTTGCCAATGCTGCATTGGCCGCCTGCGTTGCCATATGAACCGTTCCTTCCAAGGTCAGGTGACGCTTCTTGATGCCTGTATGTTCCTGAATCCACTCATCATTGGTGTCTACTAGTTCTGCTATATTATCATTACTCATTATATACGCTGGTGCATAACTACCAGTCCCAATAACTCTTGCTTTCATTAAAAATATCCTTTTCATTTGAATTGTTTGATTGTCAAACTATTTTATTATAAAACTAATTATAGCACTTTATGCTTGCTTGTCAATTGCTTTTTGTAAAGTATTTCTATCTAATTGCAAAGCATTTTTATCTAATTGCAAAGTATTTTTATCATATTTGGTTACGATATGTAGTTCTTTCAAAAAATAAAAACACCCTTATCAAAATCAATCATTGATTCTAATAAGGGCGCTTTACATTATGATTAAGTTTTCAAAAATCTTCTGATACGCTAATAAGCTTAAAATGATGGTTCAATCAGACCATATGTGCCACCTTTTCTTTTGTATACTACATTAACCTCTTCGGTCTCTGCGTTACAAAATACAAAGAAGTCATGTCCTAATAATTCCATTTGAATACACGCATCTTCTGGATACATTGGTTTGATACCAAAATTCTTAGTTCTAACGATTTTGATTTCTTCGTCTTCTAATCCATCTTTTTCGATGAAGGTCTTTTGAAGATTAACACCATCTTGATGCTTGTCGACAATCTTATTCTTGTATTTACGAAGCTGTCTTTCAATCACTTCTTCTACTAAGTCAATTGAGACATACATGTCATTGCTTACTTGCTCAGAGCGAATGATGTTCCCTTTAACCGGAATTGTAACCTCGATGATTTGACGGTCCTTCTCCACCCCCAAGGTAACAATCGCCTCGGTCTCGTGTGTAAAATAACGGTCTAGCTTTCCTAATTTATCTTCGACTGCGGTCCTCAATCCTGGTGTTACGTCAATATTTCTGCCACTAATAGTAAACTTCATAATATCAGCCCCTTTTTATAGTATTTCACAAGAATTTACACTCTTGTAATTACCTTAAGTATAACCCTTATCACCTACATTTGGCAATGGATTTTCACATGCTTTTTGGACTTCTTCGTATTTGAGCACTCCGCCGAATAGATCCAAAGCACTTCCCACGGTCACATCTATTTTGTTTTTGCCTATTTCTTTTAATAACAGTAAATCAACTAAACTACCAACGCCACCTGCATAAGTTATCGGAATACCATCATAGCTAGCTAGTATTTGCACCAGCTCAGTCTCAATTCCTGATGCCTTTCCTTCAACATCTACCGCGTGAATTAAGAATTCATCGCAATATTTCGCTAGCTCTTGCAAAGTCTCCTCAGTAATCTTGGTCTGCGTAAACTTCTGCCAACGGTCAGTCACAATATAATAACCATCATCCTTTTTGCGGCAACTCAAATCTAACACCAAACGCTCCCGACCTACTGTGTCACTTAATTTCTTAATGTTTGAGTATGATATCTGACCATCACTAAAAGCATATGATGTAACAATCACATGGCTAGCTCCAGCGGTTATAAATGTCATCGCATTGTCAGCAGTAATACCACCACCTATTTGTAAGCCCCCAGGATATTCTCTTAATGCTTCAAATGCCTGTGCCTTACTCGCTTCGTAATATTCTGATGTCTGCGGATTCAATAAAACAATATGTCCGCCGTATAAGTTCGCATCACGATAAAGCTTAGCAAAAAAGCTAGCTTCTTGCTCGGCAACAAAATTTTCAGTTGCTTGATTATCTAAGTCTACTAGGCTACCGCCAACAATTTGTTTGACTTTTCCATTGTGAATATCAATGCATGGTCGAAATCGCATTCTCTTCTCCTATACCATAACCAGCTTAATAACTACTATCTAAAAATCACTTCTCAAATCATCTTATGATTACGCTTTTTCAATTACATCTTGCATATCGTACATCCCCGCTGGCTTGCCAGCTAAGAACTTAGCCGCCTCAACTGCCCCTTTACCAAATATGCCTTTTGAGTATGCGGTATGTGTAAGGGTTATAACTTCATCGGGTCCCGCAAAAATCACATCATGCTCACCGACTATTGAACCACCCCTTACGGCACTAATCCCAATCTCTTTATCCACACGTGGTTTATGCACTTGGCTTCTATCATAAACATAGTGATACTCTTCATTCATTGCTTCATTTAAGCTATCAGCTAACGCCAATGCCGTTCCACTTGGAGCATCACATTTTAGTTTGTGGTGCTTTTCCACAATCTCCATATCAAATCCTGCCGTTGCTAGAACTTTGGCAGCGTCCTGAATCAATTTCAACATCGTGTTAATCCCCAGTGACATATTAGCTGACTTTAGGATTGCTACCTCGCCACTAACAGCTTTTATTTTAGCAAGCTGTTCGTCGGTCAATCCTGTCGTACACAATACTACTGGTAACTTTTTATTTTGACAATACTCTAGGACACCATCAACTGCTTTAAATGATGAAAAATCAATCATCACATCAGCCGCAACATCACAATCATTGATATTGGTAAATACAGGATAGCCATTATCTTTATTATCCACCATATCAATTCCAGCAACCATCTGTGTATTGACATCATTTGCGACTATCTCTGATATCACTTGCCCCATATGACCATTACAGCCATGCATTATAATCTTAACCATGTTATTTTCCTTCCCTAATTAACAACTTTCAATCCATAATCTTTCATTGCTTGTTGCAGCTGCTCTTTGTTTGGTTCTTCTAGCTCCGTTAATGGCGCTCGTAGTGGTCCACATTCTTTACCCATTAAATTCATTGCCGCTTTAACTGGAATTGGATTAACTTCACTAAATAGCGCATCAACTAATGGCAACATTTCTAACTGTAGCCTACAGCTTTCAGCAACATCGCCCATCAAATACTTCGCTACCACATCATGGGTCTTAGTTGGTGCAACATTGGCTACCACCGAGATAACACCGATACCACCGAGTGATAATAGTGGGACGATTTGGTCATCATTGCCTGAGTACATATCAATATTGCCACCAGTTAAATGCATGATTTGTGCCACCTGCGAAATATTGCCTGAAGCTTCTTTAATTCCAACAATATTTTCCACATTTTTCACTAAGTAGGCTACTGTCTCGGGTTGAATATTACATCCCGTTCTACTAGCTACACTATACATGATGATTGGTGTACCAGGAACTTCTTTTGCGATTGTTTCATAGTGAAGAATCAGTCCCTTTTGGGTCGCCTTATTGTAATATGGTGTCACTATTAACAGTGCGTCAACACCATACGCTACTGCTTCTTTTGACATTTTAATTGCTGTACTTGTACGGTTTGAACCGGTTCCTGCGATTACTGGAATTCTTTTGGCTACTTTGTCTATCGTATATTTGATTACTTGTAAGTGTTCTTCCTCTGAAAGTGTCGATGCTTCACCTGTCGTTCCACAAATGATAATCGCATCTGTTCCTCCTTCTATTTGTTCTTCTAAAAGCTCACCTAGCTTTTCATAGTTGACTGATAAGTCTTCGTTCATCGGTGTAATAATCGCTACCCCCGACCCTGTAAATACTGCCATATCTGTTCCTCCTTTATCGTGCTTTGATAGATAATCTTTTTGTAGAATTATAGAAAATAATACAGAGTCTGCTTGCAGACTCGCCGCACCGAGCGTTCTTTAAATTAAATGAGTGCGCATCTCGCCAAGCTTTTTGCTTTATCGGAGAACTTTCCTATTAAAGTAAAAAAAAGATAAACCTTCTGGTTCACCTCTAAAGAATTTACTATATCTATTATCCTTAAATAGCGCACCATCATTGCTGATGACAGTCATATAGTTCTTCACTACATGCCCAAGAATAAAACTCAAGGTGTCTTATCCTTTCGGCACTATTTCCTTTCCTTTGCCTTCTTCTGCTCCTCATACATCCAACAAAGTACTGATAAATAATGCGACCTCTATCAAATATTATTTTTTATAAGTATAACACCCTTCAATATGAATGTCAATGTGCCTTAGCCACCTATCTTGTAAACGTATCTCGTAAAAAAGAAGCAACCTAGGATATGAACCACACCCCTTAGTTGCCTCTTTATTACTCCAAAATATATTATCCAACTACATCAGCTTTGAATGCTTTTAAGGTCTTCGCTGAATGGTCCATAGCTACTCTTTCTGATTCTGATAGTTTAATATCAACTGTTCTTACAATACCATCTTTGCTAACTACACTTGGAAGACTAATTGCTGCACCTTCCCAAGCGCCATATTTGTCACTTAATACGTGTGCCACAGGTAATATGGCATGTTCATCACGCAGAATCGCTTCACAAATTCTCGCCGCGCACATTGCAATTCCTAAGAAGGTCGCACCCTTTTTCTTAATGATGGTTGCCCCACCAGTTTTAGCTGATTCAGCCATTTCTGCCAATTCAACATTAGCTCCAATGCTTTTAAAGTAAGATTCTAAACTCTCACCACCAATAGTTGCACAGCTCCAGATTGCCACTTGAGTATCACCATGTTCTCCAAGAACATATGCATTAATATCAGTAATTGCTACCTTACTTTCCTTACTGATTAAGCGACGAAGACGAGCAGTATCTAAGGTCGTTCCTGAACCGATAACGCGATTTGCTGGAAGTCCTGACGTCTCTTGAACTACACAAGTTAGTACATCAACTGGGTTTGAAACCACGATAATCAATGGGTTATCTGCATGCTCCATGATACTTTTGGTTATACTTTGAACAATAGAAACATTGGTCTTTGCTAAATCAAGTCTTGTCTGACCAGGTTTCCTAGCAATCCCTGCTGTGATAACAATAATATCGGCATCAGCACATTCTTCATAGCCACCAGTCTTAATTGTAGTCGCACTATAAAATGCTGTTGCATCTTCCATATCAAAGGAACTTCCCTCGGCACGGTCTTCATTTAAATCAATCATAACAATCTCACTAGCTACTTCTTTTAGCATAAGTGAAAACGCCACTGATTCCCCAACATTTCCAGCTCCAACTACGACTATTTTACTTCTCTTTATTGACATTTGTCTGTCCTCTCATTCTTCTTTGTATAATACCTTTGTCTTCAAAAGTTTGTTAAAATTTTAACTTCTATTTCTGCTTATCATACAACAAATCGTATTATTTTTCAATAAAAATCGCATAAAGCACCTCACCCCTACACCAATGATAATGCTGCCTCATCAGCAACAATAACCACATCCTTGTGTAGTTGTAAAATCGATGCTGGAACCTGTGGTGTAATCTCACCAAAGAATGACTCTTTAACAGCTTTTGCCTTACTTTCACCACTTACAGCAACTACGATGCTATTCGCTGACATAATTGCCCCGATGCCCATTGTATATGCTTGACGTGGTACATCGGCTGGTGATGCAAAGAATCTTTGGTTGGCTTCAATTGTATCTGGTGCTAGATTCACGCAATGGGTATCCTTTTCGAATATATCGCTTGGTTCATTAAAGCCAATATGGCCATTACCGCCAAGTCCCAGTAATTGCAAGTCAACTCCACCAACGCTGACAATAATATCTTCATAATCTTGACAAGCCTTACTGCTATCAGCAACCGTTCCATCTGGGACAAAGGTTCGGCTCTTATCAATATTAATATGATTAAAGAGATTATCATTCATAAAATAATAATAACTTTGTTCGTTATCACCAGCTAATCCTTTGTATTCGTCAAGGTTCACTGAAGTAATATTCGCAAAATCAAGCCTACCATTTTCGTATTTCTTGATTAGTTCTTGATAAGCCCCAATTGGCGTTGAGCCAGTTGCCAGCCCCAACACACTATCTGGCTTAATTGTAACCTGTGCCGCTATAATGTCAGCGACCTTTCTGCTCATATCTTCATAATCTTTTGCTTTAACAATTCTCATATTTCCCCCTTTACTGGTCATGACTTAATCTGAATTATAATTCATTTTTGTTGGTTAGATACTTCACTAGGAAGTTCTTATCTTCAATTTCCAAATCCTTAAGTCCGCCTCGACGTTCTAAGTGGTGTCTAAACTCATGCCGTAAAGTCTTGCGGGTTCGCTGCTTTAATTCCTCGCTTGATAAATGTTCGAAAAGTCGCATAAATGATCCGTAGTAAATAACTATATGGCTGCCCATTATTGAACTATAATGATATTCTCCTAAAATAACTAAATCATCGTTAACGGCATGAGGATTAAACTTGCATTCTGGCAGAACTCGCACACCACCATTGAGTCCCTCAAAAAATTCTGCGGGAATTTCCTCTGACAATGATTCAACTATTTCGAGAAATTCTTCTATTTCAACCATCTATCTACCTCATCTGCTACCATCCTCTAAAGCATTGTTGCTCTAAGGGTTGCTCCATCTGCTATACAAAGATCGGCTGGTGCAATATCAAAGACAGTCTTACAACCACTTTCACCACGCTTGTTCAAGCGGTATGCGGCTCTTGCATATGCTACCAATACAGATGCTGTGAATTCTGGGTTGGAGTCTAGCTTCAAACTATATTCAATAATGTGGTTATTCTCTTCGGCAAAGCCTGTCTTACCACTACGAATCACAAAGCCACCGTGAGGAATCCCCGCATGATTGGCATTAAGTTCTTCCTGACTAATAAAATTAACGATGGTATCATAATCCGCAAAGTAATTAGGCATTTCTTTGATTTCTTTTGTAATACTATCTTTATCAGCATCTTCCTCAACTACGACAAAGCATTCTCTGATATGCTTCTCGCGAGTTGTAAACTCTGGATTACTACCGTCTCTAACTGCTGAAAGGGCAGCTTCTACAGGTATCGTATATTGTCTCGCATCCAAGACCCCAGTAATTCGTCTAATCGCATCTGAATGACCTTGACTAACGCCCTTACCCCAGAATGTATAAGTCGCACCACTAACTAATGCCGCTTCAGCATAGATGCGGTTTAGTGAAAACATTCCTGGATCCCAGCCTGCTGAAATAACACCAACTTTCTCACCTGCCAAAGCTGCCGCTTCAACTGCTGCAAAATGCTGAGGGACTTTAGCATGGGTATCAAAGCTATCTACGACATTAAAATGTTGGGCAAACAATGGTGTTTGCTCTGGTAGGTCAGTTGCGCTACCACCACATAAAATCAAAACATCAATCACATCTTTCATTTGCATTGCTTCATCTATTCCGAAAACCTTAACCCCTTCGGTTAAAATCTTTACATCTTGTGGATTACGACGTGTGAAAACTGCTGCTAAATCCATATCTGGATTCTGTTTGATTGCTGATTCAACGCCTCTACCAAGATTACCATATCCTAAAATACCAACTCTAATACTCATATTTTACACTCCTCTAATCCTTACTGTTTTAAATAGTTTGTTACATCTAATCATAACAAAAAAAACATATATCCTCAAGTACCTATTGCTAATTAGGACTTAATAACATAAGGTTTGATTATATTGCAATTCAATATTTCATTACAAGCAAAAATGTCTCTACCTCGATTAAAGGTTTGAGACATTTTTGCGGTATTTGTTGATATTGTCGCCAAAAGTAAAATCCATAATCCGCTTGGTCGACTGACCATCGCAAGCACTCATGAACTTTTCTTTAAAGGCTCTTACTTGTTCGATATCAAACTTATCATCGACATGCTCAATATATGAAATCATTTCTTCATTTTCCGTAAATATCGGTCCTGGTGTAAGCTCTTCATAGCTGTAATAGAAGCCGCGCCAATCACCATACTTTTCTAAATCATAAGCATAGAAAACCATTGGCTTTTCAAATAAAGAATATTCATATATCAGTGACGAGTAATCTGAAATACAGATATCAGCTATACAAAGCAATTCATCAATTTCAAATTCTTTGGTTAAATCGCGGGCAAAATCTTGATACTCTTCGGCTATTCTTGGCACACGCTTGACCATTGGATGATGTTTCATCACTAGTACATATTCAGTAGAAAGATGCTCCTTAAATAGTTCTACGTCTAAAACGTTTGGTGACTTTGCTTTAGCAACCCTTCCGCGGAATGTCGGTGCATATAAAATCACTTTTTTATTGCGACTTTCAGGCATAAAAGCAGTTAATTTGTCTCGTTGCTTAGCAATGAACTGTTCATCAAAAAAGACATCCGTCCGACTAATGCCAATCGGCTTTATTACTTCGCATGGCACGCGCATCGCTTCTTCATATGCCCAGGCTACTTCTGGACTACTAACTGTTACTAATGAATATGGTCCATAGCCACGATATTTTTCTTGTACTTTTTTACTTTCACCAAAGATTAGCTCAGCGGTGCTAAAGCCAAACTTCTTAAACGCTCCACAACCATGCCATAGTTGAACAAACTTTGTCTCATCACGCAACTTAAGCGCGGCACAGACATGAGAAGCATCATCAATAAAGATATATTTCGCTGTTGCGATATCTCTAATCATTGCTTTGGCTAAACGCAAGGTCTCGAGCCTTCTAGCAAATCCTGAACGCAAGAAATGGGTATGTACCTCAAGGTCATAGTTTTGGATAATCTCGTCATACAAGATGCGGACACTATTGGTAATGTCCGCATATCGCATTTCGATGAATACTACTTTCTTCTCATCGATGGGTGCACTCGCATATTTGCGGTATTCATGTGGGTAAATCCACTTTAACGTCAAATATCGATACACCTTTGCCCATATTTTAATTAAGGGGCGTTTAATTTTACTTTTTAATTTCTTTAATCTTTTCATATTATGTATTATTTTTTAATCTCTTTATGAAATTCTTGCAATGATTTAACTGCAAATTCTTCATTACCCTTAGCTGCCTTAATCCCTTCAATGGTTGCCTTAGCTGCTGCCATTGTTGTGATGTATGGAATTTTGTACTTAACTGCCGACTTCCGAATGTAGCTATCGTCAATTGCTGCCTGCTTGCCTGATGGGCTATTAACTACCATACAAATATTTTGGTTGGTCATCTCATCTAAAATATTAGGACGACCTTCGCCTAACTTAGCAATCTTAACAGCTGGCAAGCCTGCATCTATAATCATTTGGTAGGTTCTTCCTGTTGCCATTAATTTTAGTCCACACTCATGTAAACCTTTGGCTACTTCAACAACTTCTGGTTTATCATAACGGTTAACACTAACTAGTACTGTTCCTTCTTTTGGTAGTATTACCTTAGCTGCTTCTTGGGCTTTATAAAAAGCTTCACCAAAGCCTTGTGCAATCCCTAACACCTCGCCCGTTGAGCGCATCTCTGGTCCTAGTAGCGGATCTACTTCTTGGAACATATTAAATGGGAAGACTGCTTCTTTTACTCCATAGTGTGAAAAGACACTTTCTTTTAGGTCTGGGACTGGTGATGCTTTGCCTGTCAAGTGGGAAGTCATTATCTCTGTTGCTAATCTAACCATCTTAATATTGCAAACCTTCGATACTAATGGCACCGTTCTTGATGCTCGTGGATTAGCTTCTAGAACATATACCTTACCGTCTTCAATAGCATATTGCATATTCATCAAGCCGACAACATTCATCTCTGCTGCAATTCTTCTAGTGTATTCTTTGATTGTGGCAATCTGCTCATCTGTTAGATGCTTTGATGGCAAGATACAAGCTGAGTCACCTGAGTGAACACCCGCTAGTTCAATATGCTCCATCACTGCTGGTACAAAGACGTTCGTTCCATCACTAATCGCATCAGCCTCACACTCTGTTGCATGGTGTAAGAAACGGTCAATTAGAATTGGGCGCTCTGGAGTCACTCCAATTGCGGCATTCATATAGAAGGTCAAGGCTTCATCATCATGAACTACTTCCATTCCGCGGCCGCCTAGAACGAATGATGGACGTACCATAACTGGGTAACCGATTTCTTTAGCAATTGCTAAAGCTTCATCAGTATTAACCGCCATTCCTGCTTCTGGCATTGGAATTTCAAGCTTATCCATCATGGCTTTAAAGAGGTCACGATCCTCTGCCATATTGATGGTCTCTGGTGATGTTCCTAAGATGTTAACGCCAGCCTTTTTAAGCTCTTCTGCTAAGTTAAGTGGTGTTTGTCCCCCGAACTGCGCAATTACCCCAACCGGCTTTTCTTTTTCATGAATACTTAAAACATCTTCTAGTGTCAATGGTTCAAAGTATAATTTGTCTGAAGTATCATAGTCTGTTGATACTGTTTCTGGATTACAGTTAACGATAATCGTCTCAAACCCTAAATCTTTTAACGCAAAAGCTGCATGTACACAGCAGTAATCAAATTCAATACCTTGGCCAATACGATTTGGTCCCCCACCTAAAATCATAATCTTAGGTTTGTCAGTGGTAACTGGGCTTTCATCTTTCATGTGGTAGCTTGAATAGTAGTAAGCTGAATCTTTCGTACCACTTACATGAACGCCTTCCCAGGCTTCAACAATATCTTCGGCGATACGCTTATTTCTAATATCTTCTTCTGGTACCTCTAAGATTTGGCTTAAATACTTATCGGCGAAGCCATCTAGCTTAGCTTGACGCAACTCCTTAGTTGCTGGCACTTGTCCTTTATTTTGTAATAATGCTTCTTCTTCCTCAACTAACTCTTTCATTTGCTCGATAAAGTAATGTTTCACCTTAGTTGCTTCGAAGATTTCCTCTACCGTCGCGCCTTGTCTTAGTGCCTCATACATGGTGAAATGACGTTCACTAGTTGGTGTTCTAAGCATCTTCAATAATTCTGCTTTGGTCTTCCCATCAAAAATACTGGCATTGCCTAAACCGTAACGACCAATTTCCAAGCTTCTAATCGCCTTTTGGAAAGCTTCCTTGTAGGTCTTACCAATACTCATAACTTCCCCAACGGCACGCATTTGGGTTCCTAGCTTGTCCTCCGAGCCTTTGAATTTCTCAAATGCCCAACGAGCGAACTTGATAACAATATAATCGCCGCCTGGTACATATTTATCTAGTGTTCCATATTTTCCACAAGGAATTTCATCTAAGGTCAAACCACTTGCTAGCATTGCTGAAATCAGAGCGATTGGGAATCCTGTTGCCTTTGATGCTAATGCTGAAGAACGCGAGGTTCTAGGATTAATCTCGATTACGATAATTCTATCTGATACTGGGTCATGAGCAAACTGAACATTGGTACCACCGATTACTTCAATCGCCTCAACAATGCTATATGCTTGCTTTTGCAAACGCGCCTGTGTATCATCAGCGATAGTCAACATCGGTGCTGAACAAAATGAATCGCCAGTATGAACGCCAAGCGGGTCAATATTTTCAATGAAGCAAACGGTAATCATATTACCTTTAGCATCACGTACTACTTCAAGCTCAAGCTCTTCCCAGCCTAAGATTGATTCTTCAACCAAGACTTGACCAACCAAGCTTGCTTGTAATCCTCTAGCACAAACTGTTGCTAGTTCTTCTTTATTGTATACTAGGCCGCCACCGGCACCACCCATCGTATAAGCGGGACGTAATACCACGGGATAACTTAGTTTTTCGGCAATCTCTAAAGCTTCTTCAACTGAATAAGCCACTTCACTTTTTGCCATCTCAATACCAAGCGAATCCATCGCTTTCTTGAATTCGATGCGGTCTTCACCACGTTCAATTGCGTCTACTTGTACTCCGATGACTTTAACATTGTATTTCTCTAAAACGCCAGCTTTATCAAGCTCTGAACATAAATTAAGCCCTGACTGTCCGCCCAAATTTGGGAGTAACGCGTCCGGCCTCTCTTTTTCAATAATCTGTGTTACACGTTCTAAATTTAATGGTTCAATGTAAGTCACATCTGCTGTTTCTGGGTCAGTCATAATAGTTGCTGGATTGGAATTAACAAGAACAATTTCGTATCCCAAATTCTTAAGGGCTTTACAAGCCTGTGTCCCCGAATAATCGAACTCACACGCTTGACCAATAATGATAGGACCTGAACCGATAATTAAAACTTTGTGAATATCATTTCTTTTCATACTCCGCCACCATCTTCCTATTCTTTTTATTTTCTCTTTTCCTCAATATATTATAGAGAAAAGTCGAGTGTTTGTCTATGCTATTTTCTATTTTTAGCAATAAAAACCACAAGACTACCCTTTCACAGAGTAGTCTTGTTTCATTTTACATGTTCTTTTTGCATATCCTTCGCACTATCTCAATTGTAATTATTAATATGGCTGTAAAAATAATTGACTTCAACATTTTATAAATATTAGACTAAAGCTTTACCTAAGGCTTTGCAATTAGTCTCCGCTTCACCATCTGGCATTTCTTGGCAAATCACATAATCACACGCTAAAGTAGCTCCAAGCCCCTTGCATCGTTCTTCCCAATCACGCATCCACTCACCGTCACCCCAGCCATAAGACCCAAAGAGCGCAATCTTTTTATCCTTCAATTTATCTTCGCAGCTCATGAACAATGGTTCAAATTCGGTCTCTTCTAAGACTTCATCACCCATTGATGAGCACCCAAAAGCAATTGCATCAAATTCGGTAATCATCTCTGCTTTGAAATTCTCGGGAACAAAGATGGCTACTTCAGCTCCGCTTTCTTTTGCTCCAGCTGCAACGAAATTAGCCATTGCCTCTGTGTTTCCAGTTCCACTCCAATAAACTATTGCTATTTTACTCATAGTATCTACTCCTTTTTCTTTGTCTTGATGATTAGTATATTTATATCAAGCAGCAACTGTTAACTGCATGACAGACTTGCCTAGTAAGAACATTTTGGTGTAAACCAGCTTACATTTCTCATATTTCTCAAATAGACGTATAGCCTTGCACTCGTCGGTATACACCTTCCAGCAACCTGTACACTTACTATTCTTGCCACTATGTTCAATAAAAGCCTTAACATCGGCTAACGGATAACCTAGGAAGACACCGATTTCATGAGGAAAGGCTTTGGTATTCATCACCCGCTCCTTGAGATATGCGATTACTTCATTAAAATCTTTCATTTGATATCCATACTGCTTTAGAAAATCTATGACTTCTGCTTCTTGCAAGCTTTGTTCAAGCTGTGACTTCCGATAAACCCATATCAACGCTCGACCATCACGAATGCGTAGAATTTCTACGTATACGCCCTTTTCATTAATAATCTGATTAAGCTTTTGCATGTCTTCCATTAATTCCTGCTTAGATGTGAAAATATATGTAAATAGATTGGCTGGCTTGATACTTGCTAAGGTTGGTGAACAATGCTCTATTAAATATGTCTCCATGTTTTTAGTTTCCTTATTTTTAACTTCCTTAAAATGGGTAAGATTTGTTAGTAGATGTTGCTTGGTTTTGAAATCCCTTGAAGTTAGTTTTGGCTAACTGCACTTTAAAAAATAGGAGCCTATCGGTAGACTCATCATAGCTAAGTATTTTTCAAAAAGATTTCGTAGAGTACTTCAGTATTATTGGTTAGTTATTGCTAACTACCTAAAATATATCATACCTTTAAAATACTGTCAATGTTATTTGTTACTTTAAATGTTATTTTATTTTCATTTTGGACTTGTCATTTTTTCACAAAAGCTTTTAGACAAGTTCTAGTCTATGGCTTTTCATCATATTTAACTAGACAATTTATTTTGATACTTATACAATAGTCTTATGATATAAAATATTTCTATGGAATGAGATATTGTACAGATAATATTCACTGAAGAAGGAGGTCTTATGGAATTAGCGAATTTTAGAGATATTGGTGGTATTACTACGAGACTTGGCAAGATAAAAGAAAAGCACCTATTACGTTCTGGTGAACTTTTTCAGTTGTCAGCAACTGATATTTCGAGCCTTAAAAATGATTATAACTTAAAACTTATTCTTGACCTAAGAAGTCTTAATGAGGTCGTTAAGCATCCTGACACCGAAATCACTGGTGCTCGTTACTTAAATTTGGATGTTCTCTCCAATCTTTCTGGTGACAACACTGGCTTTGATTCACTGTTAAAACAACTTGATGTAAACATTGTTGATAAACATATGAAAGATGTCTACCGTGATATCATAATTGATACTACCGCCTCTCGTGGATACAATCAATTCATGAATGAGATAGCTAATCTCGCCAATGGTTCGGTAATCTTCCACTGTTTCGCTGGCAAAGATCGGACTGGACTTGGAGCTGCTCTGTTGCTAGAAACACTAGGTGCCACAAGGGACGATATTATTGCCGACTATTTGATGACTAATACTATGCGAATGCCCGTTAATCAAGCCTTGTGCGAAGAAGCTGCCAAAACCTATAACCTATCAGCTTCACAAGTCGTGGCATTAGAACAATTTCTATTGGTTAAGGAAATTTATCTTGATGAAACATACAATACCATTGATGAGCGATATGGTTCTGTTGAGAATTATATGCTTAAAGGCTTAGGTCTAATACCCGAAACACTTGAAAAATTAAGAATGAGATATCTGGCGTAAGTAATTGATTAGCTATTTCTTCGCATAGACTATTTTCTTTAGAAGAAATAATAAAAAACCTTCACCACTATCGGTGAAGGTTTTTTATTAACAGGGCATGAGGGACTCGAACCCCCATCGACGGTTTTGGAGACCGGTGCTCTACCATTGAACTAATGCCCTATTGTAAAAACTTCTTACGCTATCTTTTCACAGCTATAAAAGAATATCACACATAGCCGTAACTGTCAATAAATTTGCCGTTATTTAGTATATTTCTGCTATGTCCCATCAACAACTCACTAAATATCCGCCAAATGCTTCTTCAATTCCACCATCGTATCACGTAATTCAGCCGCTGATTCAAAGTCTAAATCTGCTGCCGCTGTCTTCATTTGCTTTTCGACATTAGCAATGACTTTTTCTAATTCTTTCTTGCTCATTGATTCGGGGTCTTTCTCGAGCATCTTTTCCGTCTTAGCGACTGTTTTGGAAATACTAATAACGTCTCTAACCGCTTTCTTAATGGTCTGTGGGGTGATACCATGTTCTTTATTATACGCTTCTTGCACTTTACGGCGTCGTTTTGTCTCGCTGATTGCCAGCTGCATTGAGTCTGTTATCTTATCCGCATACATGATAACTCGTCCATCGGCGTTACGTGCCGCCCGTCCAATCGTCTGAATCAATGATGTTCCTGAACGCAAGAACCCTTCCTTGTCTGCGTCTAGTATTGCTACTAGGGTAATCTCGGGGATATCTAAGCCCTCACGAAGCAGGTTGATACCTACCAAAACATCGAAAACATCCAGGCGCATGTCACGGATAATTTCCGAGCGCTCCAAAGTATCAATATCAGAATGTAAATATCTAATTCTAATCCCAATATTCTTCATATATTCCGTCAAATCTTCAGCCATCTTTTTAGTTAGGGTCGTAATAAGAATTTTATTGCCTTTTTCAACTTCTTTGTAGACCTCACCAACCAAGTCATCAATCTGGCCTTCGACAGGGCGGACATCCACCTGGGGGTCTAGCAATCCGGTTGGGCGAATAATCTGCTCAGCCCGAAGCATCTCGTGGTCTGCTTCGTATTCGCCTGGCGTCGCTGAAACAAACATCACTTGGTCTATCCGTTCTTCAAATTCGGTGAAGTTAAGCGGGCGATTATCTTTTGCTGAAGGTAATCTAAAGCCAAAATCAACCAAGGTTGCTTTCCGCGATTGGTCTCCTGCATACATCCCGCGTATCTGCGGTACTGTCTTATGTGACTCATCAATAATCAATAGAAAATCGTCACCAAAATAGTCAATCAATGTATATGGCGGTTCACCTTCTCTTAAACCCGATAGATGTCGCGAATAGTTCTCAATCCCCGAACAAAAACCTGTTTCTTTTAACATCTCTAAATCAAAATTAGTTCGCTCTGAAATACGCTGTGCTTCTAGAAGCTTGTCCTCACTTTTAAAGAAAGTCACTTGCTTTTCTAGTTCTTCTTCAATATCTGATGATGACGCCATAATCCGCTCTTGGGGGACAACATAATGTGATGCTGGAAAAATCGCGATATGCTGCATTTCACTTTTCACTGCCCCGGTCAATACATCTATCTTGGTAATTCGGTCAATCTCATCGCCAAAAAACTCTACCCGGTATGCCGATTCTGAAAAATCAGCAGGGAATATCTCCACCACATCTCCTCTTACGCGAAAAGTCCCGCGGTGGAAATCCATATCGTTGCGGTCATATTGAATATTGATTAATTCACGAAGCACTTCATCTCTATCCTTCTCCATTCCTGGACGCAGGGAAATAATCATATTCTGGTAGTCCTTGGGACTACCGATGCCATAGATGCACGAAACACTTGAGATGATGATAACATCTTTTCTTTCACTTAAGGAAGCGGTCGCTGAAAGCCTTAACTTATCAATCTCCTCGTTAATTGATGAGTCTTTGGCGATGTAGGTGTCTGATGAGGGTACGTAGGCTTCGGGTTGGTAGTAATCATAATAGGAGACAAAATATTCCACTGCATTGTCTGGGAAGAACTCTTTGAATTCTGAGTAAAGCTGTGCCGCTAGGGTCTTATTATGGGCGATGATTAAGGTTGGTTTATTTAATTGTTGAATCACATTCGCCATGGTGAATGTCTTT
>JGI994J12354_10001020_pt1 | contig 28481 bp, 20 predicted proteins | sample IntmicLarv3ML3BL_FD_12354 | JGI IMG/M metagenome (IMG submission 12354) | reverse complement strand
GTGCTCAAGCCCGAAAATTCCCGCCATTACGGCGGCTGTTATTATGAGCGATGGAAATCTTCCGTTGCATGGAGTGAAACTATTGGTTAAAATCGCCAAAAGCCTTTCGCGTTTTGACTCTATTATTCTGCATGAAGTAACTCCTGCGGCGTTGCATCCCAGACCCATGCAGGTCGTCAATGCCTGTTTCCCGTGCGCTCCCGCACATTTGAAACAACCGTCCATATTAAACGCTATGCGCGGAAGAAGCCCGAAATCTTCTAAAAGCGAAAAAATCGGATAGAAAATCGCCATTGGCGGAAGCATTACGGCGACAACCCATGACAACACTCTGTATACGCCGAAAACCAACATATCTGTTATGAAATCCGGAACTTTTATGAAATTGAAAAAATTGACAAACAGATCTTCAAGCGCCCCGAAGCCGGACATTAACAGCCCCGATGGATAGTTTGCAAAAACTATTGTTATATAAAGCGCAGTGAAAACGAGCCCGAACATTATCGGAATTCCAAAAACTTTGCTTGTCACAATACTGTCAATTTTCCTGTCCAAACTGTTATAATCTTCTTTTTCAAACGTCACCGCCGCGCTGATAACATCACACGGTTCAATGTCAATTCCGCCGTTTTTCGGTTTAACTGTTCGGGACGTTTCATAAATAGCCTGCTTAAGCTCGTAAATTCCCATGCCCTTTTTAGCGTTCGTCGCAATCACCGGAATATTCATCATTTCTGAGATTTTCGCTGCGTCTATGCGAATTCCTTTCTTCGCCGCTTCATCCATAAGATTTATGCACAAAATCAAGTTTCCACCGAGTTTGATTATCCTCAATGCGAGAAACATATTGCGTTCAAAACAAGTTGCATCCGCGACAATTACCGTCACGCCGTTTTCATTCGCCTTTATATGCTCATAAACCGCTGCTTCATCCGCTGATTTCGGATTTAAGGAATATGTTCCCGGCAAGTCTATTATATTAAAGCTCTCGCCGTTATGCATAAACTTTCCCACCGCGCCGCCTACAGTCACGCCCGCCCAGTTTCCCGTTCGCTGTCTAAGACCTGTTAAACTGTTGAAAACCGTACTTTTCCCCGTGTTCGGATTTCCCACGAGAATTATATTCATATTAAGCTCACCGCCATTTTTTCCGCATCTGAACGGCGCAACGCGAACACTGAACCCATCACCTCATAGGCTGTAACGCCGCCCCTCATGCTTCGATGAACGGGTTTTATCACAGCGTTTTTTATAAATCCAAGCTCGACAATTCTTTCCGACAATTCAAAATCGGCAACAGCGGCAATTTTAACGCTTATATTCAATGGCACATCACTTAATCTCACGGTTTCCATTCGTCGCCCTCTCAATCAATAATTGCCTTTAATATCAAATATATGAATATCGGCAAGCTTTTGAGCTAATTTTATTGAGTAAGTTTTTCGTAAGGTTAGCTTAATCAGTGCTTACTTGAGTTTCCTAATTCAGACCGTGTCCTCCACCGACAAACAACTTGACTTGTTTAAACCAAAATGATACACTTCCTATGCAGCTTATATGTAAATTCAGCAAAGTAAATTAACAATAAATCCACCGCAGTGGGTCACCCCGGTCGCATTGTTATGCAAAACAATGAAGCAATGGTCCGAACAGGCTCAATGGTTCTCGGAAATATTATGAACGCAATGTTCCCCATATCGCAAAATGGGAAAGTTATTGGCTATGCTTGGGCAAACGAGCCTGCTTCACAAATTTATTTGGTTCTTTATAAGATGTTGGCGAAGTAGTATAGGGAGGTAGATGTAATGAAAAGAATCTTATTAACAGCTTACTTCGTCATCGTTGCCGCTTGTTTAACAAGTTGCCGTTCAACATCTGTTCAATATTACAATGTAATCAAAGGAAATCTTGATGTTAAATCGACTGAGGGAAATCAATTTACGGCAAACTTTTTGAATGATGAGCTTCAATCCTATGAATTGACTATTTATGGCGAAATGGGCAAATCTGAATATAACTTTTTCACAAACAATGGATCTATATTTCTTATACACACGAATACAGACTATCCTGAGTCATTCACCCTCGACGGTGCAAAAAAATACACCACAAAATTTGTCGCGAAAAATGACGAGTTGTTGATTTATGATTATGAAAATAAAAAAATAATTCTTTCCTCTCTGATAGATGACGAGCAACAGCGAGTTTTTAATAACGCTTTGGACTTTGAACAGAAAATAATAAATGGTGAATTTGAAGAGGATTAGCACCCCCAACGATTGAGCAAACTCACAACCTCAGCCTCGTGAGAAATGTCAAATTGAGCACAATAGAAAATCCCTTTTCCGCTTCCAATCTGCTCTGCAACGACATCCACCGTGTCGATTTCGCCGCAGAAAATTTGAATCAATTTCCCTGCGTCTCTGATTTTTTTATAAACCTCCGGCCAATGCTTTTCATTTGGTTGACCGTCGCCGGGAATCCATTGAATTCCTTTCAATTCGGGTATTGTCAATATTTTATCCAAATGTTTCAATGCACCAGGTCCATCCAAATGATAAAACGCGTTGTCAAGTTTTTTGCAGCAAGCGTCAAGTTCGGGGAAAATGAATTCCTCAAACATATCCGGTCCGACCATACAGCTGAAATCGGATTGAATCATATACCATGGCGTTTTTGAAAACATCGGTCCCCAGCAGGTGTGACCGGGATTGCTTTTTCCCATCGTTTCTGTCAACTCGTCATAATATTTGAAAAACAGCTCGTGACATTCCCAAACCAAGCGTTTTACTTCTTCCGGATATTCATACAACGCCATAAGAAAATCTTCCGAGGAGAAAAAACGCTCGACAGGGTCGATTCCATTACAAATATCGGTCATTTCCAAGCAAACATCACCGTCAAACATTTCTGCCGCAATTCTGTAAATTTCGCATGTTTTGCAAAACCACTGCTCGTTTGGGATATATTCCAAATGAAGCTCGTCGGGTGTCATTTCTTTCTCCGCCTCGAACCATATCGAAGCGTCACCGATAATCTTTTTCGCACCCATATAAGCCGCGTTTACACCTGCGCCTAAACATGGGCGAATGTTAGGGAACGCATCGCCCATATATTTTATACCCGACAAATAATACATCCAGTCTAATACGATTTCTTCCGAAGTTGCTCCCGAATCATACATTCCCACCTCAGGTTTGGGCATTTTGGGGGCAACACCTGTCAACTCCACGCTTATGAGCGGTCTGTCAAGCTCACCTCTCCACCACGAAGTGTAATCCTTTTCGATTTTCGCCCAATTTTCTTTCGGAAAATTAACAGCCATTAACTGCCGCCCTCAATTATAACCAATATTCGTGTTAATAATAATCGTGTTAATCTCGCCATTCCAATCGACACCGAAATCAAACGCTTGCCCCATGTCCCGAAGCATGAAATAATTATTTCCGTCAATATTATAGGCGGTAAAGCTTACTTCAGTTCCGTCAAGGAAAATTTTTGCTGTGGTCACCACAGGAGTTTTGTTTCCCGAACCTTTGCTCGACATTTCACCGCCCGTAACCGTGTAGGAAACGCCATTTGTCAAGGAAATTGCATTATTTACCCCGTCCCAGCCGACATCGAATTGCTTTTCTGTTCCGCTTAAAGTAAACGCCAAATCGCGTAGCTTGAAATAATTTCGTCCATCTATGTTGTAAGCATCAAATGCGACATTTTTGCCGTTTACCAGAACGGTTGAAGCCGTCGGTTGAGCAACAAGAGCCGAAACGGTAGCAGAAGCAGAACCGCCCGGAAGATTAATTACATATTCGTTCGTTTTAAGTTCCTTTCCCTCGGCAGACATAACGACCTTAAAAACATGAGCGCCGCCACCAAGCTTTGAAAGGTCGATGTTTTGCCTATGCGGAACCATGTTGCTTGCTCCAACCCATTTTTCATCAATAAAATAATTAACGGTTAAGCCGTCCTTTTTGAAATAAGGGGTATAAATCGTAAACGGCACAACATCCGCCGACAATGTTATTTCCTTATCAATTTTTTTATAAGTCACACCGCTTTCCTTACTTCCGAAAGGAATAAGCCGCGAGCTTTTTGTCAGTTCTTTATACACAGCTTGCATTTCGTTGTTATTAAAAAGTGAAAAACGGTTTTCAGCCCATGCTATAGGTGAATCAGTATTGAAATACAAAATCGCCTTAACCTGCGGGTAGACCATCGGGATGCTTTCATAAATGGCTTTCATGTGCGTGTTTGCCCATGCGTTTGTGTATTCGTTCCTCGTCACAGAATAGTTTTCAATGCCGCATTCCGAAACAATAATCGGCTTTCTGTCACCATATTCTTTAACTAAATGAGAAAGCTGGCGAACCGGGTTTGCGAAATTATCGCTCAGATAAATCGCTTGCCCTATGTCATCGGCGGGTTTTCCCTTAGGATATTTCACGGAATAAAGCGACGCTCCCACCCAATCAACATATTCATCGCCCGGATAAAATTGATCATAAGTTGTTTCCACATGACCCAGCCAGTTCGGCGACCACAGCATCGCGACATTGGGTGCGCGGTCTTTCATTATTTGAGAAACAAATTTGAAAACCGTTTTAAATTGTTCCGGATCGGCTTTCTTTTGCCAAACATTCATCTCTGCGCCGAATCTCAATAGAATCGGTGTTCCGAGTTTTTTCAAATAGTCTGCTTCGGCTTCTATTTTGGCGCGGTCATTTAAAACTTTCGCCAACGTGTCACCCTCGTTAACCAAATTCCACGCAATTTCTATTATTTGACGCGATTGTGAAAACGGTTTCAGCAAATAGTCAAATTGTTCGATTGTTTCGATTTCATACAGAACATAAAACAACGCCGCCGATTGCTTAACGCCCGTGTTTACCTGTCTGTCGTCCGTGTTATAACATTCCCCGAAATATACGCCCGTTTTCGGTTCGTGTTTTGCGCCGTAATAGGAAGTGTCGCCGCCGTTTCCTTTAATTTCAGCATAAACCGAGAAAGATGTGTCATATGCGGCTATTTTATTTTCATATGCCATTCTGATAAACTCTGTGTCTTCCGGGTTGTTCACTTCTTGCCACGCAACGTCAAGCGGCAACGCTGTTTCATAAATCGTTCTTGCGTTTTGAAAATCGTTTTGTTTTTCATATGCCTTTGCCACAGCATTTGCAACGTCTCTCATTATGTTCAATTCCAAATCGCCGTTGGCTTTCCATTGAGCCGCCCTTGCAACAGGACTTTCGCCGCCGATGAAAAGCTCCATAATTGACTTGCCATAGCTTATAATTCCCGAAGTATCTTCGCTTTCCTTTGCTTTGTTGTAGCCCTCTTGCAACGGCCAATATTTATTGTCGAGCTGTTCGCTTGAAGTGACTGCGAACACATTGCAAACAGGAAGAGCCATAACTAAAGCCAACGATATTGCGGTGAAGCATTTTAATAATTTCATAAGACAAGCCTCCAAAAATTTAATAATTTATTATCTGCCGTTCGCATTGTACCATGTTTTTTCATTACACGCAACCCATCGACAAACAGTCCCGCTTTTTTGAAATCCAACGGAAAGGTATAATGCTTGTGCTTTTTCATTATCAATAGATGTGCTGACATATGCATAATGCAATCCTTGTCGCTTTAATTCATTCAATCCGTGAAACAAAGTACGTTTCATAATTCCCTTTCTTCTGAAATTCGGCAAACAAGCGACCGGTTCAAGTGTTGCCGTTTTACTGTTTTTATCCGTCCACCAAGTGACGAACCCAATAAATTCATCCGCCGCTGCACTTCGAACCACGTAATCTAAAGCAGTATTATAATAATCACATGACATAAGCTCTTCATACATATTTTTCGTTATAACTTCTCCCGTAGGAATTTCCGCGAATTTTACCCTATCTTCAATATCATTTTCGGACAGAATTTTTATAAATTCACCTTGCCAAACAACATCTGCTGCCGTATAGGAACGCAAATCCAGTCCCGCTTGCCAGCGTTCTTCATTTTCACGCACAAAACCACATTCACTCAGCGCATTGCAAAGATGAATATTTGAATCATTCGCAATTATTGAAAGAGCTTTTTTGTCCGAAAACATAGCCTCAACAGATTCAATTGCCTCAGTATAATAATTTGAATATTGCGGCAATAATCGAACGACAAATTCCGATTCATAAGAAAAAACAAGATATGCAAGCACGTATCCAATTGCAGTACCGTCTTTGATAATCAGTTTTCCGTATTTAAAAACATCTTGCGCGCCGCTTCCGAATAGATATCTGTCAAATACAAGATTGCATGGACGTGATGAATAAATAGAAAAATCACTATGTTTTGCAACAGTGCTTTCTATGTTGCACATCGTTTCAAAATCACTTTCATTTGAAATGTTTTTAATCATCAGCATTTACTGTTCACCCAATTTCCCTAAGCGCCGAAACACTCGCGTCAAAAGCGGCTCGCCCGCTCGCATATACAAACTCGCCGTTGTCGTGCTTTCTTCCGCGTTCCAATTCATCTAAGCCCGGAAACACCGACAAATGCGGCTCTAACGTCAAAACGCGCCCGCCCTTTGCCGCGAATTTCGCAATCAACGCCGCGACATTTCCGTCACCTTTCCCCGCAGGAACGACAGAACCGTCAGTTCGCGCGTCTTTAATGTGCATATATTCAACATAAGGCTCCAATAATTCCCACGCTTCAAGCGTATCCTGCCCCACCTGAACGAAATTGGCAGGGTCGAAAATTGCTCTCAAATCGGGCAATGCCTTGTGAATTTCCAAACAAGCCGCCGCACCCTCGCCGTAAATATCCTTTTCGTTTTCGTGGCACAAAACAATCCCATAACCCTTTGCAAAATCTATTAATTTTTGAAGATAGCTTAAAGCTTTTTCCTTTTTTGCGCTGTCGGTTACGCCGTAAAAACTAAACATTCGATAATGCGAAGCGCCGACAATCCCCGCTATTTCAATCATTCTTTTGAAATCCTCAAAATGATTGTCAAAATCGGCTGAAATGTCAATCTTTCCTGTAGGCGAGCCAATCGCCCACACCTTAATGCCGCCGCTGTCAAGTTTTTTCTTAACTGCTTTGGCTTCCTCAAGAGAAATTTGCGACACGTTTTTGCCGTCAATTCCGCGCATTTCCAAATATTTAATGCCGTTTTCGTTTAAAACCTTAATCTGTCCGTCAATCATTGCGTCCGCTTCGTCGGCGAAAGCGCATAATTTAAATTGGTTTATCATATGGCTCTGTCCTCTCTAAAATTTCGCCCGTTTTGCCAACTCATTGTAATATAATTCCTCATCAAAAGGAAGAACGACAGGGCTATTGGTCCAAGCGGAAAGGTGCATTGCGTTTGAAATCGTGAGACCGTTGATTCCCTCTCTTCCGTCGGCAATCAATTTTTCGCCGCGCAAAACAGCGCTCGCAAAAGCGTTCACAACCCCTGCGTGCTGTTCCGATTTCCCGTCGGTTTCAACCAAAATTTCTTCGGCTTTCGGCGAACCGTGCTGTTCTTTATAAGCTTTTGAAAATTCAGATTCAAACTGATTCGATTTCCACATCATAAGCCTGCCGTTTTCCGCGACAAGTTTTCCGCCGTCAAGCGAAATTTCAAAACGATTGCTGCCGGGAAAATCGCCTGTCGTGGTGATGAATGCACCGGTTGCTCCGTTTTCAAATTCAAGATAGGCTGTTACATCGTCTTCGACCTCGATTTTATGCCATTTTCCGAAATGCAGCTTCGCGTCAACCAATGTCGGCATTCCGCAAATCCATTGCAGTAAATCGAGATTATGAGGGCATTGATTAAGCAAGACACCTCCTCCCTCAGTTTTCCATTTCGCGCGCCACGCCCCCGAATCGTAATAGGATTGCGGACGATACCAATCGGTTATAAGCCAGTTGACGCGTTTGATTATACCCATTTCTCCGCTTTTCACGATTTCTCTCATTTGGCGGTAAATGTGGTCTGTTCGCTGATTATACATAATTCCGAAAGCGACATTCGCTTTGTCTGCCGCTTCATTCATTTCGCGAGCCTGTTTTGCGTAGACACCCGAAGGTTTTTCAATTAAAACATGAAGTCCCCGTTTGAAGCATTCAATCGCAAGCCGAGGATGGTCATAATGAGGCACGGCGACAAGAACCGCGTCAATAATACCGCTGTCCAACATTTCTTCCGCCGTTTTAAAGCAAACAACCTCTGGAGTTTTTTCCTTTGCCCAAATCAACCTCGCAGGGTCAATGTCCGCCACCGCTGTCAATTCAACCTCGGGGCATTTCCCCTCTGTTATGTAGGTGACGTGCCAAGTTCCGATTGCTCCAATTCCGATGATTCCCAATTTTAGTTTTTTATTCATGAATAATCTCCCTAACAAGCCGATTTATATTTTCCCCCCAAACAAGCTGTTTCTCCTCTTCCAAAATCTCCGCCGCCTTAATCTTTTCAAAATTATACCAAATATCTAAAAGCGGCGCGGCGCTTCCCCAAACGATTCTTTCCGCGCCCACTTGGCGAAATGCTTCTTCAACCATGCCCAAGTCCATTCCCGAGCTTGTCGTTGCCGTAAGCTCGCTGTAATTGATGTTGTCTATAACGATCCTTATGTCTTTGTAACAATCGGCAAACGCCGCAACCAACTTGACGTTAAGGATCGCAAATTCTCAGTTCATAAAAAGCCTTACGGGAAAGCAAAAAACAAAGCCTTCCTCCGCGCCATCGTTCATAAGCCTGTCAATTTCGCCGCCGTCGTTTATATATGAAGTGTATGTGTGATAATGCGGGAAAAGCTTTATTATTCCCATACCCTTTTCACGTCACTCTTTCAAATATTTTTTATCGTTCAATTCATAAAAAGGGGTAATCGTTACGGCGGGAATCAATCTTTCCTTGAATGCTTTGCACGCTTTGAGCATTTCATCGTTGCCCGTTTTAATGTCGTCAAAAATCGCACGCAAATCATCTCCGTCTTTTCCGATTGCGAATCATATTGGCAGAGTTGAATCCCTTTTTCACCATATTCTCCGACACAAAATAATGTTTTCATTCTTCAGTTATTTTTATCAAAACAACGTCGTTCGCGTGCATATAAACGTCTTTAGGAAAGTCGTCAACCGATATGTTTGACAATTCGGTTGTTTTCTCAAAATCATGCCGCGCATCAAGCGTGAAAATTTCATATTTACAACGTTTATTTGGATCAAACCCGACTATTTCAACAGGATATTCACCTGTTCTGCCCTCCCAGTTCGACAGCATAATGCTTACGCCGCTTTCCGAGGCGGTTGCAAGAGCGTAAGTACCCGAAATTTCGCATTCTGAATAAACCCTCTCGCCTTGCTTAACAGCCATATCAAACGCGACAAACGGATAATATTGCTTCGTCGGATAACCCCATCGGTCGAATATGGTGCAGAAAAAGTTTGTGGGTTGCCCGTCATAAAACGTCGCTATGTCTATTGGAAGATCAGCCATTTCGATCAACACGGCCGCCGTAAAAGATGCCCCGACCAAACCCTCTGTTTCAGGCATAATTTCATGCCTTGCTTTTGCGGCGGAGGCAGGATTTTCAAGATCGTTAATCACGCCCCAAAACGGGCGGTTCATTATAAAATTCCATTCTGTAAGCGTCATCTCGGTGTCGGCGAACCCATATTCGTCTAATTTTCGGCGTGCATGTGCAGCCGCATGACGAACCTTTTCAACCTTTGAGGCATATATATGCCACGAAAAGAAATCAAGCGGCAGTTCATTTTTTTTGACGAAATCCAAAAATGCATTTAAATACGGCTGTTTCCAAGGTGAAACCACGTCTGCGGCGACATAGCCGCCAATTTTCACATTCGGCATTTCCTTTTTAAACAACCGCACTGTCGTCGCATAAAGGTCGAAATATTGCTGTTGCGTTCCCGACCACATCGCGTCCAGTTCTCTTTGCTGAGCTTCGTGATCGGGTTCGTTCCAAACTTCCCAATACATAATGTTTTTGTGAAAACCGTTCGCCCATCCCTCATTGTAGTGGCGGGCGATATTCAAGCAAATTTTCGCCCATTTATCAAAATCGGCAGGTGGGTGAACATAAAATTTTGTTTTGGTGTGTTCAATGCTTTCACCTAAACGAAAAACTATTTTTGCACCCGTCGCTTCCGCTTCTTCAATGTAAATGTCTGTTTTGCGAAAATCGTAATTTTCCGAATCGTTTTCGTCTGCATTGAAATCTTTGAAAATCGTGTGAATGTCAACTTCTCCCGCATTTGGGTAATTCGTGTCATGAAAGCGGCAATAAGGGAAACCTGCTTGTTTGAAAAACTGAGAGCAATCAATCAACCCGCCGAATGAGACAGGACCGTTGCAAATACCGTTCACGGGTTTTATTGCGCCAAGTTTCTTTCTTGTGTCGATTTTAAGCATTTATTTCCTCCTTAAATATTTTTGTTTCTTCATCTCAATCCAAAAGCCGCGTCCCTAACGGCTTCAAACCGCCAAACATCGGTCGGAATGCCGTCCGCCACAGCAAGCAAAATGAAATTCGAGGCTTTTATTCGCGGCGTAAGCGTGTTTTCAACGCAGCGTTTAATGTCCTCGGCGGTCGCTGAAACGCTTTGAAACACAGTGCCGTCCAAGGTTCCGATTATAATCAAATTCTCTCCCAAAACGTCGAGTGCCGTTTCAAACGGACAATCACCTATAGGTGGTGATGTTAGAGTATGTATTCCGTCTATTCCTGTTTCTTTTAATTCGGGAAGCAAATTCAACAAATGACCGCACATATGCACAACCGCTTTTTTGCCGTTTTTGTGCATTATTTCGGAAAATTCGCGCATGTGCAGCAGGGAAAATTCTCTGTAGATTGTAGGACTGATTAGTGCTGTGCTTGTGTTTTCTATTGGGATAATACATTCAAACGGCGAAGTTTCCGCCAACGCACGATATTCCTCGCGCCTTGTTTCAAACATTGTGTCTATAACATTTTTCATTAAATCGGGATAGCTGTAAATCAGCTCATAGAAATTTTCAACGCCGCATTCGTTTTCTAAAAGATTCTGAACGGGAGAGGGGTTCAATGTCGGCGCATAAATTCCGCCGTTTCCGATTGTTTCGTTGATTTTATCATAGCTTTTCTCACAGCTATTTAGTGTTTCTTCGTCATTATAGCGAATCAACCTTGTCGATTGCCAAATTGAAAGCAGCAGCTCCAAGTCTTCTTTTGTCTGAACGGGATATTTAACAGGATGACCGTTTTTCACGATGTTTATCAGCTTTTTGCCGCCCAGTTCACGGCTGTATTCAAAAGAGCCGTCGGGAAGAGAACAGCTTCCGCCGATGTAACCGTTTTCGATTTTATATGGATGTTCAACTGAAACGCCGTCAGGCATGGAATATCCGCCGAACTGCAAAATGTCACAACCGATTTTTTTATAGAAATCATGAATTGGTATTTTGGAATATTCAAGCGGCATGTTTTGACGGGTAATGTCGTCGGCAATGGTCGTCCACGACACTCCATTTGTAGGTTTTCCGTGTAAAATGTTTATCAGACGCTCTTTTCCGTTCATGGCTTTTGACCTCCGAAAATAAGAACTTAATTGGACTTTATAACATTTATCGTCCATTGTATACTTTGTTTTGCCACTTTGCAATGGTAAATCTTAATATTTTTATGTTTTTTGTAATATTTCTTTTAATGTAAAGGTTTATATTGTATAATGAAATATGATTATGTCGAAGGAGGTGGATGAGTTGGAAACAAAAGCGGTTTTGACGGTTGAAAACGTCAAAAAGATTTACAGAATGGGCGAGGAAAAAATTGTTGCGCTCGACGATGTGAGCCTTTCGTTTGAGCGAGGAAAAATTTATTGTCTTTTGGGCGTTTCCGGTTCAGGAAAATCGACGCTTCTCAACCTTATGGCGGGGCTTGAACGCCCGACAAATGGAAAAATCGTTTTCGACGGAAAGCACATAGAAACGATGAGCGAAAAGAAACTCGCACTGTTCAGACAAAAATATGTCGGATTTATTTTTCAATCATATAATTTGTTGCCGACGCTGACAGCTCTTGAAAACGTCATGCTTCCGCTGGTTTTCCGAAAAACGGCTCGGCGCAAGCGGAAACAGAAAGCGCTTTTCGTTCTTAAAGCCGTCGGACTTTCAGACAGGCGAAACCATAAGCCCGCCCAAATGAGCGGCGGACAGCAACAGCGAGTGAGCATTGCAAGAGCATATGTAAACGACCCCGAAATTGTTTTCGCAGACGAACCGACAGGCAATCTTGACACCAAAACTACCACGGAAATGATGGAACTTATAGTGAGGTTAGCTAAAGAGCACAATCAAACGCTCATCTTGGTCACACACAATTTAGAACTGACCTGTTACGCTGATAAAATAATTCACATTCGTGACGGAAATATAGAAAAAATTGAAGAGAACATAAAAGCAGAGAATATAAAAAACGGAGGTAATGTAAATGAGTAAGTCAATGAGGGCGATTTCAACAACTTTTTTAGCAATAATAATGGCATTTGCAACGATTGTAATTCCGCACCAAACTTTTTCCGCCGCGTCGGGCAACGCATTGTATTTGTCTCAGTCATCGTTTCGCGTCATCGAGGGCGAGGTTTGGTCAACCAAGGTGAATGTGTCAAACAAAAGCGGCAGCAAATTAGAAAATATAGATTTTCAGTTCGTTGACAATTCCGATGGAATAGTCAGTGTTTACCCACCTGACGGCGGTTATTCAAATATGCTTAACAACGGAATCTATTTTCGCATTTCCCCTCCGCCCGCTTCGGCTAATTCACTTTTGTCATATGATTTAATCGCAAGCTACAGTCAGTATACGGATGGTATATTGAAGGATTATGAGCAGATATTAAATATAAACATAGTCATCGAATCGGCTGCGGCTGCGGCGACACCAAACCCCGACCCAACTCCGATTCCGGCGCCGAATGTGCCGAGCGTTGTTCAAGCAGCGCCGCTTTATTATGTCAATTTCAAACCGTTAGAAACCAAGAAACTTACCGTTTCGGTTAAAAACGACTCGAAGGCCGTCGCCGCAGGTTTTAAATTCTCGCCGGTCGTCGATAAAAATTTTACACTTGTTAATCCAAGCGTAAACAGCCGTTTTGACATTAAAATCGGTGAAACAAAGAGCATCGTCATTGACGTCACCCCAGACAAAGGCATTGTAGGCAAACATGAAATTGAACTGCCGTTTACCTACTCGGACAGAGACGGCACCCCATACACAGGCTCGGCGATGCTTTACATAAACATACCTGAAGATCCCAAGCCAACCGAAACACCACCGCCGACTTCACCTTATCTTATATTGGAGGATTTCACCATTTCACCTGAAATCATCAAAAACGGCGACAACTTTACTATTAAAGGATTTGTTTCAAACATCGCGGGAACGGCGGCAGACGGCGTTCAGATCGCCGTTACAAGCGGTCTTTCCCCCGAAACTATAGGAATTCCCAACGCGAGCAACAGCGTTTTGCTCGGAACAATCGCCGCGAAAAACAAAGCTGCTTTTGAATATGTTTTTTCCGCGAGCAAAAATATAATCGCGGGAAATTACCCGATTACTTTCTCAGTTTCGGGAATTGACATTGAAAGCCGCGACTTTACTTACTACGTTTCGGTTTCGGGAACAGCATCTTCGCTTGACGACCCCGATTTGGCGGTCGTTGAAACTGAGAGTGTTTCCGATTTGGTTGAAAGCTATGACGTCGGTTCGGTGTTCGAAATCGTCGTCGCCGTTAAAAACACGGGGAAAACCGACGCCAAAAACATTCGCGTTGAAGCAAAACCGCCGCTCGGAATCGTTCCTAAATCTGCAAGCATCAAGGTCGTCGAAACACTTGCTCCCGGCGAAATTAAGCAAGTGTCATTCTCGTTTTCGCCGACGATTGACGCTCTTTCTCAAAACTATTCAATAGAATTTGATTTTAGCTATCAGGCGGGCGTAACAAATACCGTGCCGTCGGAAAAAATCATGGAAGCTTTCGTTCAATACGGCAGTGTTAATATAGCAAACACGAAAGCCGAGCCGACGATTGAACCAAGCGAAGCAAACAAAAGTATTCCTAAAATAATCGTCAGTGATTATACCATAACATCGGAATCGGAAGACGACCCGACGACCGTTCTTGCAGGGCAGGAATTTGATCTTTTCCTCGAATTTCAAAACACACACAGAACAAAACCGGTCTATAACATTAAAATAACTCTTTCAACACCTGCTTCCGCCACAGGTGAAAAGGGCAATGTCTTTTCGCCCGTGGGTTCGTCAAACACACTCTACATAAACGAAATTGCACCCGGCGGCACTTATGAAAAAACGATGAGAATGTTCTGCATTCTTTCCGCTGCCGTTAAAAACCACATAATCGCAATTGATTTTGAATATGAGGACGAAAACGGAAACACGCTTATCCAGCACGAGGAGGTCGGCGTAAACGTAACGCAGGAAGCGAAACTTGAAATCGGCAATATTTGGTTGCTTAATGTTGTCAACCAAAATGAACCGAACTGGATTAATTTTTATCTTCAAAACACGGGAAGAATCCCTATTTACAACTTAAAGGTTTGGCTTGAAAACGGAGGCGACAGCGAAAGCAATCCGTTTGACCTCAGCGGAACAGAATTGATTATCGGCAACCTTCTTTCAGGCGACAGCCGTTCTTATGACAGTCAATTCATGGCTTTAGAGGTCGGTGTTCATTTTTTGAAAGTGATTATTCAATATGACCTCGAAACGGGTAAACGTGTTGTTGAGGAATATGAATATGATGTTGAAATTGTTCAAAACAATTTCGGAAACGACATGTGGGGCGGCGGCGCGGACGAAATGATTCCCGATTTCGGAATGGAAGACTTTCCCGACGAGGGTTTTGACGAATCAGCTGAAAAGGTCGATTGGAATGGCTCGATTATATTTTGGGTCAGTCTTGGTGTTGCAATAGTTATCGTTGCAGGAATAATCGTCACGATTGTTATTGTCAGAAACAAACGGAAGGGTTTTGATTTGGATGAGTAATTTTGACGTATTGACAATGGCGTTAAGAAATTTGTTCAAGCGCAAAACCCGCACGTTTCTTACCGTTTTGGGCGTTATAATCAGCTATACTTCGTTCGTTCTGATATTTTCAATGAGCATCGCTCAAAACGATTCCTTTAACGAACAAATGAAAAACATTCAAGATGCGCTGTTGATTCAGATTTACAACTGGAACGGCTATAACGGTGTTCCTGATGCGCCTGTGCTTGACAATGCTGTAATTGCGGAGATGAAAAACATTGAAAATGTCACGACTGCCACTCCTTATATGAGTTATTATATGTGTGCGTTGAGTGGACGTTATCAGGCGCAATTTGAAGTGGTCGGAATTGACCCCGAGGCAATGCCTTTTTTGGGATATAAACTCAAGGAGGGTGCTTACATCGACGCGAACGATCCATACAGCTTTGTTTTCGGCGCAGATGTTCCATATAATTTTCAATCTCAAGGTGGCGGAAGAATCAGCTATGATTACGGCTGGGGACCGCAAAGCCAGCAGGAGCGCGTTGAAAACATCGACATTATGAAGGATAAAATTCAAGTTTCGCCCGATTACAGTCTCATTCAGTCTAAGGAAAACAATAACACTCAAATTCAAGACAATGGCGAATACGTTCCCGACCCGGTGTTTTCGACGGTGGACCAATCAATTTATCCTCCGTTTGAAATTAAAACGGCGGGACGTTTGGACGGTACAGACTATCAAACTTCGCAAACAAGCTATATTAACATTAAAACCATGACGCAAATATTGAATGACTACGCTAAATGGCAGGAAAAAGAGTTCGGATATAAACAGCCCGAAACCTTTGGTTATCAGATGGCATATGTCAAGTGCGATTCGGTTAAGGACGTTTCTAAAGTCGCTGAAACAATTAAGGAATACGGCTTCGAGGTTTATTATGCGACAGAAAGCGTTGACGCGTTGAAAAAGACAGCTGAAAGCACACAGTTCTTTCTGATTCTTTTGGGCTTTATAACCGCTGTTCTCGCGGTCATAGGAATCGCAAACACGATGATTACGGCGACGATGGAACGTACGAAAGAAATCGGCATAATGAAAGTAATAGGCGCAGCGTTAAAGGACGTTACGAAGCTGTTTCTGTTTGAAGCCGCGATAATCGGGCTTTTCGGCGGAATTATGGGCGCGGGACTGAGCTATTTGGTTTCCTACATTTTTAACAACTTTGATTTGCCGTTTTTGCAAATGGTCTCGTCGGTTCAGGTTGATCCTTGGAATCCTGTTCCTATCCAAGAATTTCCGATTTCAATAATAACACCTTATCTGACAGCACTTGCAATCCCGATTTCTGCGGCTGTCGGGCTTGTCGCGGGACTTTTCCCGACGATTCGTGCCACAAAAATAAGCGCGCTTACGGCTATTCGTTCTAATTAAATAAGCGATGATTAATTCAAAAGTTTCAAAATAAACTCTACAAGCAATTCAAATGGTGGAAATCCATTTGAATTGCTTGCCGTTTAGTGACAAATAATAAGAAATGCAGAAAATTTATATTTTCGGAACCATAGCCAATTTTAGGAGAGGTGTATATGAAATACCGAGCATTATTGTCCATATTGTCGAGCTTGTTTTTGATGCTCATCATCTCTAATTGTGCGGGAACATATGAAGCCCCAATAGGTACGTCGCCCACGTCACCATTGATCTCGGCAACTCCGAATAACTCAGAAGCGAAATCACCAGTTGGCGAGCCTCCAACGTTGCCAACGCTCAGTATAGAAGAAAAACTTGATTATACTAGCGAATTGTTTCGAACAGGAGAATATGTCACGGCAGAACAAATAGAGGTCTTGAAGACAGAGGCTTTAAGTTGGAAATCAGCGAATGTAGGAATTGCCGGTTGGTTTAACATAGTTGTGATAGAGTCATCAGATGAAACTAAACAGCAAGTTTATATATCCGTTAAGGACTTTGATAAATATTTTCTTACTTATGAAAAATTGCAAATACAACCGCCCGATAGGACACAAGCACGAATTATATATGCGTCAGGAGGCGGTGGAAGCGGTGAGGTTTCTTTAGTATACCTGTTTGTGCCGGAAAACGGTTCTGAATGGATAGAGCTTTTTGATAACGGAGGAAGCCTTGGGAGTCTTGTTGGTCAATGGAAGAACGCGGCATGGCGGATTACTCCTGAGTTTATTCAATTTATACTTGAGCTGTCTCCGGAGGATCACGGGTCGTTCAAATAAATTCGTGTATGGGAATGGTATAAGCATCATCTGTAGCTGCACATTGGAATTCGTCGCCATACAACATTATTACTCGTTTTCTTAAAATCGTAGACTCATGATCATCGGATGGAATTTTTTCTGAATCAATTTCTCTTTTAACCGGGAATAGTAGTAGTAAAAGTGGGGGACTGAAAAATGCAATGTTTTATTAATGGTCAAACTTACAGCTATATTGACAATGTTAAGGATACCGCAGAGTCAAGAAGATGTTATTTTCAACTTGCTAAGAAAATCTATGGATTGAATTTTGAAAAATGGTATCAATCCGGTTATTGGGATGGCTGTTATATTCCCTATATTATTATGCATGGGGATATAGCTGTTTCAAGCGTAGCCGTGTGTATTAACGATATAAACTGGCAAAGCCGGAAAAAGCGATATGTGCAAATCAGCACCGTAATGACTTTGCCTGAATATCGAAACAAGGGACTTAATCGGTATTTGATGGAAACTATACTTTCTGAATGGAAAGACAAATGTGACGCAATTTACTTATTAGCAAATGATTCAGTAGTCAACTTTTATCCTAAATTTGGGTTTGAAGAGTTTAAGGAGTTTCAATATAGTAAGCCTATACACAAAACAAATAGCATATATAAAAAATTAGATATTGAAAACTCCGAGGATTGGAACTTAATTATCGAAAAATATAAATTATCAAATCCATTTACAAAACTAAAGGTAGACAATCTGAGCCAATTCATATTTCATTGCATTCAGTTTATGTCAAATGACATTTATTATATCCGGCAATACGACGCTGTTGTGATAATGCGATATGACGGTGGCAATCTTATTTGCTATGATATATTTACTGACTGTAATTGCCAAATAGATGATATTTTAGGAGCAATGGCTTCCGATAAATCAAGAACAGCTATTCTCGGATTCACTCCTAAATCAACCGATAATTGGAGTGTGGAGGAGAACCCGGAGGAGGATAATCACTTGTTCGTATTAAAAGGCAAGGAAAATGTTTATAAAGATAACAAGGTCATGTTTCCTATGCTATCGCGTGCATAATAAGCATTATCTGTATCTGCACATTGGAATCAGTCGCTACACAACATTATACTCGTTTTCTTAAAATAGGAGACGTATAATCATCGTTTAACCAATTTTCAAATTTCAATAATTTGATAGATTGAATAATAAGCATTAGTGTGTTATAGTAGTTTCGGAGGCGGTTCCGATGGAAAATTACAGATTAGGTATAGATATAGGTTCAACTACCGTGAAATTGGCCGTTACAGACGGCAATGACAAACTGATTTTCGGGCGGTATTCACGGCATTATTCAAACATTCAAGAAACTTTACATACGCTTTTTAAGGAAGCAAGCAGCGAATTAAAAGACATAAAATTCACCGCGATGATAACCGGTTCGGGCGGGCTCACGATTGCAAATTGGATCGGAGCACCCTTTATCCAAGAGGTCGTCGCGGTTTCTTCTGCTGTTTCAAAGGAAGCACCAAAAACCGATGTCGCCATAGAAATCGGCGGCGAAGACGCAAAAATCATTTATTTCACGGGCGGGCTTGAACAGCGAATGAACGGCATTTGCGCGGGCGGAACAGGATCTTTTATCGACCAAATGGCGTCACTTCTCCAAACCGACGCCGACGGGCTTAACGAGCTTGCAAAAGATTATGAAGTCATCTACCCGATTGCCGCAAGGTGCGGCGTTTTCGCAAAAAGCGACATTCAACCGCTCATAAACGAGGGCGCGGCAAAGTCTGACCTTGCAGTGAGCGTTTTTCAAGCTGTAGTCAGCCAAACGATAAGCGGTCTTGCCTGCGGAAAGCCGATTCGAGGAAATGTCGCGTTTTTGGGCGGACCGTTGCATTTCATTTCCGAACTCAGAGCAAGGTTCATCGCCGTTCTCGGTTTGACGGAGAATCAGGTGATTCTGCCCGAAAACTCGCATCTTTTCGCGGCTCTCGGGGCAGCATATGAAGCAAATGGCAACGAAACAACCACATTTGACACTTTGATTCATAATTTATTGAATAATAAGCAAATTACGCACGAAATCAACAGGCTTGAACCATTATTCAGAACCAAACAGGATTATAACGAGTTTTCCGAAAGGCACGGAAAAGCTCGTGTTTCCCGCGCGGATTTGGAAACATATAGAGGAAACGCGTTTCTCGGAATTGACGCGGGTTCAACTACGACAAAGCTCGTTTTGGCAGGCGAAGACGGCGAGGTTTTATATTCGTTTTATTCGGGCAATGAGGGCAACCCTCTCAAAATAATAATTGCATCGCTTAAAGAAATTTATTCAAAGCTGCCTAAAGGTGTTGAAATTAAAAGCTCGTGCGTAACAGGCTATGGCGAACAGCTTGCAAAAGCAGCTCTGATGGTCGATTACGGCGAGATTGAAACCGTCGCGCATTATAAAGCGGCGGCGTTTTTCGAGCCGAATGTCGATTTCATTCTCGACATCGGCGGGCAGGACATGAAATGTCTGCGAGTGCATGACGGCGTTATTGACGATGTTTTGCTTAATGAAGCGTGTTCGGCAGGCTGCGGCTCGTTTATCGAAACTTTCGCCAAGTCGCTCAATTTCAATGCGCCAGATTTTGCTACTGTTGCATTGTTTGCCGAAAACCCGATTGATTTGGGTTCGCGTTGCACCGTGTTTATGAATTCGAGGGTTAAACAGGCGCAGAAAGAGGGCGCAGAGGTTTCTGACATTTCGGCAGGGCTTGCATATTCGGTAATAAAAAATGCTTTGCAAAAGGTTATTAAAATTACAGACCCGTCTGAGATGGGTAAAAATATTGTCGTTCAAGGCGGAACATTCTATAACGACGCGGTTTTGAGAAGCTTTGAGCTTATAGCGGAAAAAGACGCCGTTCGCCCCGACATTGCAGGGCTTATGGGTGCTTTCGGCGCGGCTTTGATTGCGCGCGAAAGATTTGCCACTGGCTTTAAATCGACACTTTTCGGTGCGAACGAGCTTGAAGCACTGACGATTAAGCAAACGATGACGCGTTGTCATTCTTGTGAAAACAACTGTCTGCTAACAATCAACATTTTTTCGGGCGGAAGAAAATATATTTCGGGAAACAGATGTGAAAGAGGGCTTGGCGGCTCAAGTGAGAAAAAGTCAACGGACGACATTCCGAACCTTTTCGATTATAAATATAAACGATTGTTTGATTATGAATCATTGTCGGAAAGCATGGCAAAGCGCGGCAGAATCGGCATTCCGCGCGTTTTGAACATGTATGAAAACTACCCGCTTTGGCACACGTTTTTGACAGAACTCGGCTTCAGCGTTGTTCTTTCACCGAAATCGTCGAGGGCGGTTTATGAAAAAGGAATAGAATCAATGCCGTCGGAATCGGTTTGCTATCCCGCTAAATTGGTTCACGGACACATTATGGAGCTTTTAAACACGGGAGTTAAATTGATTTTCTATCCAAGCGTTTCTTACGAGAAGAAAGACATTGAAGCGGCGGATCATTGCTTTAACTGCCCGATTGTCACGTCATACCCGGAAAATATAAAAAATAATGTTGAAGAGATGGAAACAACAGATTTCAGAAATCCGTTTTTGAATCTAAACGACAAGGAATCGCTGTTCAATCAGCTTGTCTCCGCTTTTCCCGAAGTTTCTCGCATTGAAATTTCGGCGGCGTTGTATAAGGCTTGGATTGAGTTTGACCGCTTTAAAAGCGACATGCGGCAAAAAGGTACGGAAACCGTTCGTTACATAGAAGAAAAAGGACTGACAGGCATTGTTTTGGCGGGAAGACCCTATCACGCCGACCCGGAAATAAACCATGGTATACCTGAGATGATTACAGGTTATGGTGTCGCGGTTTTGACCGAGGACAGCGTGGCACATTTGGGCGCTTCAAAAGTCAAGCTTGAGCGACCGCTAATCGTTCGCGACCAGTGGGCATATCATTCGCGGCTTTATGCTGCGGCTTGTTTCGTTCGCGAACAGACTAATTTCGAGCTGGTTCAGCTTAATTCGTTCGGTTGCGGTCTCGATGCGGTTACTTCCGACGAGGTTCGTGAACTTCTGGCTATGTCGAATAAAATTTATACATTGCTTAAGATTGATGAGGTAAGCAACTTAGGCTCGGCGCGAATTCGCATACGTTCGCTTTTCGCGGCTCTTGACGAACGCAAACGGCGCAAAACACCTGTTACAGTAGCTAAAAATCGCCCTGTTCGCGCTGTTTTCACAAAAAAAATGAAGAGTAAGCATACGATTTTGACGCCCCAAATGTCACCGATTCACTTTGACCTTTTGGAGGATGCGTTTCGTTCATGCGGCTATAATATCGTCATTCTTCCCGCGATTGACAAGGAAAGCGTCGACGTCGGGCTTAAATATGTCAACAACGACGCGTGTTACCCTGCCGTTATTGTTGTTGGGCAGCTTCTTTCGGCGCTTAAATCCGGCAAATACGATGTTAATAATGTCTCGCTTGCAATGACACAAACAGGCGGCGGCTGCCGTGCTTCAAACTATATCGGGTTTATCAGAAAAGCCTTGGCGAAAGCGGGATATTCGCACATTCCCGTCATTTCTGTGAACGCTTCAAACCTTGAGAAAAATCCCGGCTGGAAGTTTTCTCCCGCGCTTATAAACCGCGCGTTGCAGTCGCTTATCTACGGTGATTTGTTCATGCGTGTGCTTTACAAAACGCGTCCTTATGAAAAGATTAAGGGAAGCGCCGACGCACTGCATGAAAAGTGGAACACGCGCTGTAAACGAGCCGTTGAAAAAGGAAGCTTAAAGGAATTTAAAGAAAATATTTACGCGATTGTAAACGATTTTGACAATTTGGAATTGACAGACGTTAAAAAGCCTAAAGTCGGCGTTGTCGGCGAGATTTTGGTTAAATTTCACCCGACTGCGAACAACGACATTGTTTCGCTTTTGGAAGCGGAGGGTGCGGAAGCTGTCGTCCCCGATTTGCTTGACTTTTTCCTCTACAGTATGTATAACTCAACCTTTAAACACGAATATTTGGGCGGAAAGAAATCGACAAAGATAATTACCGATGTCGGAATCGGGGCAATAGAGCTTTATCGCAGGCATTTGAGAAACGCTCTGACCGAGAGCAAGCGGTTTTCGCCTCCCGTGCCGATTCAAAAGCTCGGCGAAATGGCTTCGCCAATTGTTTCTTTGGGGAATCAAACGGGCGAGGGATGGTTTCTTACAGCGGAAATGGTCGAGCTTATTAATTCCGGAACGAACAACATCGTCTGCACACAGCCTTTTGCCTGTTTGCCGAACCATGTCACGGGAAAGGGCATGATTAAAGAGCTTCGTCGGCGCTATCCCCTGGCGAACATCGTCGCCGTCGATTATGACCCCGGTGCGAGTGAAGTCAATCAACTTAACAGGATTAAGCTGATGCTTTCGGCGGCTGTCAGGAATATGGATGAGAGTGAGAAAAGTTACGCGCCTTTACATACTCTCTAAGTCAAAATATATAACGCCATTTGATACATCAAGATAAAAATCACCAATAAAAAAAGGTCTCGTTATCTCATCGGAAAAATCTTTATTGTAAGCCCAATCGCAATTGTTGAATTCTGTTATATTAGGGTCGATTCCTTCCGTAAAAAGAAGCTCAATTTGCTCCCAAACATATGAATTCAACAATTCATTCTTGGTTTTTTCGGTTAAAACTATAAATCCTTTCATCCAATAGGAAGAAAGACCGAAGTTGAGTTCACCTATAATTTCTGCTTTCCAATAACATTTTTCGATTTTCTCAAAGATTGGGAACCTTTTTGTAATGGGTTCAACATCTTCCCTATAATCCATTTCCGTAATATGTGTTACTTTTCTATAGCAAGACATTGAGAAAGAAGAAGCAAGGATTATGGTAATTATAATACAAATCAGCCGTGACACTTTCATTGTTACCCCTTTTTTATATTCATAACCTTTTCAAGCCTAAAATCAGCCGAGCTTGCCCCTACAGAAAATTTATATTCGCCGCCGATAAAATCAAATGCACCTTTTTCGGTATTATAATATTCAAGTTCTTTTCGCGGTATGTCCAATTTGACATGCCGCATTTCATTTTTCGAAAGCCTTATCCGCTCAAAACCCTCAAGTTGCTTAATCGGCCGTTTAATCGGTGAGTTTACAACCGAATAATAAACCTGAACCACCTCGTCACCGTCAAACGCGCCAATGTTTTTCACCGAAAACTCAACCGTTACACCGCCGTCTTTTTCGTTCAGAATCAAATCGGAATATTCAAATTTTGTATAGCTCATCCCAAAACCGAACTCATGAAGCACGGGTCTGTCACAATATAAATAAGTCATTTTGTTTTTGACAATATCATAATCATTTATGTCGGGCAAATCGTCGTCGGATTTATACCATGTCATGGAAAGTCTTCCCGCGGGATTGTTTTTCCCCGATAATGTTTCGCCGATTGCTTTCCCTACCGCCTGCTCGCCGTGTGTAGTAAAAATCACCGCGCGGGAGGCTTTTTCTTGCTCTTCAATCGCATAAGAATAGCCTGCGATTATAGACAAAACCACATTTTCATTGACAGCACGAACATTTTCAAAAAGCCTTGCACAACGTGTCGGTAAATCAATTGTTTTGCGATCTACACATTCGCGCGCGCCGATAAGTGGATGATTTCCGATTACGACGATCACCGCATCCGCGTCCTTTGCCGCGTCAACCGCTTCTTTCATGCCGTCCTTAACGACCTGAACCGTGATTTTAGTGAGAATTTCATTTACCTTTTCAATCGCGCCGTCATTATATAATTTGTCATAAACTCTGTCCGCTTTGTTTTCTTCGCGCGGCTTTTCGTGAACAAACCTGCCGTTTCGGGCAATTCCGTTTTCCAAAAAGAACAGTTCATACACAAACCATCCCCACATCGAAGCCGCGTCACATCTAACCTCGCCGTCTTCTGTTGTCGTCAAATATTTCCCCGTTTCAAGATTTTGAAAACCGAATCCGTTATAGCCCCAATCCCACACCTTGAACGTTGAACGCGTCAGTTCTGTTCCGTCAAAGGAAACAGAGCCATCGTCGGAAACCTTAAGCCACGCTTTGTCGGATTCGCTGTACAACACGGCGGCATCACACCCGTCGCTGTGCATTATTTCGCTGTTTGGAAACGCACTTTTAATGCCGTCAAGAGGAGTGATTTTATATGGCGGATTGCCCGAATACCAATCGGGGAAATTTTCATCGGTTAATTGCCCTACTACAGCAATTTTCCCTATTGATTGGTTGAGTGGCAAAAAACCGTCATTTTTCAATAATACAACCGCCTCAGAAGCGGCTTGCTCGGCTATTTTCGCGCTTTCCTCCGAACACAACTCACTTTCAGGAATGTTTTCGTAAGGATTTCCCTCTCTTCCGCCGTAAACACCAAGACGAAACAATACCCTCAACTGTTTTGAAATCGCGTCGTCTATTTCCGCTTCTGTTAAAAGTCCGAGCTTGTGTGCTTCCGTTACAGATTCCGTAACAAGCTCGGCTTTGTCGAGAAAACAATTAATCCCCGCTTTAATTGCCGCCGCGGCACATTCGGCATAGGTTTCAAAAAACTTATGCTCCGAGACGAGAAAACTGAACGCGTTGCCGTCGCAAACGAAAAAGCCGTCGGCACCCCATTTTCCCCGAACGATGCTGTTCATTTCGGGATTTAACATTCCCGGAATGCCGTTGATTTTGTTATACGCCGCCATCAGCGACGACGCCCTGCCCTCTTCAAAAGCATAGGCAAACACGCGCAGATAATATTCAAATTTTAATCTTTCATCTTCTATAACAGAATCTATGTATGTGCGTTCATATTCGTAATTGTTCGCATAGAAATGCTTAGGGGTCGCCGCCGTTTTTAAATAATAATCGTGTCCCCCCTGCACTCCTTTAATCATTTCAACAGACAATTTTCCCGCCAAAAACGGGTCTTCGCCATAGGCTTCTTCATTTCGCCCCCAACGCGGGTCGCGCTCCATGTCGATTGTCGGAAAAAACAGGTTAAGCATTCCGCTTCTGTCAAATTTGTACTTATAATAAACGCGTGCCTCATCGCCGATTATTCCGCCGATTTTTTTAATAAGAGCTTTATTCCATGTCATGCTCAACCCAAGGGTTTGAGGGAAAACTGTGGCAGAATTTTCGGCACGAACGACAAGCCCATGCGCACCCTCGCCACCTATGTTGAATTTTGGTATGTTCAGCCGCTCTATGGCGGGATGTGAAGACGGCAAGAAAGAAATTTTCTCTTCCAATGTCATTTTTGAAAGAACATCTTTTACACGTTCGTTTAAATTTGAGATTGAATCTTCAGATTTACGCATGTATTCATCTCCATCGCTCAATAATTTTATCGGCTTCTTCCTCTGTAATTTTCGTAAGACAATTATTTCCCTGACCAAGATAAATTTCACGCATATACGAGTTGTCAGACTGTAGCGAAACCCATTTAACAGTATTGGGGCGCATGATTTCTGTTTTATTAACATCATACAGCCTGATTATAGCACCTGTGTCATCATTAATATAATATTGTGTTCCCTCAACCAAAGCTGACACCCCCGGCGAACTCATTCAAATAAATGTCCGCTTCTTCCGCGCTGTTAATATGTTTACCTTTGATTGTAAGGTTTTCAAATTTAATGTTCTCTATAGTGTGTTCACTGTCAAGCCCACAAATATGGTTGCCGTAGGTTTGGCACATCACGTTCAAATTTCTAAACGTGATTTCACGAATGTTTCCGAACAAATCGGGTTCGGGATCCCATTGCGACGTTCTGATCCACATTCCCAAAAACCGCTTGTTTTTGCCGTTCATCGCCTCAACCGTAATGTTTTCCATCAAAATATCCCTGACAGTGCCGGGCGTTGAGTGGTTCGCAAAAATAACACACTCGTTTTCCATATAATCGCTGTCTGTATCATAGTGAATCACGGTAATGTCCTTAACGCGCACATTGCCGCAACCATAGCTGTTCCAGCTGATTTTCAAGGCGGAAGCCTTTCGCATATACAAAACGCAATTTGAAATGGTTGCATCATATATTCCCTGCCCGACATCTATCGCGTCGTCATAAGAAAACACGAAAATGTCGCTGATTTCAACGCCGATTCCCGACGCGCCTATGCCGTCTGCGTTCAGGCGCATTCCTATGATTTTAATATTATTAATAACATTATTAGCAGCCTTAGCTTCCTTTTTGCGTGATGCACCTATCGCAATGTTCCAGCCGGGCGAATCGAGCAATGTTATACCCTCAATGACCGAATCGGAAGCACCGATTTTAATCAATCCTGCGCCGTCTCGGTGTTCAAATCCTGTGCCGCACAAAATTCCGCGCCCTGTGAACTTGACGTTTTTCAAATTCTTTCCCCTGAAAGTTCCGTTGACAAATGAGCCTCTTGCAAAGTAAAGTGTCGTGTTGCTTGCGATTTCAATGTTTTCGGGCAGATTGTATACTCCTGCGTCGAAGAAAATGACACCGGGCCCGATTTTTTTCATTTCATATGCTCCCGGTTCAATACATGTAACACTCGAATCATCTTTTCGCGGCGGATTTATTTCGGGTTCGTCAGCGAAAATAAAAAGCTTGTCTGTTTCATATTTGCCGTCAATTTCAACAGAAATTTTGCAAGGCGAATCAATTTCAAGGGTCAGTTTGTTTCCTTTGACAATCGGAACAATGCCTTTCGAAAGAGGTCTTATTACGGCGGATTTTATCGTTTTAAGATCGGCCGTAATTTCAACCGTGACACTTTTGCTTTCTTTCGGAATTGTAAAGCTTGTCCATGACACAGTTTCCCACGAATTAAAATCGCCATAACCGTAATCTCCCCAGCCCTTAACCTCATAAGTGAATGATTCAATCTCATTTACCTTAACAGAATAATTCTTCGACGGTGAAATTCCGCTCATTTTATCACGTCCTTAATCTCTCCGGGCATTCCGGAAATTTTTATGTTTTCTTCGCCGAGACATATGGTGACATTGCCGCTGAAGCCTATTTCAATCTTCAAATGAACAGCCTTACAGTCTTTCCACCAAATCGAAACGATGTGACCGCCGGGCACTTTGATTCCTTGCAAGTTCCCCTTGCTCCATTCCTTTGGAAGCGAACGCAAAAGATATATTTTATCGTCGGTAAAGCTGATTACCGATTCAATCAATGCCGCGACAGCGCCTAAGTTTCCGTCTATTTGAAAAATTCTCGGCGGGTGCAAATCAAGCAATGTTGATGTTGCGAAATCTCTTATCAGTGCAATAAAGTGCTCATAGAAGCCTTCGGAATTGTTAAATCTCGCTTGCAAGCACGCCGTCCACGCTCTGCTCCAGCCTGTGTGTCCTCCACCGTGTGACAATCTGAAATCCAACGATTTCTTCGCCGCTTCATATTGTTCTTTTCTCGTTTTATTCGTAAATAAATCCGATGGGAAAACTCCATACAGATGCGAAAAGTGTCTGTGCCCCGGTTCAACCTCTGTTTTTTCTTCGTTCCATTCAAGCAAGCGCCCGTCTTTTCCGATTCCGAACTCGGGCAGATTGTCTCTCAATTTTCTCCAAATCTTCGCTTGTTCTTCATCAATCTTTAAAACTTCCGCCGCTTTAACAGCATATCCCAAGGCATCATAGGCAAGCTGAACGTCCATAGCCGAAGAAACACAAATTCCGACCGCCAACGGCGGCTCTCCCAAAGCTTCCTTAAAGGTGTTTTCAGGTGATTGGCTCGGCATTATTTGAAAAACGCCGTTTTCATCTTCAACCAAATAATCTTCATAAAATTCTGCTACGGCTTTTAAAAATCTATATCCCCTGTTTTTAAGATAGTCAAGGTCGCCCGAATAGGCATATCTGTTCCAAAAATTTTGTGCAAGCCAGGGCGCCGCGCCAATCCAAACTGCCCAGCCAAAAGCCTCGGGTGTTGAGTTTCCCCAAGCGTCCGTTTGAATCGGCAAATAAATCCCGCGGCAACCATAGAGCTTTTCCGCCGTATCCTTGCCGCTTTCGTAAAACCCTTCTAAATATTTGATCAACGCGTCGACACATTGCGGCATGTCGCATTGCTCCGCCATCCAATAGCACATTTGAACATTAATGTCAAAATGATAATCACATTCCCACGGCGGGTCAATTCTGTCGTTCCCTTTTC
>JGI994J12354_10001019_pt1 | contig 28497 bp, 22 predicted proteins | sample IntmicLarv3ML3BL_FD_12354 | JGI IMG/M metagenome (IMG submission 12354) | reverse complement strand
CCCCCCCCCTTTGAAGCCAGTGGCTTCAAGGGGGGTTCAGGCGCCAGCGGCTCGTCGCCGGCACCTGTGATATGGCTTGAACACGCGGCCTATTGGCCGTGATTGCTGAGGCAGATTACTTCACCGCGTCGGCGAACTGAAGAAGCATGGCCTCGCCCTCGGCGATGGTCGTGTTGCCCTGCGGGTCGAAGGCATCGCCGGCCTTGCTGTCGATGACGCCCAGCTTGCTCATGAGCTGAACGGCGCCGACGGCCCACTCGGAAATGTCATTGCCGTCGGCAAACACCCGGAACTCCTGGGTGACCACAACGGTGATGCCCTTAAAGGTCATGTAGCGATCCAGAATGGCCGCCATCTGCTCACGGGTGATGGGGTCACCCGGCCCGAAGAGGCCGTCACCATAGCCGTTGACGATGCCGTTGGCGGCGGCCCAGCTGACAGCCTGCTCATAATAGGTGCCGGCCTTCACATCGTCAAAGTCGGCGATGTCCGACACCTCGGGCGCGCCGTCCAGATTCCACAGCGCGGTCACCAGCGTGGCCCGTGTCATAATGGCATTGGGGTCAAAGTTGACCGGGGCGGTCACGACATCGGCCATGGTGCTGAATGCGGTAATTTTGAAAATCGGCATGGCAACGGTCACAGCGCCGGCGAAATCCTCAACCTCGCAGGCATAGGCCGCGTTGCTGCGCACCGTGTTGGGGTTGTCAAGAGCCCGCATTTCGGCGTCAATGAGGCACCAGCAGGCTGCGCCGTCAATGCTGCCCGGCTCGAGCAGAAGGGCAGCCAAAGCGCCGCGAACCTGAGCAGTCGAGACCACATAGGTGCCCGCCGGGAAGACCTGCTCGGCAGCGGGGGCTGCCCAGCTGCCCTGAATGTTGGCCGAGCCCGTGGTGCTGCCCGAGCGCTGCCGGCCCTCGTAATAGCTGGCGATGACGGTGGGGTCGGTGGTGCTCACAGCCGTCACGTCGAACCATTCAAACTGCCCCTCGCCCAAGGTGAGCGGGGCGGCAAGCTGTGTCACCTCAACGCCGTGCTTTTTCATCAGCTCAAGCAGCGGCGCACAATCGGCATCGAAGAAGTAGTGCGCGCCCATGGGCACGGTGTCGCCATACTCAAACTTGCCGTAATTGGTCACGTTGACAATGGCCTCGCCGGCGTAGAGCGTGCCAACGCGATAGCCGCCCTCTGCGGCCGCCCCGTTGGTGCCGTTAGAGCGCAGCACTGTGTTGATAATCGACAGATTGTCACCGCCGATTTCCTTGTAGGATTCGACATCCATGGTGCCATCTTCCTTGATGCTGTAATGCTCGCCATATTCCAGCGGCACCAGCTTGGGCATCAGGGAGATATCATCCGGCTTGCCGTTGGCCTCCCAATGGGCGGCGCGGTTGACGGCATATTCGTCCGCGTTTGCAATGAGGGCGGCAATGGTGTCCTTTTCGGCCTGCACGGCCTCCAGAATGCCGTAAATGCAGGCATACTGGGTGTCTACACGCACGGTATACGGGTCGTGAGAATAGACCTCCAGCAGCATGGCCAGGCGGTTGCGCAGGCCGGCATAGTTGGTCGTGTAGCGGGGCACGGCGTCAAAGGTGTTCCACGAACGGCCTTCTCGGGGGAAGTTGCCGTAGGGCACCGCAGCCGGCTTGCCCTGCACCAGATGCAGGTAGGATTGCGGGCCAACCGACAGCTCGGAGAAGAGGCCGCGGTTGTATTCCAGCAAAGCAGGGTCGGTATTGGGATGCAGGCCCCAGTTATAGGTGACAGGATGGCGCATCAGCGAGCCGTTGGTGGCGTGGGCATCAATGAAAATCACGGGATCCCATTCATTCATCACGGCCACCATGCCGGCGGCTTCCTGGCCGTCCAGCTTGGTCATGTCACGGTTGATGTTGAAGTGGATATAGTTGTTGCTCTCGCTGGTTTGCGGGGTCTCAGGGCCTTCCGCCGGCACAGCCGGATTCCACAGGGCGCCTGTATAGCGTGTCCCCACATACCGCGGCGTGTACTGGGTGTTGTTGCGGGAAAGGCCCCAGTCATCGTTTCCATCGGCGTTAAAGTTGGGGATGAGCAGGATGACCAAATCCTTCAGCAGCCCGGTGTCATGATAGCCCAGGGCGATTTCGCGGGCGAAAATCAGCATGGATTCCTTGCCCTCAACCTCGCCGGAGTGGATGTTGCAGTTGACCAGGGCGATGGTCTTGCCGTCGGCAATGGCCTCCTCATAGCTGGCGGGGGCATTGGGGTATCCGATAATCAGCATGGGCACCTTTTTGGGGTCCATGGGCGAAATCCGCATACCGGCTCTCACCACGCTGCCGGCCGTCTCTGCCATGTCCACCAGGCGCAGACGTCCGCCGCCCAAATCGACCATGTCTTCACAATAGGCGTAAACCTGCTCGCTGGTGCTCGTCAGGCGCCAGCCGGACAGCTCGGCGGGGGTCAGCAGGCCTTCTTCCCTGGTGCCGGCAATGCTCTCGACGGTCACTTCAACCACCTCGCTCTGGATGGTGGTCGCCACACCCTCGGGGGAGGTGTAGGTCATTTCGACATAATAGTAGCTGGTGCCGGCCTCGGCGGTGTTGGGGATATAGATGATGCCGTCGGCATCCTCAACAATGGGCACACCGTCCATGTCCCATTTGTCGGAGGGCGCGCGCTCCCGGTCGGCCATGGGGTCAGCGGGGTCGCTGCAGGTATACCACAGGAACTTGAAGTTGCTGCCCTCAGCCGGGGCGGCATCCAAGCCGGTATAGTAATTGGCCGCCAGCGTCACGCGTCCACCTTGATAGATGGTGTCGCCGACCTTGCCGCCGTCGAACCAAGTGTCTTTTTCATAGGCTTTGGTGATGGACAGTTTTTCGGGGAGATTGACGCTGGCCGGAGTCTCCGGCGCTGCGTGCGCGTAATCGCCGACAAAGAAACAGAAGACCAGTGTTAATGCTATGGCACTGATACCTAATCCGATTTTTATCAATCTGTTCATTTTTCACCCTCCATAATTGATTGTAAAAATGACGTTGACCAAATCTAATCGTCCACACCCATCGCAAACGGTCTTGATACCATGAGCCGGTAGAGCACACCTCCTCAACATGAATGATTATGCATGACACCCATCAATCGCCACACCCCAATAAAGTGGCAATAGCGGCAAAAATGGCGCGCTGTTTTTCCAGAAACCACCATGCAGGTTTTCTGAATCGACGGCTTGTCCATTTTCAAAGAGTGCTTAAATTATAGCACAAAAACGTCATTTTTGTCAAATAAGCTCTCGGGCGAATGAGTATTTATGTCAAATTTGCCAAAAGCTGAGCCTGTGAATCTACATGCTATCGACTGCGGATGCCATCCTCGCCGATGGTGTAGCCGTCCACCGTCGTGCCGGTGGCCAGCTTGCCATCCTTGAGGAAGTAGTACCACTGTCCATCAATTTGCAGCCACTGGTCTGAGATACGGAAGCCGTTCTCGTCAAAGTAATACCGTGCCCCCGCGTCCGTGGTCAGCCAGCCGACGGTGGCCAGATATTCGAGTGTAACATACATATGCCCATCGGTGGCCTGTATCCAGAGGGCTTCGCGGATGACGACGCTCTCCGCAAAGCGGCGCAGAATGGTGGCGGCTTCGGCCCTGGTTGCAAGGCCCTGAGGATCAAACAGGTTACCCGGCTTGCCCGCGATGATGCCCGCCTGCTGTGTCACAGTGACGGCGTGTTTTGCCCACGCCGAGGTGCTGCCGCTGTCCCCGAAGATATTTTCCGCCTGGATTTTAGGCAGCGTATGGCCGATGGCGGCGGCATAATTGCTCATCATCACCACCATCTGCTCCCGGGTGATTTCCCGCTCGGGTGCAAACTTCCCATCGCCGACGCCCAAAACGATGTTGTTGGCCGATGCCCACTCGATATAGGGCAGATAATACTTCCCGGCCTCGACGTCGACAAAGCTGCTGGTGACGTAGCCGGACACATCGGCGCCCGAAAGCCGGCCGAGGGCGGTGACAAACATACCCCTGGTGAGGGTCATGTTGGGGCTGAAATGGGTGTTTGATGTGCCGTTAAGAATCCCATGGGCCCGGGTAAAGCCGATATGCACCTCGCCCCAGTGGCCGGCTGTGTCGGCGAAAGCAAAGCTTACGGTCTTGACGCCATACTCGCCGGGTGCGCGCACGGCGCCGTACATTCTGCCCTCCAAATAGAAGCTATGGGCCACGGCTTCGCCTGTCGTCTTGTCATATAGGACAACGGTGTTTGCACTCTCGCCGCTTTTGAGTGTGTAGGGCGTATAGATGACCACCGGGGCGTTGGTCTTGTGCCACATCACCGGCTTTCCCCCTTGGGTTGCGGCGAAGGTCAGGCTGCCCCCTTGGATGGTCACCGTTGCCGTGCTGCTCTGACTGAATTGCGCCGCCAGGTTGCCGCCCAGGGTCACGCCGCCCGCGTCAGACTGCACCGGCACGCGGATGTCGGTGTGCTCGGCAAACCATGCAGGCGGGAAGCTGACCTCCAGCACGGTCGCGCCGGCTTTGTTCCGCGCATCGGCTCCGAAGGTCGTGTTTTCCCCGGCTGCCTCAAGAATTTCGTTCAGCTTGGCCACGGTGAAGTCAATCTTCATCACGCCGCTGCGGATGACATAGGGAACCTTGACGCCGTAGACGATGATGTACTGTGCCGTGCCCGAGCCGCCCGAGGCAGAATTGCCGCCGCTGCCGCTTGAATGATTGTTGTTCGAGTTGTTATTATTATTGTTGTTGCTGCCGTCGGCATTGCTGCGAATGACAAAATGCTCGGTAACGGTGCCTTTAAAATTACCGAGGCCGGTAATCGTGACGGGATACGCACCCACCGCTGTCTGCGCATCGTTTTGGGCCAAGGTGTAGTCCTTGCCCAGCTGCAGCTCTTTGCCCTGCCAAATGACCTTTACAACAGGGGTTTGCGGCTTGCCGTCGTACACCGCGGAATCAATAATCACCGTAGCAGACGCGATGTCGGCCGGGGTGATGACGAAGTCGGCACTTGCCGGGCCTTCGAAATTGCCTGTGCCGGTGATGTGCGCCTGCGACACGCCCACATCGGTTCTGGTGGGCAGCCCGTTTGCATCCACGATGTAATCGATGCCCGCCATGAGTGTCTTCCCATAGCAGGTTACGACAAAGTCACTCGGGGTGGCCGTATGCGCCTCGCCATCGTAGACAATGGCGGGAATGGTGAAGATGAAGTCGGGGTCAGTCACGATATACGGTGTAATCCCAAACAGCTTCACCGCAACGCCGGTGAAGTTCGACAAGCTCACTGCCGTAATTCTCACAATGGCCTCATCGCCTGCGTTCAAGCTGTCTTCATATTCAACGCCATAGCCCGTGACCTCAATGCCATCGACCTCGACATGGATTATGCCGGGCCTGTTTTCATTGCCTGTGTAAACAATCTCGTCGTATTGCAGCGTAATCATCGCATGCGTGATGTCCTTCGGATGGATGGTGTAGTCTCCCACCTCAAGGCCCGCCACGGGCTCGAAAGCTTCGTCGCTCCCGTGTTGGGCAATGTCTGCGGTGATTTTGTACTTGCCCGCGCCGGTGGGGGCAATCGTTGTTTTAGCGTAGGCGGTCCCGGCGGTGCCCTCATACCAGACTGTGATTGCACCCAGCAAGGCGCCGTCCAGCTTGCCGGCGTCACTTGTAATGGCAAGGGGCTGCGGGCTCCCGTTGTAGGTGACCTCGGTCTCGCCCACCGCCAGATGCTCAAGAGTCGGGGTCGGCTTGTTCACGGTGATCGCCGCCACATTGCTGGTGGCCGTGGCCGTCATGCCCGACGCCGTGTTGGTGACAACGCAGTAATAATAAACCGTTCCCACAGTGTCGGTCGGGGGGATGAGGGTCGTGCCGGTCGCGCCGAGAACCGACGCACCGTTGGTGTCATTGTCCGCACTGCTGTGCCACTGATAGGTAAGGGTTCCGCCGTCGCCCACCCGGGCGGCGACCGAAAGTGCTGCCGCCGCGGTGCCCAGAACATAGGCGGCGCTCTCCGGGTGCTGTGTGATGTCGGGCACCTCGGCCAATGTCCTGGGATTCACCGTGACCTTTTGAATGGTGCTGACCATCGACGACGGATAATAATGATATGCGCTAATCAGGGTGGCCACGCAGTAGTAATACAGGGTGCTGATATCCTCAGTGCTCGGGGTAAACACAGCCCCAGATTCTCCCAGCGCCGTCCCACCGGCGGCAACATTGTCCTCACTGCAATACCAGCGATACGTGATGGAAAAACCTTCAATCCCCTCCAGGGCACTGCTCGCCCCGACCGGCAGCGCGCTATCCCCTTGCTCATAAACGGCTTCGCTGCCCGTGGGTTCGATGACAAACCACGGATCGGGCGCCGTCTGCGAAAGCAGGGTCTCGGTCTCCGATTCTCCGGTGCGGCTATAGTGTTTGAGGTACACCTCATCATCGTCCGCCGTAACCGTGATGCCCGTGTGCGCGCCCGCTGCCTTCCCCAGCCAGAAGAACACCTTGCCATTGCTCTGGGTCACCACATCGTGGATGCCGTAAATCCCGGATTGCTGGACGGAGGTGCCGTCGATGGAGAGTTCTTTTACCCCCACGCCGTCCTCGGCGGTAAAGCGACCGAGGCCCAGAGTCAGGGCATTGGAATAAACCGGCACATCGCCGTTGGTGGGCTGCGGGAAAATCGGGTAAGTAGTGCGTTCGTCTATGCCGATACTGCCGCCGGTAATGGTGACGAAGCCCGCCGAGCTGCTCGTGGTGCCGCCTATTGCAGCAGTAACCTTCGAAATTGTAGAGGCATATATCGTTCCGCCGGAAATCGTAATGTTTTCGGCCGCGCCATTTGTGCCGCTGCCAATGCCCGCGGCAATCCCCTCTGCCCCGGCGACGACATGACCGCCGGAAATCGTAATGCTTCCACTGGCCCCGGCGCTGCCGCCGCCAATGCCCGCGCCGCCGCCGCTGCCCGAACGGGCGGCGACATTTCCGCCCGAAATCTCAATGATTCCGCCCGGATTGCCCCTTGTGCCGCCAATGCCCGCACCGCTGCCCCGCGCCGTCGCTTTGACCGTGCCGCCGGAAATCTCGACGGCTGCGCCGCCGCCGATGGCCGCGCCGACTCCGTTTGCAGTGGCTTCAACGGTGCCGCCCGAGATACGAACAGCTCCGCCGCCGCCGATTCCTATGCCGTTCGTGCCGGTGCTCACTTCGACCGTGCCGCCGGAAATGTCAATCTCTCCGCCTGAGCCGCCCATAACGCCGATGCCCGTGCCATCGAAGACGAGATTAATCTTGACCGCTCCACCCGAAATCGCAAGGACTCCGCCCGCACCGTTCGCAGCGCCGATTCCCACGGCGCCATTGCCGGACATATTGATGTTGACGCTGCCGCCCGAGATGGTAACCGCTCCGCCCGCGCCACCGAAGCCGCCTCCGATGCCCACGGTTTCGCTGCCGCCCATGACAGTGATATTGCCGCCGGCAATTTCAATGGCTCCTCCGGTCTCGGCGGCGTTGCCGCCAATCCCAGCGCCATGGTTGCCTGCCACAACATTCAAGGCTCCCCCGCCGGCTGCCTCATCAATGGTCAGGGCCGCATCGGGCGCAACGCGCAGCGCCGCCGCCCCGCTGCCGCCGTTGAGGGAACTATACCCGGCCAAGGTGAGGTTGACCGCCGCGCCGTCCGCCACGCTGAAGGCACACTGCCCGGCGGTGGCGCCCCGGTTTACATTCACACCTTCAAGCGTGATATGAGCCTGCGCGCCGTCTTGCACCGCAATGCTGTGGGACGCAGACGTGCCGAAGATGGTAATCTCTTGCCCGGCCGGGGCGAGAACCGTTAGCCCCGTGCCGTAGGTAATTGTACATGAACCGGGCATCGCGCCCCGCTTGATGACAATGCCGCCGTCTGCAATGTCGAAGATGAACAGATCCGGCGTGCTGACTAAGGGCATGATGCCCACAGGATCCGCTGCAAACACATTGAGCGGCATGGCGATTTGAAGGATCATGATGCACACCAGCATCATGGCCCGGCGCTGTTTGGCCGTTTTACTTCCGAGTTTAATCATTTTTTACCATTCCCCCGTATAAAATCATTTAGTTTTGCAAAAGTCCGCCTGCCCAGCCGCGCCAACGCCCGCCGATGCACGAAAAATGTCATCCACCGGGAAATCTCAAGTATTTCGGCGATTTCTCGGTATTTCACACCGGCCACGTCGCGAAGCATGATGATTTGGCTTTCCATCTTGGTCATGTCCATCCCCGATTGGGGAGCATCCTCGTCCGGTGTGGCCTCGGACTCAGGGGCAGCCGGAGCCTGCTGCAGCGCCTTAGTCAGCACCACATTGCGTACGACGGTAAAGGCCCACACCATGGGCTTGCCCTTCGGGCAATAGGTCCCTGCTGCATCAAAAATGGCAATGTACGCCTCGTGCATGGTCTCCTCGGCGGCACCATAGTCCACCGACATGGCAAGGACAAAACCATATATCGCCGGTTTTGTCAGCATATAAAAAGTTCTCAGGGACTCTTTGCTCCCTTGGCCCATCTCTTTGATCAGCCGCTCATACACGGTCGTCTTCAACTCCCTTTCCCCCCTGTTTTTCCCCATGCGGGCTATCCCCCCATTCCTACCGGGGATTCGCTTCCGGCAAGGCTCAAATCGGTACCCGCCGGGAGCCCCAAGGCATCCCCCATGAGGTTGAGCAGCTCTAACCCCGAGCGGAAGGGTATCTTTTGTGCCCCCTCCAGCCAATGCACGGTGCCTTGTATCGTCCAGTGCTGGCGGAAACGCACATCCACCAGGAAGGTGACGCCCCGCCCCGGCTCCTTGGTGAATTGAGGACACTCCGGCGATACCGCATCGCTTAAGCCGGCGGCCTCCGCCTCCTCATCCCACATGCTTTCAGCGGCCTGGGGCATGCCCAGCTGGTCGCAGCACCGGTCTATTTCAATCAACACGTGTGTCACATCGCTCAAGACAGCCGCCTCCGCCCGGAGGGCGGAATGAAGCCGCCACTTGAGGTCGTTGCCCAGATAGATGAAAAAGAGACTACCCATGAGAATCCTCCGCCATGGGGCCGAGCCCTATCGCCGCGCCCTGCATCGCCGCCTCGGCGGCGGCGCTCCTTTGCCACAGACTCTCGGCGAGGCCTTCCAGGGTTGCGAGCAGCGCCTCGGTGTAGGCGTGGTATTCGAAGCCGAACCGCGCCTTGAGGAAAAATCTTGTGCGTCCCATACCGGTGTCATTGAAGGTGGTATCCAGCATGAGCCATTTTCCGTCCACCTTGACAACATTCCAGGTGTGGCGGTTGATTGGGTCGTCAATCTGATAGTAGGGGATGTCGAGCAGGTGGCACAGGGCGCTGACCGCGTTGGTGTATCCCGCGCACATGGCCTCCCCCTTCAGCAGCGCGCCCACAATGGAGTGTACCTGCCTCTGCTCGCCGGTATATTCGTAGTAGTACCGCGTGTTGTCGATGAGGTAGCGGTTAATCAGCTCGACCTGCTCGCGGGGGTCACTCGTCTTGGCCGCAATGTCAGCCGCAATGCCGCGGGCCGCGTCGAGGGCGTCGCCAAAGGGAATATCCTTGGTGTAGGGAGAGGCCCCGTAGGGGTTGTTGACATTGAGAACCAGAATGGCCTCGGTGGAGGTTTCGCCCCTTTTCATCCGGAGCGAGGACAGGCACAAAAAGGGCGAGGCGACCGCCCGCAGGCCGCTTTTGGTGCCCACCGCATCGGCCACCGGGCCCATCATTTCCGCAGACCCATAGGATGGGAATGGGAAGCGTATGGTCACCGTCGTGGCCTCCGGCTCGGCGGCCTTGCAATAGGCCATAATGTCCAGGGTGTAGTTTTGAAGGGCCTCCATGGTTGGGTCATCCTCGGGGCAGGTCATGTCATACTGCCACACACCGTTGGCGTCTGTTTGGGCCTTGAGATTCCAATCCTCCCAGCCATATTGAAACAGTGGTGCGCGTTCTGCGGCAAACGCTTGCGCCCCGCTGCCAAAAATCATGCAGCACAGCAGCAAGGCCGCTAGAATCCGACTTGTTTTCTTCATTTTTCTCTTCCTCCATGCTTCGACTCCGTGCCGGTGATGCGCAGGGATTGTGATACGCCTCCCCACTGAAATGCCAAAACCGACACAGACAAACACATTGTCCATGTCGGTTCCTGTCATTTTGGGTAATCATAGCATGCATAAAGTCGAAAAAGGTCGAAAGTCGCCCAATTGGGACTTTCGACCTTGGCTTTTTTATCATGGAGACGATTGCCTACCGGGCCGACGCATAGAGGCCGGCCGTCCGGACGAAGTCGAGGTGATAGCCCTCGCCCCGCACGGTCGAAATGTGCAGTCCGCTCTCCCCTTCCTCCAGCTTTTTTCTCAGGCGATACACGCTGTTTTTCACCGCGTGGTTGTCGCCGGCCATGGGCGCCCCCCACACCTTTTCGTAAAGCTGCTCGGCTGTCACTGTCCGGCCGTTGGACTCGGCCAGCATGTACAGCACGCCGAACTCCTTTTGCGCCAGCAGTAGGTTGTGCCCATTCAGATAGGCCTGGCCGGTGGCAAGATTCAGCTCCAGAGGCCCGAGGGTGATGTCCGGGCGCGTCAGGCGCAGCAGCACATCCACCTTGGCCGTGAGAATCTCCACGCTGTACGGCTTGGAAATATAGTCGACAGCGCCGGCGTCATAGCCCCGAAGCATATCGCCGGTTTCGCCCAGGGCCGTCAAAAACAGGACAGGCGCGCTGCAAAAAGCCCGCAGCTCGCGGCAAAAGGCAAAGCCGTTGCCGTCGGGCAGCATGACATCAAGGATGATGAGGTCGGGCGTGCGCTCGGCCAGGATTTCCCGTGCCCTGGCCAAGGTGGCCGCCCCGAGGATGGTATGTCCGGAAAACCTCAGCAGCTTGGTGTTGGTGTCGCGGATTTTCCTATCGTCTTCAATCAGCAAAATCGTGGCTTGGCTCATGGTGCCTCCATCCTAAAAATCCCTAAATATGGGCAGTGTAAAGCGCACAGTGACCCCCTGGCCGGGCGCGCTCTCTAGGGCAACGGTTCCGCCGTGGGTCTCTATCACATCCTTGGCGATGGCCAGGCCGTACCCGGTGCTGCCGTCGCCGCTCTCGCCCCAGATGAACACGCGGGGCAGCGCCTCGGACGGGATGCCGTCCCCACAATCGACCACCGCGATTTCCACAAAGTCATCCGCCCTGGTATAGGCCGCCAGGGTGATGACCGCGTTCTCGCAGTGCCGGTTGGCATTGGTGAGCAGGTTCATCAGCACCTGTGTCATCAGCTCTTTGTTTGCCAGCACAGCGGGGATGTCCTCCGGGACTTGTATGTCCAGGCGGTTGCCATTCTTGGCCAGAATCGGCCTTGCCACGGCGGCCGCCCGGCCTGTCAGCACCGCGACGGGGGTTTGCGCAAAGCCAAGGCGCTCCTGCCGGCCTATTGAGACCTTAAGCAGCTCCTCCACCAGGCGGCCGAGGCGCTGGGCCTCGGTGGAAATATCGGACAGCACCTCCGGGGTTTTGTCATCAAGAGCGTCGGCTTCCAGCTGCATGCGGGTGAGCTGCGCGCTGTTGCTCATCACGGTCAGCGGGGTTTTCATCTCATGGCTGATGCTGGCGAGAAAGTCGCGCCGCACGCGGGTCATGCGCTTGAGCATCTGGTTGGTTTCCCGCATTTCGCGCTCGCTCTGCTGGGCCTGGGAGAGCTCGCGCTCGGTACGGGAAAATCCAAGCACCAGGGCCAGCATGTTGGTGTGCAGGAAGACCACGGCGCCGATGATTTCGTATTTCATCCCGAACAGCACAAGGGTCGGGAATGGGAGCAGGGGTAAAATCGAAAACACGACAAAGATGATGACACCCAGGAGCAGAATGCGCAGTTCGGTCTTGTGCAGCGGCGAGGACAGCCTGCCGCAGACAGATTTCATCAGCACCCGCACCAAAGTACATCCGGCCATGACGGCGTAGATGAGCGCCAGGGTGACATCGAGCCCGGTAAAAATCACGGTGGGCGCAAGGCCGATGAACAGCACGCTGGCCGCAAAAAACACATATGTGCCCCGCATCACCCACCGGTGCGTCAGGCCGGGGAACAGGGCATTGACATACAAAAGCGAGAAAAGCCCGATGCAGCAGTTGCTAATATACTCAATCCGGATGCTCAGGCCCCAGCTGAGGCCCGGCAGCAAGGATGCCAGTGTGCTCTCACACAGCAGCCGTATGGCAATCATGCCGCACGACAGCGAAAGCCATAGCAGGTACCGATGGTTTTTGAAAAAGAGAAACAGGCCAAAGAAAAACACCATCACCATCACCAGCATGGCCACCATGGCGGCCGAATGAAAGATGGTGTGCTGCTCGCTCCGGGTGATGGTGCCGATATACCCGATGTCCATCGGATGCACCTTGGCCTCGCCCGCGTGGACGAAGGCCCCATAGTGGATGATGATTTCCGTCGTCTTGCCGGCGGGGTAAAAGGCCTCGACAAAGCGCCGGCTCTGCGGCAGGGTACCCTCGGCCCGGTCGCTTGGCACACCCACCGCGGGGTATTCCCTCCCATCGATAAACAGCCGCTGGGCATAGGCCACATTTCTCGCCGCAAGGGCGTAGGCATGTCCCGGCGGCAATTGAAGGGTCATACGCAGCGTCCCATAATCCCCCAGGGCGCCGGCGGCCTCCCCATAGATAACGCCTTCGGCGGCGGCACGGCCCCCTGCAAAGTCCTCCGGCATGAGAAAGGCCCCGGCATAAACCAAAGCCGACCGGGTATGGGGCGCTGCGATTTGGGCATACTGGTTTTCAAAGTCAAAGCCCATCAGGTCGGTCAGGCCGGGCTCCGTCGCCGCCACCATGGCCGAGGGCACGGTGCCGAACGGCGTCAGGAACATACACACCAAGGTCGCCAGCATCAAATAAAAGGTGATGGCCATGGCAGCTGCCGACTTTTGCGGGGTGCTATTTTCGTGGTGCCGCTGCATATTTCACCTCCGACAGAGTATACTGTAAAAAGTAAACGCTCGGTTACTTTTTACAGTATAGCGCACCACCACCCGGTACGTCAATGTTTTGTGGACTATTGCCGAGCTTGTGGTATAATGATTGCGTTGCAATCATTATACGAGGTTCAATAAGCTATACCATTTTGCTGGCGCAAACCAACACGGCTGCGCCGCACTTATGGTATAATAATTGCTGCGCAATCATTACACAAGATTCAATAAGCTATACCATTTTGCTATCGCAAACCAGCACGGCTGCGCCGCACTTATGGTATAATGCCTTATAAATCGATACGCCTTTCGGGGGGTGGGGCCCACAGGGCCTCAAAAACCCATTCCTCCCCCCTATCAATGCCCTTTGGCATAAAATCATCTTGCATTTTGAGAGAATAGGACGGTAACCCCATGTCCGAAAAAGTGAAGCGAAAGCGCACAGAAAAGAAGCTGCTCATGATTTCCGGCTTTATTCAAGCCTTTTGCACCCATGGGCTGGACGGCACCCACATCCGCGCGCTTGCCGCCGCCGTGGGCGTTTCCGAAGCCCTGATATACCGCTATTTCGAAAGCAAGGATGATATCATTCGTCAATGCACCGTCCTGTATCATGAGCAGGTACAAAAGGAACTTATCCGCATTTTCGAGGTATATATCTATAGCCCCGATGAAATGGCGGAAAAGCTTCTGGAATACCTGGACAGCGTCATTGACATCTGCCGCTTTTTGTTTCAAGTCATGGCGCATCCCATCTACTGCAAAATGACAGAGGACACCCAGCGGTTGACCTACTCGTACATCCTTCACGCCTCCGACTTATTTCAAGAGAAAATCGGCGTGCCCGAGGAGGTGGCCACGGGGGCTGCGTTTCTGATCACCAGCATGATTGATGAATATATCCTAAAGCGCTCGCGGAGCAGTTTTCTCATACAGTTCCGCACCATCGAGCGCATGGTTGTGGAACCGGGGAAGTCCCCTTGACGGCCTCCGGGCCCTTATTTCGCCCAAATGACCGCAACAAAAAAGGCCGGCCATCCCGGATGGGATGGCCGGCCTTTTTTGGGGGTGGCGAGGGCAACAAAGGGGCCCTCATCTCGTTAATCATCACAAATCTCTGCTATTCCCCGCCGGGCCCCAGCACCTCGAAGGCACCCAGCAGCATCTGCACCTCGGGCGTTTCGCCCTGCTCGACCGAGGTGACGGCCAGCAGCCGCACGTACTGCCGCCGGCGGATGGGCACAAAGGCCAGGCCCTCATAGCCCATCATTTGGGGCGAGAGATGGCCGATGGAAAAGCTTCGCGTCGTGTGCAGCAGATGGTTGAGCAGCATGCTGTCCTGGGTGTCGAAGTACCGCCGATGGCCGTTGAGGTCGAAGTTTTGCAGGCTGTAGTCGGTGAGGTTGGAGAAGCCCTCGAGCCCATCATCACCGCTGAAGACAAAGGTGTGGCCCGCCAGCTGGGGCAGCTCGAGGCTGTCCTCCTGCGCCAGGACATCCCGAGCACTGAGGATGACAAAGAGCTCGGCCTCATAGACACACCGGCACTGCAGACCCTTTTGGGCCAGCAGGCTGTGCCACAGCTTTTCCTGCCGCTCGGTGGCGTAGATGAAGCCAATGTCGCTCTGGCCCTCGGTGACGGCATCGATGACCTCTGAGGTCGCGCCCATCCGGCACTGGAAGCGCATAGCGGCATCCTCGCCCTCCAGCCGGGCGGCCACGTGGCCGAGGGCCACGGGCACGATGCCCGACTGCACGGCGGCCACCCGCAGCCGGCTGACCGGAGCCCTGGCCCGGGCACCGATGTTCTCAAGCTCATCCACCGCCATCAGGGCCTGCCGCGCCTTGGACAGGAAGGCGCGGCCATCCTCGGTGGCCTTGATGCCGCTGCGCGAGCGCTCGAAGATGACCAGGCCAATCTCGCGCTCAAGCTCCTTGATGGCAAAGCTCAAGGTCGACTGCGAGATGAAGAGCACCTTGGCCGCCCGGCCCAGGGAGCCCTGGCGCTCGGCCTCCACCACGTATTGAATCTGCCTCAGGGTCATGGCATCGCCTCCCCGCTTTTATGCATCTATGGTATCACAGCGGCGGGATTTTTGCCAGCATCCTTCGATTTTTGCTATGCCGCCATCGGAAAAAGCTCCCCTTCGGGCCCTTGAAATGGCCGGGATAAGCCGATATGATGGGGGCATTACAATAAGGGGGGATTTTATGCAGCGCTCTGACACCACCGGAAAAATCCGGCTTTCGGAAAAGCTGGGCTTCGGGGCCTTTTCCATGTCGCTGGATGCCAGCACCAACTTTATCTCGACCTTCTTCCTCTTCTTCCTCACCGATGTTTTCGGCATTTCGCCCGCCCTGGCCGGCACCGTGCTGCTGCTGGGCACCATCTGGGATGCCGTCAACGACCCGCTCATCGGCTATTTTTCCATCAACCGGCGCTTCAAAAACGGCGAGATTGCCCGGCCCTACGCCAAGTATTTTGCTTTGCCCACCGCTGCCATTTTCGTGCTGCTCTTTGCCGCCTTCGACCTGCCCATGAGCCTGCGGTTTGTCTACGCGGTGGCCGTCTACCTGCTCTATGACACCTTCAGCACCTTCCTGCGCATCCCGGCGGGCTCGATGTCCACCTTGGCCACCGACAGCGAGAAGGGGCGTATCTCCATCAATGTCTTCTCCTCGGGCGGCTCGAGCGTCGGCGTCATTCTGGCGACACTGGGCTGCTGGCCCCTCATCAACGCCCTGAGCGGCGTTGATGCCTCGGGCGGGCTCATCAATCCCAAAACCGGCTTCCTCTGGGGCGCGGTGGTGGCCGCCGTCATTTTGGCGGTAGGGCCCTTCATCCATTATGCTACCACCCGGGAGCGGGTGCGGCCCATGAGCGATTCCCAGGAGAAAATCGGCACCTTGGATGCTCTGCGGATGCTCTTCGGCAACCGGGAGTGGGTCAACAACACCCTCTACATGCTCTTTTACAACTTCAGCATCATCTTTGTCACGGCGTCCATCGTCTACTACACCACCTATGTGCTCAAGAATCCGGGCGGTGTCACCATTTTGCTGGGCGCCTATATTCTGGCATCGGTGGCCACGCTGCCCTTTGTGGGGCTCATCCACCGCAAACTGGGGCGCAAGGGCACCATGCTGCTGGCCGCGGCCATTTTGATGCTCTCCAAGCTGTGGTTTGTCTTCGAGCCCACCAACATGGTGGCCGTCGTGCTCAACGGTGTGCTCATGGGGGTCGGCGTCGCCCTGAGCATTGTCGCCATGAACACCAACCGGGCCGAGATTGCCGACCTCATCGAATGGCAGAAGGGCAGGCGCATCGAAAACATGATTTCGGCCATGGCCAACACCATCTCCAAGCTGGGGCTGGCCCTGTGCAATTTCGCCATCGGGCTGCTGCTCCAATTCACCGGCTACAATGGCGAGCTGGCCGCCCAGCCGGACAGCGCCCTGGGCGCCATCAGCGGGTTTATGGGGCTCATCCCCATGATTTTTGCCGCCCTCATGCTGCTCACGGCCTCCCGATCACGCATTGTGGCGGCGTATTCTGACATGAAGACCCAAAAGGCCGCCCAAGGGAGCGGACAGGAGGAAAACACATGAGCCAGCTGCGCTCGGAAAACATCGTCCGCTTTGAGGAATATGTCGCCCATGTGATGGAACAGGGCGAGGCCGCCGGACTGACCGTCGCCGTCGTCGACCGCGATGGCCAGACCCTCTACGAACATTTTTGGGGCCACCGCGACCGGGAGCACGGCCTGCCGGTGGACGGAGACACCGTTTTCGGCCTGGCCTCGGTGACCAAGTCCTTCACCGCCCTGGCCGTTCTGCAGCTGTGCGAGCAGGGTCTGCTGGCGCTGCACGATCCGGTGTGCCGCCACATCCCCGAGTTTACGCGGCCCGGCATCACCGTCGAGCACCTGCTGTGCCACAGCGCCGGCTTCTACCCCCAGCCGTGGAAGCACATCGTCCCGCTGCTGGAAGAGCTGGGCCGCCCGGAGGGCGACCCGGCCTATGATGCCGCCGTCTTCCAAGAGGCGGCGCGGCGGCAGATTGCCTCACTCAACGATGCGGGCGCACCCATTGGCCCGCCGGGAGAGTATTTCAGCTACAGCAACGACAGCTATGGCCTGCTGAGCGCCCTGGTGTGCCGCCTCTCGGGCTGCGAGACCTTCGCCCGGTATGTCGACCAGCACATTTTATCCCCTCTGGGCATGAGCCGCAGCGGCTGCGGCTTCGAGTGGCAGGACGACAATGTCTCCCGTCTCTACCAGCACCGCAACGGCGTGTTGTGCGGCGACTGGAGCTTTTATGACGCGGCCTCGTCCCTGCCCGGCGGCGGGGCCATGAAGTCGACCCTCAGTGATATGAAAAAATACGTGGGCATGTACCTCAACCTGGGCCGTTCAGTGAATGGCGTGCGCCTGCTCAGCAGCGCCGGCATCCGGCGGATGGCCCGCCCCCGCATGACCTGCGAGCTCAATCAAACCTACGGCCTCGGCCTGATGATCAAGCCTCTGGCCGATTTGACCGTGGTCGAGCACGGCGGCGATATGCCGGGCATCGCCTCCCACATGGCTTTCAGCCACGAGACCGGCGTGGGCGTGGTAGTGCTGTGCAACACCTCCAAGGTGACGGTGTCCGCCATCTCCGACCTGGCCATGCTGCTGGTCTCGGGCCGGGAGACCGTCCCGTATCCGCCCGCGCCGCCCACGCCGGTCGAGTGGGACAGCGCCCTCATAGAGCAGGTGTGTGGCCTCTACCGCTCGGGAGAGGGCAACACCATCCGGATTACGCCCACGGAGGGCGGCTTCGCCGTCGACCTGGACGGGGCCGGCACCTTCGCCTATCCCATGAACAACTATATGCTCAATGTCAAGGCCCCGGTTCTCGACATTCAGGCCAGCATCTATCGGGACGATGACGGCAAGGTCTGGGCCCTGGGGGGCGGCTACCGTATCATCCCCAAGGTGGAATAGCATGGCACGCTTTGGAAAGGTCGGCGCGCTGCCCGAGGGGGTGGCCGTGATGCAGTCGGCCTTGGGCAAGTGCTTGAATACCGTGGGCAGCTTGGGGCGAATCTTCTCCAGGCAACGGGTAAACCGGGCACCCAGCTGCTCGGTGGTGTCGTCGAAAAACCGACGGTCGGTCAACACGGTCCGGTTGAACTCCTCCTGGCTCATGTTGTAGCCCATCTGGCGGATGAGGTCACGCATTTTGCCGCTGGTCACCTCAAGCTCGCGCAGCCCGATTTGGTGAATCTCCTGAGGTGTCATGTTATAAGAAGTATATGTCTTAATCAGGCTTCCGTAGTAGGCCTCGCCGCCCTTGGTTGCGCCAATGCTCTTGAAGCCTTCGGCGCCAAAGCCGTCTAAATCCCGGATGAGGCCGTCCAGCTCGGTGTTGAGGTCGGCGATGATTTTAGAGAGGTCGCCTGCCATGGCTGGAGTGATGCCGATGCCCCGATTATCCGGGTTGAGCAGGCTATTGCCGCCCTGAATGTAAGAGGCGAACATCCGCTTTGAGATGTCGAGCTCCTCCGAGTAGATGCCAAGGCCCATCTCCAGCTGGCGGGCCAGCTTTTGGCGCATTCCGTTGACCACCTTGGGCAGTTGGGCAAAAAGGCGATGATACCGGGCCTTATCGCTCTCACTTTCCATGGGGAAGGTCTCAAGGCGCTTGATGACATATTTCAGCGGGCAGGTCTGATGGGTAGCATTGAATTTGTACCAATAGTTCTCGCTGCTCGACTTAATGTAGTCAGCAAAGTCAATGAGGGATTTTGCAATGGCCAAATCGTCCGGCCCGAGAGGCGTCTCCATCATGACCTTGACATCATCGATGAATGCCACCGAGCGGCGGACATTCTCGTCGGCCCGCTCGGGCGAAAGGTCAATGAGCACATCATTCTTAAAGTCGCTGATGATGAAGCTGGAAAAATCATTGACTGCGATGTTACCGTAGTAATCGTCGGCCATGTTTACAAGTTTCTGATTCAGTTCCATAGTTATCCTCCCCCGGAATCGTGCATCTAGAATATCAGCGGCGTGACAACACTGAGCATAATCAGCTCCTCATCCTCCCGGTTCATGGTCTTGTGCTTGAGGAGGGAGGGATAGTGGATGGACTCTCCCTCGTTGATGATATACTCCTCATCCTCCAATATGAATACCGCCTTGCCCTTGATGACATAGTAGAACTCCTCACCCTCATGGCTGCACTCCTCAGCGTCGGTCATGTTGGGCCTCATGCGCAAAATGAGCGGCTCGATGATTCTGCCATCAAACTCACCGCTCAGCCTGACATAGCTGAGAAAGGATTTTTCTAGGCGCATCAGATACTGATTGTCTTTGCGGTTGACAAAGCTCTTTTTGACGTCGACGCTCACCAGGTCCTGCATATTGACACCCAGGGCGTTGGCAATTTTGCGAAGCGTCACAATGGTCATGGAGGAAATACCGCGCTCTACCTGAGACAAAAAGCCCACCGAAAGCCCGGTTTTTTCGCCAAGCTCCTTCAGGGTCATGTCATTCATGAGGCGATACTCTCTAATTTTCTTTGATACTTGTTCCTCTTGCATAAAAAACTCCTATAAAAACTTACATTTCGTCTAAATTGTTATAGCCATAAATTATAATTTCACTGTGACTAAATAATATCACTCATTGTCATTCTTGTCAAGAACAATTTTTGTCAGGCCATTTTCTTGTGCTATTTGCACAAACCGGCCTGTTTGGTCAGAATTTTCGCCTGAAATCATGCTAAATCACCCAGGTGGTGCCACCGGGTGATTTGCTATCTTGGGTCAAAACCTGAGCCAGCCGCAAGAGCCCTTAGCAATTTATCCCCGCGCTCCAACCCATCGTAAAAACCTGTTCCACTGCCTTTTGCACCTCCCGGTGCTCAAAACCCACGAAATCCCCCAATATTTCACAAAAAAGCCTTTTGGCCCTTTTCAAATCTATGAAACTCGTGTAGACTGTAATTTATACCAACCATCGGAGGGGGTAAACCAATTGGCCGACAACGCAATCGAGCGCATCCGCGAGGCCGAGCTCAAGGCCGATGACACCATCCGCGGCGCCCACGAACAGGCCGCCGCCATCGTCGAAGCCGCAAAAAAAGAGGCCGAGCTGCTGCTGCGCGCCTGCGAGGACAGCGCGCTGGCTCAGGGAGACACACGCCTCGACGCTATTGCACAGCAAAACGCGCAAACCCACGAGGCGGCCTCGGGCGAGCTTGAGGCCGAAATGGAGCGCCTGACCGCCGGCATGAGGGCGCGTCAGCCCCTGGCCGTCCAGGCGCTCATCGACACGATTCTGTCATAATCTGAAGCTTTTCATATAGGAAGCGGGTGATAAGCCATGGCCGTCAGGCCGATGAGCCGCATCCACGTGTGCGGCATGAAGCGCGACCGGAAGGCGGTGCTCGAGTACCTGCAGCGCCGCGAGCTGGTCGAAATCAGCAAGATTTCCCCGGAGATTGAGGGGCCCGGGCCCGCGGTCTTCCAAAAGGCCGACACGGCCCACGCCCGCGAGACCTTTCAAAAATCCCTCGGCGCGGTGCGCGAGGCCCGGGAAATCATCGACAAGGCGGTGCCGCCCAAAAAGGCCGGCCTGGCCTTTCTCCATGGCCGCGAGGCGGTGACGCCCGAGGGCATTGCCCGCTTCTACGAGAAGTACGATGATATCCTGCACGACGCCCATCGCGTCCTGCACCTGCAGCAGGAGGCCGCGGAGGCCCGCGCCGAGGTACTTCGCACCGAAGCCCTTTTAGAGGCCCTGCGGCCGTGGGAGGCCCTGCCGGTGCCGATCTCGAGCCGGGGCACCCGGCGCACGGCGCTGGTCATCGGCAGCTTTGACGGCGAGCGCAGCGTGGAGGACATCCTTGGGGCCATCGCCCGGGAGGCCCCGGAGCTGTCGGCCATCCACGCCGAGCCGGTGTGGCACAGCAAGGTGATGACCTGCCTGTTTTTCATCGTGCTGCGGCAGGATGCCCCGGCCCTCGAGCGTGCCCTTTCGGCCCTGGGCTTTTCGCGGCCTCCGGGCACCATGACCGGCCTGCCCGCCGATCAGATGCGCAGTCTTTCGGAAAAGAAGGCGGCCGCCCAGGCCCTCATTCGTCAAGCCGAGGCGGACATTGCCGCCTGCGCCTTCCGCCATGAGGATTTCAAGCTGCTTGAGGACCATCTGACCCTGCGCCTTGAGAAATACGAGGTCATCGAGCGCATGACCCACACCCGGCACACCTTCGCCCTGAGCGGCTATGTGCCCGGCGAGGCGGCCCCCGAGCTGCAGCAGGCGCTTCTGACGCGGTTCGGCTGCTCGGTGGAGCTTGAGGCCGCCGAGGAGCCGGGCGATGCCGTTCCCGTCCTGCTGAAAAACCGATGGTTCACCGAGCCCACCGAAATGGTGCTGGAGGGCTACAGCATGCCCGGCCAGGGCGAGCTCGACCCCACGGGCATCATGTCGATTTTCTACTACATCACCTTTGGCCTGATGTTTTCCGACGCCGCTTACGGCGCCATCATCTTCTTCGTCTGCCTCTTTTGCCTGCTGCGCTTCAAGAACATGGAGCCCAACTGGAACCGGAACATCCGGCTGTTTATGTGGTGCGGCCTTTCCACAGTGCTGTGGGGCGTCGTCTTCTCCAGCTATTTCGGCGATGTGGTCGATGTGGTCAGCCAGCAGTTTTTGGGCGTCCGATACACCATCCCGCCGCTGTGGTTCTCCCCCATGGAAAACCCCATGCTGCTGCTGGTGTTCAGCCTTGGGGTCGGCGTTGTCCATCTGACCGCCGGGTATATCATGAAGGGCCTCACCTGCATCCACCAGAAGGACTACGCCGGTGTGATTTACGACATGGTATTCCCCATCGCGGCGTGGTATCCCCTTATGGCCATTCTCATCGGCAGCGATTTGTTCGCAGGGCTGGCCGGGTTCAAGGTGACGCTGCCCCCGGTGGCAAGCCAGGTCTGCCTGATTATCTCGGCCCTGTCCATCGTCGGCATCATCCTCACCGGCGGGCGCGAGAGCCGAAGCTGGGCCAAACGAATCATGAAGGGCCTCTACGCCCTCTACAGCATCCTCTCGGGCTGGCTGAGCGACATCCTGAGCTACTCCCGCCTGCTGGCCCTTGGCCTTGCCACCGGCGTCATCGCCAGTGTCATGAATCAGCTGGGCGCCATGACAGGCAACAGCGTTTTCGGGGCCATCGCGTTCCTCATCATCTTTCTGGCCGGCCAGGGCCTCAATTTCGGCATCAATGTGCTGGGCGCCTATGTCCACAGCAACCGCCTGGCCTATGTCGAGTTCTTCGGGAAGTTTTACAGCGGCGGAGGACGCAAGTTTGCTCCCTTCGGCGTACACACAAAATACTACAAAATTACTCAGGAGGAAGTGCAATCATGACAATGTCTTATCTGCAATCCATCATCGGGCCGTTTTTCGCGGTGCTCGGCGTGGCCCTGGCCGCGGTGATGCCCGGCATCGGCTCGGCCAAGGGAGTTGCCATCGCCGGCCAGGCGGCCTCGGCTGTGGTGACAGAGGAGCCTTCGCTTTTCGGTAAGGTTCTCATTTTGCAGCTTCTGCCCGGTACCCAGGGCATTTACGGGATGCTGATTGCCTTCATCACCATGAGCCAGGTGGGCATTCTGGGCGGCAACGGGAACCTGGATTTCATCCGGGGCCTGGCCTATCTCATCGCCTGCCTGCCCATCGCCATCGTCGGCTACTATTCGGCCATCCAACAGGCCAACACCTCCATCGCGGCCATCAACACGGTCTCCAAGCGCCCCGACCAGTTCGGCAAGGCCATGCTCTTCCCCGTCATGGTCGAAACCTACGCCATCCTGGCCCTGCTCATCAGCCTGCTGGCTGTTGTGAATGTGGCGAATATGTTTGCCTAAAGAAAACGGAAGTTGCGAAGCAACTTCATGGGGATGCAAGGCGTAGCCGCATCCCACGGCGGAGCAGGGCCATAGCGCACATAAGCAGCCGCAGCGGACCGCAAACCAAGAAACGAGACCCTTTTCGTTTCTGTTTAGGCGGATTGGCAGCGGCTTAGGCAACCGGCCGCGCGGCGTCGCGACGCCTGACTAACCTAACAAACGCCCCTGTTCCACATTGCACTTGCCCCGACGCCACCCCCCGCCCCCCCAATCGAGGGCAAGGAACAGAGGCCGTCCCACCCCGCACAAACCAACACAAAAGCCAACAGTCTGGGAGGTGATCCGTTGACAGGCTTGGACAAAATCATCTCGGAAATCCTTGAGGAATCCGAAAAAGAGGCGCAGGACATCATTGCCGCCGCTACGGCCAGGGCCGATGAAATCCTCGCCGAGGCACGCCAGGCGGGCGAGGCGTTGAGCGACCGGCTCAACGCGCAGTCTGCCAAAAAGCTGAGCGCCCTCATCAGCGGCCAAGAGAGCGCCATCGCCATGCAGCACCGCCGCGAAAAGCTGGCCGCCCGGCAGCGCCTCATTGCCGAAACCCTTCACATGGCACAGGCCGCGCTGTGCGCGCTGCCCGACGCGCAGTATTTCGATTTACTCATCGGGCTGGCCGCAAAAGCAGCTCACGCGGGCGACGGCCTCTTCTATGTCAACACCCGGGACGCGGGACGCCTGCCCGCCGATTTTGAGACGCGGCTGGGCGCCGCCCTTCCGCAGGGCGCGTCCCTCAAGCGAGGCGGCAGGGCCATTGACATCGACGGCGGCCTGGTGCTGGAATACGGCAGCGTGGTGGAAAACTGCGCCATCAGCGCCATTTTCAGCGCCCGTTCCGATGCTTTTTCCGACATTGTCCGGGATATTTTAATGCGCTGAACACCATTCGCGGCGAAAGGAGGCGGCACATGTGGCAAATGCCTATGTCTACGCCGTAACGCGGGTACATTTTCACGAGCAAAGGCTGCTGAGCGTCCAGGATTTTGAGCGCATGCTCGAGCGCGGAAGCGCCGCCGAGGCGCAGCGCTATCTCTCCGAGAAGGGCTGGGGCTCCTCCGAGCTGCCAACCGGGGACGCGGGCGCTCTGGCCGACTTCGAGCTTAACCGCACCTGGGCCTTCATCGGCGAGCTGGTGGATGATTTATCTGAGCTCGACGCTCTGCGCGTCGCCGCCGACTATCACAATCTCAAGGCGGCCATCAAGCTGGATTTTTCGGATGACGGGGCGCCGGACAGTGCGGATTACTATGTGCGCCACGGTACCTTAGATGCCGATGTCCTTGAGCGTACCGCCGCGGCCCATGATTTCTCGTCGCTGCCCGAGGCCCTGGCAAAAGCCGGCCAGGCCGCCTATGAGGCCCTGGCCCACACCGGCAACGGCCAGGCCTGCGACATCGAAATCGACCGCGCTGCCCTGCTGGCCGTAGCCGAGGCGGGCAAAAAAACCAAGAGTGCCGTGCTGCGCCGGTACGCCGAGCAGACGGTGGACACCGCCAACATCAAGGCCGCCGTGCGTTGCAGCCGCATGGGGCGGGACCGCGCCTTTATGGAGCGCGTCATTGCCCCGGCGGGCACGCTGGACACCGCAAAGCTCATGGCCGCCGCCGAGGCCGGGCCGGAGGACATCTACCAGTATCTGGCCGGCACCGCCTACGCCGAAGCCGTAGAGGCCCTCAAGCATTCGCTCTCGGCCTTCGAGCGCTTTTGCGGCAACCGGCTCATGACAAGCCTGCGGCCCCAGAGGCTCAACTACTTCACCATAGAGCCGCTGGCGGCCTATCTGCTGGCGCGGGAGAACGAAATTCGGATGGTGCGGCTCATTCTATCGGCCCTGGAAAACCATTTCGACAGCGATACCCTCCGTGAAAGGCTGCGTGAAACCTATGTATAAAATTGCCGTCATGGGCGACCGCGACAGCATTTACGGCTTCGCCGCGGTGGGGCTCGACATCTATCCCGCTGATGCCGACAGCAATGTGGCGCGCCAGGTGCAAAGGCTGAGCGAGAACGGGTACGCCATCATCTACATGACAGAGGCCCTCTACAGCCGCCACGAGAAGGAGCTGAGTGTCTTCAACGACCTGCCACTGCCCGCCATCATCCCCATCCCCGGTGCCTCGGGCAACACAGGGATGGGCGTTTCAAAGGTGCGCAAATCGGTGGAGAAGGCCGTGGGCTCGGATATTCTTTTTGGCAAGTGATCACTTACCTGGGAAGGATTGGTACATGCAATGGCTAATTTCGGCAGGATAAAAAAGGTGGCCGGGCCGCTGGTGGTGGCCAGCGGCATGCGCGAGGCCAACATGTTCGATGTGGTGCGCGTGGCCGAGAGCCGCCTCATTGGCGAAATCATCGAAATGCGGGGCGATTTGGCCAGCATTCAGGTGTACGAGGAGACGAGCGGCCTCGGGCCCGGCGCGCCGGTGGAGAGCACCGGCATGCCCATGAGCGTCGAGCTCGGCCCCGGCCTCATCAGCAGTATTTACGATGGCATTCAGCGCCCGCTGGACGCCATCAAACGGGTGAGCGGTGCGCGCCTCGAGCGCGGGGTGGAGGTCGCCAGCCTCGACCGCGACAGGCTGTGGGACTTTGTGCCTGTGGTTCAGGCGGGCGACGCCGTCACCGGCGGCGATATCCTGGGCACGGTGCAGGAAACCGCACTCATCTCACACAAAATCATGGTGCCGCCCGGCGTCTCGGGCACCGTTAAATCCATCGCGCACGGTGCCTTCACCGTGGACGCCGTCATCGCCACGCTGACCGCCGAGGGCGGCGAGGTGCCGGTTTCCATGCTGCAGCGCTGGCCTGTGCGCCGGGGCCGGCCCTACCGGGAGAAGCTCAACCCCGATGTCCCCCTGGTCACCGGCCAGCGGGTCATCGACCTGCTCTTCCCCATCGCCCGAGGCGGCACGGCGGCCATCCCCGGCCCCTTCGGCAGCGGCAAGACGGTGACTCAGCATCAGCTGGCCAAGTGGGCCGACGCCGAGATCATCGTTTACATCGGCTGCGGCGAGCGCGGCAACGAGATGACCGACGTGCTCCTCGAGTTCCCCGAGCTGCTCGACCCCACCACCGGCAAGAGCCTCATGGAGCGCACCGTGCTCATCGCCAACACGTCTGANATGCCGGTGGCCGCGCGGGAGGCCTCGGTTTATACCGGCATCACCATCGCCGAATACTTCCGCGACATGGGCTACAGCGTCGCCCTCATGGCCGACTCAACCTCCCGCTGGGCCGAGGCCATGCGCGAGATGAGCGGACGGCTGGAGGAGATGCCCGGTGAGGAAGGCTATCCCGCCTATCTGGGCAGCCGCCTGGCCCAGTTTTACGAGCGCGCGGGGCGCGTCAAGACCTTGGGCTCCGAGTCCCGGGAGGGCGCGCTGTCGGTCATCGGGGCCGTCTCGCCCTCGGGCGGCGATTTCTCCGAGCCGGTCACCCAGGCCACGCTGCGCATTGTCAAGGTCTTCTGGTCGCTCGACGCCCAGCTGGCCTTTGCCCGGCATTTCCCGGCCATCAACTGGCTCAACAGCTATTCCCTCTATCTCGATGACGTGGGCAAGTGGTTCAACGCCGAGGTGCAGCGGGACTGGATGGAAAAGCGGGCCGCCATGATGCTGCTGCTGCAAAAGGAGAGCGAGCTGGAGGAAATCGTCCAGCTGGTGGGCATCGACGCCCTCAGTCCCCAGGATCGCCTGGTGCTCGAGGTGTCCCGCAGCATTCGCGAGGACTTTTTGCATCAGGATTCCTTCCACGAGGTCGACACCTACACCCCCCTTGGCAAGCAGTACGCCATGATGAGCCTCATTCTCGACTATCACAGCCTCTGTCTGGAGGCACTGGAAAACGGGGTTTCTATCGGCGATCTCTCGGCCCTGGCCGTGCGCGAGGCCATCGGACGCTTTAAGTACACCCAGGCAGATGAGGTCGGTGCCGCCTATGAGGCCATCAAGGCCCGGCTGATGGCCGAGGTCGACGACCTGCTGCGCAAGCTGAAGGAGGATGCCTGATGCCGAAGGAATATAAAACCATTCAGGAGGTGGCCGGCCCTCTCATGCTGGTCTCCGGCGTGAGCGACGTCAGCTACGACGAGCTGGGCGAGGTCGAGCTTGAAAGCGGCGAGCGCCGCCGCTGCAAGGTGCTCGAGATTGACGGCGGCAACGCCCTGCTTCAGCTTTTCGAGGCCTCTGCCGGCATCAACCTGCAAAACTCCAAGGTGCGCTTTTTCGGGCGCAGCATGGAGCTGGGCGTGTCGGAGGACATGCTGGGCCGCGTCTTCGACGGTCTGGGCCGGCCCATGGACGGCGGGCCGGAGATTCTCCCCGAGTTCCGGCGCGACATCAACGGCCTGCCTATGAATCCCTCGGCCAGGGCCTATCCCCAGGAATTCATCCAAACCGGCGTGTCGGCCATTGATGGCCTCAACACCCTGGTGCGCGGGCAGAAGCTGCCCATCTTCTCGGGCAGCGGCCTCCCCCATGCCCAGCTGGCCGCGCAGATTGCCCGCCAGGCCAAGGTGCGCGGCGCCCACGAAAGCTTCGCCGTCGTCTTTGTGGCCATGGGGATTACCTTCGAGGAATCCAACTTCTTCATCAACTCCTTCAAGGAGAGCGGTGCCATCGACCGCGCCGTCATGTTCATCAACCTGGCCGACGACCCGGCGGTCGAGCGCATCGCCACGCCCCGCATGGGCCTGACGGCGGCCGAATATCTGGCCTACGAAAAGGACATGCACGTGCTCGTCATCATGACCGATATCACCAACTATGCCGACGCCCTGCGCGAGGTCTCGGCGGCCCGCAAGGAGGTGCCCGGCCGGCGCGGCTACCCCGGCTATATGTACACCGACCTGGCCACCCTCTACGAGCGGGCCGGGCGGCTGGAGGGCAAATCGGGCTCGATTACCATGATCCCCATTCTCACCATGCCCGAGGACGACAAAACTCACCCCATCCCCGACCTGACCGGGTACATCACCGAGGGGCAGATTATCCTGGCCCGGGACCTCTATCGCAAGGGGATTCAGCCGCCCATTGACGTGCTGCCCTCCCTCTCACGCCTCAAGGACAAGGGCATCGGCGAGGGCAAAACCCGGGCCGACCACGCCAATACTATGAACCAGCTCTTTGCCGCCTACTCCCGCGGGAAGAACGCCAAGGAGCTCATGACCGTGCTGGGCGAGGCCGCCCTGACCCAAATTGACCTGCTGTATGCCCGGTTTGCCGACGCCTTCGAATCCGCCTATGTCCATCAGGGCTATCTCGAGAACCGCGGCATTGAGGAGACCCTGGCCCTGGGATGGGAGCTGCTGCGCATCCTGCCGCGCAGCGAGCTCAAGCGCATCAAGGATGAGTTCCTCGACACTTACTATTCTGAGGCCCAGTAGCGCAAAGTGACCACTGAATTAATTATAGCTTTGCCTTCGGCGACTTAGGGGGTGTCTTCAAACCGGAAAGATGAGCAATGGCGAGATAGTTTTTTGGCCTGCAAGGCAAATTTTGTCGGCATAATTTATTTATGGCGACAAAATTTAACG
>JGI994J12354_10001018_pt1 | contig 28506 bp, 29 predicted proteins | sample IntmicLarv3ML3BL_FD_12354 | JGI IMG/M metagenome (IMG submission 12354) | reverse complement strand
GTTTACAGTTAAAGTTGTTAACTCTGTTGACGACATGCCGGAATTTATACCTAATCCACCAGCTTAGGAACACAACACTTTTTTCTTTAAGTTCGGCTTGTTAGTGCTTTAATTAATAAGCCGAACTTTTTTACCAACACTATTCCTTCAAATCTACGACTAAAACGCCGCTTTTATAGTAAATCGACACCTAAAAGGCGTATATAAACCAAAACAAGATACGATTTTTATAATGGCAAAAGCGTTAAATGTTAATGACTCTTGGTTACTGGGACTAAACGTTCCTATGGAACGCGTGCAGCATAGCGCCAATCAAAAAATAGTAGACCCCATAAACCTAAAGACAGATACCCTTCCGGTTAAGCGCATACCTATTTTAGGTTCTGTTTCAGCGGGTAATCCTTTAATGGTCGCATATAATGTTATAGGTTGGGTTTTATATCCGGATATAAATAATCATGACCATTTCGCTTTATACATTAATGGCGATAGCATGGACGCCGCCGGGCTTAGCGATAGAGACCTTGCGGTAGTCGAGGTTACTCCGACAGTAGATAATGGCTCTATAGCAGTGGTTAAAGTTAACGGAAACGAGGCAACGGTAAAGAAGTTCTACCAAAATGATAATATAATACAACTTGTGCCGCAATCAACTAACCCTGAACATCAACCGCAAGTTTACGACTTAAAAAGCGTACAAATTGACATCGTCGGCAGAGTTGTAAGAATAACTAAGGATATATAAATGCGTATGAAAAAAGCCTATTTATTATTAGCTACTATAATTATAGCGATTATGTTCGCTGTTGGTTGCAAAGAGAATACAAACGAATCGAGTGATCTCAACGCAAACAGCGCGCGCGAGAGCGAAGCCGCGCCGGACGAAAAATCCACGGATGATATGCCGATAGAATTAACTCTTAACAAAACCGCGCGAACAAAAGATTTTGAATTCACCGTGCTGAAATACGAAATAGCGGAAAAGATATACCCTGGGTATAGCAGAGGCGAAAAAGGGTTTTTCGGAGCAGATCCGACAAATGAAACACTGCTCGCGGTGAGAGTCACGATGAAAAATACAACTGATAAAGATATAGACCCAAAAGAGTTATTTGATGTCGTTGCTTTGTTTAATGACAATGAATACAGCGGTTTTTTATCGGGAGACGACGAGGGCGGCTTTAACGGCTTCGTCTACCTGCCGGCAGGTGTCTCCGAACAGCTTGTTTTCGTAATTCAGGTACCGATAGAGGTTAAATCATCCAAACAGCCTTTGGAGGTTAAATTTAGGATGAACGCCGGTGACGAGTTAGTGTTTAAAATAACGGCGTAACATACCTAAGTTTTAAACTTTTCTAGGTGTATTTACAAAACCACACTTTGGTTTTGCGATTATATCGGTATATCGAACCGGTGACAAATTGATACCGGTTGGTTACAGGTTGTAGCCGAGTGAAGAGGTTGGCGGCGCTAACCGGATGAACTAGTCGGGATTTCCGACTAGTTCGATTATTAAGGATTTGTAACGAGTGATTGAGAGGTAAAAACAGATGAATGAAATAGAAAGCTACAACGATAGAGTATTTGAAGAGATTAAGCATGTTCAAGAAAACGGTGTTGGTATTGGCTTGCGCGCGATTTACAAGGGATATTAGGATACACACGTTGGGATAGCTTTGTTACAGTTATAAATAGAGCCAAAACAGCCTGTGAAACATCTGGTGAAAAGATTCGTAACCATTTTCGGGACTTCCCGAAAATGGTCGGGTTAGGATCAGGAGCAGAACGTGAAATAGAAGACATTGCCTTAACGCGTTACGCTTGTTATCTAATTGTCCAAAATAGTGATCCGCGCAAAGAAGTTGTTGCCTTAGGACAGGCTTATTTTGCCGTGCAAACAAGACGTCAAGAAATAGCAGAAGAATACGAAAGCCTTACCGAAGACCAAAAAAGGCTCTTGGTACGTGAAGATTTAAGGGCTCACCACAAATCGCTGTCAAGCGCAGCAAAAGAAGCTGGCATTAAAAAGCCATTTGAGTTTGCTGCGTTTTATAATGAGGGATACAAGGGGCTGTACGGCGGACTTACAAAAAACGACATAGCTAAGCAAAAAGGTATTAGTAGGAATCACGATATATCAGACTATATGGGAAGCACAGAACTTGCTGCAAATCTTTTTAGGGCAACTCAAACAGACGAAAAATTGAGGCGCGAAAATACAAAAGATAAACACGAAGCCAATAAAACACATTATGCAGTTGGCAAAAAAGTTAGACAGACCATGCAAGAGCTTGGTGGGACTATGCCGGAAAACTTGCTCAAAGTAACTATCTCTGAAAACACAACTCATATAGGGAAAGATGCCTTTAGAAAATGTGATATGCTCATCATATATACTAAAGAAGGTAGCTCCGCGGATATATACGCTAAACAAAATAAGATACCGGTTATATATTTGAAATAGTAACAAAAAATTTTATGATATGTTTCATTCAACAGATTACGATCATAATATTTGAAACTTCCCTTCATTTTGTGTAAACTTCTAAGAGGGTCATATCATCAAAAGGGCTGTATATATAGCGTTCGGTATTAGGATAAACGATACTTGTGAAATTTTCGGTATGTGGGTTGATGAGACACGTAATCAATAACTTAACAGCCCAAAACTTATAAATAACATTATTAGAGTTTACACAAAATGCAGGACGGACTCCAAAAATAAGGGATAGACCCCTTATTACCATTATAAATCATTTGTCTCCGCCGAATTTTTCCATCGCTCCTTCTTGCCAAATCAATAAATTTCCGCTCAGAGCGTTTAACAGATCATCTCTGTTATTTATCAACCATTCATCATTATCTTTTATAACGACTATATCTGTAGTTATCGTTATAAGCTCACCGCGTGAACTTCTTAAATAATCCATCAAAAAAACTATCGATTTTTCTTGAATATCTTTTTTACTGTCTTTTTTAGCGTCAACAGCCTTTTCTAAATATAATGACAAACCGTTTACATAGTTATCCATGTATCTATACATATCAATATTGGTTACTTCAACACTAACTGTGACTTCATCTCTTGCGGTTTTTTTAACAGATATTATGTCGTAAGATAACTCTTCCCGCATTAGCTCAAATAAAAGGTTTACAGATTCATCTTTATGTTCCGCCATTACCTCCGGGTCGGCAAATTGAAATATACCCTGGGTATGAATCTCCGAATCAAAGTATGTGTCGCCGGCGCTTCTATTTTTAAAACTTTCTATCTCTTCTCTAACCCTTTCCTCCGCTCCTTTTGTATTAGCGCAGCCGCTAAATACTAAAATGAGCATTACAGATAAAAAAAAGATAATACAAGATGAGAAATTGTTCTTAAACATCAAAAAAACTCCTTGAAAAATAGTCTTCTACCATTAAAATTTTCGACATTTTTTTTGTTCATCCTTTGACAAAACAACTCTTTTTAAAACGTATGGTGATAAGATGGTAAAAACAACATTAATGGATATAAAAAAAGAAGAAATATTTGGTAATTTTAAAAAATGGAGGCGACATCCGGAGTTGAACCGGACTAGGAGGTTTTGCAGACCTCTGCCTAACCGCTCGGCCATGTCGCCTTGATTTATGATTCACGTATTTTGGTCAGTGTTACCGGCAGGCAGTTTCCGGCAGGTTATTATTTAAAAACTTAGTGACCAAACTTCGTTTTCACTTTCTCTTTTTTTATTTGATTTATTTCGGTTAGCTCTTTTTAGTGGAGCGGGAAACGGGACTCGAACCCGCGACATCCAGCTTGGGAAGCTGACGCTCTACCAACTGAGCTATTCCCGCGAACAGTCAAAATAACTGAGCTAAATAAAGAGAATTAGCGAATATAATTATAAGATAAAATGAGATAAATGTCAATACTTTTTGAAAAAATGTTTGTAGTGACTAATCTGCGGCACAAAAGAAATGAAAAAAATGCGAGACAAAAACAAAAAAATATGGTACAATTATATAGTATAAGGAGTTTAATCAAATATAATATGGCACAATACAGCGAAAAAGTAATGGATCACTTCGCGCACCCAAGAAATGTTGGGGAAATGGAAAATCCTGATGGTGTCGGTACAGTAGGCAACCCTATCTGCGGCGATATCATGAAAATGTATATAAAGGTCAAAGATAATATAATAACTGACGTGAAATTTCAGACATTTGGCTGCGGAGCGGCTATCGCGACATCAAGTATATCAACGGAAATGATTCTTGGAAAAAGCATTGACGAAGCTCTCCAAATAACAAATAAAGCCGTCGCGGAAGCGCTTGACGGACTGCCGCCGGTTAAAATGCACTGCTCACTTCTCGCGGAAGAAGCTATAAAAGCGGCAATAGATAATTATAAGGAAAAACTATCATCTTAAAGCATCAAAATAAGATGTGGAAATAAGTTAAACTGATGAAATTTACAGAAATATTTTCGAGCGTTCAAGGCGAAGGCGCGTTAATAGGAGTTCGCCAGCTTTTTATAAGGCTTGCCGGATGTAACCTCCGATGCGCGTACTGTGATACTGTTGAGGCGTTTGATACACCGGAAAAAGCAGTCATATTTGACATTGACGGCAGCGGAGACTTTGAAGAAGTTCCGGCAGAACAAACAGCAGAAGAAATAGCTAAAGAAATAACGCTGCTGTTCAATTCCGCGCCGCACCACAGCGTGGTCATCACCGGCGGTGAACCCATGTGTCAGACAAAAGAAGTTGATGAATTGATAGATCTATTGCGTGAAGAAGAGATTAAAACTTTTTTAGAGACTAACGCGACACTATTTGAAGAGCTTGAGGATATGAAAAACTTCCCTGACTACATATCAGCAGATATAAAATTGGTCTCTGTATCCCGACTCGAAAATAATTTTCTTGAAGAACATCTCAAATTTTTAGCTATAGCAAATAAAAGACTGCGTAAAAGCGAGAATTTATTTGTAAAAATTGTATTTGATAAAGCAAGCGAAGACGAGCTTGAAATGGTGTGTGAAAAACTACCGAATTATGTAGAACTTCTCTACCTTCAGCCGGTAACGGACAGTAGTGTGCGCTTTACAGCTTATGATCTTCTGACCGCGCAAAGCATAGCGGGCAAATATATAAAGGATGTCAGAGTTATCCCGCAAGTTCATCGATTGATGGATCTAAAATAAATCAGCATTGGCATACCATGGCTTTCAGTCAAAAAAAATGACAGATATCTTTATTGATAACTTTATATTTTCAATTATCTTTGAGCGAGGTCTCAGCAAAAATACCGCCGAGGCTTATAAACATGATATTGAAGAGTTAAAGACTATTTTGAGTGGCAAAGATTTAGTTGGTGTCACCGAAAATGATATTGTTCACTATGAGAGCATCATTATAGGCAATAACATATCTACCAGCAGCCTGATAAGAAAACTGTCCGCCATAAGACAGTTTTACCATTATCTGGTGAGTGAAGAAGCTATAAAAATTGACCCGACAGCACATATCCCGTTGCCGAAACGTCCTCATTATCTGCCAAATACCCTGACTGTTGAGGAAGCACTGGCGTTAATCGAAGCGCCGGACATATCAACTATATCCGGTATCAGAAACCGTACAATGCTTGAATTGCTCTACGCCAGCGGTCTAAGGGTAAGCGAACTTGTCGGGCTTACAATGACCAGCATGCACCTTGAAAGTAATTATATCATCGTAAAGGGAAAGGGAAATAAAGAACGAGTTGTCCCTGTCGGCGACACCGCAAAGTATTGGATTAATAAATATTTAACAGAGCGTGACATTGAGAGTGATTTTCTTTTTCCGGGAAGAAACCCACAAAATCATCTGACCAGAATGGCTTTTTTCAAAATAATAAAAAACGAAGCGAAACGGGCAGGAATAACAACCGAAATCTCACCGCACTCACTACGCCACTCATTTGCAACTCACATGTTAGAAGGCGGCGCAGACTTGAGGATCATCCAAGAATTGCTCGGCCACAGTAATATCTCGACAACAGAAATCTATACCCATATGTCAACTAATACCCTAAAGGAAGTTTTTTCCTCTTCTCACCCGCGAAAGTAACTTTTTTAGTCGTTAACAAAATTTTTTAGTCTTCACTATCTGTATAGCCTTCAAGCATATTATGATGATCTTCTTCTAAAAAATTTTCTATCGGCGGAAGGTCACTTGAAGACGACATACCGAAATATTTTAAAAATTTATCTGTAATACCGTACATCATAGGATGTCCGATAGTATCTTTTTGTCCGCATTCTGTTAAAAATCCCTTATCTACTAAAGAGAGGATTATTTTATCGCTGTTAACGCCGCGTAAATGCTCTATCTCTGCCCTTGTTACAGGTTGGCGATATGCTGTAATAGCAAGCGTTTCCATAGCTGCTTGAGAAAGCTTCATCTTTGGCGGCTCATACAGTTTAGCTATATATTCACCACATTCACTCTTAGTCGTAAACTCATATCCGCCGGCAATATGCCGAATCTCTATACCCTCATATCTTCCGTTAAACCTCTCCAACGCCGCTATGACCGCACCTTTTTCTTCTTCGATAATCTCGGCAATCTCATCTTCGTTGAGCGGATGATCGGTCATGAGAAGTATGGCCTCTATTTTACCTAAAATATTCATATTATTAATGATATAATTATAATATATAAGCGAAAAAAAGTCAATTTACAGCACTTTTTTATCTTTTTTTTCAGCGTAAAAATGATCTTAAATATAAGTTGTGTGAATAAACTTATACAAAATATAATTAAATTATCAAAAAAAATCTAAAAAAGCCTTGACAAAAGGTTGCAAAATTAGTATGATTAATCATACAATTCATACAAATCTGGAGGATTTGAAAGAATGGAAATGATAAATAGTATTGATGATATGATCTACAGTATAGTAACTGTTGGTGAACGCGGTCAGTTGGTTATACCTGCTGAAGCGCGTAAAAACTGCAATATATCACCCGGTGATAAATTAGTTGTTATAAAGGACCCTATCCACCAAAAATGGCTGGTTCTTGCCAAATTATCTGACCTTCAAGATATCCACGACACTTTGTCTGTCCGCTTAGAAGACTTTAAAGATAAGCTCAATAAAATAAAAGAAGAAGACATTTAAGGAGACTAAAAGAATATGAAAAAAACAGTATTTTTTATTTTAGCTATAATATTAATTGCGGTTGTAGCGCTTGTAATTATTAATGCAGGCAGAACAAAGACAGTTCCCGGAGAACAAAAGACTCCTGTCGCGGTAATAACTGTTTTACCGGAGACATTAAACGCGACAGTAAACGTTACAGGCGATCTAAAACCGGCGACAAGCGTTGACGTAAGTTCACGCGTTGGCGGACAACTAACATATGTTGTAGGACGCAGCGGCACAAAGATAAGTAAAGGACAGGTGATAGCGAGAGTTGACTCAACAGATATGAAAATTCAACTAAAAAACGCTAACGCCGCGTTAAACAGCGCAAAAGCAAGATTATCACAAGCAGAAGCTACATATGTACAGCAACGAGTTTCAACAGATAACGGTGTATTGACAGCGCAAGCCAATTTATCCGCTGCAAAAGCGAGACTCGCGCAGGCTAAAAGCACTTATGAATCAAGCGTTAAAACATTAAACGCACAGTTAAAACAGGCTGAAGAAGGACTGGTCAGTGCTGAAAGCCGATTAGATCTTATAAAAACAGGAGCGCGGCCGCAAGAAAGAGAACTTGCGGAGGCAAATGTAAGAAGCGCGAAGGCAAATATGTCTAAAGCGCAAACCGACTACGACAGCATGAAAAATATGTATGACAACGGCGCTGTATCACGTAACACCTTTTTAAGTTATGAGACAGCTCTTACTATAGCTAAAGAGCAGTATAATAATGCTATGCAAAGTCTTGATTTGGTGAAAGAAGGAGCAACTTCCCAAGACATTCAGATGGCGGAAAGCGCAGTACGACAGGCAAAAGCCGCTGTTGACGCTGCTAAAGCTAATGTATCACAAAGCGATGTACAAAAAGACAATGTGCTTATAGCTGAAACAGGTGTCGCTCAAGCTTCCGCGGCGTTAGAAAGCGCGAAATCTTCCGTATATATAGATAAAGTACGCGATAAAGATATCACAGCGGCGCGCGCCGGCATTCAGCAAGCGCAGGCACAGGTTGACAATGTAAAACAAAGTATAAGTTATGCGACTATAACCTCTCCTGTCAGCGGCGTTATACAAACAATAAATGTTGAACGCGGACAAAATATAGGAGCCGGAACACCGCTCTTTACTGTCGCGACAGATAGTTCATTTTATTTTGAATCGCAGGTCTCAGAGCTTGAAGCTTCTTCATTAAAAGCCGGCGATCCTATATCTATAACTATTGACGCGCTTTCAGACGTTAAAGTCAGTGGTTACGTAGACAAAATAGTTCCTGTAGTTGACAATAAAACGCGTAATTTCACAGTCCGTGTAGTCATGCCGACGGTAGAAGGTCTTTATAGTGGTATGTTTGCCCGCGGTATAGCCACTACTGACAGCATCCCGAGCACTATAGTTATTCCGAGAAACGCGGTTACAGAGCGAAATAATATTTCTTATGTCTTTATCGCGAAAGATGATGTCGCTATAGAAAAAGAGATAAAACTTGGTATAATTTCCGGTTCAAATGTTCAAGTTCTCTCTGGTATAGAATTTGGCGATCAGCTCATAGTTTCCGGACAACAAGGGCTTGCGGATAAAGATAAAATTTTAATTGAGAGTGTTGACGGAAAACTTGTTGAAGAAAAAAATAACAATAAAGATACCGCGACAAAAAAATAGCGTGAAATTAAAGCGGTAAAAAAAATATCTGCTTAAAAAAACAAATGTGAAAAGAATTATTAGGAATATAATATTATGTGGTTAACTAGATTATCTATTTCAAGACCTGTTACTATTATGATGTTAGTATTGACATTAGTAGTATTTGGTATCAAGTCATATATATCACTGCCGGTAGAGTTATATCCGGACATCAATATGCCGATGGTTGTTATTTTAACTACTTATCAGGGAGCAGGACCTGAAGAGATAGAAAATACCATCACAAAACCTATTGAAGATCAGATGTCGACTATTAATGGACTTGACACGCTGAGTTCAACCTCAAGCGAGGCGTCGTCTATGGTTATGGTTCAGTTTAAAATGGATATGAATATAGATGAGTCTGTAGCGGAAGTGCGGGATAAGATGGATATGGTAAAGTCCAGACTGCCGGATGACGCCAGTACTCCATTCATCATCAAAATAGACCCGAATATCATGCCGATCGTAGTGTTCACTTTCACCTCCGCTAAAAGAAGTGAAGCATATCTTCGCAATCTCGCGGAAGACGTTGTTGTCGACCGTCTCAGTCAACAGTCAGGTATAGCCAGCGTTGGTGTTTATGGTGGTGATGTACGTGAAATTCAGGTAGTTTTAGACCCGGGACGGCTTGCCGCTTATGGTGTTACGCAGTCACAGGTTGTTCAAGCCCTCGCGGCAGAGAATTTAAACTTGCCTGCAGGTACTATAAAAGAGACGGAGACCAACTACTCTATCCGTGTGCTTGGTGAATTTCAGGATATAACAGCTATAAGCGATGTTTTTGTGCCAAACAGCGCCGGTAACCCCAACTTAACCGTAGGAGACCTTATGATAAGCGGAGTAGCCGCTGATACATTTGTTGAACGTAATTCTTACGCGCGGCATAACGGACAGCCCGGAGTAGCTATCACAGTTCAGAAACAATCAAAGTTTAATACTGTTGACGCTGTTAATAACGCTTTGAAAGAATTTGAAAGAATGACCGGAAAACCGTTTCTCCCAGAGAATATAAAAGCGGCTGAAGCGGCTGCAAAGAAAGGAAAGGCATACCATGTTAAGGGCGGAGGATCTCCTGTTATACCGGCAGATATAGAGATAAACACAGTTAGCGACCAGTCAACAGTTATTGAAAACTCGCTTGAAGCGGTTATGAAGTCGCTTATAGAGGGAGCGCTCTTAGCTGTATTGATCGTATTTTTATTCCTGCACTCAACCCGTTCAACATTTATAGTGGCTCTTGCTATACCTATATCCATGATTGGCACATTTGCCGTTATGGATCTCTTGAACTTCTCAATTAATATTATGAGTATGTTAGGGTTATCACTCTCGGTAGGTATCTTGGTTGACGACTCGATCGTAGTTATTGAAAATATTTACCGCCATTTGCGACAAGGAGAGTCACCAAAAGAAGCAGCTTTTAACGGACGAACTGAGATTGGTCTTGCTGCTATGACTATCACCCTTGTAGACGTTGTAGTATTTGTGCCGCTTGCCATGGCAAGCGGAATAGCCGGTATGATGTTTAGACAGTTTGGTATAACTATAGCAGTTGCCGCGCTCTTCTCTTTACTTGTATCGTTTACCGTAACTCCTATGTTGGCATCCCGATGGTTAGTCGCTTTAAAAGATGAACCAACACATAATAAAAACTCACGTACAGAAAAAAATCCTATAAAGAAAGCGGTTATTGGTTTAAATAATATCTTTGGTAAATTATTTAACGCCTGGGAACGCGGATACGACAAATTACACTCTTTTTATATAAAAACACTCGCCTGGTCGCTTGATCACAGAGCAGCTGTTATATGTATGGGAATTATGATTTTTATAACCGCTGTTTCAACAGTACTTCCCCAGCCATGGTACGCGTTCTTAAATGGCGGAGTTTTTGAGATAAGCAGGATGATACCATTTCTTGGTATAATAGCTGCTTTGCTTATATTAGTTTTTGTGGGAACTGCAGTCAGCAATCGTGGTGCGAGAAATGAAAACAGAACAGCGAACGCTAAAAAACCACTTTTAATGACATTTCTTATCTTAATCGCCGCCATTATTATAATACCAACAAAGTTCAGCGCGACATTTATGCCGGAAGCTGACACTGACACTATCTCTATAACAGTCAGAAAAGAAATAGGTACTAACATAGAAGAGACTAACAAAACTCTGCTCATTATAGAAAAAGAGCTGGCAAATAAGGAAGAGTTCCCTGATATAAAACAGATAACGGTAACTATCGGCGGAGGCGGCATATTTTCAAGTGGTGAAGAAGAGGGCAGTATTGATCTGGACTTAAAAGAGAGAGCTTCGTTCTTTGACAGGTTTGCTTTTCAATATCTCGGCGCGAAACGTCCGAAACTTCGCGCTCCGTCATCGCAAGAAATAGCCAGTTCTATTTCCGCAAAATATGCCAATATGCCGGGCGTTGAGCTTACAACTTCTACCAGTAGCGGTATGGGACGCGGCATGGGCGGCGGAGGACTTTCTGTTGAAGTACGCGGAAAAGATATGGAAGCCTTACAAAGAGTGGCGAGCAACGTTCAACTTTCATTAGAAAAAATTGATGGGACATTTGATGTTGAGCAGTCATGGCGTTCAGGACGTCCTGAAGTTCAGTTAAGGATAGACTCAGACCGCGCCGCTCGATTTGGACTGACCGTTGCACAAATAGCTTCGACTATGCGCACAGCGGTCGCCGGTGATACATCTTTGACATACAGAGATGCCGGTGAAGAGTACGATATTCGTGTCATTTACCCAAAATCAAGTAGAGCATACTCTGATGATATTATGAATGTAATAGTAGGTACGACTTCTGCGGGAACTCCTGTATACGCAAGAGACGTTACCATAAAAACCGATACATTTGGTCCGACACAGATAGATAGAACAGATAGGATGCGTATCATAACGGTATCAGCGAAGTTAAAACCCGGAAAAGCGCTGGCTGAGGTACAAAGAATCGCTGAAAACAGAATAAAAGAGATAGATACAACCGGTACGGTTATTCACTGGGGAGGTCAATCTGAAATGATGCGAGAGAGCTTCAGTGACCTTATTTTAGCTCTCGTCCTTTCTCTTGTGCTTGTATTTATATTGATGAGCATATTGTTTGAAAATACCCTTTCACCTCTCATCATCATGCTCGCTGTTCCGCAAGCAATAGCCGGTGCTATATTCGCGATGTCTTATACCAACACTTCGCTCAGTATAATATCGCTTGTGGGTATCATTATGCTTGTAGGACTAGTCAGTAAAAACTCTATACTCATCGTAGACTATACCAATACTTTACGTGAACGTGATGGTTTGAGCCGCAGAGAAGCGTTATTAAAGGCCGGACCTATAAGAATGCAGCCTATTTTGATGACAACAGCGGCGATGATCTTTGGTATGCTGCCAACAGCTTTATCGTTTAATGCCGGTTCTGCTATCCGTCAACCGCTTGGTGTTGTTGTTATTGGAGGTCTGTTGCTCTCCATGTTCCTCAGTTTGCTCATGGTGCCGGCGTTTTACGAAATTATGGATTCAGTATCAAATTGGTTAACGAAGAAAAAAAATCAGTTTTTAAAATTATTTGAAGTGTAAACTATCATAAAAAAATTAAAATCAAAAAGGCGGCACTTTTGACTGTAAACAATTAAAAAGTGCCGCCTTTTTAAGATTGATATTTAAGTTGAAATATGGTATAATAATTTTCGGGTAAGGCAAAATATAACGTTGAATAAAAAAATATCAATTTTAGATAACAAAACAGTATTAGTAACTGAAAATATACCTGCTTATGATACTCTATCTATCGGCATCTGGTCAAAGTGGGGTAGCGATCAAGACGGAAACCGTCCCGGACTATGCCATTTTTTAGAACATATGCTCTTTAAAGGAACAGCAAACTACAGCCGAAAAGAGCTCGCTGACCTGTGTGAACGGCTCGGCGGAGAATTTAATGCCGCGACAGACTATAATAACCTCTCTGTTTTTACCAAAGTTACTAAGGAAAATACTGAAAAAGCGCTGGAATTATTAACAGAAATGACTCTTCACAGCCAACTTTCTGAGCGAGAAATAGAAAAAGAAAAACAGGTTGTACTCGCAGAAATAAAAAAATATAATGATATACCGCAAGAGAAAGTTGAAGATCTCTTTAATAAAACATTTTTTTTTAATGGGACATTGCAACATCCGGTGCTTGGATATGAAGAGGTGATAACAGATATAAGCCGTGAAGAGTTAAAAGCCGCGGCAAACTTCTTCTTTTGCGGTGAAAATACTGTGGTAACAGCAGCGGGAAATGTGGAGCACGACACTATTTTAGATATATTAAAAAACTCCTATCACCCGCGCGGTACAGATGTGCCGCCAACTTCTTATATAGCTCCGCAGCCAAAAAAAATAGGAGTTATATCAACAACTGACGATGAGCTTATAAATTTTTGCTTCGCCGGACAAAGTATTGACTGGAAAGATGAGAGGGAGTGTGCGCTTATGTGTCTGGATATTATATTCGGCGGAAGCACAACTTCACGTTTATTTGAAAAGATTCGGGAAGAACTTGGTATGAGTTATGATATTTCCTCTTACGATATTCCGTACAAAAATACCGGCGTTTACGGAGTTATCGGTTCAACACTGAAAGAAAATTTGGAACAGTTATTCTCTATCATCAGACAAGAGGCAGCAGATATGCAAAAAAACGGCATTTCCATAAATGAACTCGTATCCGCGAAAGACCAATTAAAGTCTCGTATACTGCTCGCTAATGAAAACTCACTCAGCAAAAATGACCTGCTCGCTGATAGTTATTTGCGTTACGGAAAAATCATTACAGAGCATGACATGATAAAAAGTATTGACCAGGTAACTAAAAATGAAGTAAATTGTCTTATAGATGAAATACTTTGTCCGGATAACTGGACACTTGCTGTAATTGGTGATATAATAAAAGAGGAAACGGAACGCCTCATATGAAGATAAGAGAAGCTCTTTTGTACGGACGAAGATGTTTAGAAGAATGCGAGATAGAGGCGGCGGAAAGGGATGTTGAGATTATTCTCGCACTGTCATTAAAGTGTGAACGTATATATCTGCATACTTATCCGGAGTATGAATTATCAAAAAAAGAAAAAGAGGTGTTTAAAGGAAATATTGAGCGCAGAAGACTCTTTGAGCCAATTGCTTACATAAAAGGCTCCGCCCCGTTTTACGGACGAGATTTTATGGTAAATAGCGACACACTCATACCGCGTCCGGAAACAGAAATATTAGTTGAATATGTCTTAAAAAAAGCAAAACACGGATCTTTAGTGTTAGACGTTGGCACCGGAAGCGGGATAATAGCTGTAACGCTAAAATTGGAACGACCTGATATGACTGTTTTTGCCGGCGATATAAGTGGCAAAGCTCTCGCTGTAGCGCGCTGTAACAGTAAAGAAAAAAGAGCGGATATTATCTTTAAAGAGATGCATCTGTGCAGCGATGTTTCAGACTTTTCTCTTGACGTGATAATAGCTAATCTGCCGTATGTACCTATCTCAGATGAAGAAAAAATGCAGCGTGATATTATTGATTTTGAACCTAAAATCGCGCTCTTTAGCGGAACAGACGGTCTAAATCTCATAACTGAACTCATAAAAAACGCTAAAGAAAAACTGAGAGATAACGGGATGATAGCGCTCGAAATAGGTCAAGGACAGGAAGAAAAAATAGAGCTCATCTTAAAAAATAATGGGTATAATAATATAAATAGTCTTAAAGACTATGCCGGTATCGTAAGGGTTATCTCCGGCACGATTTCAAAAAATTAAAAAGGACTTTATTGTATGGATAAAAAAATATTGCTGACAGCCACTATATTAGCTGTTTTTTCCATGCTTATTCTGAGCAGCTGCGGCGGCGGGAATAAAAAAAATACTAACGACGGACTGACAACAACTTTTATCGGTTCTTTCAGCAGCGATCTTATATCCGCCGCGGGATCAGGTATTATAAAGATAAGCGCGCCAAACGGAAATTTCGGAACTATATCACAAAATGTTGATACATCACGCGACAGCAATTTTGAGATAAAAGGACTTCGTACAGGAGACGGACAAACGCTCGTTATAACGTTTCCAAATAATGATAAATACACCTATACAGCGACTTTCAAACCAAATGCAAAAACAACAACAGTTATTTCGTTTAGCGATCTTATCCCCATAAATAAAAGTAAATGGTCTATGTTTATCTATATTGCGGGTGATAACAGTTTGAGCAGCCAAGCTTTAACAGATTTAAAAGAAATGACAGCAGCAAACTTTTCAACTGATGATTTGCAGGTAATAGTATTTTATGACAACAAGGCCGCAGGCGCTAATATATACAGAGTCAACGGTGACGGCACATGCACTCTTATGTTTGTTTTGAACGAACCTGACAGCGGACTGCCGGAAACCGCGGCAAATTTCTTTGCTTGCGCGAAAGAGATAGCTCCCGGCAGCAAGTATATAGCTGAATTTTGGGATCACGGCACAGGCTGGGACACAGACTATGATATAAGAGGTAATGAGTTTAGCAGCAAATCAATAGCTATTGATGATAACACAAAAAATGGTATTCGGCTTATTGACTTAAAGCATGCTTTATCTGCATTTTTTGTCGGCAACAACACACCGATAAGCGGGAAAATAGATATTGTATTTACCGATGCTTGTCTTATGGGCGCTATTGAAGTCGCCTGTGAGTTAGAAAACAGCGCGTCTTACTTAGTAGCTTCTCCTGACCAAACGCCTGTAACCGGAGCGAACTATACTTCTTTACTGACTGAAATAGGTGATAACGCTTCATCTTCCGCTAAAAATATAGCCATTTTAATAGAGAAAAATTATACACAATCCATAAAAGACGCGCGATGGCAACCGATGGCAACCGCTTACGACTTGAATTACGCGAATGATTTCGCTGTGACACTTAACAATTATATAACATCTCATTCAAAAAAACTGTCCGGATATTATAATTACGACACCGCGAAACAAGGGAATAGTATATACCGTTTTAATGTTCCCGGAAGCAGCATGATGTACGATTTAATGGAATTTATCGGCGACGACTTTAGTTCATATATTAGTGGTGATTTTGATGATTTTGTCATATCAGCAGGCTATCTTAGATCGCCTAACACGTCGTTTAATGGTCTACCATATCGTACAGTAGGAATATTTTTCCCAAGCGACGGAACTTTTAGCGTAGGAAATAAAGAATATCAGGCTTACGGATGGCTTAAATTCTCAAAACTCTCCCCTGCTTGGTATACTCACCTGCTAAACATTCGGAACTGATTTATGGATGAAATACCGGTTATAACCTACCTATCTTTGGGCAGCAATCTCGGAGATCGAAAAGAATACTTGGACTTCGCGTTAGAGGAAATTAAGAAACTCTCAGATACTGAGATTGTAAAAACATCAGCCGTACATGAGACAAAGGCGTGGGGAAAAACAGAGCAGCCTGATTTTTTAAATATGGCGGCAGCTGTTTCAACAAAATTATCACCTGAAAATTTACTGCTCGCTCTACAGAAAATAGAACATAAGGCCGGACGAAAACGAGAAGAAAAGTGGGGACCGCGAACTCTTGATATAGATATCCTCCTTTATGGAGATATCACTTATCATTCTTCGATATTGACATTGCCGCACCCACACATGTTTGAACGAAACTTTGTCATGATACCGCTTAGAGAAATATTGGATATTTAGAAATTTAAAAAAAGGAAAATATAACAAAAAAATGGACATTATTAATGTGAACGAACTGGTGTTAGATAATAGTATCAATCCGAGACTTACCGGAACGGACAGTGATGTTGTTGATTATTACGCTGAGATATTTGAAGATGTTGTGTGGCCGCCTATACTGGTTGACCGACAGACTATGAAACTTATTGATGGTTTTCACCGCGTGGCGGCGGCAAAAAAAGCGGGGAAATATACTATAGCTGTTCAGTACGTTGAAGGCGGAGAAGAGGATGAACTGTTTGCTCTCGCGGTAAAAGCTAATATGGGACACGGCGTTCACCTAAATAAAGAAGAGCGGTACAAAGCTATACATAAACTGCAACGGATGGGCTGGACAAACGAAAAAATAACGGGGTATATAGGCTGTTCCGCCGTAATGGTTGAAAAGACTGAACAGGCAGAAGATTTAAGAAATAAATTCCGCGTCTCAAACTATGACTGCATAAATCTTCCGACTGAAAGCCTTATAGAGCTCATAAAAGTGCCGGGGTATTCTGAAGATATAGCTGAAATAGCGGTTGAGATTGACGCGGCGCCAAGCGATGTCCGCCGCGCTGTTAAAGCTATAAAAAATGAAGTTATTGAAGGCGATACTGAGATAAGAAAAGCTCTTATGGACTGCGGATTTGTCAAAAATCGTTTAGAAGCTAAAAAGATGCGTGAGGGAGATTGGCTGGCCAATTTTTCAGAGCTGGTGGACAAACTTGAAGCATCAAGCTCAACCGCGGTAAGAGAAGACGAAAAGCAGGCAGCTATCAATATTTACACACGGGTACGCGACTGGTCAGACAAACAAATAGCTGTATTGACTAACAATTTCCAAAAAGATATTGGCTTTTAAAGGGTAATAACTGTAGATTTTTAAGCGAAATTTTGTTATAATGTATTAAATAAAGGTTTACGATATTATGGCAAATTTAAAAAATTTAATAACAACTAAGGATATTAGTAATGACGGGATTCTTTCTCTTTTTACTATAGCCGACCTCTTTTCAAAAGCAAAGAGCCGAACAGACATTTTAAATGGTGCTATCGGTGCTTTGCTTTTTTATGAGCCAAGCACAAGGACACGTATGAGTTTTGAGTCTGCTTTATTAAATATGGGCGGACGGGTTATCTCCATGGATAACCCGAGCAACAGCTCTGTAGTTAAAGGAGAAGTGCTTGCGGATACTATAAGAATAGTGAATAATTACGCTGATATTATAGTTCTTCGGCACTATGCTGAAGGAGCGGCGGAATTTGCGAGTTGTTTTACCGATAAACCTGTTATCAATGCCGGAGATGGCGCTCATGAACATCCCACACAAACATTACTTGATTTATATACTATCTATAAAGAACGTGGTACTTTAGAAAACCTCAAAATAGCTTTTTGCGGAGATTTACGTTACGGTCGCACTGTTCATTCACTGGCAGAGGTTGCCGGAAGATTTGGCGCTGAAATTATCTGTATAGCGCCGGAAGAGCTTCAGTTTCCGCCTGATATGCTTCTAAACAGTAATATCTCCTCTGTTTTTTATAATGATTTAAATGACGCTCCTTTGGAAGACATCGATATACTCTACGTAACCCGTGTCCAAAGAGAGCGTTTTAGCGATTTATCTATCTTTGAACGTGTAAAAAATTCTTACTATATAACACAAGATACACTAAACAGGCTAAAAAAAGACGCGCTTGTTCTTCATCCGCTTCCAAGAGTGGATGAGATGGACTACGCTATAGACAAGGACTCTCGTTCCGCGTATTTTCGCCAAGCAGCAAACGGAGTTCCTGTGCGCGCCGCGCTTATGGCAGCGCTACTCGGTGTATATGACCTTGACCTTGCGGCTAAACCGTCTGCTGAAAATATTGGTGATAAGTTAAAAAAATGCGGCAATCCAAACTGTATAACGGTTTTAGAACCAAATATACTAAACGGTCTTAAAGCAGATAAAAAAGGCATAAAATATTGCAGATATTGTGAAAAGGAAGTTTGAAAGCGAAAAAAAATAATATGATACTCATAAAAGATACCTATTTTGATAACGAAATAACCGATGTCTTGGTTACTGAAAAAGATATATATAAAGTTCGGCGCGGCGCTGATGAAGCTGATACTGTTATTGACGGAACAGACACTATTGCTTTGAGGGGTACGGTTGACGTTCACGCGCATTTTCGTTACCCAGGACTGTCTTATAAAGAAGATCTGTACTCAGGATACAGAGCCGCTGTCAGCGGAGGGTTCGCGGCTGTGTGCTGTGAACCAAATACTTATCCTGTAATAGACTGCACTGATGTCTTAAATAAATTTTATGAAACAGCAAAAGACATTTCTCCTCTTTTACTCTCAAAAGCTGCGGTTACAGTAGGTGAAGAAGGCGAGATATTGACTTTTTTTAAAGCTCTGCAGCATGGCGGAGCCGTAATGTTTAGCGACGACGGCGAACCGATAATGAATGAAGTCTTATTAGTTGAGGCTTTTAAAAAGACTGTAGCCCTATCCGTAACTCATCCGCCGGTCATAACGGCGCATTGCGAAGAAACGCCGAAAAGTATGAGCAGAGTACGGGAAATTGTAGGCAACGGTTTTGAAAAGTATGACGCTGAGGTTGAGATTATTCGTTTAAATATCCGCGCTCTTTATCGCGCTAAAAACGGACGTCTGCATATACAGCATGTGAGCAAAAAAGAAAGTCTGGAAATCATAAGGGAAGCGAAAAATGCAGGATTAAAGGTTACTGCCGAGGTTACTCCGCACCATTTACTCTTTTCAACGGAAGATTTTCAAAAAACTGATACTGCTTTTAAGATAAATCCACCGTTGCGCGATAAAGAAGATATGTTGTCTATGCGAAAAGGACTTGAAGACGGAACTCTTGATATGGTAGCTACCGACCACGCCCCGCACTCTATCTCGGAAAAAATGCAAAGCTGGGAAAAAGCGCCGTTTGGCGCTATTGGCATTCAGACCGCTATCAGCGCTGTTTACGGATTGGTCGCTTCCGGTGAACTGTCAAGAGATAGATTTATACAAGCCTTTACCGATGCTCCTCAACAGCTCCTGCCGGCAGATATCCGCGCAACAGTTAACAATACTCTAACACTGCTTAATACCAAAGAAAAATGGCAGCTTGAGCTAAATAATAACTATTCCCACTCTATGAACACCCCGTTTTGGCATAAACCAATGATAGCAAAACCTGTCGCGGTTATTATCGGCGGAAAATTTTATATGAAAGACGGAAATGTTCTTTTTTAAGGAGAACTCATATTATGAACGGAAAACTTAGTTCGGGCGAACGTGTAGTTCGTTGTTTGACCGGCGGCGATATTGACCGCGCACCTTACGGTACTTTTCTCGGTTGGAGCCCATGGCAGGAAACTTATGACCGATGGAAAAAAGAAAGCGGAGATGAAAGTCTTAACGTTTACAAACTGCTCGATTTCGAAGCAAGTTTTGAAGTTGTAACTTTCAACATAGGAATGTGTCCTCCGTTTGAAGAAGTTTTAGTTGAGGAAGACGATACCTACAGAACATGGATTGACGGACGCGGTATAAAAATACGCAATTACAAATACAACGGCTCCATACCTGAATACCTTGAATATCCTGTAAAAAACCCTTCCGACTGGGAAAGGGTAAAGAAAGAACGTTTTAATAAGGCGAGTGTTGAGCGTTATATCCACTTTGATTGGGAAGAATTTAAAGCGCGAGTAAAGTCAAACGACGCCGCTGTTCAAGTTGGCTATTATCCGTACGGTATGTTCGGCGCGCCGCGAGACTTGATGGGGGCGGAAGAACTCTTAGTAGCCTTTTATGATGAACCGGATATGATAAAAGATATGATAGATACCTTAACTGATCTCTGGATTCATCTGTACTCTATAGCGGCTGAGCATATACAGATAGATCATCTGCACATTTGGGAAGATATGAGCGGCAGACAAGGTTCTCTTATATCTATGGACATGGTTGATAAATTTATGATGCCTGCTTATGACAAAATGGCTGATTTCGCTAAAAGCAATAATGTACGGCTTATCTCAGTAGATACTGACGGCGACTGCGCTGAATTAGTTGAAATAATGACTAAACACGGCGTAAACGCTTTTATGCCGTTTGAAGTTCAGGCCGGCAATGATATTTTAAAATACAGGGAAGAATACCCTGAATTAGGTATAGTCGGCGGTCTTGACAAACGTGCTTTAGCGCAAGATTTTTCAGCGATTGACAAAGAGTTAGAAATAGCCGAAAAGATGATAAAACTTGGGAGATACGCGCCATGCTTTGATCACCTTATACCGCCCGATGTTCCATGGATCAATTTTAAATACGCGGCAAAAAAAATGAGAGAATTAATCTTTGACCTCGCAAAATGACCTTGAAAAAGCAACTGCATAGTGGTATAATATATATTAGTGTTTTTAAGAGGTAGAGTATGAAGAATTTAGGTTTTGATAACAATAAATATTTAAAGATGCAGTCTGAGCACATTTTGGAGAGAATATCATCGTTTGATAATAAACTTTATCTTGAGTTTGGCGGCAAACTCTTTGATGACTACCACGCAGTCAGAGTCTTGCCCGGCTTTGAGCCCGACAGTAAACTAAGAATGCTGCTCAAACTTAAAGACCAAGCGGAAATAGTGGTTGTTATAAGCGCCACAGACATAGAAAACAGTAAAGTCAGAGGAGACATCGGCATCACTTACGATGCCGATGTTTTACGTTTAATAGATGAATTTAGAAATATAGGACTTTATGTCGGCAGCGTAGTTATAACAAAATACTCAGGACAGAAATCTGCCGATAAATATAAATCACTTTTAGAAAATAAGGGATTAAAAGTTTTTAAGCTCAATCTTATACCAAATTACCCGTCAGACTTAGAGTTTGTGGTAAGTGAAAACGGATACGGAAATAATGATTACGTTGAAACCACGCGACCGCTCGTTGTAGTAACAGCACCGGGGCCTGGCAGCGGAAAAATGTCCTTTTGTCTCTCACAGCTCTACCACGAATACACCAAAAAGGGGATTAAAGCCGGATACGCTAAATTTGAAACATTTCCTATATGGAATATCCCGCTTAACCATCCGGTTAATCTCGCGTACGAAGCGGCAACGGTCGACCTTGATGATGTCAATATGATAGACCCTTACCACTTAGAGGCGTACGGCAAAACTACAGTCAACTACAATCGTGATATTGAAATATTTCCGCTTCTTGAAACTATATTTACTCATATTTATGGGTGTTGTCCGTACAAATCACCTACTGATATGGGGGTGAATATGGCCGGAAACTGCATAGTAGACGATGATGTTATCAAAAAAGCGGCAAAGGAAGAGATAGTACGCCGCTACTTTAATACCTTGTGCGACGAAAAGATGGGTAAAGCAAATATTAATGCCGTGCAAAAATGCGAAATGCTTATGAAACAGGCTCACACATCTGTTACTGACCGCGATGTATGCTCAGCAGCGCTGCAAAAATCAAATTTAGAGGGCAAACCCGCCGTCGCTATCGGACTTCCAAACGGCGAGATAGTAACCGGCAAAACCTCTTTACTCCTCAGCAGTACATCGGCAGTCATCATAAACGCGCTAAAAGTTATGGCAAACATTGACGACGCTCTCCACCTTATCTCTCCGGAGTTAATAGAACCTATCCAACAGTTAAAAGAGGGGATTTTAGGAGATAAAAGCATCAAGATGCATCTCGCCGAGTTATTAATCGCCCTGTCTATTCAGTCAACAAGCAGTGAAAATTCGCGCGCGGCATTATCAAAATTGGAACAATTAAAGGGTTGCGATGCTCATTCAAGTATCATGATATCCCAAGATGATTTATCAATATTTAAAAAACTTGGGGTAAATGTGACATGCGAACCGGTGTTTAAAAACAACAATTTATTTTATTAACTAAAGGGTCTTTACAGCAGCTTATTTTTTTTATTTATAAAAAGCAATCAATAGCTCAAACAGAAATAGCTTGCAGTTCAAGTTTGGTAAAAGAACGCGCATCTTGGCTGCTGTTAAACTCACGCCATCCGGGTATTTGAAGTATCATACCGGTAGTTTTCCGACCTTTAAGGCGCGGTATGAAATATTCCTTGAAATGATCAATATCGCGGCCGGAATATTCGTCTCCGCGGGCAATATCATTAAAGTCCAATAAACAAGCTACTTTATTGAACATTCTATTAAACGCCGCGGCATCATCGGGATACGGCATGGGAAATTCACCAACGCCGAGATGCGCTTGTATAGAACGAATGTTCGGCGTTGAGAGCAGGTTATCAAGATTAAGGTGATAATCTCCGCATGAATGGTAATGCACACCGCCAAAGTGCTTGCCAATCTCCACATTATACGGCATAGCGAACTCGCGGTACATTTCCGGACTTAACATGACAAGCGGGGTGTCGTCAGCTATGCATATGCCTATATTTTCGCTGATGCTCGGGAAGTTACGTCCGGGAAATCCGGGATTTTCTATCTGTTTAAGATGAGTTTTCATCACTTCTATTGAGTAGTCAGTAATCATACGGCAAAGGTGATGCACAGCTTTAGGGTTCGTGTAGCAGGCTATAAAAAGTTCTTCATGATCAACTATTTGTGCGGCAACAGAAAAAGGGCTTTGAATATCTGCTATCCAAATCGGCAGGTCAGTGCCCAGCTTTCGCTGCGCCACATCTATCCATTCTGTCTGCCTTTTTAACATCGGTGAAGTATTTATCGGTACAGGTTTTAATTCATATACTTTCTTAATATCATCAATTATAATATCAGCCCACGCTATGCCACCTTTTGCGAAACCGACTTTCGCGCCAAAGGCTTCAGGAATCATAGCTATCGTGCAATAAGTATTTATAAAAGGAGGCCATCCGCAGTCTTCTTTACCAAGAGCGTTAACCCATCTCACGCAGTCATCAAGCATCAATTCGCAGTTATCAAGTTTTTCCCGTTCTTCATGGCACATAATTAATTTTTCCGGACTGGGGTCTATTATCGGCGTTTCTGCTCCCTCAACCAAATTATAAGCGTCAAGTAAACGTTTATGAGAGGCCGCTATCCAATCAGCTTTTGTGTCAAATTTCAAATATCCCACTGTACTATCTCCACCAAAGAAATATGCCCACGCTAAAAATTAATTTAAAGCGAGTAAAAAAAAACAATGAAATTATTATACCATTTTTTAATAATAAAAACAACTTTAAAGATACTCTATAATAAATTCATATCTCTTGACATTGTGACATTCATTTTTTATTAAAATATTTTCTTATTTTAATCCACAAAACCTATTGCACCCCTCCGCCTTTTTTAGTATAATATAAAAGAATTATGTTCTAGTCAAGCCACAAACTTAAATATTTGTAATATATTATACTATAACTGTTCTTATGATTCCTTTTTCTTGGAATTCTTCTCTTTATTGCCGACTGCAAGGTGAAGGGGGGGGGGGATTTATAGCTCAAATAAATTATAGGAGCGTAAAATGACTGAACTAAAGTATGAAATTAAGCCCATTACAGCTGAAAATTATGAGACTGTCAACGGCGACTGTTGGGATACCAAAGAAGCGCAACAAAAATTGTTTGAAACGCAAGGAATTTTGGGATTTGGAGCGTGGGATGATGAGGTATGCATTGGCTCTTTGCACTGCTACAAAGTGTATCTTCCCGACTGGAATGATTCATTCTTTCCGGATTACGGAAGGAGACGGTTGGAGGATTGGCCTTTGGGTTGGCCACTAAAAGCTGCCAAAGAAAAGCAATTATCTTTTCCCGGACCGGTTTGGGGACACTCCTGTTTTCATGTTGGGCGACTTATAAATACTCATCATTCAGAGCTTAAATATTTAGGGCAAGGAATAGGCAAAGCACTTTTGGCTGCGTCAATCAATTGGGCAAAGAGTCACGACTATTCCGCGATTGTAGCGATTGGAGGCTCAAAAATAGTGCCTAAATATAATGTGGTGATGGGTTGTTTGCCGTATACAACATATGCAAATAATAGTTTCCATGCCGCGGCACTTGAAGAGGACGGCAGAGCTGCGCCGTGGTGGACAACTGACTGTTTTGATGACCCAACTATAAAAGCGCAAGTTGAAGAAGCTCTTAAGGATAATAACATAGAAGATATGTGCGCGCGCTTGATGGTCTTAGATTTATAAGAGCTTAGCGGCTTATTTTACGGTTGGTGATGCTTTCACTGTTACCGGCGTACGCTTTAAAACTCGCATGGAAAGTCATTTCCGAACGTTTGACCGTACTTCGTTTGTTCCATGCTCTGTACGGCATGTAAAAAATAAAAATAGTTTTAAACACAAACTTAAATATAAGTAAGAAATAAACTATATTTTTTGTTCGTTTTTTCGAAGGGGATTAGTAAGGCTAAGCAAGGTGTGTTTTGCACTCCGATGCTGACGACTTGACTAAAGGCGAAGCCGGTCTCACCGAGAAAACGAACAAAAAATAAAATAGCTTGATAAGGAGGCTAAAAACCATGAAACTAAAACTATTCATTATTACGCTCATCGCTTTGTCGTTAGCGGTGACAGGACTGCTCGGCGGTTGCGGTGGCAGCAAAAACAAAGACACCAGAGACAAAACTATTTCTATCGAAGTTGATAAGGGTGAAAAAACAAAATACACTGATTGGGGAACCGCAGGCGGGAAAAAAGCTTATGCAGGCTATGGCTACGACAATAAACTTATATGGTTAGTGCTTAGCAGAAAAATTGACAATGACTCTGTCTCTACCGATACTCTGTATGTATTATCCGGCGTAGCAGAAGGAAATGACCAAAAAATATTTTGCAAAGACGTAGTAGATGAGTACTATGTTGATTTTACGCCAACATCCGATGATGATAGTATCGCTGAGTTGAATGGACCGCACTCTGATTCTGAAGGTGATATGTATTATTACACCACATCATATGACGAAACCGGCGAAGCTAAGATAAGTATAGAAACCGAGAACGGTAAAAAAACTTGGTTTAAAGTTATAGTTGTTGACTCAAGAAATAAGATTCCAGAGTTTAAATCTACCTCTGCTTCTTAGGAATGAAACACTTTTTTCTTTAAGTTCGGCTTGTTAGTATTTTAGTAATAAGCCGAACTTTTTGCTTTCGGCAGAGTCCGTCTTGTATTTTATGTAAATTTCTAAAAGGTATTTCTAAATATTTTTCCAGCGCGGTATTTATACTGTTCACTCATAACATTTATTCTCTTGTATTTATCTTTGGCCCATGCGGCCTCTTTTTTATAATTTCTCGCCATTTTTTTAATCCCCCTTGACAAATTTTATTTTTTAGTTTATAATTTTTAAAGAGAAAGGTGGGAGCCGGCTGTTTAACCAGCCCCCCTTTGTTGTTGACTATTTCAGCCTGATTCTGATTGAAATCAGCAGTAAACCGAAAAGTTTAAGTTCAACTAACATATCTTTCTCCTTTCCGCTTCGGAGTTCCCGCTCCGAGGCTTTTTTTTATTTCTGAGCTTGACTGTAGCTCATATATACATTATATACTATACGTTTAAACGTGTCAATAGGTTTTTACACTTTTTTGCAAAATAATTGAAAAAAAATTATTCGTTCAAAAACTCGTCTATCTTTTCCTTGATAAATTGACCATAAGGCTTTCCGTCAAGTTTTTTTATAAATGCTTCAGCCCTATCTTTCGGCAATTTGAACGCCATATATTTATAGCCATCCTTGAATGTTTTATACTCTTTTTTATAATTTCTTGTTGGTTTTTCTGTCATTTTCCTCCTCCTTATATATTTTACTCAGCTTCCCAGCTATTTGAAAAGTCCTTATTTTTAAACAGCTCAATTAAACCGCTAATTTTAAATTTAATTCCATTTTTTTAACCCCCTTGACAAATGTTTTTTTTTGTTTTATAATTCTAAAAGAGAAGTCGGGAGACCGGCTGTTTAACCAGCCTCCCTTTGTTGATTAGTTCAATTTTAATCTAATTGAAATCAGAATAAAACGGAACAGTTTAATTTCTATCAACATTTCTTCTCCTTTCAGCTTCGGAGTTCACTCTCCGAGGCTTTTTTATTTGTAAGGAGTATTTGTCCTTACCACTATATTATATACTATACGTTTAAACGTGTCAATAGGTTTTATCAATTATTTTTAACTTTTTTCGATTATTTTCGTAAAAAAGGGTAAAAAAGTTATCTAAAGTACGATTTTCGCACTTTTTCCGTAAAAACAGCATTTTACATCGTCATTTTTGATGTTTAAGACAAAAAAAATGGCGCCCAACTATAAAAGTTGAGCGCCTGTTTACTTATTTGGAAATTATATTATAATCTATTACAAAACGTTTGTCAAGCCTTTTCCGATAATTTCTTCATCATCCACCAAACGGAGTTATTATAGTTGCCCGCGAGCTGTAAAACGGCAGTATTTACGTCTGATATTTCTATAATCTTGCCAAGCTTTCCGATGATGGTTTTCGCTTCAGCAATTGCGGTTTCGTTGCGTGTTGTTGTCACAGTCGGTGTCTCCTTTGTTGTATCTGCTTTAGCCCATGTTGCTTTATATTTTTCGGGTGTGGAGTATTTGGCTTGCAGGTTCTTCCAGTTGTATTCTGTTCCTTTTAGCTGAAAGTGCGGCTTGTCCTTAAAGCTCGTCCAAGCTCCGCCCCATTCTAAGCCTACAGATTGACCTACTTTACCAACCTTTGTAAAAAAGTCTCCGCTTTCGTTATAAGCTCCCTGCCCATCGTTTCGGCAAAAATCAAACGCTGTATGCCAACAATGCTGACTTTGAGGGTATTTAGCATTTGTTACAATAGAGCCCTTCACAGTGCGTCCTTTAGCGTATAAAGCGTCTTGTTCTGCTTTAGTTCTAAAAGTCTCCACTATACTTACTTTTAAGCCTGCTTTATCGCAAGCCGCTAAAAACTCTTTTAATTTCCCCTGCAAAACAGGGTGTAATAATGTTGTATCTCTTGACATCTGTTATATCTCCTTTTTTATTTTTTAACTGTTGCAATCCTCTTTATTTTTTTGTATAATATAAATTAGCTTTAAAAAGGAGGCTAGACAAACTATGAAATTAAAACTATTTATTATTACCATTATTGTTGCTTCGTTCGCTATGATAGGTCTGCTCGGCGGTTGTGGCGGTGGCAATTCAGGTAGCAACGAACAAGACGATTCTTCAATCGCAATTGGTATGATCACTCCTGATAATACCTCCCTCTCATGGGGTACTGTTAATGGAGAACGAGCTCTTACCTACTATAAAGATGGTGAAATACTGTTCTTATTAGTTTATGACAAAGAGCTTACTATTGACACCGTTTATACAACAAACGAAAAAACTATGGGAATTTCTTGCTTTGACCTACCCACAACGGCCATACTTGATTTTACGGCAACATCTTCTGATAACAGTGTGGCTTTCTTGAACCAAATAAACACTGGCATCTACACAGTAACAGCCGGTATCGCCGGTGAAGCAACGATAAGTATAACAACCGATGATAATAGAAAGGCATCGCTTACGGTTATAGTTGTTAACTCTGTTGACGATATGCCGGAGTTTACACCTGATATTCTTTAGGACTAAAACACTTTTTTCTTTAAGTTCGGCTTATTTTAACATCTTAATAATAAGCCGAACTTTTTTTACCAACACTACTCCTTTAAATCAACAACCAAAACCCCATTCTTGCGATAAATAGACACCGCTCCATCATTAATAACTTTTTCATCGGCTACGGCTTTTTGAATACAATCTTGGACTTCCTCGCTTTCTATGTCTATTTCCTCAGGGTCGTATTTGACGGTGATATTATTTATCAATTCGAACTGCTTACTCATTATATTGCTTTTCCGGTATATGTTCCAATTTCT
>JGI994J12354_10001017_pt1 | contig 28517 bp, 26 predicted proteins | sample IntmicLarv3ML3BL_FD_12354 | JGI IMG/M metagenome (IMG submission 12354) | reverse complement strand
GGACACGGGTCATTTCGTCCGACTTTTTCGCTTTTGCTTTTCACAACAGGCTTTTTCTTCATAGTCGAAGCGTCGCCGCCTACGGACGCTATATTTCCTTTTGCGACCTGAACGCGTTTCATCGGTTCCTGTCTCGGTACAACCCTCATTATATGACGCACAGTCGCTTCTTTTATGTTCTGGATTATGTTGTCGAACATATCCGCGCCTTCCATACGGTAATCAACGATAGGGTCTCTCTGAGCGTATGCCCTTAATCCGATAGAACCCTGTAAATCGTGCATTGCGTCAATTTGTTCCATCCAGTTTTCGTCAACATTTTTAAGCAGTATAACGCGTTCAACCTCGCGCATGTTTTCACCGAATAATTTTTCTTTTTCTTCGTATATTTTATCCGCGCGGTTTATTAGAGTTTCTTTTATTTCTTCTGTCGTCATATTAGCGAACATAGAATCTTCGTCGGAGGTCAGCATATATTCTTTGAAATGCTCTTTCAATCCTTCAAGATTCCATTCTGCCGATTCATCACCCGCACAGTATTCCGAAACCGCGCCGTCTATTACTTCTCTTATCATACCGCTAATCTTATCTTTTAAATCCGCGCCGTCGAGAACGTCTTTTCTCTGCGCGTATATAACTTTCCTCTGCATGTTCATTACATCGTCGTATTTCAAAACGTGTTTACGGCGTTCAAAGTTGTTACCCTCCAAACGTTTCTGCGCGCTTTCTATCGTGTTTGAGAGTATTTTCGCATCGATTGGGGTTTCTTCTCCGAGTCTTGCCGCCATACCCATAATCCTGTCACTGCCGAACAAACGCATTAAATCATCTTCAAGCGCAAGAAAAAATCTCGCTTCGCCGGGGTCTCCCTGACGACCGGAACGTCCTCTTAACTGGTTGTCTATACGTCTGCTTTCATGGCGTTCTGTACCGAGGATATATAATCCGCCCGCTTCGATAACTTTTTCTTTTTCCGGTTTTATCGTTTCTTCGTATTTTGATATAAGCTCACTCATATGCGTTCTTGCGGAAAGTATCTTTTCATCGTCTGTCTGGAAGAAACTGACCGCGTTTACTATATCTTTTTCCGTGAAATTCTCGCCCGTTTCGGGGTCAATCTCTTTACGCATTTCCTGTCTCGCCATAAATTCGGCGTTTCCGCCGAGCATAATATCCGTACCACGTCCAGCCATGTTTGTCGATATTGTAACCGCACCGTAACGTCCCGCCTGTGCGACGATTTCAGCTTCTTTGTCGTGATATTTCGCGTTTAAGACGTTGTGTTTTACACCGTCTTTTTTAAGTAAAGCGGACAAAAGCTCGGATTTATCGACCGAAACTGTACCGACGAGAACAGGCTGACCTTTTTGGTAACATTCTTTTATCTGTTCTATAATCGCATTATATTTCGCTCTTATCGTCGTGTAAACAACGTCGTTATGGTCGGCTCTTATCATGGGTTTGTTTGTCGGAATCTCGACGACGTCAATATTATATATTTCCCTGAATTCGTTTTCTTCTGTCAAAGCTGTACCTGTCATACCGGATAATTTTCTATATAATCTGAAATAATTTTGGAAAGTTATAGTCGCGAGGGTTTTACTCTCTTTTTCTATCTTAACCCCTTCTTTTGCTTCGACTGCCTGATGAAGTCCGTCCGACCATCTTCTGCCCGGCATCATACGCCCGGTAAAAGTATCGACGATTACAACCTGATTATCTTTAACAACATAATCCACTTCATTTTGCATTACCCCGACAGCTTTTATACCTATGCTTACATGATGGTTTATATCGGTGTTTTCGGGGTCAGAGAGGTTTTCGATACCGAAATATTCCTCCGCTTTTTTTATACCGTGCTTTGTGAGTACCGCCGTTCTGGCTTTTTCGTCAACTATATAATCTTCTTTTACGTCGTCATACGATTCTTTATCTTCAATTTCTTTTATTTTAAACATTCGCATTTTTTTGACGAGTTTGTCGGTTCTTTCGTATAAATCCGTGGATTTATCACCCTCGCCCGATATGATAAGAGGTGTTCTCGCTTCGTCTATCAATATCGAGTCAACCTCGTCAACGATTGCGAAAACATGTCCTCGCTGAACCATCTGCTCTTTATATATAACCATGTTGTCACGCAGATAATCGAATCCCATTTCGTTGTTTGTACCGTAGGTTATATCAGCTTTATACGCGTCCTGACGTTCTTTGTTTGTAAGTCCGTGGACGATAAGCCCGACAGATAAACCCAGAAAATTATATATTTTCCCGACTATTTCACTGCCGTAACGCGCGAGATAATCGTTGACCGTTACGATATGCACACCCTCTCCCGTGAGAGCGTTTAAATACGCGGGGAGAGCGGCGACGTATGTTTTACCCTCTCCTGTTTTCATTTCAGCGATTCTTCCCTGATGTAAAATAATACCGCCAAGGAGCTGTACTCTGTAAAGTCGTTTGTGTAAAACCCTGTGAAACGCTTCACTTATAACAGCGAAAGCGTCGGGAAGAATATCGTCCAAAGTTTCACCGTTTGAATACCGCTGTTTTAAAACATTTGTAGTATCCTGTAAATCTATATCACTCATATTTTTATATTTATCATACAGAGCTTCGATTTTTTTACATATCGGCTCTATTTTTTTAACTTGTCTCGATGAATACGTGCCGAAAATACTGCTTATTACTCCCATTTTATAATATGACCTCCGAAATTATTATGTTTTATGTCTTTTTTTATATACACTTAAAATTATTATACAACATTATAAAAATAATTACCATAATAATATAAAATTTTTTACATTTATGCGTTAAAATTTATATATCATCTTGTTTTTTAGTCTTTTTTATATAAAAAATAAACCGAAAAGGAAAATTTAAGGAAAAATTTATGATAAACGTGGTTTTGATAGAACCTGAAATACCGCAAAATACAGGAAACATAGCGAGAACATGCGCCGCAGTCGGAGCGCGTCTGCATTTGGTTGAACCTATGGGATTTAAAGTTGACAATGCGAAATTAAAGCGCGCAGGGCTCGACTACTGGCATTATCTTGATATAACATATTACGAAAACACAAATGATTTTTTTGAGAGAAACAAAAATCAAAATTTATATTTTTTCACAACAAAAGCGGCGAAACTTTATACAGAAATGAAATACTCGGAAAATCCGTATTTAATTTTCGGTAAAGAAACCGCGGGAATACCTGAGGATATACTGAAACAAAATCTTGATTCCTGCGTGAGGATTCCGATGCGCGATGATTTACGAAGTCTGAATTTATCAAATGCCGCTGCCATCGGTGTATATGAAGCGTTACGTCAGGAAAATTTCGACGGGTTGAAATTCGAGGGAAAATTTAATGATTTATAATTTATGAGCCGTTGGATTTATATCTCCTCAGCCCGAACCGCCAGAACATATACGCGGGAACAACAAACAACATCGCGATAAACGGGGTAAACATATAAAATTTATTCGTTGTTTTACCCAGTACATACATCAAAGGATAATATTGAAATAACGCGTGAGGTATAACAAAAGTTAAAAATTTCAAAACAGGCTCACCGTAAATAATAAACGGATATTGTCCGAAGTTTCTTCCTCCGTCTGTGAACACATTCATAAATTCCAATCCGTCAAGCGTGAAAAAACATATGCCCGCGTATATCAAAAACAACGAAGCGAAAACAACCGCACCAGCTATAATCATTACAACATATGTAAAAATTCTGTCGGGCGTCCATTCGACATTTCCCGTATTTATCGCATAAATAAGCATGGCGATACTTGATATTATTCCGCTTATTCGCGTCAGTTCTATTTTTGCCGATAAAACCAGAAATATTTCGTTTCTCGGACGTACCATAACACGGTCAAATTCACCGTTTCGGACCATCGACGGAAACGTGTCAAATCCCCTCGCGAAACATTCCGCGAGCGAGAACGACATAATAACACCTGCCGCGCATATTAAAATCTCGTCAATCGTAAATCCTTTGACAGAATTATATCTGTTAAACAAGAAAAAGATAATCATTATCTCGCCGCCGGTTATAAGAAAACGGCTGCATACAAGAAAAATAAACGAAAGTTTATACTGCATCTGACTTTTTACGTGTATAGAAAAAAATTTCGCGTATAATTTATTTAATCGCATATAAATTATCCTCCCTGAATAACGACTTTTCTTAAAGCGTTTTTCATAAGCATTTTACCTATAATATAGAACAAAATCGCCCAGATTAACTGTATTAAAATATTTATCAAAGCGTCGTGCTTACTCCAATATCCCGAATAAATAAAAAACGGCATATTCTGCATTGAGGCGAACGGTAAAACAGTTAAAATTTTATAAATCTTTTCGGGGAAAAAGGGCAGGGGAATGATAAACCCCGAAAGTATCTGCGATATACCTGTCGCGATTATTCTTATACCGGATGAGTTTATCGTATAAAATCCGATAATATAATAAAGCATGTTATATGTATTTACAAGAATAAACGCCAAAACAGCGGAAATCAAAAACAATACGAACGTAAAACTATCCAAAGGTAACATTAATCCGAACGGTTTCGGCAGTAAAAACGCAACGACAATCACGGGGATAAAACGCAAAAAAACCCCCGCAATCCTGCTTGCCATGTTCCGCACAAGCCACATATTATATAAATCGACGGGACGCGCGAGTTCATACGCTATATTTCCCGACATTATATCGTCAAAAATAGTATTGTCCCAGAACCATGTGTTAAACAGCATAAGCAAAGCTTGATTTAACCATGTATATGACGCGAATTGTTCAAATGTCATGGGGAAATTCGAGGGATTTTCGGAATAAAAAGCATAAAACAACAGTATATTCATGAATCCCCACGCGAATTGCGTAGCAATCCCAGCCCAGGCCGATATTCTGTACTGTAATCCGTTGATAAATCTAATCCTGAAAAGGGTTAAATAACTCATATATCAAACTCCTTGTACATATCCGCGACGACTTCATCTATATTTTTATTTCCTCGTTTTTTATTTAAATCACTGAAAGAACCGTCAAGTAAAATCTCGCCCTTGCCAATCAATAATATCCTTTCGGTGATTGCCTCTATATCCTGCATATCGTGAGTTGTTAAAATAATCGTCGTATTTTTTTCTCTGTTTATTTTTTTTATAAACCCGCGGACGGCGATTTTTGAAACAGCGTCAAGCCCTATTGTCGGCTCATCCAAAAATAAAATTTTGGGATTGTGCAGAAGTGAAGCCGCAAGCTCACACCTCATACGCTGACCGAGACTCAATTGTCTTGTCGGGGTTCTTATTATCTGCGACAAATCGAGTATTTCCGTGAGTTCACCGAGATTATTTTTATAAGTTTCTTTCGATGTTTTATAAATATCCCTGATAAGTTCAAACGAATCAATAACAGGGACATCCCACCACAACTGACTTCTCTGACCAAAAACAACGCCGATTTCTTTAACGTGGTTTATCCTGTCTTTCCAAGGTGTTCTGCCGTTTATAATACATTCGCCGCCGTCTGGGGTTAATATACCGCTCATTATTTTTATCGTGGAACTTTTACCCGCGCCGTTCGGTCCGATATATCCAACCATTTCACCATCGTTTATTGTAAACGAAATATCTTTCAGAGCGTGAATATATTCGTATTCACGCTTAAAAAATGCTTTTAATGCCTCTTTAAATCCCGCGTTTCTCCTCATGACTTTAAATGTTTTCGTGATGTTTTTCAATTCAATCATAAAAATACCGGTTGTCCTTTCTGTTTTTTTAATTTGTATATTTATAAATAAAATCAAAAAGTGAATGACCGCATAAATTTTTTTATGCGGTTATCCTGACTTTATTATGATTTTTAAATTTATAGGGTTGTAACGAGGAAAACAAAATTTCCGCAGGTTTTATTTATTATGGATTTACCCGTTCCTGCGGGGAAGAAATAACTGTCGCCTTTTTTTATCGTGTAGGTTTTATCATCGTGAACTATTTTACCTTCGCCGTCTGTACAAATAACAGAAACAAACGAGTAAGCCGCGTTTATTTCAACGTTTTCCGTATCAGAAACAATACATTTCATAACCGTGAAATACTGACATTTTGATATAATTTCGGACAAAGAATTTTCAACAGATTCGGGAGGTTTGTATTCTGTTTTTGTTTTAATGCAAACGTCCAATGCTTGATTTATATGAAGTTCTCGGGGTTTACCGTCAACGCCGATTCTGTTGTAATCGTAAAATCTGTAAGTTGTGTCCGAATTCTGCTGTATTTCGGCTATCAATATACCTTCACCGATTGCATGGACGAGACCTGCGGGGATAAAGTAAACATCACCCGGTTTTACTTCAACATAATTGAGACAATCCTCAAATTTGCCGTTGTCTATAAGATTTTGTAAATCTTCACGCGTATAATCGTTGTTTAAACCGTATGCAATCTTCGCTCCGGGTTTTGAATCGACTATGTACCAGACTTCTGTTTTACCCAATTCATTCGCGTATTTTTCCGCGTATTCGTTGTCGGGGTGAACCTGAACGGAAAGATTTTGCTCCGCGTCTATGAATTTTATAAGCAGGGGGAATTTTTCGGAATTGTAATCGGGTGATACAATTGATTTGGCGGATTTAAATAAATCTTCGAGGGATTTACCTGCGTGTTCACCGTTTTCTATAATGTTCACGCCGTTTTTATGTACCGTAAGCTCCCATGATTCCGCTATTTTTCGGTTGGGGTTGTCGGATTTGCCGTATTCTTCCGAAAGTCTTTTTCCTCCCCAGATTATATCTTTTAAAACAGGTTTAAGTTTGAGCGGGTATAAATTTTCTACATTCATAATCTAAAATCTCTCCGTTTAATTTATTATATATTATAAATTTATTAATTTTTTTGAAAATTTTTGATATTCTGTATAATATAACAAAATATGTTAAAAATACATATAGTCTTATACTCAAAAAAACAAAATCAAAAAGTAAAAAAGTAAGAATTTTGGAGGTTTATATTTTTTATGAGCAAATCAAAAAATAAAAACAAAAACAAAAGCGAAGTTTCGGAAAGCAGAAGCAATGAAAACACAGCAGAAATGACAAACAAATCCGAATCAAAGCAAAAACAGCAGGACGCCGCCGTAAATAAAAACAACAAAAGCGCGAAATAATCCTATACAAACCGATAAAGACTGTGATTTAAAGTCGCAGTCTTTTTATTTTTTTGTTTTATAGTTTATGAAATAAACATCGCCAATCTGTCGTAGCTGTTTCTTTTGAAATTTTTTGAAAAAACGCTCGAGAAATATTCTTTTACGGCGCAGTATTTATCAACAAAAGTTACTATATAACCCTCTTTATATTTCGGGGGTTTCCATGTTATAAGCCACATATGGCGTATTATTGTATTGCGTTCTGTTTCGTTTAAATCGCATATTTCGAGAGCGTTTCTCAAAGCGTCTTTCGGGTGCTGGCGAATCATTTTTATCCTGTCCCTGAAATCTTCTTTTTCGTGAAAATATAAATCGTGCAAAAGTCCGGCTTTCGCGGCGGATATATAATCGCACTTTAATAATTTCGCTATATAAAAACTGTAATATGAAACATTTACAGAATGTTTCAGCCGTGTGCATTTATAATGCTGTCTGTATTTATCAAGTGATTTTAATTTTTCGTTTGAGAGAAGTTCCGACATCGAATTTTTATATTCGGTGCGGGATTGCTGATTATATGATTTTATTCTTTTTATTATATTTTTTTTGAATTTCAAATTAACCAAAACTCCTTAAATTACGGGGGACAAATTAACACAATAAAAATATTATATCATAAACAACAAATCAATACCGCAAAAATAAATAAATATTTTGTGAAGAAATAAAACTTTTATATTTTCCTGTGTTGATTTGTTAAAAAAAGCAAAGTATAATATATAAAAGAAGATAAAAAAATATGATTTCGGAGTGTGTTTGAATTTAATGGACGGAAATGTTTTTTTGGTAATTGAGAAAGTAATAACTTTATTTATTATATTATTCGTCGGTATTATCGCAAGAAAACTAAATATAATTGATTTAGCGGCGACAAAAAAATTATCCGGGTTTTTGTTGAATGTCACCCAGCCTTTAATGATTATAACATCTTTTCAAATGGTTTTTGATTCGGATAAATTAAAAAACGGCTTGATGATACTCGCTTTGTCAGCCGTTATTCATATATCTGTCGCGGCTCTGTCGTTTTTGATTTATAAACCTTTAAAAAACAGTGGACACAGAAAAGTTTTTGAAATGGCGACGATATTTTCAAACTGCGCTTTTCTGGGTTATCCCGTACTTAAAGTTATTTTCGGGGACGACCTCGGAATTTTTTACGGTGCGTTTTATACAATGTTTTTTAATATATTTATATGGACTTACGGGGTATATCGTATCACACGAAAAGATAAAAGCGAAAATAATTACGACGGTAAAAAAGTAAAATTCCCGCTCAGAAAAATATTTTTAAATTCGGGAATGATTGCGTCTGTTATCGGTATTATTATTTTTATGTTCAGTATAAAATTACCGGGGGTTTTGTATGATTCATCAAAATTAGTCGGGGATATGACTTTTCCGTTGTCGATGATAATAATCGGCTCTCTTGTTTCGGATATAAAGTTAAAAGATATGTTTTTATCCCTTAAAAATTATTATTATATATTTATAAAACTTATATTTTTCCCGTTGTTTACGGCATTTATATGTTATATATTAAAACTTCCGCCGCTGCTTATTTATATGGGAACAGTTATGACAGCTATGCCGAGTGCGGCGAATGTCGCTATATTCGCGGAAACATACGGAGCGGATTCAAAAACCGCCGCTATAAGTGTGGGACTTTCTACGCTTATTTCAATCGGGACTATACCCGCGGCGATGTATTTTGTCGTAAATATATTGAAAATTTAAACATATTTTTATACGCATCGCATATTATATAACAAAACAAAAAAATTGCGAGGTGTATAACAAGACACATGCCACATGAAATATTTTATAAAAATTTAAGAAAATTAAGGGAAGAAAAACATTTGTCGCAAAAATCGGTCGCCGCAAGCCTCGGAATATCTCAGGCTTTGTTATCGCATTACGAAAAAGGGATAAGAGAATGCGGACTTGATTTTTTAGTCCGTATAGCGAAATTTTACAATGTATCGACTGATTTTATGCTCGGTGTTTCGAGAAATGTTAAAACTCAAACCGAAAATAAAATTATATGCAAAGACAATGAACTTAAAAAAGACGAAAAAAATTTTAATATATATTCTGCGTTATATAAAAATCTGCTGACAAACTCAATATCTTATATTTTTGATAATCTGAAAGACACGGAATATAAAGATATTTCAATTTTGGCGGGGAAACATTTATCTTTGTCGGTTTATAATTTATACAGTTTATTAAACAACGATTTAAATAAAAATAATCCGTTTGAAAATTATAATTCCGAAAATACATATTTAAACATGATATTAAACGGGGTTGACATAAAAATTTAAAAATTTACGTTGAAAAAATATACGCGGTGATGTATAATTAAATATTTGAAAAAGGTTAGTTAAAAATTCAGGAAAATAAAAATCAAGGAGGAGATATATGTTTAACGATTTGATAGATTTCAACGATTTACAACCCTCGGAATGGGAATCTTTATTTGAACTCGGTCTTGATATATGCGATAATCCGTCAAAATACAGCGAATATTGCAAAGGTAAAATTTTAGCGTCGTTGTTTTATGAACCGAGTACAAGAACAAATTTATCTTTTCAATCGGCTATGTTAAAACTTGGAGGACGCGTTATAGGATTTTCGGGGACTGATTCAACTTCTGTTTCAAAAGGTGAAAGTTTAAAGGATACAATAAAAATCGTGTCGAATTACGCCGATGTTATAGTTATACGTCACCCGAACGAGGGAGCGGCTCTGGCTGCGTCTATCTATTCAAAACTTCCCGTAATAAACGCGGGGGACGGGGGACATCTTCACCCGACGCAGACAATGACCGATTTATTTACAATCGGCAAACTCAAAAATAAAAAAATGACCGGTCTTAATATAGGTATCTGCGGTGATTTACTTTACGGACGCACAGTACATTCGTTACTCAAAGCGTTTTCTTTATATTCGGGCAACACATTTTATTTTATATCAACTCCGACACTTCAAATCCCCGAATATTTTATATCGGAGCTGAAAAAAAATAACACGATAATTATTTCCGATAAAATAGAAGAACATATAGAAAAACTCGATATTTTATATATGACGCGAATACAGCGTGAAAGATTCGCGAGTATAGAAGATTATAAAAAACAAGCGGGGATATATATTCTCGATAAAGAAAAAATGGACAAAGCGAAAAAAGATTTGGTTATACTTCACCCGCTGCCGAAAAACGACGAAATATCCGCAGAAGTCGAGGACGACCCAAGGGTGCAGTATTTCCGTCAGGCTGAATTGGGTTTGTATATAAGAATGGCTCTGCTTATAAAAATCCTCGAAAACCCAAAACAGCCGAAAAATATTGATTTTTCATGCGATTCAAATTTAAAATGCGTAAATAAAGTATGCGTCACAAATACCGAGAAAAATTNANATAATATATTCAAAATAAATGAAANTGATAACAAAAAATATTGCGCGTATTGTGAAAAGGAAGTGTGAGAATATGAATAACAACAATAATACCGATATTAAAAATCAAATACGTCATATAGCGGATTTTCCGAAACCGGGGATTGATTTTCTCGATATAACACCGTTATTACTAAATCCCGAATCATTTGAAAATGTAGTGAACAGTTTTGTAAAAGAACTTTCCGGTGTTGATTTTGATATTATAGCATCGTCGGAAGCCAGAGGTTTTATATTTGGCGCGCCTGTCGCTTACGCTTTAAAAAAAGGATTTGTGCCGATAAGAAAGAAAAATAAACTTCCGGGTGATAAAATTAGCGTTGAATATGATTTGGAATATGGTGTAGACGTTTTGGAAATGCACGCGGATGCAGTTAAACCGGGGCAGAAAGTTGTTATTTTGGACGATATTCTCGCAACCGGAGGAACTATCGCGGCTAATGTAAAATTGATAGAAAAATTAGGCGGCGAAGTCGTTAAAATTTTATTTTTGGTTGAGTTGAAATTCCTCAACGGAAAAGAAAAATTAAACGGATATGATATTATATCCCTTGTGGAAGAATAACACGGGACGACTGATAAAGTCGTCCTTTTGTCGTTTGTTTGCGGGGATTTTGAGCGTTTTACGCGAAATTTAACAAAACGTTCGTGGTAAATATGACGCGCTGTTGTCATGTTTTGTGTGGTATAATAAAAGTAAAGATTTATATCTCATTTGAGGTTGGAAATTATGAATAGAAAAAAATATATCGAAAATAATGTGCTTTGTTTGGTTCAATGTATCGAATCCGATTATAAAATTTTGTACGAATCATGGAACGAAAACGAAACTGTTTTAGCTTACAATTGGAAATTACCATACTCATATGATGAATATTGTACAAAATTAAAAAATGATAATAACTCGAATAATTGGGGAGCAGTTATTATACGGCTTGAAGATAATAAAATTATTGGACGGATAGGTATATCCGAGGGATTACCGGATTTATCTATAACAATTTTCAAAGAGTATAGAAATAAAAAACATGGGACAACTGCGTTTTCATTGGGTATAAAATATTGTTTTGAAGTGTTAAAATTAGACAGGATATACGCGGGATGTTATGAGGATAATATTTCAAGTCGAAGAATGATTGAACGATGTGGATTTAAATGTAATCCTGAGGGTGATATAATTGACAAACATATTTTCACAGGAGAAGATAGATTGCAACTTGATTTTGTAATAGTAAATCCAAATTTTACAGGAGAAAATTTTATATGAATATAGCGTTGGCTGTTCCCCAAATAACATCGGATATAAATATTAATTTTGAACTTGTAAAAAATATGTTTTCAGAAGCCGCAAATAATGGGGCAGAATTTATTCTTTTTCCCGAAGCTGTTTTTACAGGATTGAATAACAATGATTCTTACGAACATGATAGAAAATTAACGATTTCTGTTAATGATATAAAAATTAATGAGTTATGCGATTTAACACGTGAAAATAAAACATGGCTTTGTTTTGGATTTTTAGAAAATGAATTTGGCTGTATTTATGACAGTGCATTATTAATAAATCCCGCAGGTGAAAAAGTAATACATTACAGGCGTATAAATCCGCAATGGAGAGCCGCAAATTTATCAATTAATCATTATGCGGAAGGAAATAATATACCGTCAATCGATACCCCATTGGGAAAAACATCAATTATAATATGCGGTGATTTATTTGATGAAAATGTACTTTCTTTATTGCATGAACAAAAACCTCGGTTGCTTCTTTTTCCGTTTGCACGATGTTTTCCGCGTAGTGTTAAAGATGAACAAACGGAATGGGATACAAAAGAAAAACAATTATATACAATTCAAGTTTCAAAAACAACCGCAGATTTTACGTTGATGACAAATTATTTTGCCGATAAAAGCATAAACGGAGGAGGTTTCGGCGGTGCTTTTATTATGGATAAAAATAAAAATATATTAGCGTCTTATCCGCTTATGAAAAAGGGAATTCTGTATTATAATATAAATTATTAATACAGAACATTATATACAAATCCACTCAACCCACAGTTGCGTCAGCGTCGCTTAATATGTTATTGAAGTAAATCTTTTTATGTTGTATTATATTTATAGCATCATATTAACACACAATAACATATAAAGAAAGGCGGATTTTATCATGAATATAAAAATCGGTGAAATTATAAAAAAATTACGCAAAGAACGCGATGTAACACAGGAAAAACTCGCGGATTATCTCGGTATATCTTATCAGGCGGTGAGCAAATGGGAAAACGGAACTGCGTTGCCTGATATTACTCTTGTTGTACCGTTAGCAAATTTTTTCGGTGTAAGTACAGACGAATTATTTTCATTGAACGAACAAATCACAAATGAAAAAATTATTGAATATCTTGAAAAAGGTAAAAAATTATTTAGTTTAGGCGATATGCAGTCATGTATTGAATTAATGCGTAAAGCGCTGGAAGAATATCCGCGGAATTATGATTTTATGCTTTATCTCGCGCGTGCGATTCAATGGAAACAACTTAACGATACAAACAAAGATTGCGACGAAATTATTAAACTTTGTGAACGTATTCTTGAAGATTGTACAAATAATAATACACGTCATGAAACTATGCAGGTATTATGCACAGCATATAAAGACGCGGGACAAAATGACAAAGCGATAAAAACCGCTAAGGAAATGCCGTCTTTTTCCGCAAGCAGCGGCTGGCTTTTGTCAATGTTATATGAGGGTGACGAAAGAATCGCACAAAAACAACAAAATATATTGTTTTATATAAATTTCGCAGCTCATGAATTATCTGAATTATCTGATTTATCCGACAATGTTAGCATAGATAACTTTAATTTAGATGAAGTAAATATAAGTATAAAACATTTGGAAGCGGCTTTGATATTATACGAAACAATATTTTATGATGGTAACGCGTTATATTATCATATATGGATTGTAAATATTTATTATAAACTTGCGTTTCGTTATATGTTAAAAGACACAAAAAAAGATACAGAAAAAGCTATGGAATATTTATTGATGCTTGAAAAAAACGCTGTCGCTTTCGATTCTATAACCGATGAACCTGTATATTATACTTCTGTATTTGTAAGTAAAATGTCACATTCAATGGCAAATATCGCTAAAAATTATACAGAATCAAAATGCGAACAATATTCTAAACATCTTGAAGCGTTGATTTTCGAACCGTTATTTGACAATCCCGAATTTATCGCGTTAAAAGAGAGGCTTGCGAATAAAAAACAAAATTAATAATGAGGTAACATCATGGACTTATACGAATTAATGATAAAAACAAATCATCATCTTATTAAAGGCGGTGAATTGACAACATCGCAGAAAATGAATATTGTCGATAAATTTCTTTCAGGGATAAGTGATGAACGTATAAGAGAAAGTTTTTTGAAAGGTGTAAAAGCTCCCGAATATTGGGTTTCATTGGGACAATCAGACGACAGCCGTTGTATGTATCCGATGTTTTATATACCGCCGTATAACAACGGTAAAAAGTTTCAGACGGTTATCCCTATGTCTCCGAAAACACATATATTATCTTCAAATTCTTATGAACTTGAAATTATAAGATTACTTTATTTATTCGCTCCCGATAATTATACAGTAAAAAATATGGCTGATAAAACAATCGAACGACTTAAAACAACATGTTTCGGGTATCATGATTGTCACGTCGGTGAATGTTTTCATTCGGGATTAATTGTTTTACGTTTTATTGCAACAGTTTTACCGAATGATATTGAATGGATTGATAAACTTATAGTTTTTTATAACAAATATAAAAATGAAACATATCGTCACAGCGGAACATATTGGTATTATCTTTTATGTTTATCGGAAATACCGATAGAAATCGCAGAGCATGAAATTTTACAGGAAAAAGAAAATATATTGAAACAATTAAATAAAAGTTATATAATGAAAAGTGAAACCGATAAAAAAAATCATCCCGTGATGATTTGTATGCTCCGCAATTTAATATCACGTTTACCCGAATATGAATACATAAAAAACCGTCAGCCTTATATAAACGAAAAAGACGGACGGTTATATTTTGATATGAATGAAATCGAAAATTTATTACAGATATAATAATTATACGGGGGAAATAAAAAATGGAATATGTGAGAATTTATGAAATGCCCGCATGTAAAATGGCGGTTTCACAATGCGGTATGTTCGGCGACGGAAAACTTGAAGTATTTAACGAATGGTTCAATTCTTTACCTCAAACAATGTTTCCGAGGAATTTTTTATGGTATGATAAAACGCAGGGCGGACTTGTTTGGTATTATATGTGCGATGATATAACTATCGTTCCGGAAGAATTTAAAGTGATTGATTTTCCCGGAGGTTTATATGCCGTCGCAGCAGATGAAGACCAGAAAGATAATACAAACGCTTTAAACGCAATACATGATTTTATCGAAAAAAAAGGCTGTTTTGAGGAAGATAAAACACGTGAATATTTGGGTAACGTTATAACTTCGCAATCGGTTGGGGAAGCGATGGGATATAATCAAATGGATTATTATGTCCCGATAAAAATAAAGAAATAAAAAAGGATAAAAAAATGACAACGATTTATTTTATACGCCATGCGGAATCAGATACATCTGTTCGCGACGGCAGAATAAGACCGCTCACCGAAAAAGGTCTTTTTGACCGAAAGTTAGTCACGGAATTTTTACAGGATAAAGATATTGATGTTGTCCTGTCCAGTCCGTTCAAACGCGCTGTTGATACAGTTGCGGATTTTGCGGAGAAAAACGGTTTTACAATAGAAATAATCGAAGATTTTCGAGAACGCAAAAGTGACAGCGATATGACAAGAGATAACATAGATTTCATCGCATTTTTAGAGCGGCAATGGATTGATTTTTCATATACTTTTTCCGACGGCGAATGTCTCGGTGAAGTGCAAGAAAGAAATATCGCGGCGTTGAATAAAGTTTTGATAAAACAAAAAAACAAAAAAATCGTAATAGGTACGCATGGCACGGCTTTGTCTACTATAATAAACTATTACAATAATACATATGTTTTTGAAGATTTTATGAAAATGGTTGATATTTTACCATGGGTTGTAAAAATGGATTTCAACAATGACGACGGCTGTATTTGTATAGAAAAAATAGATTTATTTAACCCCGCGAAAACACTTGACCATAATCAATGCAAACCTCTTATAACAGAACTCGGAAAATTAAAAGCATATAAATTTACCGTCGTTTTTTCGCGGTATCAGGATAAATGGCTGTATTGCCGCGCTAAAATCCGTGATACTTTTGAAACAGCCGGCGGTCATATCGAAGAAAATGAAACGCCGCTCGAAGCCGCGAAACGTGAATTGTATGAAGAAACCGGAGCTGTTAAATTCAACATAACTCCGGTTTTTGACTATTCGATACATTATCCAAATATTTACACAACCGGTCAGGTTTTTTTAGCCGATATACACGAACTTGGTGAAATGCCGAATTTTGAAATGGCGGAGGTTAAACTTTTCGAAACAATCCCCGATAAAATGCGTTTTCCGAAAATACTTCCTGTTTTATTTGAAAAAATACAAACGATTAAAATTTAATTGTTGTATTTTAAAAAGGTTATTTTTTATTTTACAGGTTTAAGTGAAGATTTTAATTCCTTAAACGCTGAACGCGTTTCCATAGCGTCCATCACTTCTATAAACTTTTTCACGAAATCTTCCGTCCGTTTACCTTTCGTTATTGTATTAAGTTTTTGGCTGACAACATAAACTAATATTTCGTCAAGCGGACGTTTTTCATCTTTCATTTTTGCTACTGAATTGCTTTTTGCCGCGAATTGAATCAAATCTTTATTCATTAATTTAAAATCAAATTTATCTTTCTTATTCGTATAAGCCTGTAAAAAATCAATATATTCCACAGATGCCAATACTTCATTTTCCCCTATTTCAATCTCATTTTCCGCGTCGTCATTCAAAATTACTTCGAATTCCAAATCAACGTTTTTTATTGAATTTTGCTTCTTTAACGGTAAACTTCTTGTCATGGAAAACGCTTCGTCGAATACTTCGTTTTTGAATATTTCTGTATCAACTTTACCGTAAGGCACATAATCTCCGGTACGCTTATCAATCGTGACGACTGCTTTATCTGTTTTGGTTATCACGGTTAATCCGGCAGTTCCGCCTCCGTTGAGTATTTTTTGCTTATACGCCACTCCTTCTATTGTTGTCAATTTAACGCTATCTGTTCTAATCATTTGTGTTTTCTCCTTGATAATTTTATTGGTTGTTTTAATTTTAAACTGTTTTATTAACATTATATCATAATATTACTTTATAATCAAGCAAATATTCACATGTTGAATTTTTTATTTAAAGATTATATTGAAAATTCTTATCGAATTTTATTATAAATTTCGCTCCGGTTTCGCTTATCCTGTTTCTCGCGGTTATTTTCGCTCCATGCTGTTCTATTATTGTTTTTGTGATTGACAATCCTATACCGTGTTTACCCGTTTTACCTTTGTAAAATCTTTTGAATATATTCGGCAAATCGTTTTCGTCAATTCCGGGACCGTCGTCTTTTACGTATAAAAACACGCTGTTTTCACTTTCATAAAATGATATTTCAACTTTTATTTTCGCGTATTGTATACAATTCGCCACAACATTCATAACGGCGCGCATAAGATTTTCTTCGTTACCGTTTATATATATATCATTTTCGGGATGTATAACCTCTATTGTTTTATCTTTGTTTTTATCGTGACGAATTAAAAGACCGCGTAATTTATCCGCACAGTTTTCCGCGAGTTCCATTAAATTTATAACCGTGACATTTTCGGGACTTCCCAAATCTTTTGAAGCGTCTATTTTTGAAACATATATCAAATCCGAAACCAAATCATTCAACCTGTCGGATTCGGACATTATTATTTCTGTCGCGTTGTTCATATCGTTTTCACTCTCGAAAACTTTATATTTTATCCCTTCGGCATATCCTCTTATCGACATAAGCGGAGTTTTTAATTCATGCGATACATTCTGGAAAAATATTTTTTGGTCGTCGTCGTTTTTTTCGAGCTTTCCCGCTGTTTCATTCATGCGGTGGTTTAAATCTATAAATTCTTTGTCTTTAAATAAATATTCGTTGCGTCTGAAATTACCGTGACCGATTTCATCTGCGAAACTGCATAATTTTTGTATAGGTTTTGTTATACTTCTTGAAATAAACAACACCGATATAATAGTAAAAGTCATGGCTATGATTAAAATAAATAAAAGCATAACGTAAATATTATTTATCAGGTTATCATATTTTCCCGCATTTACATAAAACACGGCGGAAAGCCCTGTCAATCCGTATGAAGTTCCCAAATCCACGATTTGAAGATAATATTTCCCCGATGAAGTGGATGTTTTATATATTTTTTCTTCAAGATTCCAGCTGTTCGCCTCTATCGCGTTTACTATATTGTCCATTTCACCGAGATTTTGAAGCATATCATTGTTTGAATCGGGGAAACATCTTGTGTAATAATCTGCGTAATAAAGTATAGTATTAACTTCGGAATTTGCGTTTTTATCCCTCAAATATCTTGTGACAGCGGTATAAATACTAAACGGGTCAAGAGATGCTACATATTCTCCGTCTTTATATTCAAATTGTAAACGCGGTGAAACATAACTCAAAACAGTTGAAAGTTTATTTTGATTTATATCATAAACAGCGTTTGAAAGCTGGGTTGTCATATCTCTCTGTACATAATCCTCGATAAAAAAATTGAAACTTATAAAAATCAAAGTGAAAATCAGGGATATACAGATTATCATCAAACTTAGCATACGGAAAGCGATTCCCGAAGGGGTTCTTTTTTTTGTCTTTTTGTGGATTTTTATTTTAGGTTTAATTTCTGTTTTTGTATTTATTTGAGCTGTTTCATACATAAAATATCACTCTTATAACTCTTATATTTTAAATAAATATTAATTATTATTACTCTGTTTTATCTTTTAATCTGAATCCGAAGCCCCAAACTGTATCTACGATTAAATTTGTTTCGGAAAGTTTTTTGCGTAATCTTTTTACAGTATCGTCGGCGACTCTCGTTTCTATTTCAGAAGCGAACCCCCAGATTTTATCGAGAAGTTCATCTCTCGAAACTGCTCTGTTCTGGTTTTCCATAAGATAAACGAGAAGATTAAATTCGTTCGGCGTCAGCATTATTTCTTCGTTATTTTTATTTTTATTTACGACAATTTTACTCGCGAGGTTTATTTCTATGTCCGAATAGTTGAGAAATTGGCTTGATGGTGCTTTTTTGTCCATATCAATACGCCTGAAAATCGCTTTGACACGCATTACAAGCTGCATGGGTGAGACGGGTTTCGTAAAATAATCATCGCTTCCGAGGGTGATTCCCGCGACATAATCAGCGTCACTGTCGCGCGCTGTCAATATGATAATAGGAACATTGCTTGTTTGGCGTATTTTCGTGCATATAGTCAACCCGTCTGTTCCAGGCATCATAATATCAAGTATAACCAAATCGGAATTTTTTTTATTGAACGCTTTGAATAAATCGTCTCCGTTGTCGAACGCCTGAACATCGTAGTTTTCTTTTTCCAGAAAACTCCTTATCAAATCTTTTATATGAGGTTCATCATCGGCTATATAAATTAATTTTTCCGAATTCACAGCATTATTCCTCCGATTTTTTATATTTAATACTTTATAAGTATTATACATCATAATTATAACTATTTTCACATGAATTTTATAATAAAGTTGCGGCAAATTTGTGTCAATTTATTTAATTTTTAATTTAATTGCAAATTATTAAAAAAATTTAACAATTTTGTGATAGACTGATATAATACACAAATTAACGAAAAACAAAAATAATGAAATTCACGGCGGTTATTTTATGCCTAATATAAATGATTTTTTCGGATATGTCATAAATACAATTAAATCAATAAGAGTTTTTGACATAATTGATATAATTATTGTTTCGGTAATTATATATTACGCGATAAAATTTATACGTGACAGGAGAGCGGCTAAACTGCTTATCGGTATTATCTTTCTTGTTTTCGTTTATCTTATAAGCGATGTTATGAACATGTACGTTTTAAGTTTTATGCTTGAAAATGTTTTTCAGGTGGGCTTAATAGCTTTGATGGTGCTTTTTCAGCCGGAGCTCCGCAGTCTACTCGAAAAAATCGGCGGAACTTCGATAAACTCGATAAACCGTATAGTCGATTCGAAAAACGCCCAGAAAATCACAAATTCAATAAATATAATCTCAAAATCGGCGGCTGATTTTTCCACAATAAAAAGAGGCGCGCTCATTGTCATTGAGAGGACGACAAAACTCGGCGATATTGTAAAAAGCGGGATAATATTAAACTCTGAATTAAGCGTGCCGCTTTTGAAAAATATTTTTTACGACAAAGCTCCCTTGCATGACGGCGCGGTTATCATAAGCAACAATTTAATAGAGGCTGCAGGATGTATTTTACCCCTTTCAAGCAGTGAAAGTATACCATCGGAAGTCGGTACACGTCACAGAGCGGGCGTCGGTATAAGCGAAAACAGCGATGCTGTTGTTGTTATTATATCGGAGGAAACAGGGAGAATATCCGTTGCGGTTGACGGTAAACTCCAAAGGGATTTCGATATGTATTCGCTAAATAAAAAACTTACATCTCTTTTACTTGACAATTCATCGCAGAAACCATTGAAAAAAATAAAAAATCTGAAATAAACGAGAGATTTTATTATGAATGAACAGGATAATTTTACAGATATTGAAAACAAAATAGAAAACATTGAAAAATCAGAGAAACCCGAAACAGACAAAAAAAAATCGAAAGGTGATTTTTGGCTTAAAGTAATTTCGGTGATTGTCGCGGTTTTGATATGGTTTTGGGTTATCGGGTTTGAAAGTCAGGTAACCCGTAAAAAATTCGTCTCGATACCTGTTAATATGGATTATCTGACAGAATTAAAATCAAACTACGGATATTCTTTAATAGGCGAAAAAGAGCTGTACATCGATGTTACTTTGGAGGGGAAAAGCTCTTATTTGAACAAAATAAAAACGTCGGATATATACGCTTATATCGACCTCAGAACAGTATCACAACCCGGTGAAATCCCAGTTTCAATCGAAATAAAAGAAATGGATAATGTCAGGATTACGGAGCAGAGCCAAAGCAGTACAATTTTATATATAGGCACCGAAAGTTTTACGAATATTCCCGTGCGAACAAGTATAGTACAAATGGTAAAAGGTTCTGACATTGATATAGGAGAGTTGGAACTCAGCACAAGATATATAACTGTTTACGGAGTCGCGGAAATTTTAAAAACCCTCGATTATGCTCTTGTAAATTTATCTCTGGGAAATATAGAACGTTCCATGACGGTTACTGAAAAGTTTGTACTTATAGACAAAAACGGCGAAGAAGTTAAAAACCAGTATATAACAACAAGGGAAGTTACAACGATAGATGTAAAAGTTCCCGTCACGATGAAAAAAGAAGTCCCCGTAAAAGCGAATTATAAATATGGGTATTACAACAGCAGAAACACTGAAATAACAGTGATTCCCGATAAAATACAAATAAGCGGTCCTCCCGATTATATCGCGAGTATAGACGAAGTTCTTCTTGAAGAAATCGACGAGAAAAAACATGAAAACGATATAATTATAACAACCCCTATTCTTCCGCTGCCTGAGGGTGTCACGATTACAAGCGGTATAACATCGGTTGACGTTGAGATAAAATTTATAGACCGCGACACAAAATTTTTGAATATATCGACAATAAGAGCAAATCCGAATTTCAGTGTTATACCCCCCGCGAATTTTGAATATCATATAAAAGAAGAACGCGTTGAAATAAAACTTCTGGGACCCGCTTCGGCGATAAAATATATAGGTTCTTCGGGGGTTTCCGCAACCGTTGATATGAGTTCTTTAACAGAGAAAGGCGCTTATGTTGTCCCGCTTAATATCTCCGTAACGTCGAGCAATTCAAACGGTTCTGTTTTTTGCGTCGGAGATTATTCGGTCAGCGTAGAAATTTATTGATATTATGATAATTGAAAATATAAAACTTGGTATAGACTGCGACGATTCAGACGCTGTAAACGAAGCATTGAAACAATTAAAACAAGCGGGTAAAACTCCCGAAAGTCAGGGAAGAATACACAAAAAATCAATAGACGCGAGACATAAAAACAATATAAAATTTGTATATTCCGTGATTTTTGATGAAGATACAGAAGATATTGAAAATCAAAATTTTGTAAATGTAAAACACGGAGACAAACCGCAGGGATATAAACCTGTTGTTATAGGATTCGGACCTGCCGGAATGTTCTGCGCGCTCACACTTTCGGAAAACGGTTATAATCCAATTGTTTTTGAAATGGGAGAAGATATTGACGCGAGAGTAAAAAAAGTTGACGCGCTTTTTTCGGACGGCATACTCGACGAAAAAACAAACGTCTGTTTTGGCGAAGGCGGAGCGGGAACTTTTTCCGACGGTAAGCTTATAACCAGAATAAACGATGATTATTGCAAATATGTTTTAAACAAATTCGCTAAATTCGGAACTTCAAAAGATATTTTATATCAGGCAAAACCACACGTTGGAACGGATAAAATAAGAAATGTAACAAAAAAAATACGCGAAGAAATAATAAAAAACGGCGGCGAAATTTATTTTAAAAATCAGGTTACAGATATAAATATAAACCCCGATAATTCGGATTATGTTGAAATTACCGTAAACAATAAAGATAAAATTAAAACATCGGGATTATTTTTAGCGGCGGGACACAGCGCATTTGATTTATATAATCTTCTCATCAAAAAAAGTTTTTCGGTCGTACCGAAACCTTATTCTGTCGGGTTCAGGATAGAGCATAAACAAAGTTATATCGACGATATAATTTACGGTAGATACGCGGGGCATAAAAATCTTCCGCGTGCCGAATATATTTTGTCGCATAAAAAAGACGGGACACGCGGAGTATATTCTTTCTGTATGTGTCCGGGCGGTGTTGTTGTAAATTCGGCATCGGAAAATGGCGGTATTGTCACAAACGGTATGAGTTACAGCAGCAGGGCAGGGGATAACGCCAACGCCGCTATCGCCGTTTCAATTTTACCCGAAGATTACGGAAATACCGTAAACGGCGCGTTTATGTTCAGAAAAAATCTCGAAGACGCAGCGTTTAAAATAAAAAACAAGGATTTCACCGCTCCCGTTCAAACTCTCGGCGATTACATGAACAACAGAACGGGAAACATGCAAAAATCAAATATTATTCCGTCATATACGGGAAAAATCACGGAATATAATATAAACAAACTTTTTCCCGAATTTATAAATCAAACGGTAAAAAACGGGATATTGCAATTTAATAAAACTTTAAAAGGCTATTTCAACGAAAACGCAGTTTTGACCGCACCCGAAACAAGAACATCATCTGCGGTGAGAATACTACGCGACAGGGACACTCTTGTTTCTGTTGACTGTGAATATATTTATCCGTGCGGAGAGGGAGCGGGATATGCCGGAGGTATAACGAGCTCCGCGGTTGACGGTATAAAATGCGCCGTGAAATACATGGAGAAACGGAAAGAATAAACAAAATGAAAAATAAAGCGTATGTAAAAAAAATAGCAGACGGCAAAGCCGTTTTGTCGGTAAAAAGAGAATGCGCGTGCGCGGGTAAAGAAAACTGTAATGTAAAATGCTTTACTTTGCAAAGCGATGTAATAGAGGTTACGACAGACAACAATATCGGAGTGAAAGCGGGCGATTTTGTCGAGGTTGAGGGGAAAACGACGGCGATTTTATTATACGCCGCGATTGTTTTTATACTGCCGCTTTTTACGGGATTACTTTTATATTTTGTAACGCAGATTTTCACAAAAAACATTATTTTGCCTTATATTATATCGGGAACGGGATTCATATTATCCGTCGCTTTTTTATATTTTTTCCTGAATAAAATAGTAAAGGGCAGAAACGATTTTAAAATGACAAAAATTTTATAATATAAAATAAAAATAAAAGATAAAAAAATAATATATGGAGATAAATAAATAAATTATGCCTGAATGGAATATAGCTGTTCATGATGAAAAAAAGGTGGCGAAAATAACAAACGATTTTAAAATCAATGAACTTGCGGCGAAACTTTTACTCAACAGGGGATATTACGAAAGCGAAAAGATAAGCGTATTTTTAAACAAATCAAAGGATTTGCTCCACGACCCGTTTTTGCTTACGGACATGGAGAAAGGCATAGAAAGAATAAATTCCGCTCTTTTAAACAACGAAAAAACGATGGTATACGGTGATTACGACGTTGACGGGATTTCTTCGACATGTATTATGTACATGTATTTAAAAAGTCTGGGACTTGATGTATGTTATTATATCCCCGACAGATTCGAGGAAGGTTACGGGATAAACAAAGAAGCTGTAAAAAAAGCGAAAGACAAAAATATAAAACTTATTGTTACCGTTGACACGGGTATAACCGCTGTATGCGAAACCGCATACGCGCTGGAACTCGGAATAGATGTTATTATCACGGACCACCATGAATGTCCGAAGATATTACCCGAAGCCGTCGCTGTTATAAATCCAAAAAAGCCTAATTGTCCCTATCCTTTTAAAGAACTTGCGGGGGTTGGCGTCGCTTTTAAGTTTATTCTGGCGTATAATATAAAGTACGGCGGTATTGACAGCGGATTTGATTTTGCCGGTTACTGTGAATTTGTCGCAATGGGCACGGTTTCGGATATAATGACCCTGACGGACGAAAACAGAATATTGGTTGATTTGGGATTAAAAAAGATGCGTAATTCCAAAAATTTCGGTGTAAACGCTATACTCGAAAGTTATTTTAAATACAAAGGCAAAAAAAGCGTTTCTACCGATATAATAGGGTTTTATATTTCACCGAGGATAAACGCCGCAGGCAGACTTGCCAAAGCCGACAGAGCCGTTGAGCTTTTTTTATCCGAAAGCAGAGCCGAAGCTGAGATAATAGCGGAAGAACTGGCTGTGTTAAATAAAAAACGTCAGGAAACGGAAAAAGAAATATTTATACAGGCAGAAAATCAATTGAGCCATATTGCAGACAGAGACAGTAAAAAAATAATTGTTTTGTATAACGATAAATGGAATCAGGGAGTTATAGGAATCGTAGCGTCGAAACTTTCCGAAAAATATAATAAAGCGTTTATTTTATTCGCGAAAGACGCGGGAGAATTATACAAAGGTTCATGCAGGAGCATGAAAAATATAAATATAACAGAAATGCTCGCGATGTGTTCGGATATTCTGATAAAATACGGCGGACACGAGAGAGCCGCGGGATTATCCGCCGAATATGAAAATATACCTGAGCTTTACAGAAGATTAAACGAATACGCGGATATAAATAATATCGAGATTGAAAGCGATAAATCATATGATATAGAATGTGAAATAAAAGCGGAAAACGTCACGTGCGATACGGTTAGGGAGCTTGAAGTTTTGGAACCGTTCGGAAATGATAACCCTGTTCCCGTGTTCGCCGTGATGAACTGCCGTATATTAAATATTATCCCGATAGGTGAAAATTCACATATAAGAATAGAATTCGCAGGGGAAAAGTCTTCTAAATTTCTTTTTGAGGGTATATATTTTAATATGACCGCAGAAAATTTTCCATTTAATAAATACGATGTAACCGATATAATATGCAATGTAAACATAAATGAATTTATGAACCGTGAAAAATTGCAGTATATAATACGCGATATAAGAATAAACGAAAAATACGAGCAGATTTATCTTAAAGAAAAAGAACGATATTGCAACTTTATAAAAAGTCTTGACGATACAAGTATACAGAATATAAAAATAAACAAAAGCGATATACCCGCAAGGGATGATTTTAAATCCGTTTATATTTTTCTTTTGAACTCTTTTAAAAAAGAAGTATTATACGATTCGGTATACAGCATAAGTAAACTTGAAAGCAGATATTCGGACTATTCGAAAAACGCGGTTTCACGCTTCAAATTAAGGGTAATACTGGATATATTCAATGAGACAAAAATTATATTTACAGAACATGATTTTGATGATATAAATAAAATAAAGATAAACAAACATACGGGTAAAATAGATTTTGACGACTCCGCGATTTATATAAAACTTAAATCGCTGTTGTTTTAATTTATGATTTTTTAGGGTGTAGTTATGGATTTTTATAATATATTTTTAACATTAAAGCAGTTTTTGAAAAATTCCGGCAAAGAATACGATATGGAAACAATACAAAAGGCTTTTGAACTTGCCGCTGAATTGCATGAGGACCAATACAGAAAATCGGGTGAGGAATATATCATTCATCCCATTGCCGTTGCGCAAATCTGCGCAAATCTGGGATATGATACAGATTGCATATGCGCGGCTCTTCTCCACGATGTTGTTGAGGACTGCCCGGATAAAATAAGTCTCGGAGACATAAAAAATATATTCGGGGAAAGCGTCGCCTCACTTGTGGACGGTTTGACAAAACTGCGGGATATGCGTTTTGACACCAAAGAAGAAGAAAGCATACATAATTTACGAAAAATGTTTTTCGCCATGTCAAAAGACCCGCGGGTAATGTTTATCAAACTATGCGACAGACTGCACAATATGCGGACTATATCGTCAATGCCCGTTGACAAGCAGAGAACTATCGCCCTTGAAACAATGCACGTTTTCGCGCCTGTCGCTCACAGGCTGGGAATACGTAAAATAAAAGATGAACTCGAAGATTTAAGTTTGCAATATCTCGACCCTCCCGGATATAAAATGATAAAAAAAGATATAGAGAGAAAATTCGGCGAATCGAGGGATTTTATCGAACAAAGTCAGGAAAAAATAAAAGCCCGTCTCAGTACGCATAATATAAAATTCACCGCAGAGGGCAGAGTAAAAACCATAAACAGTATATACCGCAAAATTCTAATGAAAGGGAAATCTCTTGACGAAATATATGATTTTTACGCCGTAAGATACATATTAAATAATCTTGAAGAAGTATATGTTGTTATGGGGATAATACACGATTTATTCAAGAGTATTCCCGGTACTTTTAAAGATTATATATCATCTCCGAAACAAAACAATTATCAGTCGATACACACAACCGTAATAAGCGATAACGGAATCCCTCTCGAAGTTCAGATTAGAACAAAAGAAATGCACGAAACAGCGGAATTCGGCGTAGCCGCGCATTGGAAATATAAATCCGGAGAGGGAGCGTCCGAAGAAGTAAACAAAAAACTTTTATGGCTCAAATCGCTTATCGAAGCTGAGAAAGACATCACCGATTCGGAGGAATATCTTTCTTTTGTAAAAAGCGGTTTATACGCCGACGAAATATTTGTATATACGCCGAAAGGAGATGTTAAAGCTCTTCCGAAAGGCTCAACTATTATAGATTTCGCCTATGCTATCCATTCGGAAGTCGGTAATAAAACGACGGGCGGAAAAATAAACGGCGCGATAGCTCCGATTGACGCGGAATTAAGCAGCGGACAGATCGTCGAGGTTTTAACGTCAAATACATCAAAAGGACCAAACAGAAACTGGATTGAATTTGTTAAAACAGGCGAAGCGAGAAATAAAATTCGCCAGTGGTTTAAAAAAGAAAAAAGAACAGAAAATATATTGATTGGACGCGAAGCGATAGAACGCGTTTTCAGGCAATCCAACAGGTCGCTTACGGAAGAACAGAGAAACAATATACTTATAAACGTCTCAAAACGCGAGGGTTTTGAAATTGTTGACGATTTTTACAACGCTATAGGATACGGCGGAGTATCCGTTACAAAAATCGCGTTTAAAATGAAAGACGAAGTTGAAAAAATCCTCAAAGAACAAAACAATGAGCTTATTTTTGATATACAATCAGTCGAGATTTCACAGGCGAAACCGTATTCCGACAATACAGTAGTTGTTGTTGACGGTATGGATAATTGTCAGATAAAACTTTCAAAATGCTGTAATCCTTTACCCGGCGACGATATACGCGGATTTGTAACAAAAGGTCACGGTTTGTCGATACACAAAACAGACTGCCCGAATTATATAAATTTAAAATCTCAGGAAGAAAATAAAGACAGGATGTTTTCCGCGTTCTGGAACAGCGATAAAATAAACAAAAGCGAAAACAGTAACAAGAAGAATTTTATTTCGCAGCTTAAAATAACGGCGGTAAACGACGACAGACTGATACTCGCAATCGCGACGCTTCTCGCGGAAATGAAAGTTTCTATACATTCGATAAATAAAGTAAAAGAAAAATCCGACGGGAGTATAATTTTAAATTTATCGATAAGCGCGAAAGATGTCGAGCATGTCAGACATATAATAAGCAGACTGAAAACAATAAGAAATATAACGGAAGCGGACAGATACGGCAACCAGCCGTTAAATAAATTAAAATCATGAAAATTACAACAGATGGCAATCTAAAAGATAAAATCTCGGATTTTTTTATACAGACTTTTTCACTTTTATTTTTCCCCGACGATAATATTTTCGGGAAAAACAGCACAAGTGAAAATTATATAAAAATTTTTATAAATAAAGACAAAAATTTTATAGATATTTCGGTTGATATATGTTATAATAAAAAAACCTCTTTAAAATCGGAAAAATTCAGGGATACGGATAACATAAATTATCTGTTCGACAGCGGAAAATTATTNTA